>Ga0209292_1000063_pt1 | contig 164594 bp, 159 predicted proteins | sample GOMGulsemesocosm_2_FD_184634 | JGI IMG/M metagenome (GOLD analysis project Ga0209292, IMG submission 184634) | Methane-oxidizing microbial communities from mesocosms in the Gulf of Mexico - GOM9C Gulf of Mexico (SPAdes) (version 2) | ecosystem: Environmental > Aquatic > Marine > Cold seeps...
TTCTGCTTTTAGGATGAAAATTGCTTGCGATTACATCCCACTCATCATCATGTAAATCACTTGAATATCCCATTTATCACCAAAAAATATTTGATTTTACAGAAATCACATTAACCAAACAGCTTCTTAACGGTGACATAGCCTTTAATATAGGCATCGTTCTATGGGAATTTATGCATTTTAGTGAAATATATATAGATAATTTTAAAACATTAAGAAAAGTTAGAATTAAATTAAACGAAGAGTTGAATGTATTTACGGGTACTAACAATGCGGGTAAAACTACCATTTTAGAAGCCCTTGCATTATGGACTGAGTGTTTTAGGACACTAATCGTTAAGGCTAAAAAAGCCGATGTTTTAAATCACATTCGTCTAGGTGATTATCGTTTAGGATTAAAAAACAATAACTACATAGACCATCGCTCAATAACCTCTGTTCGAACTTCAAGATATGAGGATATATTTTATGATATGGATAAAAGTAAGCAAATTATTATTTCTGTAAAGTTGGTAGGTGTGAATTTTGAACTTGATATTCCTATTAGGATAAAACAAGCCAATGGCGGAAATTACTTAATGTTTGTAGATAATCATGATCAATTTGATTTTGAAACATTTAATTCCAATTTAAACTTACCAACACCATTTTCTGCTATCTACGCATCCCCTGTAGCCGCATTAGTTTCCGATGAAAAGTACGTAACACATCCTCAAGTACATCAGCAAATTCTTTCTAGGAAATCATTTTTAGTATTGAGGAATAGAATAGCAAAATTGAAAAATAACCAGAATTATTCAAGCTTTGAAAATGATGTTTCGTACATACTATTCGAATCAGAACACACGGTTACTTTTGAGGTTATTGGAGATATAACTAAAGACGTAAAGGTGAATGTGAATGTGTATTTTGGAAACCAAAATACAGCAAAAGACATTTCATTGCTCGGCAGTGGTACGCTGCAAATAATTGAGTTAATGCTAGCTATTTACGAAGATAAATCTGACCTTAACCTTATTATGCTAGATGAACCTGATTCCCATATACATAGAGATATACAAAAAGATTGATAGATGTGTTAAACCGCAACTCTTTGAAGGCTCAGGTTTTTTTAACAACTCATAACGAAAGCTTAATTAGAGCAACGAAACCTAAAAACATCTTCCACATTAGTAACTCTGGTGACGGTCAAACGGAACTCGAAATAAAGCCTATTACCGAGAATAACCCTGCGAGTTTGAAAGTAGGCATTCAACCATCAGGTAAATCCAAGGTTATAAAAGCAATGGGGAATAGTGACTCTCTTGATATTTTGGATTGTTTAGAGGCGAAAAAGATCGTTTTCGTTGAAGGCGAAGATGATGCTTTATATATTAGAAAAATATATGAAAAGGTAACAAATAAATCACTTGATGATTATGTGTTTTGGTCGTTGAATGGGTTAGACACATTTATAGAATGTATCACTCATTACAAAGGGTTCTTTCAGGTTATCGCAAATGGTCACAATTTATGGGGTAAAACCATTTCAATAATCGATGCTGATTATATGACGAATCAACAAAGAACGAATCTAGTTGAGCAATTAAGTTCAAAAATCGATTTACCGACCTTTTTGTGGAGTGAATATACAATTGAAGGCTCTTTATTAGGAAGTCCTGCTGCATACATAGAACTTATTTATCGTGTGCTTGTAGTTAATGGATCCACTATTGAAAAATCGGTCATAACTACTGATGTAACACAAATAATTAATACACATTGTGCCAGAAAATTAACCCAGTTAAATGAAGATTGTACTTTCCAAAAGAAAATTGCTGGGCAGATGCTTAACCGAAATCAAAAATGGGATAGTAGTGTAGGTATCAATAACTTATTTTCTGGCGGTATTCAAAATTATTTAATTGATTATCAGAACTATGCTCGTCCATTATTACAGAAAAACATGATGCATCACATTATGACGAAAGATGATTTGTCTGAGCTGACGCATAATATTTTTGAGCACTACGATATTGAAATTGATTATTCACCACTATCAACATTTGAGTTTTTACTGGATTATTATGACAACTCCATCGAGATTCCGTCTTGGAGTTCTTTAGTACAATTTGTTGACGGCGTATAACAAGGTGTTTAAATGGAACTAAACAAGGGTCAGTCAGGTCCAGATTGCGAATTAGTTCTGAGGTCAGGGGCAGGTTGAGGCTCGGCTTGATTTTAAAGAAGCCGGCTTACCCAGTATATTTTCTTCATGTGTCTCTAACCATAATGGATATTTAAGCATGGCCTTGGAAAATAATTGGCTTTGTAAATGCTGTTTTAACCAGTTTTGCAAATGAGTATAAGAGCCATCACGATAGTGTTGTCGATTGACACGAGAGAACTGCCGCACAAAAGGTAATAATGCAAAATCAAGCAAGCTGGGCGTAGAACCCATTAAAAATGGGTGTTGTGACAAGCGCTGTTCTAATGTCTGTATAAAAGGTTCACATTGTAGGCGGCACGCTTCTTCATCATCGCCATGAAAACGTTTGGCGCGTTTATAGCGTTCTAAAGTAGGCTTAAATTGCTGGTCATTTTCATTAATTATGGCCAGCATTTCAGGCAATGCTTTTGCATCTTCTGCATACAGTAAATTGTTAGGGTCACTCAGATTGAGCGCCCATAACATAATATCTAGGCTTTCATTGATAACCTGAATGTTAGGCTTAGTGCCTAGCACCAATACGGGAACTGTGCCTTTTGGGGAAAGCGCCAACAGTTCGACAGGTTTGTTTTGCATCACAATAGCGCGAATGAATACGGTTTGTTGAGACATTAAAATGGCAAGTCTGGCGCGCATTGCATAAGGACAGTTTTGCAAAGAATACAGTATCGGGTATGTCATAAAGAGTGTGCTATTTACAGTCCTTTTCTATATTGGTTGCTAGTCGATAGTGCCACCATTTGGTGAAGGTTTTGCTGGGCTGTCTCATCACCGTTTAGGATGTTTTCAAATTGACTAATTAATTGTGCTTTATCTGGTGCTGCTTTAGATCCAGAGCCAATGTCAGTGAGATCAATAAAAAATTCATCAAATAAATCGCCAAGATCATTGACTATATCGACATTTAAAAACTGCTCATCATTGTAGAGACTGGGGTAGCCCCCTTTTTGTTTGTCAATGGCAAAAGAAACGCCTTTAATATTGGTGATAGTGGTTGATTTTTTGCATTTCAGCATACAGCCATCTTCAATACTGGGTTTGTCACAACCGACGGTACGTTGGAAGAAACATTGCCTGCTGGTCATCAATAAAATAGGGTGATAAATGCTGTATAACAATTTGAAGTTCTTAGGCCGTGCGATTTTTTTGATTTGTAAGCGGTTTATTTCGTTTGAAATAAAAGCGCCTGCACAGTTTAATTCTTCTTGCAGGGCTAATAAGGCATAAGAATTGGTGGTGTTTAAAAACGGGCCTGCAATCCACTCAATGTCCATTTCAAAGGCTTTGTATGCAATGCCCGTGTTATTGCTGACGATGCGTTTGGGTCGAACCTGTTCTAAAATACGCACAGATTCATCATAATCTTTGCCAATTAAAACCGCTGGAAACCACGGAATTAAACGTGGATTATTCAAAAAGAGTTCAATGTGCTTATTGCAGCCTTTTTTTAGACTTTCAGGTATTTTGAAATACACATCTGCATCGGTTAAATCACCTAAAGTTAGGTCTTTTATATCGGCTATTAAAATTGATAGGCTCGGCTTGTCAGAGAGTTTTTTGTGCTTAACTAATTCGGGAACAGTAACGTGAGGGATTATTTTGGCAGAGTTAGTGAGCAACAAAGTAGCTTGATTTTTAAGCGTGGTTATTTCCTTAAAGGGAACGCTTAAACTTTCACTCAAGTCTGTGCAATTAAAATCCTTAATATCAAAATGATTGAAAGCAAAGTTTTTAAAAGATTTCTCTAAGGCAGGCTGATTAATAGGGGATTGCTGGGCTGCGATTAGTATGGATTCTGTTTGTAGAGTATATGTTTTATCGTTATCACCTACGATGAGTGTTAAGCTTAATGGCTGGTTCAGTTGGCCCGAAAAAGACAAAGAAATGCTTTGTTTGGCAATGCTAATGTCTTTAATTTTTTCAGCAAGTTCATCGCCTAGAAGATTTTTTTGCTGATAATGATTGTTCTTAACTTGCTCGATATCTTTTACTAAAACCACTTTACTTTCTTTTACCGCATGTTTAAGGCTGTAATCGCGCGGGCTGTCGATAAACATATCTTTGGTGAGATTACCCGTTAAAAAAGAGTTGGTAAAGCTACGGTTAAAAACATGATGTAAGTTAGCATCATCATTTTGTAATTCTCCCGACTGTTCAAACGTGTCGATTTGTTTGCGCCAAGTGTCAACGACGGTATAGACATAGTGTGCATTTTTGATTCGGCCTTCCACTTTTAGAGAGTCAACCCCTGCATCAACGAGCGCAGGAAGATCAAAATAGGCAGAATTATCTTTTAGGTTAAGAGGATAGATATTACCTGTTTCTGTCACTTCATATTCATCGCGACAGGCTTGGCTACAACTGCCACGGTTGCCTGAGTTACCGACGCTCACTGAGCTAGAATAGCACTGACCAGAAAAAGCCACGCACAAAGCACCATGTACAAAAACTTCGCTTAACAGCTCGTGTTGATGAGCCACTGAGGTTAGTGATTTTATTTCGTTGATATTAAGTTCGCGTGATAAATTAAGTCGTGTTGCGCCTAATTTTGCAAGAAACTTTATTTGCCCTTCGTTATGGGTTGTTAACTGTGTTGAAGCGTGAACACTTAAGGTAGGGAAGTGTTTTTTAACTAAATTGAAAACACCTAAATCTTGCACGATAATACCGTCGATTTTAGTGTTAACCAGTTTATTGAGAAGCTTAATTAAACTCGCCATTTCTTGCTCTAAAATAACCACGTTTAGAGTCAAAAATACCTCACAATCGTGCTCGTGAGCTAAGCGTAAAATCCCCGATAAATCGTCAAAAGACAAATTAGAGGCTCTATTACGAGCATTAAAATTATCTAAACCACAATACACGGCATTAGCACCTGCAATAACGGCTGCTTTAATGGCTTCAACATCGCCGCCGGGTGCTAATAGTTCAATTTTTTTATTCATTTTGAGATTTAATAGGGTTAGAAAGTGACTAAAGAGTCAGTTTAATGCGAGTTTATAAGGGGAGGGCTATAATACAGGACTTTTAAGATGAGTGAAAATAAAGGTAGGTCTATGCAGGGAATCATACGAAAAATGGAAACAGTCTTAGCTGAGGTTGTTCAATATACTTTGCCATTAGGTGCGCAGAGGATAGTGCTCAATGATTTTATAGGTCAAGACATAACGCTAAGACACACGGGAAAAATAGAGTGTATTCATTGTCAGCGGTCTATCAAAAAGAGTTTTAACCAAGGTCATTGTTATCCTTGTTTTAGTAGCTTAGCTCAATGCGATTTATGTATTATGAAGCCTGAAACCTGTCATTACGAAGCAGGGACTTGCCGTGATGAAAGTTGGGGTGAGGAATTTTGTTTTCAGCCGCATTATGTGTACTTAGCCAATTCATCAGGGGTTAAGGTGGGAATTACACGTCATACGCAAATTCCTACGCGCTGGATTGACCAAGGCGCGGTGCAAGCCTTACCTATTTTTAAAGTGCAATCACGGTATATTTCAGGATTAGTGGAAGTGGCGTTTGCGGAATATGTCAGTGATAAAACCAGTTGGCAGCGTATGCTGAAAAATTTACAACCTTCTGTGGATTTAATGGCGAAACGTGATGAATTAATGGGCTTGTGTACTGAGCGTTTAGAAGCGATTCAGCAGCAATTTAGACCAGAGTCGATTGAATTTTTAAGCGATGCAGAGGTGGTGGATATTAAATACCCTGCTGTGCAATACCCCGAAAAAGTAAAATCCTTTAACTTTGATAAAACCCCCGAAGTATCAGGTGTGTTACAAGGCATTAAAGGGCAATATCTTTTGCTGGATACGGGTGTTATTAATATTCGTAAATTTACAGGGTATGAAGTGGAGTTTATAGGCTAATGGCGGTACAAAAGATTATTCAGTTAGGTCATGTGGGCTTACGCGACCTAGCGCAGGCTATTGTTGATATTCAATCGCCAGCAACTCAAACATTAATACAAGATTTGTTTGATACCCTAGCAAGTACCAGTGGTGTCGGTATTGCCGCTCCGCAAATTGCTCAGTCGTGGCAAATGATGATTATTGCCTCCCGTCCAACTCCGCGTTATCCGAATGCGCCCGAGATGGCTGCAACTCTGATGATTAATCCTCGTTTTTTGGCCTTAGAGGCTACGCAAGAAAAAGATTGGGAAGGTTGTTTAAGTATTCCTAGTATTCGTGCACAAGTGCCGCGTTATACACGCATTGAAGTCAGCTATACCAATGCGGCAGGTGAGTTGAAAAATGTAGAATTTAGCGGTTTTTTGGCGCGGGTCTTTCAGCATGAATACGATCATCTGCAAGGCTTGGTTTACCTAGACAGAGTGGAGTCTAACCGAGACATTATTTCTGAAGAGGAATTTTTTAAACTCATTGGCTGAGTTAAAAATAATAACTGAGCTATTTACTCTGAAATTAAATAGGACTAAAATAGTCCTAAATGGTGGGTTGTTAACTGATGTTTAATTATTGACTATTATTGTATATAGTTATCTATATGGATGGCTATATACAAGTTGTCGGCTTTATGGGTTAAGGTGTTATGAGATGTTAAAAAAGGCTTTGGAAAATGAAAGCAATACTGAGTCATAAAATAGAGTTAAAGCCTAATAACGTACAAGAAACGTTTTTAAAAAAATCGTGTGGGGTCTCTCGGTTTGGCTATAACTTGGCGTTAGATATTTGGAATAAAGATTATAAAGCGGGTCATAAACCCTCTATGTATTCTGTGAAAAAAAGAGTGAATAGCCTAAAGAAAGACGTTGCACCGTGGTCTTACGAGGTATCCAAGTGTTGTATTGAAGAATCCATTATTGATTTAGGCAAGGCGTTTAATAACTTTTTTAAAGTGAGTAATGCACGTCATCCAACGTTTAAAAAGAAGGGCAAAAAGGATAGTTTTCGATTAAACAATGAAAACTTTAAATTTGTAGGCGATTCACACATACAGATAGCAAAGTTAAAAACGCCTATCCGTATCTGTGAATCGCTTAGATTCAATGGCAAGATTTTATCTTGCACTATTTCAAGACAAGCAGATAGATGGTTTGCTTCGGTCAATTTAGAATTAGACTGGGAACCTGAACAATACCAACAGCAAAAATCAAGCTGTGTCGGGGTTGATTTAGGTATAAAATCATTAGCTGTTTTGTCAGATGGGATTGTATTTGAAGGTTTAAAACCGCATAAAGCGGCGTTAAAAAGACTTAGAAAGCTGAATAAAGATTTGTCTCGGAAAGTTAAAGGCAGTGGTAACTGGCATAAGGGCAAGATTCGGCTGGCTAAGTTACACGCTAAAATTAGTAATATTCGCAAAGACTATCTTCACAAGTTGACGTCTCATTTAGTTAAGAATTTTTCAATCATTTGCATTGAAGATTTAAATGTTAAAGGCATGTCAAAAAATCATTGTTTAGCCCGTTCAATTCTTGATGGGGGATTTGGATTGTTCAAAACCCTGCTGGAATATAAATGTAAGTTAAAAAATGTCATTTTGATTAAAGCGGATAGGTTTTTTCCCAGTACAAAAACGTGTTCTAGCTGTGGAAAAATACAGGATATGCCATTAAGTAAGCGTGTCATGCAGTGCGAATGTGGTTTGAATTTAGACCGTGATATAAACGCGGCTTTAAATTTAAAAAACTATGGTTTAAAAGCGGTCGGTTCGCCCGCTTAAGGTTGTGGACTAGCAAGCTCTGGTTTCAAATCATCGAAACGAAACTCGCTAGAATGAAGCACAGATTTAATTCTATTTTTAATTTTAGTTAAGAATAGGTAAGTTTAAAGGAACAGGTGAAGATGTTACGTTTAGGTAAAATGACAGATTATGCGACCGTAATTTTAAGTTTTATGGCGCGTAGTCAGGTAAAAGTACATGCGGCTTTAGAGATTGCAACCGCTACGGGGGTTGCCCTCCCTAGTGTGAGTAAGATTTTGAAGCAGTTAGTGAAAGCGCAGGTATTAAGTTCTATTCGTGGAGCCAAAGGGGGATATTCTTTAGTGAAATCTCCTGAAAAAATTAGCGTTGCCAGTGTTATTGTTGCTTTAGAAGGTCCTATTTCGTTAACGGAATGCAGCAATTCAGAACACCAGTGTGACTCTATTTCGGGCTGTACGATAGGTAATAATTGGCGCGTGGTGAATCAATCTGTACAACAGGCATTGGAGTCCGTTTCCTTAGCCGATATGATGTCTCCCATGCAACCCTCTCAAGAAATCACTGTGCCAGTGGCCAGTTTGTATCATTAAAATTGTAGAAAAATATTTATGTCATCAAGCGCAGAAGAAATAGAAAAAGTTATCGGGCAAAGCTATAAAGAAGGCTTTGTTACAGATATTGAGGTAGATACCTTTGAACCGGGATTAAATGAGGAAATTATTGCTCGTTTATCCGCTATTAAAGGCGAGCCTGAATTCATGCTGGAATATCGTTTAGCCGCTTTTAAGCATTGGCAAACAATGGAAGAGCCGAATTGGGCGCAATTAAATATTGAGCCGATTGATTATCAATCCATTAGTTATTATTCAGCCCCTAAAAAAGATTCTGATAAACCGCAAAGTTTAGATGAAGTCGACCCTGAATTATTAGATACTTACAAAAAGTTAGGTATTCCTTTAGACGAACAAGAGCGTTTAGCAGGGGTGGCGGTGGATGCTGTCTTTGACAGTGTTTCTGTGGCGACCACGTTTAAAGGGAAATTAAAGGATGTGGGGGTGATTTTTTGTCCTATCTCTGAAGCCTTACAAGAATATCCTGAATTAGTTAAAAAATACTTAGGAACGGTTGTTTCGGAAAAAGATAATTTCTTTGCCGCTCTCAATGCCGCTGTTTTTACCGATGGCTCGTTTGTGTATATCCCTAAAGGGGTACGCTGTCCCATGGAATTGTCCACGTATTTCCGTATTAATGCGGCGAATACAGGACAGTTTGAACGTACCTTAATTATTGCCGATGATGATAGCCATGTCAGTTATTTAGAAGGCTGTACAGCTCCTATGCGTGATGAGAATCAATTACATGCGGCGGTGGTTGAGTTAGTGGTCATGAATAATGCAGAAGTTAAATATTCGACCGTGCAAAATTGGTATCCAGGTGATGAGAATGGCGTGGGTGGTATTTACAATTTTGTAACCAAACGTGCGGAATGCCGTGGTACGAATGCTAAAGTTTCTTGGACGCAGGTAGAAACAGGTTCGGCGATTACTTGGAAATATCCGAGCTGTGTTTTATTAGGGGATAACTCGGTCGGTGAGTTTTATTCGGTGGCGGTGACTAATAATTGCCAGCAAGCGGATACAGGAACCAAAATGATTCATGTGGGTAAAAATACTCGTAGTACCATTATTTCTAAAGGAATTTCAGCGGGTCGTTCGCAAAATACCTATCGAGGTTTGGTGCGTGTAGGTAAGGGTGCAGATAATGCACGTAATTACACGCAGTGTGATTCTTTGTTGGTGGGTGATAAATGTGCTGCACATACCTTTCCTTATGTAGAAGTAAAACAGCCTTCAGCCCAAGTAGAGCACGAAGCGACCACCTCTAAAATCAGTGAAGACCAATTATTCTTTTGTCAGCAACGGGGTATTTCTGCAGAAGATGCCGTTTCTATGATTGTGAATGGTTTTTGTAAAAGTGTGTTTAAAGAGCTACCCATGGAGTTTGCGGTAGAAGCACAAGCCTTATTAGGCATTAGTTTAGAGGGATCGGTGGGGTAGTTTTAGGGCTGTTGAAGTCTAATAATGCGTTATCTATGAAATTTATCTTTTGGAATATTAATAAGAAGCCTTTAGTGCGTGAGCTTGCTGAATTAATTTCTGAGTCAGGATGCGGTCTTTGTGTTTTAGCTGAATCAAGTGATGGAATAGTTAATCAAGTTGTGCTTTGTTTAAATGAAGAATATGGCATAAAGTGTTCAGTTTTTGCCAATCCAGGCTGCGATAGAATTGCTTTTATTGTGATAGGAACTCTTGAAATATCGCTATTAAACCAAAATAAATATTTTTCTTTAGTGAAAATTAGAGGTAACAAGGGAGACGTAATTGCTGGTTTTGTGCATTTGCCATCACAATCATATGCTTCAATGGACTCTATAGGTGCTGTATGTGCTAAGTTGCATGAGAAAGTTGCTGAGGAAGAACGGCGCTGTAATATCAAGATGAGTTTATTAATGGGTGATTTTAATGTAAACCCTTTTGATTCACCGATGATTGCTTTTCGTAATATGGGAGCAACGAATGGTCAGCAGTGTAGTCGTCGAGGTACGATTACTTCCTATGAGGAATCTAAAGAGTTATTTTATAACCCTATGTGGACGTTATATGCTAAATATAAAGAAAGACCTGGAAGTTATAGGTATCTCACGACGGCTAATCATGTTTTAACATGGCATTTTTTAGATCAAGTGATTATTAGACCCTCATTGATAGACTATTTTGATTTTGATGCTCTTAGCTTGGTTATGGGTACAAGGAATTTTAATTATTTAAATCAAAATCAAGCCCCTAAAGTATCCGATCATTTGCCTTTAATGTGTGAGATTGACATTTAATAGAGAACGTTATGAATAATATATTTGAAAAAGGTTTTACGGAGCCTGAAGGACGATTTCCTGATGCTATATTTGCAGAGTCTACCCAAAAATTTTCAACAGTAACAGAAGGATTAGCTGAGCTTAGGTTAATTAAGGTTGCAGGTGTCGAGCGTTTGGCGCAGTCATTATTGCAAGATAAAATGTTTCGTTTTAAAGCGGTATTAATAAGTTCATACTTGCCAGAGTACTCATTTGAAATATTTGAGTTTGGCTATGATGTTGCACTTTTTCCTGTTGCAATAGAACTGGAAGAAGGAATTAGAGAAGAGTTGGTAGTCGAACCTACTATGAATAGTCACTTTCAGGATGTGTATCTTGTTTCGTGCGAGACTGAAAAAGATTTTGAACAGCAGTTACAAAATATTTTTTCTACTGAGAGGTTTAAGAAAACAGTAGGTGGCTTAATGAAAATAGCAAGAGCTAAAAGACCGCCTAGTTTATTTGCAACGAGTGATTAATTGTAATGATAATTTTAAAAAATTATTCTGTCATTACTTTATAAGTTATATAAATTGAAATTAGGTAAAAAATAAAATGATCAGCATAAAAAATCTTCATGTGAGCGTAGGTGATAAACCTATTTTAAAAGGTGTTAATTTAGAAATTCCCGCAGGTGAAGTTCATGCGATTATGGGGCCTAATGGCGCGGGTAAAAGTACTTTATCGCATGTGCTTTCAGGGAAAGAAGGTTATACCGTAACAGAAGGAACGGTAACGTATAAAGGCCAAGATTTATTGGCTTTAGAACCTGAAATACGGGCGCGTGAAGGTGTGTTTTTAGCGTTTCAATACCCTGTGGAAATTCCAGGTGTCAGCAATATTTACTTATTAAAAGCGGCTTTAAATGCCATGCGTAAGTATCGGGGTGAGTCTGAAGTCGATGCGTTGGATTTTTTAACCTTGGTTAAAGACAAGATTAAATTATTAGAAATGGATGAAAAGTTCTTATATCGTGCTGTGAATGAAGGCTTTTCAGGCGGAGAGAAAAAACGCAATGAAATCTTACAAGCGGCGATTTTAGAACCAAGCCTGTGTATTTTGGATGAAACGGATTCGGGTTTAGATATTGATGCACTCAAAGTAGTTTCTAAAGGGGTGAATGCTTTACGTGATGAAGCGCGTTCATTCTTAATGATTACCCATTATCAGCGTTTATTAGATTATATTAAACCTGATGTGGTGCATGTCTTGGCCGATGGTCGGATTGTAAAATCAGGCGGTCCTGAACTGGCCTTAGAATTAGAAGCAAAAGGCTATCATTGGGTAGAAGAGCAGGGCGCATAATGAAAAGTCAATATCCAGAGCTGTATGCAAAGCAAGAGGAAGCCTTAGCAGGCGAATCTGAAGCATGGCTGGCCGATTTTAGGTCGCGTTCCGCATTACAATTTTCAGAGCAAGGTTTTCCTAGCTTAAGTGATGAAGAATGGCGTTATAGCAATGTATCTCTGTTAGAAAAGAAAGCCTTTACGCCCGTGCTGGCTTCCAAAGTGGCAACGGTAGATAAGGAGCTAATCGCGAAACATCAATTAGAGGGTTGTTGGATGATGGTGTTCGTTGATGGACATTATTCAGAAGCCTTATCGGATGTGGCAGGTCTTCCAGAGTCTGTACAGCTTATGAATTTAGCACAAGCGGTATCTAAAGATTCTGAGCAGGTGCAAACGTATTTAGGGAAAATTGCGGACAACCAGGCCGCAGGTTTTGGTGCGTTTAACAGTGCGTGGTTTAGCGATGGCGCATTTGTGCGAGTAGCTAAAAACACACAAGTGGAAAAACCAATACAGTTATTGCATATTGTCACTTCTGAAAATGTGCTAGCGAATACTCGGCATATTGTTGTCTTAGAACAAGGTGCGGAAGCCGAAGTAATTGAAATGTTTGTCGGAGCTTCAGAGCAGTATGCAACCGTGTCTGTTATGGAAGTGTTTGTTGAGCAAAATGCAGGCTTAACGCTGTATAAAAAGCAGTTAGAGGCAAGTAAAGCCGCTCATTTAGGCGGTGTTTATGTGCAGCAGGCGCGAGATAGCCGTTTTACGCATCATAACTTTGCATTGGGTGCTTTATTAGCACGGACTGAAGTGCATACCGATTTATATCAAGCCGCTGAGTGTGATTTAAATGGTTTGTATTTAGGGAGTAAACGCCAAAACTTAGATAACCATACGCGTATTAATCATTTACAAGCGCATGGAGTGAGTAGAGAGCTGTATAAAGGTGTATTAAATGATAAATCGCGTGGTGTATTCCAAGGCCGTGTGGTGGTTGCAGAGCAAGCGCAAAAAACTGATTCAGACATGCACAATCATAACCTATTGTTGTCTGATACGGCAGAAGCTGATACCAAGCCTCAGTTAGAAATTTATGCGGATGATGTGAAGTGTGCGCATGGTATTACCGTGGGTCAATTAGATGATAAGGCCATTTTTTCTCTACAATCTCGTGGGATTGATAAAGAGACGGCTAAAAATATGCTAACCTTCGCTTTTGCAAATGAAATGGTCAGTAAAATTAAACTAAAATCATTGCATGAGCAGTTATTAAAGCAGGTATTAAGCCGTTTTCCTCAGTCGGGTATTGACCGAGCTTGGTTGTAATCAATTCAATTTAAGATAAAACAAATATAAAGTGATGAGCATATTTCCCGTAGAAAAAATTCGCGCTGATTTTCCTATTTTACAAGAGAAAATTCGTAATAAACCGTTAGTCTATTTAGATAATGCCGCCAGTTGCCAAAAACCTCAGCAGGTGATTGATAGTATTGTGCATTGTTACAGCCATGAATATGCAAATGTACATCGTGGCGTACATACCTTAAGCGTGAGAGCAACGGATCGCTATGAAGGGGCGCGTGAAAAAATTCAGCACTTTATTAATGCGCAAAGCACCAAAGAAATTATTTTTGTTCGCGGTGCAACCGAAGCGATTAATTTAGTGGCCCAAACCTTTGGTAAAGCCAATATTAAATCGGGTGATGAAATTCTCATTACTGGGATGGAACATCATTCAAATATTGTTCCTTGGCAAATGCTGTGTGAAGAAACGGGGGCGATATTAAAAGTTGCACCTATTGATTTACACGGTGCATTAATTTTTGATGAGTTTGAAAAATTAATCAGCGATAAAACCAAACTGGTTTCTGTAGTGCATATGTCTAATGCATTAGGCACGATTAATCCTGTTAAAAAGATTATTGCCGCCGCAAAAGAAAAAAATATTCCTGTCTTATTGGATGGCGCGCAGGCTATTCCACACATGGCAGTGGATGTGCAGGCTTTGGACTGTGATTTTTATGTATTTTCAGGGCATAAATTATACGCCCCATCAGGCATTGGTGTGTTATACGGCAAGCAAGCGTTATTAGAAGCCATGCCTCCATATCAAGGGGGTGGAGATATGATTCGTAAAGTCACCTTTGACGAGACCGAATATAATACTTTGCCATATAAATTTGAAGCGGGTACGCCTAATATTGCCGATGTGATTGGCTTAGGTGCTGCGATTGATTATCTCAATGATATTGGGATGGATAATATTGCCGCGTATGAAGCTGAATTATTAGATTACGCAACTGAAAAAGCACTGCAAATTGAAGGACTGCGTATTATTGGGGATACACCTGAAAAAGGCGCGATTTTATCTTTTGTTTTAGATAAAATTCATCCACATGATATCGGTACAATGCTAGATAGCTTAGGAATTGCCATTCGTGCAGGGCATCATTGTGCCATGCCTGTAATGGATTTCTTTGAAGTTCCAGCCACCGCGAGAGCTTCTTTTGCAATGTATAATACCAAAGAAGAAATTGATGTGTTAATGGCAGGTATTGAAGATTTAATTAAGATTTTTGGTTAAAAATTAAGAAGAGAAAATTATGTTTGAAGATTTAAGAGACCTGTATCAAGAGGTTATTTTTGACCACAATAGAAATCCACGTAATTTCCATGTGATGGAAGAGGCAGATCGTAAAGTAGAGGGTTTTAACCCTTTATGTGGTGACCGTTTAACACTATTTTTGAAAATGGATGGCGATAAAATTATTGATGCCAGCTTTCAAGGTTCAGGTTGTGCCATTTCAACTGCGTCTGTGTCTTTGATGACAGAAATTATTAAAGGCCAAACCGAAGCGGAAGCCGAAGCATTATTTAAAAAATTCCATGACATGACCACGGGTAAAGAAGAAGAGGTTAATTTAGAAGCGATTGGTAAATTAGCGGTTCTAGCAGGCGTGCGCGAATATCCTGCTCGTGTTAAATGCGCAACCCTAGCATGGCATACGCTAGATGCTGCGTTAAAAAACGAGCAAGCGTCTATTTCGACTGAGTAGTGGACTGAGAATATACCATGCATCATTTACATAATTTTAAAGGTTTTAAAAACATTGAAATTGATTTGTTACGCCCTATGACTTTATTAGTGGGGCGGAATGGTGCAGGTAAATCAAATTTGATTGAAGCTGTGGAGTTATTGGCTGAATTAGCCAGTGGGCGACCTTTGCATGAAATTACGGAAGTTGGTCGAGGTAATGGAAGCTCATTTGAAATTCGTGGTGGCTTATCAGGCTGTATGAGAAAAGAGGGGGAAGAGCAATATTATTCTTTTCGGCTTGGATTCTCGGGAGTAGATACCAAAATAGATGCAGGTATTATTTATTATATTGATATTGACCACCTACCCCCTAAAATTTTAAGTGAAGAATTAGTCTATGGGGAAGAAGTATATTTTCATGCAGGACTGGAAAAAGGCTCGAATGATATTTTAGATATTAGTTCTCATGGTGGTAATAAACCGATTACCCAGCTTTCAGCGAATAGTTCCGTATTATCTCGATACGATGATTCACTTATTTCTTTGCTTTATGAGAAGAAAGGCGAAAGTAAATCAGTTAATGAAGCGAAGAATATTACTCTGCTGGTAAAGGATTATTTAAAATCAGCTTATGTGTTTGATTTTCATCCCCGTTTAATGCGCCAATATGAAAATCTCTCTGCTTATATATTAAATAAACAAGGCTCAAATTTATCCGCTGTTTTATATGCTATTAAACAGAATGATGAAACAAAAGAGGAAGCAGATCAATTATTACCACGTATTTTAGCCATATTAAAGCAGTTACCTGAAGAGCCTTACAGTGCCTTTGAGTTTTTTACAACACCCACCAATCATGTGCTTTTTGCGTTAAAGCGAGACGATGGTACTTTTATTGATGCGAGTTTATTATCAGATGGTACTTTAAGGGCTTTAGCCATTTTGGTGGCTGTAGAAATTGTGCCAGAAGGCTCAAGAATTATTATTGAAGAACTCGATAATGGTATTCATCCATCACGTGCAAAATTATTAATTGATACTGTGTGGGAGTGCAGTCATCGTCGTTCGTTAAATGTATTGGTGACTACACATAACCCTGCTGCCTTAAATGATTTGACCAAAGAGCAATTGGATTGCGTTGAGGTGTGTCATTACGATGCAGAGGAACAGGCTGATAAAATAACGCCTTTATCAAAGCTACCTTTTTCAGATGTTTTATTACAACAAGGACAGCTAGGCGATTTAATGACTAAAAATATATTAGAAACATATTTAATGCCTAAGTTTGAAGAAGAGCAGCAAAAGAAAGCAGAATCATGGCTGGAGTTATTTTAAGTGCTGACATTTATTGTGGTGGATACCAGTTATTGGCTAGAATTATTTAAAATTCCTAATCACTTTAAAGATGAGCATTATTCGAAAATTAAACAGCTTTTTACAGTAGCGAGTCACAATCAGTATTCTTTATATTTACCTATCCCAGTTTTATTTGAGTTAGCAAACCATATTGCTCATGTGAGCGATGGCAGTGTAAGGCGCGAATTGTCTCAGAAGTTTTCGGAAACCGTTAAGAGAGGTATTTCTAATACAGAGATGCTTTTTAATATTATGCCTTGTATGGCTTTTTCTGTGGCGAGTGAGTTAAATGAAAGCTTGGATTTTTTTGTATCGCGTTTTGTATCAGAGTTTTCTACACAAGGTTTGGGGTTTACAGATTCATCCATTATTTTAGAGGCTAAAAGCTTAAAAAAGGATATAAATAAAGTTCATATTTGGACGTTAGATAGAGCATTAAAAGCAAGAGAACCTGATGCAGAAAGTAATCCATTTACAGGGGACAGTAGATGAATCAGGCATATTATTCTAATAAACTAGCTGTGTTATGTGATAACCCTGTTTTAAATGAACAATCCCAAGCCTTAGCTGAACAGTTGGCTGTTCCGTTGTATGAATCTGTGCATAAAAAAACAGCAGAAGATTTCTTTTTAACATGGCGCGAGGGTGAATTAAAGTTATTGGATAAAGACCTGCTAAAAAAAGGCGGTTTAAGTGTGGATATACAGCCGCGCAATGGCGAACAGCGTTCTTGGCCTGCGCCTAAGGAAGGGGCGTTAGCGCAAGCGATTGGGCGTAAAACAAAAACCGTGATTGATGCGACCACAGGTTGGGCGCAAGACAGTTTGCATATTTTTCGTATGGGTTATGATTTACGCTGTATTGAGCGTTCGCCGATTATGTTGGCTTTGCTTCAAGATGCCTTTAGTCGTTTAGAGCAAGTAGATTGGATGCAACGATTAGCATTGTCTGCCCCTGAATTATTAGCAGGGAATGCTATTGAAGTCTTGGCTTCTTTAGAAGATACGCCCGATTGTATTTATATTGACCCCATGTTTCCGCCCAAGCGTAAAAAATCCGCTTTACCTAAAAAGTCGATGCTAATCTTACGTGATTTATTGGGTGATGATATGGATAGAGAGGCGCTTTTTAGCGCGGCTTTTATGGCAACAGGCAAAAAAGTGGTGGTGAAATGCCCTGCTCATGCAGAACCTTTGGGGGGTAAGCCAACCGAAAGTTTTGGTAGTAAATTATTACGTTACGATGTGTATTTAAAAAGGTAGGTTATGTCTGAGTGGATTGATGTTATTGCAGAAACAGCGTTAGCAATAGGGGAACATATTGTGGTCGATGCGGAGGGTGTCGATGTCGTTGTGTTTAAATTAGACGATGGATTTTATGCGCTAGAGGATGTTTGTACGCATGATGGTGCAGAGATAGCGAGTGGTATTGTGGAAGGTAATGAAATTATTTGTCCGCGACATGGTGCAAGATTTTGCATTAAGACAGGACAGGTGAAGTGTGCGCCTGCTTATGAAGACATTGAGCAATTTGAAATTAAGATTGAAGCAGGAAGGGTAAAGCTTAGAGAGTCTGAGTAGATTTGAAAACAACAAGGCAGCGTAGCTACCCTGTTGTAAATCTAAATAATAAAGCTTAGATTAAACCTTTAAGAGCTGAGTATCTTTTTTCAGCTTCTAACAAATGAGTGTGAGCGCCTTGGTTGTCGCTTGCTTTTATTGCTTTTCTAGCTTTTTTCAAGAAGCCTGCAGATTTAGCACGTTGTCTATCAACAGTATCATTTGCATTAATTTCTTTACCCATTCTTGTAGCTGATCTGATTAGGTTTATGATACCTGTACTATCATTGCCGTTATCAATCGCGTGGCGAGCTTCTCTGATTAGCTCAATAGTTAAGTCAATTGCTTCAACTGGCTCGTAACAAGTTCTACCTTTGTCTTCAGCACATTCGCCGGCAACTGCTGCTGTAGAAATAGCGCCCATAGAAGCAGCTAAAAATGCAGATAATAAGATTGGTTTTAAAATTTTCATGTAAATCCTCGTATATTTTAGTTATTAGCACGTAGTTAATTAAAACCGACGTATTCGATGAATATTTTAGCATAAGCACAAAAAACAACAACGGAATTATTTGTAGGTTAAATAGCGTTATTATTGGTATATAATAAAAGGATTTTCTCCGTTATTTGTCTTATAAATTAATATCATTTCAATAAAATGCAAGAAATAAATCCAATTACACAAAAAATTAAAGACTTAACTCAACGGGCAAGTACGCTTAGGGGGTATCTTTGACTTCGATGTTAAAAGTGAGCGATTAACCGAGGTTTTAAGAGAGCTGGAAAGTCCTGATATATGGAATAACCCTGCTGAAGCACAAGCTTTAGGAAAAGAACGCGGCTTATTAGAGTCTGTGGTCGAGACCATTAATGAGTTAGAGGGTGGATTGGTGGATGCCTCCGACCTTTTAGAAATGGCTGTCGAAGAACAGGATGAAGAAACGCTTGATAGCGTGGTCGACGATTTAGCTATTTTTACTGAAAAGGTTGAAACATTAGAGTTTCGTCGAATGTTTTCTGGCGAAATGGATATGAATAATGCCTTTTTAGATATTCAATCGGGTTCAGGCGGGACAGAAGCCCAAGATTGGGCGGCGATGATAGAGCGTATGTTTTTACGTTGGGGTGAGCGCCGTGGCTTTAAAACAGAATTAATGGAAGAATCGAAAGGCGATGTGGCAGGGATTAAATCGGCTACGATTAAGTTTACTGGAGAGTATGCTTTTGGCTGGCTGCGTACAGAAACAGGTGTACATCGCTTAGTACGGAAATCACCATTTGATTCGGGAAATCGCCGTCATACCTCTTTTGCCTCGGTGTTTGTTTCTCCAGAAATTGATGATGATATTGAAATTGATATTAACCCATCTGATTTGCGTATTGATGTGTATCGCGCAAGTGGGGCGGGTGGACAGCATGTAAATAAAACAGAATCAGCGGTACGAATTACCCATTTACCCACTAATACGGTGGTGCAATGTCAAAATGGTCGTTCGCAGCATAAAAATAAAGACGAAGCGATGAAGCAGTTGAAGTCTAAATTGTATGAATTAGAATTACGCAATCGTTCGGAATCTCAGCAAGAAGTCGAAGACAATAAATCGGATATAGGCTGGGGAAGCCAAATTCGTTCCTATGTTTTAGACCAATCTCGTATTAAAGATTTGCGTACGAATGTGGAAACAGGTAATACAGGCGCTGTGCTGGATGGTGATTTAGACCAGTTTATTGAGGCGAGTTTAAAAAGCGGGCTGTAGCTTATTGCAGTAATGAAAAATCAGGTAAATTGCGAAATAGTAATTTACTATCTTTAATATATTAAAAATAACTCATTGAATATGTCAGAATTAGAACGCGACGAACAAGAACAAATTGCCCAACGCCGTACAAAGTTAGCTGCTTTGCGTGAAAATGACGGGATTGCTTTTCCTACAGATTTTCGTCGCAATGTCGTCGCAGGTGAATTGCTTGCAGAATACGGTGAAAAAACTAAAGAAGAACTAGAAGAAGAGCCTATTCGTGTGAAATTAGCGGGGCGTATTATGACGCGTCGTATTATGGGGAAGGCGAGTTTTGTGCATATCCAAGATATGTCAGGAAAAATTCAGTTATATGTGACGCGCGATACCTTGCCTGAAGGGTTTTATAACGAACAGTTTAAAAAATGGGATATTGGCGATATTGTTGGTGTAGAAGGGGCTTTATTTAAAACCAAAGTCGGTGAGCTCAGTGTACGTTCGGATGATATTCGTTTGTTAACCAAAGCATTACGCCCTTTACCTGAAAAATTTCATGGGATTGCTGACCAAGAAATAAAATACAGACAGCGTTACTTAGATTTAATTATGAGTGAGCAGTCGCGGGATACTTTTTTAATGCGTTCTAAAATTGTTGCCTATATTCGTCAATTTTTAACGGAAAGAAAATTTCTGGAAGTTGAAACGCCGATGATGCAAGCGATTCCAGGTGGTGCAACTGCAAAGCCATTTGAAACGCATCATAATGCCTTGGATATGGGCTTGTATTTGCGTATTGCGCCAGAATTGTATTTAAAACGCTTGGTTGTGGGTGGTTTTGAACGCGTTTTTGAAATTAACCGTAACTTTCGTAATGAGGGTTTGTCTTCACGCCATAATCCAGAATTCACCATGATTGAATTTTATCAGGCGTATGCGGAATACGGTGATCTGATGGATTTAACTGAAGCGATGCTTAAAGGCATTTCTGAAGAGTTATTAGGCAATACCGTGGTCAGCTATCAAGGTGAAGAGTATGACTTTGGTAAGCCATTTGAGCGTATGACTGTTTTTGATTCGATTTTACATTTTAACCCTGAGCTGACTGCGGATGATATTAATACCCGTGAAGCGGCGGTTAAAGTGGCTGAAAAATTGCATATTCCTATTAAAGACGGCTATGGTCTGGGTAAAGTACAGATTGAAATCTTTGAAAAAACGGTTGAAGCTCGCTTAATGAACCCAACGTTTATTACGGCATACCCTGTTGAAGTGTCTCCGCTGGCGCGTCGTAATGACAATGACTCTCATGTGACTGACCGATTTGAATTTTTTGTTGGCGGGCGTGAAATTGCGAATGGTTTTACCGAGTTAAATGATTCGGAAGACCAAGCGGAGCGTTTTGCAAAACAAGTGGCAGAAAAAGAAGCGGGCGATGATGAGGCGATGCACTTTGATGCTGATTATATTACCGCACTAGAACATGGAATGCCGCCTACCGCTGGAGAAGGGATTGGGATTGACCGTTTAGTGATGTTATTTACCGATGCACCGTCTATTCGGGATGTTTTATTATTCCCTCAAATGCGCCCTAAAGGCTAGTTCGTTTTAGTTTTTGTCGGTTGATACCTTTTCAGCACTCAGCCGCTAATTGTTGATTGTACAGAGCAGCGATTAAGTTGGCTTGGTAAACCATGCCTACTAAGCGTTGTTCTGCATTAACAATAGGTATTTGCCGGTGTCCTTTGATAGACATGAATTGGATAAGTTCTACAATATGCGTGTTTTCATCCAAGCTAAGTACTTCTGTTGTCATAATAAATCCGACCGATTCTGGCTTTGAGGCACTAATATTTTGAGTGCGCTGAATAAATTGACGAAATTTGTGTTGAATACTTTCATAAGCGCTTAAGTCGATGCATTTTAAAAAGTCATTCCATGTAAGAATACCAATCACGCGCTGCGCCCTGTCTATAACAGGAAGTGCTTTTAAGTGATGCTGATTCATTAATTTCCACGCATGTTCTACTTCTGTTCCATACTCCACGGTTATTACGTCGCGAATCATAATGTCACGGCATAACAGTGTGCCTTTAATGCGTTTAAATGCACTGGTTTCTACTTCTAACAGCAGCTGACTTAGTTGAGCAGGGGTTATATCAATAAATAGATTGGTGGTTTTCAATGCTTGGTTAATATCTGTTTCACTAAATCCTATAATGTGACTCGGCTCTGATAAAGTGTGCCGTTGTCGTATTTGTTTTTTTATAGGCAATGGAGTGGGATACTCTTTTTTTAAAACCCAACGGTTGATGAATACAGTTAATAGCAGCATAACCAATACGTTGATTGCTACAGGAATGAATACAAAGGAATAGTTCAGTGACTGAATCGCGGTATCTGACATCATGACGGGAGTTAGGCTGGTCGCGGCTCCTGGTGGATGTAAACAGCGTAGTAAGAGCATGATTAAGATAGACCCACCGACAGCGGAGGCTTGTGCGGTTAATGGCTCGCTAATATGTAATGCACAGAAAACCCCAACCGCCGCAGAGCTTAATTGTCCGCCGATAAAAGGCCAAGGTTGAGCTAAAGGACTGCTTGGGATGAAAAATAAGATAATGGCAGAGGCTCCCATTGAGGCCACCAATATCGGTGATTCTGGCCAAGGAGAGAGCAGTTTACTGACTAAAGCAATCAGAAAGATGGAGCAAAAGCAGGCAATAAACGAAAGAAGCTTGGCTTTGATACTAAAATTAACAGGGTCAACAGTCAGGTACTTAAAAAAATTTAAAAGTTTCATATAAATTACGACAGGTTTTTTATGTTATTGCTATTAATAATACGACTAAATATAAGGTTAATACAAGGAATCTACATTCTTCTACCTGCCTGTGTGGGGATGGATAGCTTATAGCCGATAGGCTATAATTAAAGACTTTGTATGTATTTAGTGCTTTTATGAGCGATTAGGCTTAAAGCATTACAAGGCATTCAGTTATATTTTAAAAAGCAGAAAGCCTTGGTTTTTTGTTAAAAATTTTATTTAGCCGCAATTTTGGAGTTTTTATGCGCGTCATTCTTTTAGGTAGCCCTGGTTCAGGTAAAGGTACACAAGCACAGTTCATTACAGAGAAGTATCGTATTCCTCAAATTTCAACAGGGGATATGCTGCGCGCTGCTGTGCGTGCGGGTACAGAATTAGGTATCGCCGCAAAGAAAATTATGGATGAAGGGGGGTTAATCTCCGATGATATTATCTTAGGGTTAATTAAAGACCGTATTACTGAAGCGGATTGTGAACATGGCTTTTTATTAGATGGTTTTCCACGGACGATTGCCCAAGCGGAAGGCTTAATTAGAATGGGAGTCGAGATTGATTCTGTGCTTGAAATTGCGGTAGAAGATGCGCATATTATCCAGCGCATGAGTGGTCGTCGAGTCCACATGGAATCAGGGCGTAGCTACCATATTGAATTTAATCCACCTAAAGTTGCAGGTAAAGACGATGTAACAGGAGAGGATTTAATTCAACGAGTAGATGATACCGAAGCCACGGTTAAAAAACGTTTAGATGTGTATCATGAGCAAACGCTGCCTCTAGTGGATTTTTATTCCGCTTTAGCAGAGCAAAAGAAGGTGAAATTTTCTTCTATCGCGGGTGTCGGTGCTGTTGCTGAAATTACTGAAAAAGTGTTTGCAGTATTAGCTTAAATATAAGGAGGGTGGGCATGGATATTTTAAGTTCAACTATTTATCAAGATTTCAAAGAACAAGGCTTAATTACCGCCCATTTGGGGTGTGATACTCAGGTATTGGATATTGTGCCTGCAGAATCTGCAGGACAAGGTGATTTAGTCTTTGTTGAACATGAAAAATACCTGCCTGCAATACTTGAGAGTGGTGTTGCCGCGGTTGTCACCACCGTAAAGATTGCTGAAAATCTTCAGATAGAGAATACGGCAATATTAGTTGCACCCAATGTGCGTATGGCGATGGCGTATTTACGCCAAAAATATACCGATAGAAATGTACGTGATTCCGAGTGGGGGCGTATTCATGCTTCTGCTGTGATTCATGAATCGGTTATTGTGCCAGAGGACGCGGTGATTGGTCCGAATGTTGTGATTGGGGCAAATGTACAATTGGGTTCGGCCGTGGTATTAATGGCAAATACGGTTGTGGAATTTGATGCCGTGATTGGTGCGCGCAGTGTGCTTTATTCCAGTGTGGTGGTCTCCTATGATTGCCAGATTGGGGAAGATTGTATTTTAAAAGCAGGCTGTGTGATTGGCAGTGACGGTCAAGGATTTGCTCAGGATGCGAATTTTCACCATCATCGCATTCCACAAACAGGGCGCGTTGTTATTGGTAATAAAGTGGTGATTGGTTCAGTAACGACCATTGATAGAGCCACCTATACAGAAACCAAAGTACATGACGGTACGATTATTGATGCACAATGTCATTTAGCACATAACGTGGTCATTGAAGAAGATTGTATTTTAGTCGCGCAAACGGGTATTGCGGGTTCGAGCCATTTTGGTAAGCGTGTGGTGGCCTCTGGACAAACAGGGATTTTAGATCATGTGCATATCCCAGATGACACCATGCTATTACACCGAGCAGGTGTGCATAGTAGCATTAAAGAATCGGGTATTTATGCCTATGGCCCTGCGCAACCCTTTCGCAAGTACACCAAAAATATTGCCATTTTTCAGCGTTTGAGCGAGGTTTGGTCCCGCCTGAGAACCTTAGAAAAACAAGTAGCGCAACTCTCTAAATAAACCCAACGAATACGGAATAAATTAAAATGTCAGTAAAAACGTTATATGACAAATTATGGGATGACCATGTAGTTCATACTGAGGACGATGGAGCCTCACTTATCTATATAGATAGACAACTTATTCATGAAGTGACTTCACCACAAGCCTTTGAAAGCTTACGTTTAGCGGGTAGAAAACCTTGGAATATACAGCGTAATCTTGCGGTAGCGGATCACAATGTGCCTACCACCAACCGAGGCAAGGAAATTCCTGATCCTGTGGCGCGTTTGCAAGTGAGTACTTTGGATGCTAACTGTGCTGAATTCGGTATTACTGAATTTGATATGGATGATGTACGTCAAGGTATTGTGCATGTTATGGGGCCAGAGCAAGGCGCAACCTTACCAGGAATGACCGTGGTGTGTGGGGATTCACATACGTCAACGCACGGGGCTTCCGGGGCTTTAGCTTTTGGTATTGGTACCTCAGAAGTGGAGCTGGCTTTAGCGACTCAATGTTTAACACAGAAAAAATCTAAAAATCTATTAATTAAAGTTAATGGAGCCGTGGGTTCTGGGGTAACAGCGAAAGATATTGTATTAGCGATTATCGGGAAAATTGGTACTGCTGGCGGAACGGGCTACGCGCTTGAATTTGCGGGTGAAGCGATTACCAATTTATCCATGGAAGGTCGGATGACGGTCTGTAATATGGCCATCGAAGCCGGTGCGCGTGCGGGATTAATTGCTGTGGATGATATTACCATTGATTATTACCGTGGCCGTCCTTATTCACCGAAAGGCGAGCATTGGTTTATGGCGGAACGTGAATGGCAAAAATTGCATTCAGATGCCGATGCGGTATTTGATAAGGTGGTTGAATTAAATGCAGCTGATATTAAGCCGCAAGTCACTTGGGGTACCTCGCCTGAAATGGTGGTGTCCATTGATGGCAATGTGCCGGATCCAGTGGATGAGTTTGATACCGTTAAGCAACAAAGTATACAAAATGCTTTATCGTATATGGGGCTAAAAGCGGGTCAGCCAATGAATGAAATTCAGATTGATAAAGTCTTTATCGGTTCGTGTACTAATTCAAGAATTGAAGACTTACGAGCCGCGGCTCATGTGATTAAAGGTAAAAAGAAAGCGGACAGCGTGACTCAGGTGTTAATCGTACCAGGTTCAGGCTTAGTTAAACAGCAAGCTGAAGAAGAAGGTCTGGATAAGATTTTTATAGCGGCAGGTTTTGAATGGCGTGAGCCAGGTTGCTCTATGTGTTTAGCGATGAATGCAGATAAATTAGAGAGCGGTGAGCGTTGTGCTTCAACCTCCAATCGTAATTTCGAAGGCCGTCAAGGCTACGGTGGGCGCACGCATTTAGTTAGTCCTGCGATGGCCGCCGCTGCAGGGATTGCTGGACATTTTGTTGACGTTAGAGAGTGGGTATAAACCATTATGGAAGCATTTAAAGAAGTAACAGCCAAGGTTATGCCTTTGGACAGAGCGAATGTGGATACCGATGCGATTATCCCGAAGCAATTTTTAAAATCGATACGCCGTGCAGGTTTTGGTCCGTATTTATTTGATGAATGGCGTTATGCAGATATTGGCGAGCCAGAAATGGATTGTACAAACCGTCCTTTAAAAGCAGATTTCATTTTAAATAGCCCTGATTATCAAGGGTCGAAAATTCTTTTAACGCGTGAGAATTTTGGTTGCGGTTCATCAAGAGAGCATGCGCCGTGGGCATTAGAAGATTATGGATTTAGGGCTATTATTGCGCCCAGTTTTGCAGATATATTTTTTAATAACTGCTTTAAGAATGGATTGTTACCGATTGTCTTAGAGGCTGAGGTGGTGGAGCGTTTATTTAAAGAAGTAGAGGCAGGCTATGAGCTGAGTATTGACTTAGAGTCGCAAACCATTAGTACTCCAAGCGGTGAAGTGATTCATTTTTCTGTGGATGCCACACGAAAATATCGCCTTTACAATGGCTTGGATGATATTGCTTTGACATTATTGCAAGCTGATAAAATTAAAGCCTATGAAGTGGAACGTGAAAAACGAGCCCCTTGGTTATTTGTAAAATAGATTAAAATCACAAGTGAGTTGGGGCTGTCATGCAGTCCCAACTTGCTTATTATTGAATAGAAAAAGAGAAAAACATGACACATAAAATTGCAGTATTAGCGGGTGACGGAATTGGCCCAGAAATCGTTAACGAAGCGGTTAAAGTTTTAGAGTATTTAAATACCGATATGAATTTGGGTTTAGAATTTGAAAACGGCCTTATTGGTGGCGCGGCGTATGATGAAACAGGAAGCCCTTTTCCTAAAGCGACCTTAGAATTAAGTAAAGCGGCGGATGCTATTTTATTGGGTGCTGTAGGTGGTTATAAATGGGAAGCGTTAGATATTGCGGTGCGCCCAGAAAAAGGTTTATTAGGCTTACGCTCTGAATTAGAGTTATTTTCTAATTTACGTCCTGCTATTTTATACCCACAATTGGCCGATGCGTCTACTTTAAAACCTGAAGTGGTTTCAGGCTTAGATTTAATGATTGTACGTGAGTTAACGGGTGGGATTTACTTTGGTCAGCCACGCGGCATTAGAGTGCTTGAAAATGGCGAAAAACAAGGTTACAACACCTTAGTGTATTCAGAGTCAGAAATTCGCCGTATTGCCCATTCTGCGTTTAAAATTGCGCAAAAACGTGATAAGCGTCTTTGTTCAGTGGATAAAGCCAATGTTTTAGAATGTACTGAATTATGGCGTGAAGTCATGGAAGAGGTCGGAAAAGAATACCCTGACGTTGAATTAAGCCATATGTATGTTGATAATGCTTCCATGCAATTGGTACGTGCGCCGAAACAGTTTGATGTGATGGTCACCACTAATATGTTTGGTGATATTTTATCCGATACCGCGTCGATGCTAACGGGTTCGATTGGTATGCTGCCATCGGCTTCATTGGATATTAATGGTAAAGGCATGTACGAGCCAATTCATGGTTCAGCGCCTGATATTGCAGGAAAAGGCATTGCTAATCCATTAGCCACTATTCTATCTACGGCAATGATGTTACGTTACACCTTTGATAAATCGGAAGCGGCTGATCGCATTGAAGCGGCTGTGAATAGTGCCTTAGATTCCAATGTGCGTACCGCTGATATTTATTCAGACGGTATGACTAAAGTGAGTACGTCAGAAATGGGTGATGCCGTGGTGAATGCTCTAAAAGTAGGTGGATAAGATGAGCAAAAAATATAATGTCGCGATTGTCGGTGCAACCGGTGCAGTCGGCGAAGCTATGATTTCTATCTTAGAAGAACGAAAGTTTCCTGTGGATAATGTGTATGCCTTAGCGAGTTCACGCTCAGTTGGTAAGCGTATTTCATTTAATGGCAAGCAGTTAGTCGTGCAAGATTTAGCGGAATTTGATTTTTCGCAAGCGCAGATTGGACTTTTCTCTGCGGGCGCTTCTTTATCAGAAAAATACGCCCCGATTGCGGCGGCGGCAGGCTGTGTTGTGATTGATAATACGTCACAGTTTCGTTATGACGATGATATTCCATTGGTTATTCCTGAAGTAAATCCTGAAAGCATTGCTGAACATAAAACACGTGGGATTATTGCTAATCCTAATTGTTCTACTATTCAAATGCTGGTAGCTTTAAAGCCAATTTACGATGCTGTGGGTATTGAGCGTATTAATGTTTGTACTTATCAAGCGGTATCGGGTTCAGGTAAAGAGGGCGTTGAAGAGGTGGTAAACCAAACGGCGAAGCTTTTAAATGGTAAGCCTGTGACCACTAAAGTCTATCCTAAGCAAATTGCTTTTAATGTCTTACCACAAATCGATGTGTTTATGGATAACGGCTACACCAAAGAAGAAATGAAAATGGTGTGGGAAACGAAAAAAATCATGGGCGATGACAGTATTCAGGTTAATCCAACGGCTGTTCGGGTTCCTGTTTTTTATGGGCATTCTGAAGCGGTGCATATTGAAACACGCGATAAAATTAGTGTCGAAAAAGTACGCGAGCTTTTATCTGCGACACAAGGCATTACCGTATTAGATGAGCGGGTTGATGGTGGATATCCAACAGCGGTCACAGAATCATCGGGTAATGATGATGTGTTTGTTGGGCGTATTCGTGAAGATATTTCCCATGAAAAAGGTATTGATTTATGGGTAGTGGCCGATAATGTGCGTAAAGGTGCCGCACTGAATAGTGTGCAGATTGCAGAAGAGTTAATTAAAAACTATTTGTAGTTTTTAGCATAAAGTTAAATAGGAGGCTTGCTACTATAATGACTGGTCTTCCTATTTATTTTGCATTTAAGAGCAGTCCAATAGCAGGCTATTATTAATAATAGTGTGGATATAGTTTTCCAATACCCCTGAAAAGATGAGGACACAATGCTTAGAGGAAAGTTTAGAAAAATTAGAATGGTAACTTTCTAGGATTTTGAAGGATGCAAAGATGAAAGAAACACGCGTATCGAAAGAAAGCATAGACACACCACCGCCTTCTTTAGTGGAAAGCGAGATAAAGCCTATTTCTGATGGCTCTGTATGGGGTAATAAATCTCAGAAAGGCATTAATTATCTTTACGTTCTTGCGAGCTTTATTGCCACATTGTTAGGTGGTCGGCGTTTCTTGAAATATCCAACTGATACGCTAGCGAGCCAAAGACTTAAAGAAGGAAAAGTTCAGACACGCAGAAAAATCAATGAATTTGATTTAGAGCATAAGAATGAAGATTTATCTGAATTGTTTTTTACTGAGGATGGCCAAGAGGCTTGGTATGAGACCTTGGAGAATGTGGAATTATCAGAGTTGTTTTATACCCCAGAGGGTGAATCTGCATGGTATTTAGACGCGAAGAGTCCAGACGAACCTGAGGAAAAATTACTTGTTCAACAGCCAGTTATAAAGCAACAGGTGGTTGATGTTGATAAAAGCGCATTATTTATTATGGACGATGCGGCGGTTATTGAGAGTGCGCATCAGCAAGATTTTGAATTAAGTATTGCTGAGTATGAGGAAAAAGAAGGTAAGTTACTTGAAAATAAAGAATTGAGTGCTTTAAATCAACAGGCTTTTAATGGAATAGGCCCTTATATTAATCTTGCCTTTGCTAGAAAAATCGCTTTATTTTCTGAAAATCAGCCGATAGATTCTGGAATGGATGCCCAGCAATGCAATGAATTACATAGGGAGTTAGTACATAGAGTCTTGAGGCAACCAAAATATATTGTTTTACATTTGCACCGAATTTATTTTTGTTACCACCATGCCTTGTCTGAACCGTTGTATGCGGCTTTAGTGGATTTATTACTGATATTAGACAGCAAGGGGAAGCATTTTAGTCGTCGCTTAGTGTTAGAGTCCGCAGAGGGTCTCTCGAAACCACGATTGAAAATTTTACTTAATTATTTGAAACAGGCGAATGATTTACATGTATTTGGTAATTCATTTTCTGTTTTTACCAAAGGGTTCCTATCGACTAAATCGCTTATAAGTTTAACTGATACCTCTCAAGTTGAGTATGATGTATTAAATCTTGCGCGCGATTATGTAGAATATGGACAATTAGAACAAGCATTAGAGGTATTGGAAAGTTCCTTACTCGAAATGCCTGATAGATTTGATATACAAAATGAGTTATTAGAATTGTATGTTATTACCAGGAATAAGGTAGCTTATATAAAAATGACTCATCAACTCACTGAATGTCAGCTCAATATCTCAATTGAATGGCAAAATTCTGCTCAATACTTTGCTGGACTAAATAATGAACAATAATAAAGATGTAATACAGGTTGCTCTTTATGGTATGGATACAAGAGCCAGTAAAATGATGACTATGTATCTACATGGTCCTTGTAAGGGAGCAGCTGTTATTGTAGGTGAACAGGACGCTAAGGTTGATATTATAGATGCGGATTTCCTGAACTTAGAAGAGATGCTTAAAGAAAGAAAAGAAAATGCAGCGCATAGACCTTTAATTATTTTGTCCTTACAGCCTATTGTCATTGATGGGGCTATTTATGTGGCTAAACCGATTAAAACAGAAGATATGTTAGCGGCTTTTAAACAGGTAAGTTCTCAGCTATCAAAGAATAAAGGAACTCCGTTGGTGGCTAAGAAAGAAATGGCGCAAGGTGAACCACGGTCTGAGTTTAATGTACAAAGCTCTGAGTCACGATTATCAAGAGAGGCTTATCATTCGGCTGCCTCACAAGAACAGGGTTCTAATTTTTCAGCGGTTGAGTTAGTCACAAAAAGAACCGATACGCTGGTCGTGGAGAGTGCTGACAGTGAAAAAAATAAACATTCAAAACATCGTACTGCGGTTGATTTAACAGAAGAGGTTTTATCAAGTTATATTGGTACGATTGAAGGGATTGATTTTACCGATGAAGAGCAGCTATTACAGGCTTCTTTTGATACAAAAAATTATTTTTTGGGTTATTTAGAATCTGCGGTGCGTGTGGCGCGAGAGAAGCAACGGATTATTCAGGTTAATTCGCATTGGAAAACCTTGGTTATTTTTCCTGAAAATAACGAAATTTGGCTGGACGCTGAGGATGTGCAGTTTAGAGCTTTTTCGGGAATTTTAATGAAAAATTGGGCAAAGAAGATAACCTTAAATGCCGCGGATCCCGATAAAATAGGCTGCTCTCAACAGATGAATAAGTTTCATGATACAGAAGCTTTACTTTGGAAGGTTGCTATTTGGACATCAAAAGGGCGTTATCCCAGTCATATTGATATTAATAAGCCTGTATATTTAACACAATGGCCTAATTTTACTCGATTATTAATAACCCCTAATGCGCTGCAAATTGCAGCAGTATTAATTGAGGCACCTAAGAAGTTGCTTGATGTTGCACACCAATTAGAGATTAAACCGGAGTATGTGTTTATTTTTATTAGTGCCGCGCATGAGTTAGGCTTTATTAGTCAGTCTGAACAGCAAGATAGAAAGCCACCCACAGCGGCTAAGGAATCTAAGTCGAAAGGGTTGTTAGCCCGAATTTTTGGTAAATTACGCAAATAACAGATAAGTGATATTAATATGAGTCAATATAAGATAATTTTTACTGGTCCGGTTGGGGCGGGGAAAACCACGGCGATTCAATCTATTAGTGATATTCCTCCCATTAAAACAGATGCGTCGGCTTCGGATATGACGAAAACGAGAAAGGCATCCACCACTGTTGCAATGGACTACGGGGTGATGAACTTGGAGGACGGTGAAAAAATTCATTTATATGGCACGCCAGGGCAAGAGCGGTTTGACTTTATGTGGGATATTTTATCGGTGGGCGGCTTAGGCTTAGTTTTATTATTAGATAATACCCGTGCCAATCCCTTTCAAGATATGAAGTTTTTTTTAGATTCATTTTCTGATTTTATTACAGAAACCACAGTGGCTATTGGAGTGACTCAGATGGATTTAAGCAGCAAGCCAAGTATTAATGATTATCATGAAGAGTTAAAAAAATATGCGATGGTACCGGCGGTGTTTGGAGTGGATGCACGTGAAAAAAAGGATGTTTCTTTATTGCTGCAAGCCTTGTTATTGTCTATTGACCCAATGATAGGTAAGGGGTAAAGACCATGAGTGAGTACACGCTATCAGAAGGTGCTTATCTTTACCCTACGCCGGCAGGGAGTTATTATGCAATTTCTTCGGCAGAAGAAAATAAATCGCGTCGATTTCTGCAAAAATTATTACAGCAAACAGAAACCCCTGCCTTAACGCTGGAAAATTTAAAATATTTAATGGACGAAGCGGAGGATGATAAAGCGATGGAGTTGCTACATCACTGCCAAAAAATTGGCTGGGTTCAGGGAATTGATCGCATTATAAAAGTAGCAGAAGGTACGCTAGAAGGTATCTTATTAGCTTTGTTGGATAATATTACTGAAAAAGGCAAAGTATTATTGGCCGATGATCAAGGCTTTTATTTAGTATGTAATGGTTTTCCGCATGAGGCGGCTGAAGAACTGTCAGCTTTAGGGGCTGAAATTGCCAATCTTCATGAAAAAAGAAGCGGCTTATTAGTCAATAATTTAGGATTTTCTAGTCAAGCGTGGGCTATCGTGGATGCTTTTGGGTGCAGTCAAATTGGTTTTTGGCCTATTTTTATAGGTAATTCACGATTTGTTATTATTATGTCAGGTATTCCGCATTTTAATCATCCAGATTTTGTTAGCTTTATTTGGGCATTAAGTATTCGTTATGCAAAAGAAAATGAATTATAAAGTAGTATTAGAATTTAATAATGAGGGTTTAGAATGATAGCAGATATGCTTGTTTCGGTTTTAACGGAACTTAATGGAACTTCAGCAGATATTGAAGCCTCTGCTGTGATTTCAACAGATGGTTTGATTATGGCTTCCGTTTTACCCGGAACACTGGATGAAGATAGAGTCGGAGCCATGAGCGCCGCTATGATATCGCTGGGAGATAGAACCGCTCAAGAGTTAAATCGAGGCGGAATGGAGCAAGTTCTAATTAAGGGCGATAATGGATATGTGGTCATGACCTATGCAGGGGAAGGCGCTGTGTTAACCGTGATGGCTAAGCCGAATGCAAAATTGGGTCTCATTTTTTTAGATATTAAAAGAGCGGTAGATAGTATTACGGATTTATTTTAAAAGTAGTGATGAAAAATACTTTGTTTTCAATGAGTACGCCCTGTTTTGTGCAGTTAAGGTAATAATTTAAGGAGAAGAGGGTGGTTTTTAAGTTGTTTAAACCGCGCTGAATAATGGTTAAAGTAGGGATAATGAAATGCGTAAGTTAAATAAGATTGTTATGGCGATGAGCTTATTAGCGCCTGTTGCTGCTTATCCTTTAGGGGTAGGTGAGCTGATATTGAAATCAGCATTAAATGAAAACTTAAGTGCCAATATTGCTTTAGATTTATCAAGTGATGAGGCAATTAAGGATGTTACTATTCAATTGGCCAGTCCAGAAAAATTTTCTGAAGCGGGGATTACTTGGCATTATTTTTTATCCGATATTAGTTTTGATATTGTCGAGCAAGGTCCGAATAAGTTTTTTATTAAGGCACAGTCAAAGGATATAATTCAAGAACCCTTTTTAGAGTTTTTGTTAGAAATAACATGGCCTAAAGGTCAGGTATTTAAAACCTTTACCCTTTTAATTGACCCCCCTATTACACCGGTAGACGATTTTACTGCGCCTGTTTCTAGAACGATTCAAAAAGCCTCTAAGCCGAATAAGATAATTGCAGCTAAAACGTCTATTTCCTTAGATAATAAAGTGTTAACACACTTAGTAAAGCAAGGAGAGTATGGGCCTACTCAGCGCAATGATTCATTGTGGAAAATTGCTAAGAAAATAAATCAGGATAAAAGCATCACTGTAGAACAGATGATGATGGGGCTATATCAGGCAAATAAGCATGCGTTTTATAAAAACAATGTTAATGCACTGATGGCTGGAAAAATGTTAAAAGTTCCTAAGCCAAGTCAGATAAAACGTAGTTCAGCAAAGCAAGCGAGCACGGATTTTTATCAGCAAAATGATAAGTGGTTGGGTAAGAAAGCACGCAAGCCCAGTAAGGTTAAAAAGCCTGTTAAAAAGGCAGCGAAACAATTAATTCTGGTAGCGCCAGTTGTTGATGAAGTCAGTGATTCTGAAGTCTTGTCATCGGAATCTGAAAGTCAAAAGAAGTTGCGTTTAGAAAATGAGGATTTAAAGGAAAGGCTTGCTAAATTAGAGGAAAGATTTTCTTTAATGGAGAATATGCTGGTTATTAAAGACCAAGCACTGGCAAACTTACAAAGCACTCAAGCACATAAGGAGAAAAATCGTCTTGTTGTTGAGGCTGAATCCAAGCAGGCGATAACTCAACCGATTGTTAAAGAACAAGCTCCTGAGCTGGAATCAAAAGAAGAATCGGATGAGTTTATTAGCTTATGGGCTTCTCTTCTTGCTTTCCTAGTGATTTTATTAGGGATTATTGTTTGGCGTAAACAAAAAAAATCTGAAGTGGAAGAGGAGCAGGAAGATAATATCTTTAAATCTTCTGATCCTTTATTTTCAGAAGACATTATTGAGGAAGACGTAGACTTTGAGCTGCCGATATTAGAGCAAGATCCTGGCTTAATTCAAGAGAATTTGAGTTCTCTATCTGTTGATGAGGTCTTGTTGAGTGCGGATACCAGTTTAGCTTATGGTAAATATCAAGAGGCTGAAGAAAATTTACGGGCTGCATTACTTAATTCACCGAATAAAGATGAGTATAAATTAAAGTTATTAGAAATATTTTATAACAGTGAAAATGATGTTGCTTTTGGAGAGTATGCGCAAATTTTGAAAAAGGAAGGTCGAGAAAAAGATGGTGTTTTTTGGGATAAAGTACTCGATATGGGCAGAGATTTTATGCCTAACGAGGAAAGTTTCTTTGTAGATGACTCGGAAGCAGTTATCGCAGGTGATGAGCCTGAAAAACTTGAGCAGCCTGCTTCAGAGTTCGATACTTTAGATAATGATAATTCCACTCAGTTAGATTTAAAGGAGCCTGATTTAGCTAAAGAAACTCCTGCTGATATTAAGACAGAGGTGGAGGAAGTCTTTGAATTTGATTTAGATTCAAACTCAGTGGATGAGGAGCAGCCTGATGCTGAAGCTTCTTTATTAGATGAATCAATAGATGAGCTAAATACATTAAGCGATGAATTAAATGAGATTACTGAAGTCTTTGAATTTGATTTAAACTCGGAAGATGAACAGCCGCTTGATTCCAAGGCTTCTTTATTGGATGAATCAATAGACGAGCTAAATACATTAAGTGATGAATTAAATGAGAGTAATGAAGTTTTTGAATTTGATTTATTAGAGGCTGAAGATAAAGATTTAACGGCAGATAGCTCAGGCCAGTCTGAGGATTTTAGTGATATTGAGAATTTTGAATTCACTGTGCCTGAATTAGAAGATTCTAGCATTGAAGTCCCAGAGGGCGCTCGTGAATCAGATGATATGCCAGAAGTATTTGAGTTTTCCGATGCCCCTTTTACTGATGATGATAGCTTAGATATAGAGAATGATCTGTTGGATATGGATGAAGCTGCGTTGGCAATTGAAGAGTCTTTTCCTGCCGAAGAAAAAATAGAAAGTGATTTATTGGAGCTGCTGGATGAAAAAGCTTTGGTAATCGACGAAACAATAGAGATGGATTTAGAGTTAGACGTACAAAAAGATGACCTAGATTCAGAGCTTAAAGATTTTGATTTTGATTTTTCTGTAGAAGGCGATGCAGCCTATATACCCATAGATTTGACGAAAAAGGAAGAGATAGCTATTCAAGATATACCCCCGATAGAGGAAGAATTTGACTTTGATTTAGATGTGTCTTCTTTTCCTTCAAGTGAAGAAGGTTTGAATGAAGAATCCTTAAGCTCTGAAGCAGGTATCTATGATTTTCAAACGAGTTTTGAGTTAGCTCAGATGTATATTGCTATGAAAGATATAACGGCTGCCAAGGATGTCTTAAATGAGATAAGAGAAAAAGGGTCGGATGAAGACAAACAGAAATCTGAAGAACTTATGCAAGGGATTGATTAATGCGGAGCGAGAGGTAGATTTTCTACCTCTCTTTGTGTTATCAGAGCATCTATTGTATGAGGTTACATTGCGACACTAACCGCCTCTTTTAATTTATTCATCGCATTCTTTTCTAATTGTCGAATGCGTTCAGCGGATACGCTATAGCGGTCAGCTAATTGATGTAAAGTCATTTTATTTTCAGATAACCAGCGATTGCGTAAAATATCTTGGCTGCGCGCATCTAAATTAGCTAATGCACTGTTAAGCAGAGATTCTTTATGGTCTTTCCAATCGGAGTTTTCCAGTAATAAAGCAGGGTCAGCATTTTGTTGTTCTAAATAACTAACAGGTGAACTAATGTTCTCTGAGCTGCTGTCTTCAGGCAAATCAAAGGCCATATCTTTGCCATCTAAGCGAGTTTCCATCTCATAAACCGTTTTTAAATCCACATTGAGATTTTCGGCAATCGCTTCGGCTTCCTGTTTAGAGAGCCACGCTAAATTTTTCTTTGATTTTCGTAAATTAAAAAATAATTTGCGTTGTGATTTGGTGGTGGCTACTTTGACAATACGCCAGTTTTTAATCACATACTCATGTATTTCTGCACGAATCCAATGCACAGCAAAAGAGACTAAACGTACGCCCATATCAGGGTTAAAACGTTTAACGGCTTTCATTAATCCAATATTGCCTTCTTGAACAATATCGCTAAGAGGCAGTCCGTAACCTGTATAACCGCGAGCGACATGCGCCACAAAACGTAAATTGGCCATCACCAACTGCTTGGCTGCTTCAATATCATCTTCATCTCGATAGCGTAGGGCAAGCGTACGTTCTTCTATTGCTGTTAACTTATTAGTTTGACCAATAACATTTAAAGAAGAATCAAAGTTCTCTGAATTTAATGAAATGGGTAAGGCTAATGAATTAGACATTTTAACTCCGAAAATTAAACATATTTCTGCATATTATCATTACTTTATGGACTTAGGTGAATAAAAATCATTTATTTGTGTAGAGATTCAAGAAAAATTGTTAATTTAGCGTAAAATAGACGCTTTTTTGATAGATAGATAAAGAGAATTCAATGGATAGTAAATTACTTGATATTTTAGCTTGCCCCCTATGTAACAGCAGCTTAGTGTACGATAAAAAAGCTCAAGAATTGATTTGTAAAGTCGACCGCCTTGCTTTTCCTATCCGTGATGGTATTCCTGTCATGTTGGAAGTCGATGCAAGAGCAGTGAGCTTAGAAGAAATGGATGCATTAAAATAAAAAAGAAGCTGTTTATTGTGCATGTATGTGCTGCAAATCCTTATCAGTAAGTTGTCCTGAATGTAATGCGCTGGCAATTAATACTTTTTTAACGCCTAAAGCGTGTAGTTCATTTAAATCTTGCCTGCCTCTTACCCCGCCTGCGGCAATAAAATGGTGCTGAGGGTAGGTTTGGCAGTAATGAGCAATTTTTTGTAAATCTGCCCCTTGATTTTTACCCACCAAAGCCAGTGTCATGATAATTAATTCTTTGGGCCATAACGCGGGGCTATCGTAGAGTTGTTGTTCTCCCATCGGTTGATTTTGGCTGCAAAAATCCAAGGATAAAATAAAATTCTGGCGTATTTGAGTTAAATCACAGGCATTGATTGATTCTGTTCCCAGCACTGGTTGGTATTGAGTGGCGGAGCAAGGTTGGTAGTGTGGATTAATACCTCCTGAGTCAATCATAAAATTAAGCTCAGGATAGGTTTTAAAGAGCGTATTAATGCAGGAATGATTACTGCCTGTTGCCATTAATTGATCTAAATCAGCAATATAAATAGTATTGAAAGGCCAAAGTGTTAAATAAGCATCGATGACCGCTTTAGGATTACTTGATGTACATAAGGGCGTATTAAGGGGCTGGTAATGTTGGCGATTACCTTGTTGAGCAAGGACAGCTTTACCTGCCTTAATATCAATCACAGGAATAACTTGTATCATGCGTTTATTGGTCTTTGAATTTATTACGGGAGGCGGTTTATTAAATGAGCCTTTGCCTGATTCTTTATGCCATGAAGGCAGTTTAATGCGTACTGCGTTATTAAAGGATTTACACAGCCTTTCTCTGCCTATTATTGTATTAAATGATGCACGTATTAGCGAGCCATTACTCGCCGCAGTGGTTTGGACAGTGGGGGCAGAGACTAATTTAGCTGAAATATTATCTGTAAGGCAAGCGGAATACGATGCGGTATGGTTAATCTCCCCTGAAACGCAGGGAATTTTAGTGCAGTGGCAGCAATTTTTTGCGGATTTAGGTAAGACAGTATGTTTAAGCTCTTTAGAGGCTTTAAAACTTTGCCAAGATAAAATAGCTACTTTGGAACATTTACAGCGTTTTAGTTTGGCTTGTGTACCCAGTCAGGTGTATATAAAAGACCAATATCCTGTTGGTGAATGGGTCTTAAAACCAAGAGATTCAGTGGGCTGTGAGCAGACTTATTATTTAGCGAGTTCAGGACATTGGCAAAATATTTCCAGTTTTTTATCAGAGGATACTGAGTATTTTTTACAGCCTTATATTAAAGGGGCTGTATTTAGCTTATCAGCTTTGTTTTATCAGGGTACGGCGCGTTTTATTTGTTGTAATCATCAACAAATGCAGATAAAAAATCAACAGTTTCAATTGATGGCTTGTGATGTTCATGTCAATCAAGAACACACAGAAGATTATCAATTACTGTGTAGCCAAGTGGCTCAAGCCATACCCGAATTGTGGGGCTATATAGGCATTGATTTTATTGAAGCAGAAAACGGGGAGCGATTAATTTTAGAAATTAATCCTCGATTAACCAGTTCGTATGCAGGGATTATGCAGGCTACTGGAATTAATGTAGCGCAACAGGTACTGGACTTATTGTCTGGGAAATTTTCTCCTTTGGTTAAAAAGCAGTCGCAAAGCATACGGATTGAAATACATAAGGAATCATAATGCATCAGAATAAAATTGGTTGGGATGTCGGTGGCGCGCATTTAAAAGCGGCTTGGGTTAATTCAGCAGGTGAAGTGGAAGCTGTCTATCAAGAAGCTTGTCACCTTTGGGAGGGCTTACATACTCTGGAAAATGCCTTAGCCACTATTTTAAAGAAATTACCCATTGAAGACACCTTACATGCGGTGACTATGACTGGTGAGCTGGTAGATTTATTTACTACGCGGGCGCAAGGCGTTACCGCAATTATTAAACTGATGCAAAAGGTTTTACCCCCGCAAACCCTACGGATTTATGCAGGTCGATTGGGGTTTTTAGCTCCCGAAAATATTACTACAGAACAGATGGATGATATAGCGTCTGCTAATTGGTTGGCCAGTGCTTCTTATGTGGCTCAACAAGTAGAAACGGGAATTTTTATTGATATAGGCAGTACCACCACCGATATTTTATTATTGCAGCAGCAGAAAGTGGCTGCCCAAGGTTATACAGATTTTAAACGTCTGCAATCGGATGAACTGGTTTATACGGGATTGGTCAGAACAGCGGTGATGGCGGTTGCCCAATCGGTGTATTTTAGGGGCGTTAAGGTCGGCTTAATGAGCGAATATTTTGCGACTATGGCGGATGTGTATCGTGTCACAGGTGAGTTACATGAAAAAAATGACCAAACAGAGACCGCAGATGGTGGCGCAAAAACTCCAGAAGCCAGTGCGATGCGTTTAGCGCGTATGCTGGGCTGCAATGCAGAGGAATTTTCTTTTAACCAATGGCAGCAGTTGGCTTATACTTTAAAAGAACAGCAGTTGTATCGTATTCAACAAGCGGTCGAAAAACAGCTCTCACGCGTCGACAGTCGTGAAAACATGGTGTTGGTCGGGGCAGGGATTGGTCGGTTTTTAGTGCAAGCGATTGCTTTAAGAGTGGGCGTAAGCTATCAAGATTTCGATTCTTTTTTTCATACAGAACACGCCCAGCCTGATATGCAAATCGCAGATTGCGCTCCTGCGGTGGCTGTCGCTTATTTAGCGTGATTGTCTTAGGCTTGTTTGTTAAAATTAGAGCTACTTCTTCGCAGATTATGCGAACATTTTATATAACCGCAGGTGTTATTTAGTTAATTTCATGGTATTTAATTCTCCTCAGCGTTACTCACTCCCTTATTTAGTCGATAGTGCCCGTTTATTTTCATGTATTGCAGCCGAGCCTTGGGCTATTTTTTTAGATAGCGGTTTAGCTGAAAAGCAGCAAGGGCGCTTTGATATTCTAGCCTCGCAGCCAGTATGTACTTTTGTGACTGAAGGTGAGAAAACTACGCTCAATATTGCAGGGGAACTAAGCTATTCAGCAGACGACCCTTTTACATTAATTCAAACCCATTTGCCCGCGTATGACGATTTTCCCGATTTGCCTTTTAATGGCGGAGCCATGGGCTATTTTGGCTATGATTTAGGTCGTCGTTTAGAAACCCTGCCAACGCTTGCACAAGATGCTGAGAATATTCCAGATATGGCAGTGGGTATTTATTTATGGGCAGTGGTGGTCGATCATCAGTTGAAAAAAAGTTATTTAGTGGGCAATGCCCCGGATTGGTCAGGGTTAATTGAACAGTTTAGCCAATACCCTGAGACGACCCATTCTAAGCCTTTTCAGGTGACGGGTTCTGTACAAGCTAATATGACCGAAGCGGAGTACACGCAAGCCTTTAACAAAATTAAATCCTATCTTAAAGAAGGGGATTGTTATCAGGTTAATCTTGCGCAACGCTTTGTTGCGGAATGTGAGGGCGATTGTTGGACAGCATACTGTTATCTGCGTCAGATTAATTCAGCGCCTTTTAGCGGCTATTTTAATGTACAAGGGGTACAGATTTTAAGTTCATCACCCGAACGATTTTTACAATTATCAGCGGGTATTGTTGAAACTAAACCGATTAAAGGCACTCGCCCGCGTAAAGACAATGCAGCAGACAATCAACAACAAATAACTGATTTAAAAAACAGCTCTAAAGATCGCGCAGAAAATGTGATGATTGTGGATTTATTACGCAATGATATTAGTAAAACCTGCGTCGAGGGTTCGGTTAAAGTGCCTAAGCTCTTTGAGGTGGAAAGCTATGCCACGGTACATCATTTGGTCAGTACTGTTGTGGGTGAATTAAAAACACCTTATCAGGCTTTAGATTTATTACGCAGTTGTTTTCCTGGAGGCTCGATTACAGGTGCGCCAAAGATTCGAGCCATGGAAATTATTGAAGAATTAGAGCCGCATCGCCGAGGTGTTTATTGCGGTTCGCTGGCTTATATTGGCTTTAATGGCAATATGGACAGCAGTATTACCATTCGTACTTTAGTCCATTCCAAAGGGCGTATTCGTTTTTGGGCTGGGGGAGGCATTGTCACAGATTCCGATTGTGCAGAAGAATATCAAGAAACCTTTGATAAAGCGGCGGCAATGTTACGATTATTAGCGAAATTTCAAGCGGTATGATGGTGGTAAAGTTGGGCGGCAGTTTACTGGATAAGCCCATATTAAAACAGTGGTTACTGGTGGCGGCAGAACACGGCAAGGGTAAATTAGTGATTGTTGCTGGGGGCGGAGTATTTGCTGACCAAGTTCGATTACAACAACAGCAGTGGCAGTACAATGAACAAACTGCGCACCGTATGGCGCTTTTAGCGATGCAACAAATGGCGTTATTATTTAACGGTCTTTGTGATGAACTAGAAATTGTCAGCCAGATAGCCGCAATTTCTGCTCAATTAGAGTCTGCTAAGGTATTGGTTTGGTCGCCTAGCCTAACTGAACTCGATGTCGCAGAAATACCCGAAACATGGGAGGTGACTTCGGACAGTTTAGCGGTCTATTTAGCAGCGCAGTTGAATGCTGAACAGTTAATTTTAGTAAAATCAGCACAACTGCCTAGCCCAATCAATCTGTACCAACTGAGTGAACAAGGTATTGTCGATCAGGCTTTTTTACGTTTTGTGCAGCAATACCCTATTCCTGTGGATTGTTTATCATCTGAGCAATTAAGCTCTTTTGAACACTGTTTGAGGCATTATGACTCATAAATCGCCTTCCTTATTAAGTATTCGAGGCTTAAGTACCCGCTCGGTTAATTTACTCTCCCGTTTTGTGCATCATCAATTTCGTCATGCGTATTACCGTACCAAAGAATCTTTAGGGCAACATAAACGTGAATTAGTGGTGTTACGCGTAGAGGAGGCCAGCGAAAGTTTATTAGAAGCCAAACTGCATTTTTCGGATGCGTTGGAGCGATTTAAGTTAGTGGTCAATGTTAAACAAGGCCCTTTAGAAGATAAATATCGATTATTAAAGCGGCAGTTTGATTTTTGTGAGCAACAAGCCAAGCAAGTGGATGAGCGTATCCAAGCAATTGAAACGGTCACTAACGCGCTGTTTGTTGAGTGGGAAACGGAACTAAAAGAATACAGTAACCGCTCATTACGTGCACAAAGCCGCCAGCAATTAAAATTATCCAAACAACATTACACGCGTTTATTAAAAGCGATGCGCAAAGCAGAAAAACAAATCAACCCTGTTTTAGGCGCGTTTAGGGATCAAGTGTTATTTTTAAAGCACAACCTAAATGCCAATGCGATTGCCGCTTTACAGCAAGAATTTTCAGTGATTTCTTTAGATATCTCTCAGCTTATTATCGCTATGGAAGCTTCTATTGCTGAAGCCAATCATTTTGTGCGGCTGTTAATTGAACAAAAAACACCTGTGGCACTTCCCAAACCGGATAGAGAGTAAAAATATGCGTATTGTTTTAGGTATTGAATACGATGGTAGCGGCTTTTTTGGCTGGCAATGGCAGAAAGATGGCTTAAGAACGGTACAGGATGAGGTGCAAAAAGCAGTATCCAGCGTGGCAAATCATACGGTGACTGTCATTTGTACTGGGCGAACCGATACGGGGGTTCATGCCTTAGAGCAAGTGGTGCATTTTGAAACCGAAGCCCACCGCAGTCAGCATTCATGGTTATTAGGTATTAATTCTAAATTACCTGATGATGTACGCGTGTTATGGGTGCAAGATGCAGTCGGAGAATTCCATGCGCGTTACAGTGCTATTGCACGCTTTTATCGGTATGAAATTCTTAATCGTCTTACAAAATCTGCGCTACAGCGTGACCGAGTGACTTGGTGTCATACGCCTTTAGATGTTGAAAAAATGCACTTAGCCGCACAGAGTTTAGTAGGAACGCACGATTTTACCTCCTTTAGAGCCTTAAAATGTCAGTCAGTTAGTCCGATGCGCTTAATGTATTTTGTTAATGTGTACCGACAAGAGGAACGGGTGATTATGGATATATCCGCCAATGCGTTTTTACATCATATGGTGCGTAATATTGCAGGCGTTCTGATAGCTATAGGCTCAGGGGAAAAGCCCGTGAGTTGGGTAGAGCAATTATTAGAGCAAAAAAATCGGCAAAAAGGGGGAGTAACAGCCTCTCCGCACGGACTTTATTTGGGTGGTGTTTATTATCCAGATGAATATAAGATGCCAAAGCATCCTATTTTTAATAAACTACCTGCTAATGCGCAACGATTTGCGCCTTAATTAAGAACTTTAACGCAGCATTACACGAATTAGAGATTACATGGGCATTCAAGATAATTTTGAACAAATTCCTTTAAAAGATTTTACCGAAAAAGCATACTTAGATTATTCTATGTACGTGATTTTAGATCGTGCTTTACCGCATATTGGCGATGGTTTAAAGCCTGTTCAGAGGCGTATTATTTATGCAATGTCTGAACTGGGTCTGAGTGCGGGTTCAAAGCATAAAAAATCGGCTCGGACGGTGGGCGATGTTTTAGGGAAATATCATCCGCATGGGGATACCGCCTGCTATGAAGCGATGGTTTTAATGGCGCAGCCTTTTTCCTATCGTTATCCTTTAGTGGATGGGCAAGGAAATTGGGGTTCACCAGATGATCCTAAATCGTTTGCCGCGATGCGTTATACCGAATCTCGTTTAACGGTGTATGCACAGACACTTTTACGCGAATTAGGACAAGGCACGGTAGATTGGGCTGATAATTTTGATGGTTCAATGCAAGAGCCTTTAACATTGCCTGCTCGTGTGCCTAATATTTTACTGAATGGCACGATGGGTATTGCTGTGGGTATGGCAACCGATATTCCTCCGCATAATCTCAGGGAATTGGTCAATGCTTGTATTCATTTATTGGATAATCCAGAGGCTTCTTTAGACGATTTATTTAATTTTATTCAAGGCCCTGATTACCCAACGGATGCTGAAATTATTAGCAGTCGAGAGGATTTGCAGAAAATTTATGTGCAGGGCAATGGTTCGGTGCGTATACGCGCTAAATATGAAGTAGAAGGCAGTCATATTATAGTGACAGCTTTACCGCATCAGGTTTCAGGGGCTAAATTATTAGAGCAAGTAGCCGCGCAAATGCTGGCTAAGAAACTACCTATGATTGAAGATTTACGCGATGAATCCGACCATGAAAAACCGACCCGTTTAGTGATTATTCCGAAAGCAAAACGCGCTAACAGTGACGCGATTATGTCACATTTATTTGCGACCACAGATTTGGAAAAAACCTATCGGGTTAATTTGAATATGATTGGCCTGAATGGTCGTCCGCAAGTGAAAGGCTTACGGGAAATTTTAGTGGAATGGCTGAGTTATCGTAAAGAAACGGTACGCAAGCGCTTGCAATATCGTTTAGATAAAGTGTTGGCGCGTTTGCATATTTTAGAGGGTTTATTGGTAGCTTTTTTGAATCTTGATAAGGTGATTGAAATTATTCGTAATGAAGATGCGCCTAAAGAGGTCTTAATAGCGCAATTTTCCTTAAGTGAAGTTCAAGCGGAATCAATTTTAGACTTAAAATTACGTCATTTAGCTAAATTAGAAGAAATGGCGATTACAGGTGAGCAAGCGGGTTTAGAAAAAGAACGTGATAGTTTACAAGGACTCTTGGACAGCCCTAGTTTATTAAGTCGTTTACTGCGTACTGAATTAATGGAAGATGCGGATAAATATGGTGATAAACGTCGCTCTTTAATTGTATCGCGCGCTCCTGCTCAGGCTTTAACTGCGACCGCTTTGATTTCCAATGATCCAGTAACGGTTATCTTATCTGAGAAAGGTTGGATACGCTCAGCAAAAGGGCATGACAGTGATGTGAAGTCTTTGAACTATCGTTCAGGCGATGGCTATTTAGATTCGGCTTTAGCTCGTACCACCCACCCTGTTTTTATTTTAGATTCTACAGGGCGAATTTACACCACCAGTACGCATGATTTACCTTCGGCGCGCAGTCAAGGTGAACCGTTAACAGGGCGTTTAAAACCTGCGGTAGGCGCAGTATTCACGCATTTATTATCAGGTCGTAATGATGACTGGGTTTTATTAGCTAGTGAAGCAGGCTATGGTTTTCGTGTACAGGTGAAAGATCTTATTTCCAAAAATAAAGCAGGAAAGGCTTTAGTGACCTTACCTTCTGGAATGAAATTATTAACGCCTCAAAAAATAGCCGATAGTTCAGACTTAATTGCGGTGGCCAGTTTACAAGGGCGTTTGCTTGTTTTTCCTATCGCGGATTTACCTGCTTTAACCAAAGGTAAGGGTAATAAGTTGATGCAAATTCCGAGTGCTGCCTTAGCGGATAACAGCGATAAGATTATTGCTGTTGCAGTAATTGGCGCGCGCGAATCATTGCAAGTCGTCTCAGGAAAACGCACGCTCACCATGAAAAGCAAAGACTTGGAAAACTATCTGGGAGTACGTGCAAAACGTGGACAACTTTTACCCAGAGGTTTTCAACGAGTTGAACAATTGATGAGGCTGGTTTAAGCATTACGTGGTAAAAAATAAAAAGACTGTTCAGCGAGGTCGGCTTGTTAAATCAGTGATACTGATGGCTGTGTTGATTTCTGGATGGTTTTTTTTTCAATACATCCAGACACTGAATCATACGGTACGCGAACAATTTGCAGGAAAACGCTGGTCTATTCCCTCGCGTGTGTACGCCAATCCTGTGGAACTTTATACAGGCTTGGCAATGCCGAGCGAACAGCTGGTATTTTTACTTAAAAAATTACAATATCGGCTGGATAGCCCGTTATCTTCTGTGGCAACCTACCAGAAAACTGCTCGGCGGATTCGTTTAAGAACCCGCCCTTTTGATTTTTGGGACGGTCATCAAAAAAGTCAGACAGTTGAAATTCAGTTTACTGGCACGGAAATTCAGCGAATTATTGATGTGGATTCAGGGAGGGAATTGGCTCTTTTACGCTTAGACCCTGAACAAATCGGTCAACTGTATCCAAAACATAAAGAAGATCGATTATTAGTTAAACTGGATGAAATACCTGAAAATTTAGCGGCTGCTTTAGTGGCCACTGAAGATCGTGATTTTTACCAGCATCACGGAATTTCTATTAAAGGTATTGCACGCGCTATTTGGGTGAATATTCGAGAAGGGGGCTTTGTACAAGGCGGAAGTACCTTAACTCAGCAATTAGTGAAAAACTTTTATCTGAGTTCTGAACGTAAAATCAGCCGAAAAATACATGAAGCGTTTATGGCTTTGATTTTAGAATTTCATTTTAGTAAAGCGGATATTTTAGAAGCGTATATTAATGAAATTTATTTAGGGCAAGATGGCAGCTATGCGATTCATGGTTTTGGTTTAGCCAGTGAATTTTATTTTTCTAAGCCTTTAGCCGCCTTATCGCTGCATCAGTTGGCTTCTTTAGTCGCTTTAGTGCGTGGCCCATCGTATTATGATTTACGCCGTCATCCCAAACGTGCTTTAGAAAGGCGCAATTTAGTGTTACAGGCCTTACTCGAACAAGGCCATATTACTCCGGTGCAATATCAACAGGCAGAGCAGCAGACGCTTAAAATTGTGCCTTTTGCTCATCGGGCGGTCAATCGCTATCCTGCTTTTATGGATTTGGTGAAACGCCAATTAAAAGAACAATACAGTGACAGCGATTTAAGCTCCAATGGTTTACGCATTTTTACAAGCTTAGAGAGTCATGTACAAGACAGTCTAGCGCAGAGTATTACTCAGCAATTAAATCAGATAGAATCCAGAATAAAGGTGAAGCAGTTAGAAACCGCTGCCGTTGTCACGCGTCGTGGTACAGCGGAAGTGGTTGCCTTAATGGGCGGGCGCGTAGGCTATCAGGCGGGATTTAATCGTGCTCTTAATGCGGTTAGACCGATAGGTTCTTTAGTTAAACCTTTTGTGTATTTAACCGCTTTAAATATACCTGAAAAATATACTCTGCTGAGTCCTCTAAAAGATACGGCCATTACAGTAAAATTGCCGCAAGGTGGCCAGTGGAAACCAAAAAATTATGCGCATAAAGCGCATGGAAAAGTGCCTTTGCATACGGCTTTATCTCATTCTTATAATCTAGCCACTGTTCATTTAGGGATGGAATTAGGATTAGGAAGGGTAGCAAAAACATTGAAAGATGCAGGAATAAAACGCTCATTTGAATTGTATCCTTCCTTATTATTAGGCTCATTGGCTTTGAGTCCTTATGAAGTCACTCAAATGTACCAGACTTTAGCGGGCGAAGGGTTTTCAATGCCATTACGTTCTATTAAGGCTGTTTTAACCTCAGATGGAAAAAAATTACAGCATTATCCATACACTTTAACGCAGGCTTTACCGATTGAGGCGACCTATTTAACTAATACCGTGTTACAAGAAGTGATGCGTGAAGGCACAGGAAAATCTGCCTATAAAACCTTAGATCAGCATTGGCAGCTTGCAGGAAAAACAGGTACCAGTAATGATTTGAAAGACAGTTGGTTTGCAGGCTTTACCGGTGATTATTTGTCAGTTGTTTGGGTCGGGCGTGATGATGCAAAATCAGCAGGAGTGACGGGTGCGAGTGGAGCATTAAAAATATGGACAGCCTTTATGAATAAGGTAGCGAAAGAGTCAGTGCTGCTTTCTCAGCCTGATAAAATAGAAAAGGTATGGATTAATGAAGCGGTCGGCTTACCGACACATGAGTTTTGCCCAACGGCAAAGCAATATCCCTTTATCAAAGGTTCCGTGCCAAAAGAACACTCTTTATGTCTGGAATCCAGTCTTAAAAAAGCAACCTCATGGTTGAATCAATTAATAGAAGGTAAGTTTGAATGAAGAAAATAGTATGGGTTATTGGTTTTTTATTTTCAGCGCAGTTATGGGCGGATGTTAGTCCAACAGAACAACTGAATCAATTTATTGCGCGTGCCAAGTATATTCAATCGGACTTTACCCAAGTTGCGTTGGATGAATCAGGCAAACCGATGCAAACCAGTAAGGGAATGTTTTATTTACAACAGCCAGGTATGTTTCGTTGGAATTATACTCAGCCTTATCGGCAGGATATTGTTTCGAAACAAGGTAAAATTTGGTTTTATGACGCGGATTTAGAACAAGTTATCATTAAAAAAGTAGACCAATCCATAGGCGATACGCCTGCTTTATTATTGAGCGGCTCAGTGAATTTGGAAGAAAAATTTACGATTAGTGGGCAAGGGAAGGAAAATGACTTGCTGTGGGTTAAATTAACCCCAAAAAGTGATGACAGTAGCTTTAAGTATATTCTTATTGGATTACAAGAAGGCTTACTGTATCAAATGGAATTGAGTGATAATTTTGGGCAATTAACGCAAATTACTTTTTTTAATTTAAAATTACCGAAAACATTAGAGCCTTCTTTATTTGAATTCATTGCACCCGAAGGGACGGATGTTTTTGAGGGTTGATTTTTCGATTAGGGACTTGAACTTTTATTTAATCAGAGTAGGCTTTATGAATGTGTGGTTATCATAACTTTAAGGGGGGTGATTATGCACAGCAAAGCCAATAGTAATACCACAGATTATGCGCGCAGTCTCATTGAAGCGAGTCTTGATCCTCTGGTCACGATTAGTGTCGAGGGAAAGATTATGGATGTGAACAAGGCGACTGAGCTAGTGACCGGCGTGACACGGGGTAAATTAGTAGGCACTGATTTTTCTGAGTTTTTTACCGAACCCGAAAAAGCTAGGGAAGGCTATCAAAAAGTCTTTACCGCCGGCCATGTAACCGATTATCCTCTTGAGTTACGCCATGTAAATGGGCATATCACGCCTGTACTCTATAATGCGTCGCTTTATAAAAACGAGAAAGGTGAAGTTCAAGGCATCTTTGCTGCGGCACGTGATATTAGTCAACAAAAAATAGCAGAAAAACAATTAAAACAGGTTGGGGAATATACTCGCAGTCTTATTGAATCTAGCCTTGACCCTTTAGTAACCATTGCGCCTGAAGGAACTATTACGGATGTGAATCGAGCCACAGAGCTGATTACCGGATTGAAGCGTGCGCAATTAGTTGGAACAGACTTCTCTAATTACTTTACCGATCCAGCTTATGCTAAAGCAGGCTATTTACAAGTTTATGAAAAAGGCTCGGTTAGGGATTACCCCTTAAATCTTCGTCATGTGAATGGACAGGTAACGCCTGTTTTATACAATGCTTCCGTGTATAGAAATGAGCAAGGCGAGGTGCAAGGGGTTTTTGCAGCAGCACGTGATATTAGCCAACAAAAATCTGTAGAACAGCAAACTCGACAAGTTGGAGAATATACTCGCAGTCTGATTGAATCCAGCCTTGATCCCTTTGTCACGATTAGTGCCGATGGGAAAATTATGGATGTGAATAATGCCACGGAAAAAGTGACAGGTATTTTTCGTTCGCATTTAGTGGGCAGTGATTTTTCAACGTATTTTACCGAACCTGATAAAGCGCGAATAGCCTACCAGAAGGTGTTTACCGAAGGTTTTGTCACTAATTATCCCTTATCTCTTCGCCGTAAAGACGGCCACATTACCCATGTTTTATATAATGCTTCCATCTATCGTGATGAGAATAGTCAAGTACAGGGTGTCTTTGCAGCGGCTAGGGATATTACCGCGCAAAAAGAAGCGGAAGCACGGATGTATAAAATTGCTCAATACGATTCCACCCATAATAAAGCCTTAACAGAATTTAATTCCTCTCAAGATCGAAACATTGTACTGCGTAATTTATTAAATATTTTAGCTGAAAATAATGGCTATTTAATGAGTGCCTTTTATCGTTTTGATGAATGGACAGGATTATTAAATAGAGAAGCCGCTTATGGAATACCGGAGGCGGCTCAGGCACAGTATAAATTAGGTGAGGGGCTAATTGGGGAGTGCGCTAAAACTAATAAACGTATTATCCTAAAGGATATTAATACGGATGATTTTGTGATTGATATTGGTTTCACTAAAGTTATTCCTAAAACTGTGGTTTTTAGTCCTGTGACTTACCAACAAAAACGCTTGGGAGTGTTTTTAATGGTATCTAGGGAGCACGCGACGGCAGATGAACTTAATTTTATCGATCGGCTGTGTGTGCAGACCGGGGTTGCCTTACACAATCTTAAACAGTATGACGATATGAAGGTCATGACGGATAAGTTACGTGAAAGGAATGAAGAAATTGAGCTGAAAAACAGACAATTAGATGAAGCCAGTCGCATGAAGTCTGAGTTTTTAGCCAATATGTCGCATGAATTACGCACACCACTGAATGCTATTTTAGGTTTTTCTGAAGCGATTAAAGATGGCATGTTTGGTGAGGTGAATGAAAAGCAGGAAGAAGGTTTAGGCGTTGTATTTGACAGTGGTCAGCATTTACTCAGTTTAATTAATGATATTCTGGATTTATCGAAAATTGAAGCAGGTAAAATGGAGTTAGATTGTTCTACCTTTGATGTGAACGAGGTAGTTGAGCGTTCAACTTCGATTATTAAAGAAAAAGCAAGTAAGCATAATATTCATCTAAATCTTAGTTTAGATCCAGAGCTCGGTACCATTACAGCCGATGAGCGAAAAGTGAAGCAGATATTATTTAATTTACTGTCTAATGCCACTAAATTTACACCTGATAATGGCAGTATCACCATTACCACGCGTTTACATAAGCATGAAGTTCCTATCTGTTCCAAAGAAGAGGATAGACCCCATGATTTTGTGTCTATTGCAGTTGAAGATACTGGAATTGGGATGGCTGCTCAAGATTTATCCAAGTTATTTACGCCTTTTCAGCAGCTGGATAGTTCATTATCTAAAAAATATCAAGGAACGGGGTTAGGCTTAGCAATGGTTAAGCGTTTAATTGAATTACACAATGGCTGCGTTGATGTGCATTCGGACTTGGGTAAAGGAAGTTGTTTTACGGCCTGTTTGCCCCTTGAGAATTATTCTTTATTAGCCGAAGAAGGGTTAAATACTTTTTTGGAGCATAAAAAATGTGTATTAATCATTAATCATAATGATGCGGAAGCGGCCATGGTCAGGGCTATCTTAGAGGAAGTGCATATTGAAGTGTATCGCAGTGTTAGCGTGGCTGATATATCCGCCTATGTGACTCAGCATAAAATTGATGCTGTTATTGCTGAAGTAAGTGGCAGTGAATTAGTGCAGCTTCAGCAAAGTACCTGTTTTACAGAGGCTGAGAACCCTATTCCATTAATATTAGTGCAACTAGGGCATCCCTGTATGTCAGGCTTAGCTTTTCAACCGAAAGGCATTGTTAATAAGCCAGTGAATCGAAGTAATTTATTGCGTGCCGTGATTTCTTCAGGGATTCCTATTGATGAAGTATTACATAGAGACTATGTGGTTTTAGTGGTGGATGATGACCCTAATTCCATTAATTTAATCAGTATGTATTTGCAGCATGATAATATTGATATCAAAAAAGCGTATTCAGGTGATCAGGCGATTACTATGATTGAGAAGGAGGCTCCTGACCTTATTATATTGGATTTAATGATGCCAAAAGTAACAGGCTTTGATGTGGTTGCCTTTTTGCAAATTAATAACTTACATCACATACCAGTGGTGATTGTGACAGCGAAAATTATTACCCAAGATGATATTAGGCAGCTGACAGGTAAAGTCACCGATATTATTGAAAAATATAATATTGATCAACAAGGTTTCGTTGGCTATATAGAAAATCTATTGAGGAAGTATAATGGAAACTCATAGTTTTAAGGTATTATTAATTGAAGATAATTTCAATAATATCAAATTGATGGAAATGTTACTTGAAGAGCAAGGCTATCAGGTGACGGTTGATACCAATGCCGAATCTGGAATTATTCATGCAAAAGAATTATCTCCAGATTTAATTTTACTGGATATTCAACTACCTGAAATGGACGGTATGCAGGCATGCCAAGAGATGCGAAAAGAAGATAACCTAAAATATACGCCGATTATAGCTTTAACTGCTTTTGCGATGCCAGGCGATAGAGAGCGTATTTTAGCCAATGGTTTTGATGAGTATATGTCTAAACCAATCAACTATCGTGATTTTTTAAATTTAGTAAAGAAAATATTGAATCATGAAAGTTAATCCACCACATTCTTCATCACTGATTGCGATAGTGGATGATGAACACAGCATTACCAGTTTATTAAGCACTTTATTAGAGTATGAAGGCTATAAAACCATTTGTTTTAATTCAGGTGTTGATTTTTTGCAGTATTTGAAAGAGGGACGAGTGGATATTGTTTTACTGGATTTAATGATGCCAGGTGTCACAGGCTATGATGTTATAAAACAGGTAAGACTGAATGAAACCATTGAGTACACACCGATACTTATTATTAGTTCACTTACCGATAGAGAAACACGATTAAAAGCCTTATCTTTAGGCATTGATGATTTTTTAAGTAAACCCATTGATAGGGAAGAGCTTTGGTTGCGTGTGCGTAATACCTTAAAAGTAAAGGCGTATCAAGATAGCTTGTTAAATGAAAAATTATTATTGGAATGCACCGTTAAGCAAGATGCTGAAGAGATTCAGTTAAGTCATATTGAAACCATCCGCACCTTGATTATTGCATCGGAATACCGTGATGATGATACAGGAGCTCATGTAGGGCGTATTGGACTTTATGCTAAAAAACTGGCTAAATTAAAAGGACTCGCCACTGAATTTATTGAGGCACTGTATTATGCCAGTGCTTTGCACGACATAGGGAAATTAGCGATTCCTGATAATATTTTACAAAAGAAAGGGAGATTAACAGAGGATGAATTTGTACAAATACAAAAACATACTCTGATTGGTGCGAGTATTTTATCCAGTGCAAGTATTTCGCCTTATCTTATTTTAGGATCCGAAGTAGCAAAAACACATCATGAATGTTGGGATGGTAGTGGCTATCCTTTGGGATTAAAAGGCGAAGAGATTCCTTTAGGGGGACGCATTGTGGCTATTTGTGATGTTTATGATGCTTTACGCTCTCCAAGGCCTTATAAATCTGGAATAAGCCATGAAAAAACGATTGCTATCTTACGTCATGGAGATGGTCGAACCTATCCTGAAAAATTTGATCCCGAGTTATTACGTTTATTTTTAGCAAATGATGGCTTATTTGCAGATATTTATGCTTTAGATAAAAAGAGTATTTTTAATAAATAGCACTGAAATACAGGAAAAAAGTAAAATATAACTGGCTTTTTCTAAAGCCAGCGCGGCACTTTCTTTTTATAGTCTATAAAATCTTTTCCAAATTTACGCTCTAATAAGCCTTCTTCAAAACGAATTTGGTATTGGGTCATACTCCAAATAAATAGCGGAAGAGCGATAAGCGAAAGGACGCTACCGATTAAAGAAGCCCAACCTAGAAGGCTTAAAACCAGCCCTATATACATTGGGTTTCTGGAGTATTTATAAAGTCCGCTGGTGACTAATTGTGTCGTATTTTCAATATTGATAGGGTTGGTGGTGGTTTTGTAGCTCAAAAATTCTTTGCTACCCGCCATAATAAGCCCAAACCCAGTTAAGCAAAGAATGGAAAATAAGGGTAAATTACCGTTCCCGTGATAATTTAAGCTGGGTGATAGTTTTTGAATCCCCAACATAGCGGCAGCTATCAGTATCAGTTGGACAATAGGGATAATTTTTATATTCATCGAAAAAGCTCCATTAGAAAAAACAGATATGAGAGTGGCTGTTTTTTTACCACGATTTAACCCAATCCCCGACGGCAATACCCAACATATAAGGGGGAGATTCCATTTCGCCAACAGAAAATAAAGGGGTAACCTCAGTGATGGTGAGTACACCAACGGGCTTTTTATGTAAGCCTATGATTTTATGTTCAGATAATTCTTCAATGGTATTTAAATTGCTGTAGACCACCAGTTGGTCACCTGCACTGATACGTTCTTGTGCGCCTGCATCAATAAAAACTTGATTGCCTTCTATTTTTAAAATTCGAGTGTAAAAAGGGTAGCAATTTAGTGAGGCCTGAATATCGCTAACGGAGTGATTTATAATGTGGGTAATAGCCTCTCCTGTAATCGATTTCTTAAAGGCGGTGCTGCCGACCATGACATTAGCGGGTATCCAAATACTGCGTAGAAGGCCCGAGACATTATCTTTATAGCGATGTTGGAATAGCAGTGCGCCTGTATAGCCATCATGTACATAGATATCTAACGTAATGGTGCGTGAATTGTTTAAATAGCGCGTATAGGATTCCATGCTAGAGAGAATGCCGCCGCCTCTAGTGTAGTGATTTTCTTCGGCTTCTAAATCCCGAATAACCCCTGATAGTACCAGTTGAGATTGGTTTTTTTGTGCAAAGCTAATAATATCTGAACGCTGGTAGGGCTGTTGTTCTTGTAATTGCGGGGCTAAATTGGGATCTTGGAATAAGCGAGTGAGCGTTTTATTGTAGCTTATGTAAGCTCCTGACTCTGCTAGTAGGTGTCCAATTTCTCTAGGAATACCAGATTGTAGGTCGTTGCTTTCTGATTGACTGGTATGGCTTGGGAAGATAAAAGGAAAGCCGGTGCTAACAATTCGTTTACGGTATTGTGGAGTGCAGACCTTATCAGCCGTCAGTCGTACAATCGCGCGTATATGGTAAATATCGCCTTCAATCCACTCATCAACAACCTTAGTTTGGTTAATCAATGCAGATGTTTTTAAGGTAAAAGCATCTAAGGCAATGGTATTTCTATTGATTTTGGTGTGACTGGTAATTTGACTGCTACCTTCCATGGAGGCTTCGCGAATGGCATCACGAATCGCCATTTTTCGTGCAAGTAATTTTGCCCCATCTTTAATAATAGCATGACCTTCGGTGGTGATAATCTGGTCTGGATGCAGAGGTCTAGGAATAATTTGGTGTCGGGAGCTACAGGCGCTTAGTAAGAACCATAAGCAGAAGAAAATATATTTAAAGGGCATAAGTAGCAATTAATATAATAGAGAAATATATTAGTTAGCATATCATGGATTATTTTAATATTAATGATTAAGTTTATGGATAGATTGGGTAAGGATACGCCGTTAAGCGCATCCTGTTGTTATCTGTTAATAAACGGTAATAGTTTCATATCCTGGGGCATGGTGGTGCGTTGCCGTAGGAGTTGTGTTTCCATTATGAGTATGGCCGTTGTTAGAAGCGCCGTTGGAATGTGTATGGGTATGAGTATATCCGTTAGAACGAACGTTGGTGCGACCGTTATTAATCGTGTTGATTATTTGTCTAGGGGCAGCATAAGAAGGGTTGTTCGCATGTTGAGGAGCTACATTAACATTAACTACTGGAGCCGTAACAGGCATTCTTTGCTGAGGTATACCATAAGGCATCACTTGCTGAGGTGGAACATAAGGTGAGATTGTTGTCGTGGTAATAACTTGCTGAGGTATTTTCTCAGTTGTAAGAGTTCGAGTTCGAACGAGATTGGTTGTTGTACATGCACTTAATGATAATGCAATTAAAGCAAAAATATATTTAGACATAATATTATATAAAATTAGTAAATAAAAAAATAGACATGAGAATAAGAGACTTGAGTCTTTTATTGCTAATGTCTGCGTTGTACCAATTCTGCTTAAAAGGAATGCTATTGTTAGTAGCGTTACTGGAATAGTCACTTGTATTAAAGAGGTGATAAATATTGAATCAGTCACTTAGGCTCATGGGCTTATGAGTAAAGTGAGGATAAAACATCATACGACTGATAGGGATAATACTCAGTCAATTGATGGATATAAATATGGCTGAGTAATATTAGTTAATAAGTCTGAAGTAAACTCCTTTATATTCGTGAGTATAATTCTAATAAACAGAAATCGATTCGTGTACAGGGTGGCTACTGTAATAGTGCTGGCCATAGCCATAGTTATTCCCATAATAGCCTGCGTTATTATAGCCATAGCCATACTGCTGCAGTAAGGGTTCCCCTGTGATATAGCCCCAACTTGTTGCAGGCTGTCTATAGTAGCTTGCAGAAGGTTGTTGGTAATGGCCAGTTTGGTGAAGTTGGTGCTGCTTAACAATTAAACCAGGGTTGCAAGCGGTTAATAGACCAAGAGCAACCGTGGTCAGTGATAGTTTGAGTATGTGTTTCATAAGAAGTCCTTAATTATAGAAGCCTGAAATATCAGGATATTTATAACAATCAATCGAGTTACAGTTATAGTGTCCAAGGCTTGCAATAGCAGTATCGGCGTGTTGGTTATGTCCATAATAGCCATTTCCCATACCACACTGGCTAGAAGCAAATGTGCCATTCAAGCAATTATAGAATTTGGGTGTTAAGGTGATTTCAACGACCGATTCATAGGTATTATTATCGATTGCAGTCATGCTTTTAACGCGTGCACCTTTAAGAAAAACATCTAAATAGGAGCGGTGGCTGTCATTTTTAACCACCATATCAGAGACGGTAGTATGACCATGAATTTGGACACCATAGACTTGTTCAGCTAAGTTTCGCAGGGCATCCATTTTTGATGCGCGCATACTCATTAAGCGATGTTGTTCGGGAGAATAGTTTTTATACATATCTACCGTACCATATCCCATAGCAGTAAGAATTTTTGTAGGGGGAGCTGCTTTAACAAAGGGAGCGGTGGCTGCTGGTGCTGCTTGGGCAGCAATGTGTGTGGTCGTATTTTCCACCACATTATTGACTCGATAAGGGCTACAAGCCGCTAAACTAACACCCAGTAAAGTTAAGGCAACCCGTGGTAATAATGGATTAGTAATCACGATATTCTCCAAATAATAATGAACTCTGTAGAATTAGTCGGCCTGTAGGTGATTTTCTTTAGTAAAAAAGTTAATAAATTACATTAAAAAGTGCTGGTAACCAGTTATAAAGTCATATATTAATTTTAGCTATTGATGGGAGGAATGGGAATTTCCCCCCAAGGTTTGCTTCTAACGGCTAGACTTTTTAATTTCCCAGCAATAATGAATACGCGGGTTACGAGAAAAATCATCTGGAATGGTTTTAGCGGAGATATCGGTAATATTTAAGTCGGATAAGGCGTTAGTATCTAATTTAAAACGACGGTAATTGGTTGAGAAATACAAGACACCATAAGGGCTTAATAATTCAGTAGCATTAAGAATTAAATCCACATGGTCTTCTTGTATGCTCATACTTTCTTCCATTCGTTTTGAGTTGGAAAACGTGGGTGGATCTAGGAAGATAATATCGTAGGTTTTTTCCAATGGAGATTGGTTGACCTGATTATCAAGCCATTGCATACAATCGGCATGAATAAAATAATTATCACTCTGGTTTGGGTTCAGCGCCATATTCTGTTGCGCCCAGTCTAAATAGGTTTTCGACATATCGACACTGGTGGTTGAAGCCGCTCCCCCAATCGCTGCATGGACAGAAACACTGCCTGTGTAAGCAAATAGATTAAGCAGATGCTTATCTTTACTGGTTTGTTGAATTTTTAAACGCATCGGGCGATGGTCTAAAAATAAGCCTGTATCCAGATAATCTTCAAAATTAACATATAAACGTGCGCCTTGCTCTTCAATGGTTTCAAAAGTTTCAGCACTGGACAGTTTTTCGTATTGGTCGCTGCCTTTTTGTTTACTGCGGACTTTTAGGTAAATATTATTCTTGGAAATAGCAAAGACATTGGCGATTTCATTAACAGCCGCGCTTAAGCGCGCATTGGCTTTTTCGGGAGAAATTGAACGAGGGGCTTGATATTCTTGAACATTAATCCAAGTATCTTGGCCTTTATACACATCAACCGCAATGGCATATTCTGGTAAATCGGCATCATAAATACGATAGCATTGAATGTTTTCACGCTTGAGCCATTTAGCTGTTTTTTTAATATTTTTTCTCAGGCGATTGGCAAACATCTCCGCATGAGGGTCTTCTTCTGTTTGATTATTAACCACTTGTTCAATGCGGTCTTCTTGGGTTTTTGCTTTAGGAATAAAGAAGTTTTTTTCTTCAATGGCAAAGCGTAATAATTTACATTCTAAAGCACCATTAAAGAAGGTAATTGGTTTTTGTGAGCGTATACCCATGCGAAAGCCCAGTTCTGGGTCGCTAATAATAAAGGTGGCTTGCCAACCTGTAAATTGGTTTTTTAAAGCGACCCCTATTTGTCGATATAACTCTGAGGTTTCTTCTTTATCGCCCAAGCGTTCACCATAAGGAGGGTTACACACGACAATTCCTTTTTGCCAGCTTTCAGCAGGTGCGGCATCATTAATATCGCGACGTTCGACATGGATATAGTCTTGTAATCCTGCATTTTCAATATGTAACTGTGCGGCATTAACCGCTTGTCGACTTTGGTCAAAGCCTACAATGGTAGGCATAGACTGTAAACCTGTGGCTTTGCGCTGTTCAGCCTCTGCTATAAGAGTATCCCAGATACTGGCATCGTGTTTTTTCCATTTAAAAAAGCCATAAGACTCGTGTAATAAGCCTGGGGCAAAGTCGGCGGCTATCATCGCTGCTTCTAAAAGCAAGGTTCCAGAACCACACATGGGATCCATTAAACTATCACCTTGTTTTGCCATGGCAGCCCAGCCACTGCGATATAGAATAGCCGCCGCTAAGTTTTCTTTAATCGGAGCAGGAAGGGTAATATCACGGTAGCCACGACGATGCAGGCTTTCTCCAGATAAATCTAAACTTAAGGTCGCTTCGGTGCGATTGAGATAGATATTAAGACGAATATCTGGATTTGTCAGGTGAATATCAGGACGTTTATTGAATTTTTTCCGCATTTGGTCGACTACGGCATCTTTTACTTTTAGTGCGCCAAAATGGGTATTATTGATAACTTCAGAGCCTTTAGCATTAAAGGACACGGCAAAGCTATCATCGGGTTTCATATGCTCAAACCAGTTGATTTTATAAATGCCGTCATACAGGTCTTCTTGGCTGTTTACTTCAAAGTGGCTTAGGGTTAAAAGCACGCGGTTGGCAATGCGTGACCATAAACAGATGTTGTAAGCAGTCTCAAGTGTGCCTTCAAATGAAGCGCCAGCGAGCGCGGTTTTTACATTCTGTGCCCCCAGTTGTTTCAATTCAGTGGCAAGGATATCTTCCATGGCTTTAGGAGATGTGGCAAAAAATTGAAATTCAGTCATAAGGTTTGGTGTTGTAGGCAAGTAAAAATGGGGGGAGAAGAGGGGGGTAGGGAACTGACTTAGGTCAATTCCCTGAAGTAACGCGGTTTTATTTTATTTCAAGTAATTCAACATCAAAGATTAAAGTAGCATGAGGCCCAATAGAGCCACCTGCGCCTTGTGCGCCATAAGCTAAATCCGAAGGAATAAAAAAGCGGTAAGTTGCTCCTTTAGACATTAACTGTACGCCTTCTGTCCAACCTGCAATCACACGGTTTAGAGGGAATGTAGCGGGTGCATTACGGCTGTATGAACTATCAAACTCTTCGCCTTCTAAAGTCGTTCCTTTGTAATGTACAGTCACATTAGAACTTTTAGAAGGTTTGTCACCTTCTGCAGCGGTTAAAATTGTGTACTGTAAGCCACTGTCCGTAGTAATAACGCCTTCTTTAGATGCATTTTCAGCTAAAAATTCGACACCTGCAGCGATATTAGCTTCTGCGACTTCAGAGTTGTTTCTTGAAAACATAAAATAACCTATAAATAGTAGGATTGAAAAAATGAGAGTAATGAGTTGAATTTTACCCATTGAGGCCTCTTTATGACGGTAAAATGAATTAAGAGTGTTATTTTAGCAAAAGAAGCGGCGTATCTATAGGAGAATTACTTGCTGTTCAGCTTTTAAATTTCGACTAAACTCTCAAAGCGCAAAGCGTTATGCGCTTAGATTTAATCAGCTTTAAAATCGGGGTTATTTATCTTTCTTCAAAAATGCCAGCGTAGGTCGCTTGGTGGTAATCTTAACGCCAGTCGACTTCTTGGTGACAATGATAGGTTTTTTAACTTTTTGAGTTATTTTGGGTTCTGGAGTCTGTTTTTTCGGCTCGGCTGGTTTTACTTTAATGACTGGCTTTTTTTCCACCACTGGTTTCTCTACTGGATTTTCCAGTTCAGCCTTAAGTTGTGCAGCCTCGTCTATTTTTCTTTGTTTCGCGCGCTCAGCTTTATCGGTTATTCTTTTTATATTTAACTGACCATACTCCGCACCCGCTTCTGTCACCGCCTCAACCACTTCACCTTTTAGGTTAATTCTCTGACTACCTGCGACCAATATAGATAAATAGGGAATTACCTTACAATGAAGCTTAAGAGCGGCTTTAATAATCTTTTTATTGATCTCTGGGTGTTCCGCTTTTATATCCTCATAAATGCCTATTTTAAGCGGTTTTAAGGCTGTCTGATTGAAGCAATCAGGGTAATATTGAGGCAATTCATTATCCAGTAATTCTTGACCTGATTTTTTGAGTAGCTCTCTCTTTTTTATTATTGCGAGCTCTTTTGCTGCTTTCGCTTCACTGATTTCTATTTCATTGCTCATCGTTTTATCTCATATTTTGGTAATGATTATTTTTTTTGGGTATTCATTATTTGCCAATAACCTGAATCGTAATATTTTACGGGTTTTGAAGCTCAATAGTACAAAAAGTAAGCTATCGGTGTGATTAATTTGCCAAAATCCGATAAATATAACGGATACTGAGCCATCAAAACATTAACCCCCTTTATATTTTTTCGTAGCAATACCATCTGTATCCAGTCATGATTTAAGTATTTTTCTAGGAATAACACGATATAAGAAAAATGCGGAAAAAAATAGCTATACAGCGGTAATGAAGTTTCTATTTTAACGACATTTACGGCAAAAGTTTTCCTATTATTAGCCACAAAGCTATTGAATGTCATACTTTGTAATGCTGGTATGAAAAATGCTTTATCTAAAAAGTGAAGCTATTTAATCCCAGATACTAAAGGAAAACTAATGATAGATGCTAGTCTCTTAAATATAAATCAAAGTTCATTGCAGTCTAGCTCACTGCAGTCTAGTTCATTACAGCGAATCAAACCTAACCCTTACGCAGAATCAAGTACTCGATCTACTGTATCACCCTCCTCAGTATTGACAATCAGCCCTGAAGCAAAACTGGCTGATATTGGCTCAAGGTATGATGTCACTAATATATCGAAAGATAAAATGGGCGAGATGACGGCAGAATTGCTTAATAATAAGTTAATATCTTCAAAAGATGCTCTAGGCCTAATGGAGCCAGAACCGAGTAGTTTTAATGTAGAGCCCGATGTTAAATTTGATCTTTTATCATCGAGACGTAACGCATTAATTTTCGCTAAAGCACACGGTGCTTCGGAAGAAGAGATAAAGAATAGAGAAAGAGTCATTGATACTTTAGAAGAGCTTCAAGAATTGCTCGGTATAGCTTAATAGCATATACATATTTCCAGGCAGTTATTGAATTACCCCAAAAATCAAGCGGACTAGCTACCAAATTAGCAGAAACAGGGAAATGTTCTACTTTCTGACTATTTCTCCATTAGTAGCAGGTCTTTTTTACCAGAACCACCAGCCCGTTGCTTCTAATTCTTTTTTACAGCTTTTAAGTTGTTTATTAAAGCGGCTGGCGCGACGACTTACTTTTTTAGATACTTTGACCAACCACGGTTTTTTTAAGTAGCTGCGCCTTTTAAAACCTCCGTGTCCTTCATGATAGGCAAGGTATTGTTGTGCAGCATTCCATTTGGAAATACCCAGTTGTTTGTAGCTTATACTGGTGTACCAGCCGATAAAATCACTGGCATCTTCAAATTCATCACGGTCGGCTCCCCATACTCCAGTTTCTTTTAAGTAGCGATCCCATGTTCCATCCAGAACTTGAGCGTAGCCATACGCTGAGCTAACCCGTGACCAAGGAATAAAGCCAAGCAGAGTGGTACGCGGTGGCTTGGCATCGGAAACAAAGTGAGATTCTTGGTGCATAATGGCCATTTGTACATGAATCGGCACGCCCCATTTTTTTGCTGTCTGCTTACTTTCATCATACCAGTCATCTTTTTCTCTGAATATTTCACAGACATTATCTGTATTTCTAGGCTGCGAAGCGGTGCAGGCTGTTAGTATGCAGAAACTAAGAATGAAGAGCAGGCGAAAGTTTAGAATCATCATTAATAAGCTGTTTTATTTCGGTTTTGCCAATACTGCGTGGCTAAGGCGTGGGCTTCACTTTGTGTGCTTGCTTTGCCTAATAATTTTAGGGCTACCGCGGTAGTTCCAATAACACTGGCTTCTGCAAATTCATTGTCCAGTGTGCCTTGCCATAACTGAATTAGATGTTCTGGCTCTAAGGTTTCAGGTTTAACGTGTCGTCTTGCAAATAGAGCAGGCCATAATTCGTCGGACAGTTCGTTGTTATGAATGCTTTGTACTAAACATTCCATATCAGGGTTACGTTCGGTTTCACCGCCTTCGCCTTTTAAAACCGCCATGTGAGCTTGATTTAATAATTGCGCGGCTTCTTGATGCACAGGGCGATAGCTGGGGTGAAATATCCCTTGTAGGCTGTAATCGGCATTAAAAGGATTAATTAAGCGGACTAAAGTATGCACGGGAGAGCGTAAACCCATAAGATTGCGCAAGTGAATCATTTTATTCATTGCAGGGCAAACTTGCTCTAAGGAAAGATAGGCAAAATTCTTTTGTGCGAGTTGTTGTTGGGCTTGCTCAAATGAATCGGCAATCGGTAAGGAAAATAAGGGCAGTAAGTCTTGTATAAATAAACGCCCTTCTGTGTGTGAGGCCGAGCCGTGCATGAGGACTTTGGTGCCATTTTCAGCTAATAAAAGACTGCTGAGGATAAACCACGGTAAATGACGACGTTTGCCTGCGTAGCTTGACCAATCGAGGTCGGCGCTATTTTTTTCGACTGTTGGTAGCGTATCACGTACGGCTTGCACAAAGCCTGCGAGTTCTTCCGAGGTTTCTTCTTTGACGCGCATCAGCATTAAGAAAGCGCCAAGCTGCAAATCTTCAACTTCGCCCGCCAGTATCATGCGCATGGCTTGGTAGGCTTCATCTTGTGTTAAAGGGCGTGAGCCTTTTTTACCTTTACCTAAAATACGAATGGTTTCAGCAAAAGGGTGTTCTTTTAAGGTGCTAGACATAATTAGTTTTTAACAGGACGTTTATCGAGTTTTCTTTGTAAAGTACGGCGGTGCATATTTAAAGCACGTGCAGCGGCGGATATATTGCCATCATGTTCCATTAATACTTTTTGTAAATGTTCCCATTCTAAGCGTTTTACGGACAGTGGATTTTCATTAATACTAATGGAGCTATCGCCAGTGTTTTTATGCAGGGCGGCCATAATTTCATCAGGGTTGGCTGGTTTGGTTAGGTAATGAATAGCGCCTAATTTGATGGATTCTACGGCTGTGGCAATACTGGCAAAGCCTGTGAGCATAATAATTTGGGTATTAGCATCTAAGGCAATCAGCTCTTGTACCAGTTCCAGCCCAGATTCATGACTTATGCGTAAATCAATTACAGCATATTCAGGTTCTATGTCTTTGGCTAGTGCAATTCCCGTTTTGACATCATGGGCAATACTAACGGTAAAGCCGCGTTTATTGAGTGCGGTTTTCAATACGGAGCAATAGGTTTGGTCGTCATCGACTAATAATAAAGGAGGGGAGGCTAAATCAGTCATTATTTTATTTTTTGGTTATTAGAAGATGTGTCTATAGCTGGGGTAACAGGAAGGATAATATCAATACACGCTCCGCCTGTTGGGGCGTTACTGATTTCGATAGTGCCTCCTAAGCGACGAATGGTTGAATAGCTGAGAAATAAGCCAACCCCTAAACCTTTTTGGCTATTAATGGGCTGTTTTCCTAGTTTTTTCAGTAGTTTTTTGGGAATACCAGAACCGTAATCGCGTATTTGTATACCAATAAAGTTTTCTACTGTACAGGGAGTAATGGATAAATCAATGCCTTTTTCTGTCGTTGTGACATCCGCGGCATTATTTAAGATATTAATCAGAGCGTGTGTCAGGGTGAGTTCTGCGAGAATTAGGGATTCTAATGGAGCTAAGGGATTAATAATAAAATTGAGCTTTATATTGGGTTGTTGGTGTCGCCATTGGTGAATTAATCCATCCAGGTAATTCATTACCACGATCAGCTCCCCTGAATCCGCACGTAATTCACCTGCGGAAGAAGACATAACCGATAAGGCTTGTTTACAGCGTTGAATTTGCTCTTCCATAATGTGCATTTGTTCCTGTAAGTCTTCTGGACTCACGGGATTTTGTTCTTCTTTTAATTCATGCGCAATAATGGCCATAGTGCCTAAAGGCGTGCCCATATCATGTGCGGCTCCAGCGGCCAATGAGCCTAAAGCAATAATACTTTCATCTTGTAATGCTTTTTCACGTGCTTCGGCAATAGTGCGTTCACGGGCTTTAATGGTGTTGGAAAGTTCAACCGCAAAAAAGGCGACCAGCCCCGCACTGCAAACAAAGCCAAACCACATGCCAAAAATATGAAAATTTAGGAACTCTGCATCTTGAATATTATGCTGCATGGTATGGATGCTATTCTTATCCATATCTTGAGGGAGAAGCATGAGATGCGGCTCAATCTCAATCAGTGTGGCATGGTAGGGAATAAGAATGGTGTACAAGGTGGTGGTTAATATCACCATATACCATGTATAAGTATGGGGCAGTATGATGGCTGTTAGAATGACAGGGAGTAGAAAAATCCATGTAAACGGGTTAGTTGCCCCGCCTGTAAGGTACAGTAAGGCGGTAATGGCAAGGACATCAATGAGTAGTTGCGAAAAAATCTCCATTTCTGTGACGGGAATATCGGTTTTTAAGCGCATCCATGTGTACAGATTGACTGAGGCAATGGCAAAGATGGTTAGCCACAGTGGATTTTCATGTAGGGAGATATTAAGGACATCAATGGAAATTAGTAAGAATAACGACTCCCCGCCAATCATAAGATTTCTTAAAATAAATAACCATTGCAGGTTTTCTTTGTCGGAAATCTCAGTTTTTGGGATGAAGTTAATGAGCATATTAAGACCAGAAAATAGCGGCGCTGAGCAGTAAAGAGCTTGCGGTAATGGCAAATAAGGTACGGCTATTATTACGTTGTAGTTGTTTTTCTAAACGCTGTAATTGTCGATGTTGTTGCTCACTGCGTACTTGTGTATGTGCGGCATCGTCTAAGGCCTGAAAGATAAGGTTTGGCACTTCAGGAAATTTCTCTGCCATTTCAGGAAATTTTTTGACTGCCTGTTTTATTTTCGCTTTAGGGCTTAAGCGTTCTTTAAACCAATCTTCTAAGAAAGGTTTTGCAGTGGACCATAAATCCAAATCAGGGTATAGCTGTCGTCCAAGTCCTTCAATATTAAGCAGTGTTTTTTGTAATAACACCAGTTGAGGTTGGACTTCCATATCAAAGCGTCGTGCGGTTTGGAAGAGGCGTAACAATAAAAGCCCAAAGGAAATATCTTTTAAAGGTTTATCAAAAATAGGTTCACAGACACTGCGAATCGCCGATTCAAATTCTTCAATGCTGGTATGAGCTGGAACCCAGCCCGAATTAATATGTGCTTCAGCAACACGGCGGTAATCGCGGTTAAAGAAGCCTAATAAGTTTTCAGCTAGATAGCGTTGGTCAAATTCGGTCAGTGTTCCCATAATGCCAAAATCCACCGCAATGTATTTTGCGGGTAATTCGACAAAGATATTTCCAGGGTGCATATCGGCATGGAAGAAGTTATCACGAAAGACTTGAGTAAAGAAAATTTCCACTCCGCGTTCTGCGAGTAATTTAAAGTCGGCGTTATGTTCGCGTAGGGTGCTAATGTCTCCTACAGGAACACCCTGAATGCGTTCCATAACTAGTACTTTTTTGCGGGTAAATTCCCAATGAATTTCGGGGACATACAGCGCGTCTGAATCTTTGAAATTGCCATGTAATTTACTGCAGTTACCTGCTTCCATGACTAAATCAAGTTCATTTAGCAGGGTTCTTTCAAATTCAGCGACAATTTCTGTCGGGTGCAAGCGTCGGGCATCCGCCCAAAATTTTTCGGCAAAATAGGCGAGTTCGTACAGTAGCCCAATATCAGAGTGAATCCATTTTTCTGCATCTGGACGCAACACTTTAACAATCACTTGTTCGCCACTGTGTAAGACAGCAGGATGGACTTGCGCCACGGAAGCGGAGGCGAGTGGGGTGCTGGTAAATTCAGCAAAGGCTTCTTCTACGGACATGCCAAGTTCTTTTTCTATGACTTCACGCGCTAAGGCATCAGGAAAAGGGGGTACTTTATCTTGCAGTTTAACCAATTCATCGGCAATATCATCGGGTAAGATATCTTTTCGGGTAGAAAGAGCTTGCCCAAATTTAATGTAAATAGGGCCTAAATCTTCTAAAGTGCGCCGAATTCTAACGCCTCTGGATTCAAAGTCTCTTTTGCGCCAGAAATTAGGGGATAAAAAGGCAAAGTAGCGTAACGGTCGAAAGAAGTGTGTTTTTAGAATCAGGTCATCTAAACCGTGTGTTATAAAGACCCAATTAATATGTAACAGTCTGAAAATAAGTTTTGGGTGTTTCATTGGCTATCCTTGGCTTGGCTTAAACGATTAATATGCGCTTCAAGACGTTCGCAGTCTTCTTTTAATTGGTCGACTTGTTGTTCAAAAATCGCAATTTCAGGTTCAGGAGGTAAGTCTTGGGTTTCATCTTGTAAAAATTCAGTGATATTAAGTTGCACACTGTTGAGTGTTTCTAGGTTCCATGAATGGGCGCGGCGAAATAAATTGCCGACTTGGTGTGCGATCACATCGCCCGTGAGATGAGACAGTGGCTCTTCTAAGTCAATATCCAGTTTTTCAAACAGTTGTTGAAAGGTTTTTCCTGTGTTTAAATCGCCGGTTATGGTGACATCGCCTGAAAAAAAAGCACGTGCCGGTGTTGCACTTAAACTCATAAATCCCAATGCGGCTAATGAGCCTGTTAGGGTAGTGTCAGCCTCATCTGGATAATAATCTATTATTTGCAGGCTGTGTTCATTGGGGCAGAGGTACAGCGTTTCCTGAAAAGGAGTGATGTTAATGGCAATGACCTTGCCTGCGAGTGGTTTAAGAAAGAGAGGCAGGTCTTCATCTAAACTAAGATAGTGATTGATGGCTGACTCAACAGCACTCATAACAAGAGGTTTTATAGTCATTGTCTGTTGGAGGTATAAGAAAGGGAAAGCGTTATGGCTGGGTTCATTGAACTCAGCCATAGAGGAGAGATATTGGCTCTTTAGAATTTGTATCCACGATGAACTGCGACAATACCTTGTGACATATTAAAGTATTCACAACGTTCTAAGCCTGCTTCTTGCATCATTTCTTTTAATTTATCTTGTTTTGGGTGCATACGAATGGATTCAGCTAAATAACGGTAGCTGTCTTCATCTTTGGCCACAAATTTACCAATTTTAGGTAATAGTTTAAACGAATAAAAGTCGTACACTTTTTCAGTGACTTTATCGGTTGGATGGGAAAATTCTAAAACGATGACTCGTCCACCGGGCTTTAAAACACGCATCATAGAGCGTAAAGCGGAATCTTTGTCAGTGACATTTCTTAGGCCAAAGGCAATGCACACGCAATCAAAGGTATTATCTTCAAATGGAAGGCATTCTGCATTGACTTGAGCAAAGCTGATATTTTTTGTAATGCCTCGGTCAATAAGGCGATCTCGTCCTGTGCGAAGCATTTCTGAGTTAATATCCGCTAATACGATTTTGCCGCTTTTACCGACACGTTTAGAGAATAGGGTGGTTAAATCGCCTGTTCCGCCCGCTAAATCTAAAACATGGTCGCCTTCGCGTACATTGCTCAGTTGGACAGCAACGCGTTTCCAAATACGATGAATACCAAATGACATAAAGTCATTCATAATATCGTATTGGCTCGCAACGGAGTCAAAGACACCGCGTACTAGGTTTACTTTTTCTTTTTCATCTACTTGGGTGAATCCAAAGTGGGTACTATTATCCGTTGTCATATTGTTATATCTATTGTTGTGTAGGGGCTGTACGCTTATAACCAGCCATTTTTAATTCTTGTAAATAGGCAGGCCAAAGTGTGGCGTATTCATTGCCTAATTTATAAAGCAGTTCCCATGTATAAATACCGCTATTATGCCCATCACTAAATTGTGGGGAAATACCGTAGTTACCAATGGGTTTGATTGCCTTAATATTGACTTCTTCTTTACCTGTTTGCAGTGTTTCTTGTCCGACTCCATGTCCCACGGCTTCTGCCGAGGGTGTGTAAACCCGTAAATATTCACAAGGTAATTGGAATCGTTGTCCATTATCAAAATGAACTTCTAAGAGGCGTGACTGAGTATGCAAGGTGATTTCAGTCAAGGTGGTATCGATGGGGTCTGCTTTAATTCTCATGGATTATAAAATGTAACGGCTTAAATCTTCATCTTGAACAAATTCAGATAAATATTGATTCACGTACTCGCTGTCAATGCTAATATTTTTATCGACTAAATCGGGCGCATCATAGGAAATAGCTTCGAGTAAGCGTTCTAAAATAGTATGTAAACGACGTGCCCCAATATTTTCGGTTTTTTCATTTACTTCCCAAGCCAGTTCGGCAATACGTTGAATACCTGCATCACTAAAGCTGAGTTCAATGCCTTCGGTTGCAAGCAAGGCTTGGTATTGTTCTGTTAGTGAGGCATCGGGTTCCGTTAAAATACGCACAAAATCATTGGCTGTTAAGGCTTCAAGTTCCACACGAATCGGAAAACGCCCTTGTAATTCAGGGATGAGATCTGAGGGTTTGGTTAAATGAAAGGCACCTGACGCAATAAACAGAATATAGTCTGTTTTAATCATACCGTATTTAGTGGTGACGGTACTGCCTTCAACCAGTGGTAATAAGTCACGCTGTACGCCTTCGCGTGAAACATCGCCGCCATTTTCAGAGCGTTTACACACTTTATCAATTTCATCTAAAAAGACAATGCCATGTTGCTCAACCGCTTCAATAGCTTGCAGTTTAATATCGTCTTCGTTGACTAATTTTTCGGCGTGTTCTTCAGAAAGCAGTTTAAAGGCTTCTTTGACAGGTAATTTTCGAGTGCTGGTTTTGTTGTTATCTAAATTTTGGAACATACCTTGGAGCTGGTTGGTCATTTCTTCCATACCAGGAGGTGCCATAATTTCTACGCCGACTTTTGGCGCTTTAACGTCAATTTCAATGTCTTTGTCATCAAAATCGCCTTCACGTAATTTTTTACGCATTTTTTGGCGCGTAGCACTTTCCGTGTCGGATAACATTCCGCTTTCTGCGCGAGGTAGAAGAATATCTAAAATTTGTTCTTCAGCCGCATCAAATGCGCTAATTTTAACGGCTTCCATTGCCGTTTCACGAGTTATTTTTACCGCAGTATCTGCTAAATCACGAATAATGGATTCCACATCGCGACCGACATAGCCTACTTCGGTAAATTTGGTGGCTTCTATTTTAATAAAAGGCGCATTGGCTAATTTTGCCAGACGACGCGCAATTTCAGTTTTACCTACGCCTGTTGGGCCAATCATAAGAATATTTTTCGGCGTAATTTCATCACGAAGATTAGCATCAACCTGTGAACGTCTCCAGCGATTACGTAAAGCAATGGCTACCGAGCGTTTGGCACTGGCTTGGCCAATAATATGTTTATCTAATTCGTGAGAAATTTCTTTGGGAGTCATTTGGGTCATGATGCCGCCTCGTCTTTTGGCTCGGCATCCAGTTCTTCGATGCGTAGATTGTGATTAGTGTAAATACAAATATCTGCGGCAATATGTAGGGATTTTTCGACAATTTCTCGTGCAGATAATTCGGAATTTTCTAATAAGGCTAAAGCGGCGGATTGTGCAAAAGGACCCCCTGAACCAATGGCGATAAGGTCGTGTTCGGGTTCGATCACATCTCCGTTGCCCGATATAATAAGTGAGGTTTTACTGTCTGCAATAGAGAGTAAGGCTTCCAGTTTGCGCAAGGCACGTTCTGTTCGCCAATCCTTTGCCATTTCAACAGCGGCACGGGTTAAATTACCGTGGTGTTTTTCCAGTTTACCTTCAAAGTGTTCAAAAAGAGTAAAAGCATCGGCGGTTGCGCCTGCAAATCCAGCAATCACTTGACCATTGTATAAGCGACGTACTTTGCGCGCGTTGCCTTTCATCACTGTATTACCTAGGGTGACTTGACCATCCCCTCCAATAACGACTTTATTGCCACGGCGTACAGACAGAATTGTTGTCCCTCTAAAATCCACTTTAACTACCTTTTTTGTTGAAAATAAATGCGCTGATTTTACATGGTTAAGCGAGGGGTTGATAGGAAATAATCATGTGATAGGCAGGAGTGAATAAGAATAGCTTGTTAAGATTGTTTGAATTGATGTATTTGGCGGCGTTGTTTTTTAGTGGGTCGATGGCTGGGTTCTTGGTGTAAAAATGGCCGTTCATCGCGGCGGCGTTGGGCTTCTTTTTCTCGTTGCGCTTTACTCTGTTCGGATTCTTGATACAGTAAAACCGCTTCACTGGCTGGGCGACGGTAGGCATTAAGCGCTAAGACGGTAATATCCCAGCTCTGTTCGTCTTTATGAATAATAAGCTGGCTATTGATTTTAACGTCTTTGCTGGGTTTAGTGCGCTGGCCGTTAAGGTGTACTTTTCCACCTGATACGGCTTCTGCTGCTAATTTTCGGGTTTTAAAAAAACGTGCCGCCCAAAGCCATTTATCTAAACGCAGTGCTGTGAGTTCTGACATATTAGTTTTCAGCTTCCCATGCTTGATAGCCACCTGCCATACTGACTGCTTTGTTATAGCCTAGTTTATTTAATATTTCAGTGGCTAAAGCAGAACGCCCGCCAGAAAGGCAGTAGACAATAATATTGGCTTCTTGTTGTCCTATAAAATCTGGATGGCTAGCGATTTGAAACTCTAAGACCCCTCGTGGAATATTAATGGCTTTAGGGAGGTGTCCGGCTGCAAATTCGGCGGGTTCTCGCACATCTAAAATAAAATGAGTTGGCAGGTTATCTTTTGCGCTACTCGGACTAATTTCAGTAATTCTTTGTTTTGCATTTGCAACCAAATCCATTACGGTAAGATTCATTTTATCTCTCTTTAAAGTGTCATGATGATTTAATATTAGCAAACCTTAATGCTTGAAGGCTAGTTTTTTAGTGACCTAGGCTCATTTAATGTAGAATATTTTCTCTTTTTACAGGGTTATTAAAGGGGCTGTGTTGTGAATCTTGAGAAAGTTATCTTTGGGTTTTTTATTGTATTGTCATTAACTTTAAATGCTGGATTTGTTTTAGGAGATCCATCGAATCCAGCCCACCATGGGGTGTATGAATTTTTTGCGGTGGTGGTGGTTAATCTGATTGCGACAGGACTTAAATTAGGGGATCGTTCGCAAATTGGAGCTATTTTATTAGCGACCAGTTTAGTGGCTAATTTTGAATTAATTGCCGCAGCGTTGCAGTGGACGTTTGCTGTGCATATTGTAGGAACAGGGGTCACGGCAGATGTGATGACCAGTATTATTTCTTTAGCGACAGGCGCGTTAATTGCCAATGTTATTTCAGTGGTTATTTTGGTGTCTGAAACCTTAATGTCACGATTGTAATCAGCTTTTTAATAGGGGCTAAGCAGTATGAATTCAAATAATGAATTGAGCCGTGTGAGCTTTATTGTTATGCGGGAGATGCGCGCTCCCTTAATGACACTATTAATTGTCTATGCCACTGCGGTATTTGGCATGATTTTCATTCCAGGAATTGAGGTGGAGGGAGAGGCGCAGTATTTTAGTATTTTTCATGCGTTTTATTTTATGACTTATACTGCCACGACCACAGGTTTTGGTGAAATACCAAGAGAATTTAGTAATGCCCAACGGCTTTGGGCGATTATTTGTTTGTATGTCAGTGTGGTTACATGGTTTTATGCGTTGGGTAGTATTGTGCGTTTATTTCAAAATAACTTCTTTTTGCATGCGGTAGAGGAGTGGCGTTTTTCTAAAAGTGTGCGTCGTATTAGAGCGCCCTTTTATATTGTGTGTGGCTTTGGCGATACGGGCAGTGTTTTAGTTCGGGGTCTGAGTGATGCGGGTTTAAATGTGGTGGTGATTGATGACAGTGAAGAGCGCATTCAAGCGTTACTTTTGCGTAATTATCAAATTTCGGTACCGGGTTTGTGTGCGGATGCGAGCGAACCGAATCATCTAATTGAATCGGGGTTGTTGAGTTCTTATTGTAAAGGGGTGGTTTCTATTACCTCTAATGAAGAAATTAATCTTAAAATATCGGCGGTGGCACGATTATTAAATCCAGATGTTAGAATTATTACCATGTCGAAGCTTAATGATTTTGAAGAGACTTTAGCAACCTTGGGCGGAGAGGTGCATATTGTGGACCCCTTTAAAACCTTTGCCCGCGTGTTAAATGCTTGTATTAATAATCCTGAGTTTTATGCTTTAAATAATTGGCTGGTGGGCGATAAAAAAGGTAATTTGAAGTCGTATGTGCATCCCCCTGTTGGACGCTGGATTATTTGTGGTTATGGGCGCATGGGCATGGAAGCCAATCATGTGTTGACCAAAAATGGCGTAAAAACCTCGGTAATTGACCCGCATTCGAGAAAACGTGATGAAGAGATTGAACAGTATATTGTCGGTCGAACTAATGCCAAGACCTTAAAAGAAGCGGATATTGATGGAGCGGTAGGTATTTTAGCGGCGGCCAATGATGATGGTTATAATTTAGGGGTCTTGCTTAATGCGCGTTGTTTGAATCCAAATTTATTTACCATTGTGCGTCAAAACAGCCATAAAAATGAATTGGCTTTTTCGATGGCGGATGCCGATATGATTATGCAGCCAACCTTGGTGACCGCGAGAAAAATACTGTTATTATTAATTGCACCTTTATTGAAGCATTTCTTTGTGTATTTATTGGCAAAAGAACCTGGAAGAGCGTTGATTGTTAAACAGGTTGTCTCGACATTAAGAGATAAAATCGGAGAGCAAAAGCCTTTGTTGGTGACTATTGATTTTACCCGAGAAAAAAGTAGCGCGGTGATTGATTGTTTACAGCAAGGCCAGCCTGTCTATTTAAGGGATGTTATTACCGATCCAAGAGATAGAAGCAAAGAATTGGATTTAGTTCCTTTTGTGATTAAATCTGAGGCGCGTGAAATTGTTTTACCTTCTTTGGAACATCAAATTCAAGAAGGGGATCAGTTACTGTTTTGTGGGACAAGAAAAGCGAAACAGTTATTTAAGTCCAATATTAACAGTGAATATACTTTGTATTATTTGCGTACAGGAAACTACCAACCAATGGGCTATGCAATGCGTTGGTATGATAAACATTTTAATAAGAAGGCGGTACTGTAATGGAAAAAGTATGTGATTTATGCAGTTTGCCTGTAGAAGTCGATGGATTTCAAGTGGAGACGACCGAAGGGGTGAAAATCTTTTGTTGTGAAGGCTGTTTATCTGTTTATCGGTTATTAAATGGCGATAAAATAAAAGATTAAAGTGCCTCGGTATGGTATCCCGTGGCATCCCAGCAGAGTAAATTGCTGCTTTCTTTAGTCCATTCAGATAATACAAAGCGTTGTGCGTTTTGATGATGTGGCAAGGGTATGTTATGAATGCCTTGGCGATGGGTATGCCCATGAATTAAGCGCTCTGCTTGATAGCGGGTCATTGTTTCAATCACTGCTTGAGCGTTGACATCCATAATGGCTGTGGTTTTTTTACGTTTATGTAAGAAACTACGAAAACGATACCAGCGGGCAAACAGCATTCTGAAAATAAGCGGCTTGCTGAGTACATTTTTTTGCCATGCTGGGCTGTGTGATTTTTCTCTGAAAGCTTGATAGGCTATATCATCGGTACAGAGTAAGTCACCATGGGTTAATAAGGTCGGTGTGCCGTATAAATCAATGACACTGTATTCATCTAATAAGGTAGCGCCACTTTCTTTGCTGAATCGTTGGCCAATCAAGAAATCACGATTTCCATGTATATAATAAACGGCTGTTCCTTGTTCAGTCAGTGTTTTGAGTTGTTTCTTTACTTTGCCAATCGGGGGGCTAAAATCATCATCGCCTATCCAAGTATCAAATAAGTCTCCTAAGATATACAAAGCTTTGGCTTCTGTTGCGCGTGTTGACAGTAAATTTAGGAATTTTTGGGTAATATCAGGCCGTTCAATGGTGAGGTGTAAATCAGAAATAAAGAGGATTTCATCTCGCATAAGTATTATCTATAAGGAAGGGAGGAAAAAATCCCTTATATTAAGAAAAGACGTTAATATAAGGGAAGAACCATTATTTAATGATTGTTGCGCTTTCAATTATAATATTGGTTTTAGGAACATCCTGATGGCCATTATGGTTGCCAGTAGGAATGCTGGTCATTTCATTGACTGTTTCCATGCCTTCAATGACTTTACCAAATACAGTGTATCCCCATCCTTGTTCTGTAGGGGCGCTGTAGTTTAAGAAATCATTGTCTTTATAGTTGATAAAGAATTGTGAAGAGGCGGAATCAGGAACATTGGTACGAGCCATTGCCAGTGTGCCAAGGTCATTTTTTAAACCATTGTCGGCTTCGATTTTAATGTTGTCATGAGTGCTTTTTTGGTTGAAGTCCACATCAAATCCACCGCATTGCGCCATAAAACCAGGAATAATACGGTGAAAAATAGTATCTGTATAAAAGCCTTCTTCAACGTAGGTTAAGAAGTTTTTGACGGTAATTGGGGCTTTATCTGCATAAAGTTCAATAATAAAATCGCCGACTGACGTTTGGAATTTAACTTTAGTTAAAGTATCTGACATATTGTTTTCCTTTGAAAAAGAAGAGGTTGAAAAAATAAAAAGCATTAAAAAAAGCATTGGAACACGCATATTATCTACCATAGGGCGCTGTAAAAGATAAATTCTATGTGTTTTTATCTTGAAAGAGAAGAATTAATACAGGAAAATTACAGTAAGCTTCATTTTATACTTATCAAAACCCATCAGTTGAGCATGTTAAAAATTTATAACACTTTAAGCAGAAGTAAAGAAAAATTTGTCCCGAGAGTAGAGGGTAAGGTGGGCATGTATGTCTGTGGCATGACCGTTTACGATTATTGTCATATTGGTCATGCACGCGTCATGGTGGTATTTGATATTGTTGCCCGTTATTTGCGTTATTCAGGCTACGATTTAACCTATGTGCGTAATGTTACCGATATAGATGACAAAATTATTCACCGAGCGAATGAAAATGGTGAAGCCTTTGAGGTTTTAACGGAACGATTTATTGATGCCATGCACGAAGACGAGCAAGCCTTAAATGTTTTGCCGCCTGATATTGAGCCAAGAGCGACCAAATCAATGGATGATATGATTGCTATGATTATAGAATTAATAGATAAGGAATTGGCGTATGTGGGCACTAATGGCGATGTTTTTTATGCCGTTGATAAGTTCTCTAACTATGGCGCTCTGTCGGGTAAAAAACTGGAGGATTTACAGGCAGGGGAGCGTGTGGAGGTAGATACTGCCAAGCGTAATCCGTTTGATTTTGTTTTATGGAAGCAAGCTAAGGCTGGAGAGCCTGCTTGGAAGTCGCCATGGGGAGAAGGACGACCTGGCTGGCATATTGAGTGTTCTGCGATGTCTAAGAGGTGTTTAGGTAATCATTTTGATATACATGGCGGCGGTATGGATTTACAGTTTCCTCATCATGAAAATGAAATAGCCCAATCGGAAGGCGCTTCAGGTGAAAAATTTGTTAATACGTGGATGCATAATGGCTTTGTGCGTATCAACGAAGAAAAAATGTCCAAATCTTTAGGTAATTTCTTTACCGTCCGTGATGTTTTAAAGCAATACCGTGCCGAAGTAATTCGTTTTTTTGTGTTATCCAGTCATTACCGTAGCCCATTAAATTATTCTGATGAGCAATTAAATGAGTCGGCTGCGGCATTAACCCGATTATATACCGCCTTGCGTAATATAGAACCCGCCGAATCTGTTCAAGCAACAGACTATACAGAGCGATTTGAACAAGCGATGGATGATGATTTTAATACAGCCGTGGCTGTGGCGGTTTTATTTGATATGGCGCGTGAATTGAATAAAATAAAAGCCACGGGTGGAGAGGCTGCGCAACAGCTATCCGGTGAATTAAAAGCCTTAGCAAGTGTTTTGGGGATATTGCAAGGCGAGCCCGAGGATTTTTTACAGGGCAGTGATTCTCTTCTAGAAGGCGAGTTAACAGAAAAAGAAATAGAGGCTTTTATTCAACAGCGTATAGAAGCAAAGCAGAATAAGGATTGGGCATCTGCGGATAAAATTCGAAAAGATTTAAAAGAGCAGGGAGTAGTGCTGGAGGATGTGGCGGCAGGTACAAACTGGCGACGTGAATCTATATAACCTTAAAAAGTAATGTTGTTTAAATGCGAGAAGTTAGAGCGGTATGAGTGAAATAAAAGATAAATCAATACAGATATTTTTAGATGAATTAGCGAGTAGCGCACCCACTCCTGGCGGTGGTAGCGCAGCGGCTTTAATGGGCGCGCAAGGAGCTGCTTTAATCAGTATGGTCTGTAATCTGACCATTGGTAAACCAAAATACGCCGCTGTAGAAACGGATATGCAATTACTTTTAGATAAATCTGAAGTCTTGCGTACTGAATTGACGGGGATGATTAAGGCCGATGTCGATGTGTTTAATCGTCTTATGGCAAGCTATGGTTTAGCAAAATCCACAGAAGAAGAAAAAGCTATTCGTAGTGTGCAAATACAAGCTATTTTAAAAGAAGCCACTTTAGTGCCTTTAGCGTGTGCTAAGGCCTGCGCGGATGTGTTGTTATTAAGTAAAGAAGCGGCTGAAAAAGGCAATGTTAATGTAGTCAGTGATGCGGGGGTTGCTGTTATGTCGGCTTATGCTGGCTTAAAAAGTGCGGCGCTCAATGTTTATATTAATGCTAATGGTTTAAAAGATAGAGAATTTGCAGGAAGGCAAGTGACTATTTTAGAAGGAATACTATCTAATGCAGGGGTCACAACAGAGGAAATATATCAGTTGGTGCAAGGCAAGTTATAAAAAAACAGAAAAAGTGGTTGACGTTAAATAAATAATCACTATAATGGATACTTCTTTAAGGGATTGGTTGCTGACATAGCAACTAGCTTTAAGGGTGATCGGGGTATAGCGCAGTTTGGTAGCGCGCCTGCTTTGGGAGCAGGATGTCGGGGGTTCGAATCCCTCTACCCCGACCAATCGCGCTTGTAGCTCAGCTGGATAGAGCATCGGCCTTCTAAGCCGAGGGTCACAGGTTCGACTCCTGTCAAGCGCACCATTTCTTATAGAATCTAGTAACACCATCATTATGGTGGGCGTAGCTCAGTTGGTAGAGTCCCGGATTGTGATTCCGGTTGTCGTGGGTTCGAGCCCCATCGTCCACCCCAATAAATTCTTGTTTCATCTCCTTGTATTTATCTACAAGAAAATTATATTTCTGAATAATTCTTTTTAAGACGTATGCGTTCCCATGCTTCCTTGGCTATGGCTAATTTTTTCTATTCCTCCTGATGCGGAAATTTTTTGATATATTGCTTGAGTAGGTGCAATCCATACAATACCAGGTCCAGTAAAGGTTTGTAATAATCCTTCGCCACTGGTTAAAGATTGAAATAAGGTTTTTCCTGATTTTTCTGCATGAAAACTGACACTGCCCGTTCTGACAAAGGCAAAATTTCCATCAACGGATAATTTTTCACCTGCGGCAAGTTCGTAAGTTAATAGTTCTGCAATAGGCACAGGGGAGACTAAGACTACGATGCCTGAGCCTTTAATTTGTGTTTGAAAAAAACCTTCCCCTCCGAAAATAGCACTGGAAACATTGCCTTGCAATTTCGCGCTTACCTCTAAGCCTGCAGATGCACAATAAAAGGCACTTTTATCCACGATGAGTGCATCATTATCAATATTGAATAATAAATAATGTCCAAAGCTGGGTTCTAAATAGATTTCTCCAGTGCCTTTAATACGAGATTGAAATAGCGTTTCTCCTGTGAGAAATTTACGCATTAAGCCTTTGCTAATTCCTTGGGTGCTGGACTCCAGTTTTAAATCCCCTTTCATGAAATACAGTGCGCCAGGCTCTATTTGAGTTTCGCTGTTATCCAGTGTGATGCGCAGCATTTTTAAATGAATGCCTGCTTGATTCGCAAAAAATACTTTTTCTGCCGTGATTAAATCACTTGAACCCTTTAATGATTTATATTGGACGACCTGATAGCTTGCGCCTTTTGTGTGTTCTGTTTCGACGACTTCAAATAATTCAGGAGATGTATTCATGCTGTAATCCATTGGTAATGGCATGGATAGCTTATCCATACCGTTAATCATTGCTTATGTTGTTTTATTTTTATCTGCTTTTCGGTAGCGGTTCAATATGGCATTCGCAGACGATTTATGCCCAATAACACCTGCGGCTGCGAGTTTTTCATTTAAGTCATTGCCATTAGTTTCATTCGCCAGTTCACGCGCAGACTGCATTTTATCTTTACGTTGCTGTTGTTTGGCTTTGATGCGCTCCATGGAGGCGGAGGCTGAACGTAGGGATGAGTTGGTTCCTGAAAATTGAGCGGCTGTGGCTTCACTGGCTTTTTGTGCGGCTTCAGTCGATTTAATAATGGAAACTTCACGTTTTAAAGCATCAATTTGTTTTGCGGAATCTTTAACGGTTGTTTTGAGTTCTTTTATTTGCTCATTATACGATTCAAGTATTGCTTGATGGCTATCATGTTCTGTTTCTAATTCTGCCAGTTTTTCTGCCGTTTCTAAGGCCAGTGATTCGTTATCCGCCTCTAATAATTTTTCAATGGCTGTACTGTATTCTTGTATGGAGGCGGCTAAGTCGCTTACTTTACGCGCGAGCTTCTTTTGTTCTGCCATCACCCCTGTTAGAGCTTCTTGGGCTTTGTGTTGATTTTGCTCTGCATCTCGAATTTCTTGCTCCATAATGCGAATACCTTGTGTATCAACAAAAGCGTCGTTGGCTTCGTTACCATAGCCTTTAATTGTTTTGAATACGTTATTTAAAAATCCCATGATTATTTCCTGTTAGGCTTAGTTGAGAAAGGGTTGGCATACTTCAAGTGCATCCAGAATATTATCGGATAGCACCAGAATTTCTTCTTGGATTTGCTCGGCATTTGAATCCATAGATAGAGCGCCAAAAATAGAATAATGCTTTCCCGTTAGAGCAAAGGACGAAAGCGGCATGGCTATATTGAGTTCTAGCATCATTTGATTTAATTCATGCTGCTTATTATCAAGGATTTGGCCTGTATCAAAAAGAGCGACATTGAACAGTAGTTGCTTGTCATCCGCAGTGGCGATAATTGCAAATTCGGTAATGTCATCACGAATCAAGGTGAGCATTTGTATATCATCGTTATCAGTCTCTATAATAGAAAAAGAGTTTCCATTGTCTGTAAGGTAATGATTTAGTGCGATTTGAACTTTTTTTAGGTTAGTATTCATGCGGTACCTCAATGTGAATAGGGTTGGTATTAAAGACCTCTATGGAGCAAGGTCGTTTTTTCAGTGCCCCCAAAGTAGTGTTTAAGGATGGGAATGGCAATGTGAGGCTGTATGCTGCCACAGACAAATATATCAAAGGCAGCAAATTGACTTTCTGGCCAAGTATGTACGGAAATATGTGATTCAGCAAGGCAAGCAATACCTGTTATACCAGAGGGCTGGAAGTGATGAAAATTTTCAGAGAGCAGTGTGCTATGGGTTTTCTGAATAACATGATGAATGGCTTGCTTCATTCTATCGAGGTCGTTAAGGCTATGGGCATTATATAAATCGATAATCAGATGTTGGCCATTAGGCTGGGTGTGCGAAAGAGTCACTGTAAGGTTATTCTGCTATCATCAAATGGATTCTAAATAGTAGCATAGAGATTGGATGACTTCATAACAATGGCGTATTTATTTATGAGAGAGGGTTAGGCGCGGGTGACAAATAAGCAATTGGATTTAGCAGTATTAAGTATTTTGGCGATAGGCGCGGGCTGTGGTCTAGTGTATGAATATTTGCTCTCACATTATGCGGGGCGTATTCTTGGGGCAGTTGAACAGGCAATTTTTGGCATTATTTCAGTGATGATGATTTTCATGGGGGTTGGGTCGTTTTTGGCGCGCAAGGTAAAAAATCCTTTTTCAGGGTTTGCATGGTTGGAATTAGGATTGGCTTTAATTGGCTCAAGCAGTGTTTTATTAATTTCAGGGGTGTTCTCTTTTGTGGCGTTATTTCCCAAAATTCTAGCGGATACATTTTCTTTGCCGCCCGATTTAATACCTCAAGGAGGATTAATTAAAGCCATTGAGGCGTTTGCTTTATGGACTCCCTATCTTATTGCAGCTTTGTTAGGGATGTTAATTGGTATGGAAATTCCTTTAATTGGCGAAATTCGGGCTCAGATTTATAATGATGTTTTAAAGAATAATTCAGGTTCTATTTATGGCATTGATTATCTAGGCGCGGGGGTTGGTGCGTTACTTTGGGTATTTCTAATGTTATCACTGGATGTCTCTTTTGCGGGCGCGTTGACGGCTTCGGTTAATTTAGTGATAGGCGCGGTATTCTTTATTTTGTTTCGCGAGAAAATTCCTTCAGCGATTTATTTATTATTCGCGCATATTTTAGTGGCATTGTGGATTGTACAAGTATTTAATTATGGAAAAGATTGGTCGGCTGAATTAGAGGATATGTTATATAGAGACAGTGTGATGTATCATGCCGATACACGTTATCAACATTTAGTGGTAACGGAGCGTTTTGTTGCTCCCAATAAGCCACGGGTATTTACTTTTTTTATTAATGGTCGCACTCAGTTTTCCAGTAATGATGAACATATATATCATTCGATGCTGACTTACCCTGCTTTAGCCGCTTCCGCTCGACATAATAAGCTGTTAATTATTGGTGGGGGTGATGGCTTGGCATTACGGGATGTTTTACGTTGGCGGCCTGAGCAAGTCACTTTATTAGATTTAGATACCGAGTTAGTTGAATTATTTAAAACCACAAAAATAGAACAGGGCAAAGTGGTTAATCAAACACTTCTGGAGCTCAATAAAAATGCGTTTAATGATACGCGAGTGAATACCTTATTTGGTGATGCTTTTGTGCGTGTCGATGCGTTACTCAGAGAGGGGGCTCTGTTTGATGCTATTATTATTGATCTTCCCGATCCCAGTCACCCTGATTTGAATAAGCTCTATAGCGCCCGTTTTTATCATAAGGTGTCGCATTTATTAGCTGGAGATGGTGCTTTAGTGGTGCAATCGACCAGTCCCTATCATGCTAAGAATACCTTTATTAGTATTGGTAAGACGCTTAAATTTGCAGGATTTAAGCACGTGGAGCAATATCATCATAATGTGCCTTCCTTTGGTGAATGGGGCTTTAGTATTGCCACTAAAAATGGTTTATCTGCAAAGCAGAGAATACAGCAATTACCCTTAAGCTCGGACTGGGTGGATGATGGATGGATGACAAAGGGGTTGATGTTAGCGGCCTTTGAGTTTGGCAAAGGTTTTTATCAGCAAGCTAATGACATAAAAGTAAATCGCTTAGGTTCTATGGTAGCGTATCAGTATCATTATTCTGATTGGCAGCAAGAACAAGGTTTGTATACACAATAATTGAGGAGGGTTTATGGGCTTATTAGACCGTTTTAGAAAAAAAGAAAACAGTGTGCGTGCTTTAGAGCATCCGCGTGATTTACAAATAGGCGATATGCTGGATTTTGAGTTAATGGCTCAAGACAGTTTACAAGGAAAAAGTTTTCAAGTCAGTGATATTTGGGTGCTTGATGTAGGAGGGGATCAGTCAAAACGCATTTATATGCAATTAAAGGATGTGGCTAATGTGATTCGGTTACGCGTGGTCGATGAGGATACTTTAGAGGTGAGTAGAGAAGTAACTCCAGAGACTTTATTATCTTTTTTTTCTGAGCAGGAAATTGCAGATATTTTAGATGCCGATTCGGGAGTCAATCATCGATTGGAGTTACAAGGAAGGCTTGATACTGTACCGATTGATTTAAGAGGATGGCTTACGTCTTCTTATCGACAAGAAGGTTTTGTTTTGGCGTATCGGTATGCAAAAGAGTACCGAGAACAACCATTACCCGAGGAACTTGGCTTGGGGGAGGAAGGTTGTGATTTTGCTTGGCTGGTATCGGATGATAGACAATTTTCTGTGGAGTTTAGGGTATTTGATGGCGGGCGTACTGAAGCCCATTTATGTGTCTTGATACCTTTGCGTAAGGTGACTGGATTATGGCCTGCAAAGCAGGTTTAGTCTGTTGATTAAATTATTTTAGGGGCGATAGGATGCTATTTCAGGGTGTAGTGGCAAGGCGTTTTACATTTGTATATTTACTGGTACTACTATTAAGTGCTTGTGGTGGTAATCCGTATGCCGAAAAAATTCAAACACAGTATTATCAAACTCAACAGAGTGTTCTGCATTTAAAGACGTTATTGCGTGATAAGACATTAAGCAATACAAAAATTGTGGCCGTGTATGCACGTCAATTAATGCAGTTAAAGCCTGAATTTAAAGTCGTGGCTCAGGCATTGGCAAAAGATGCGACCGAAAAAGGCGTTTTATTTAGCCAAATTGTGGAGCGATTGGAGAGAGTTAATAAGGCTCCAGAAAATAAACAAGCGTTCGAGCAAGCATCCCAAGCATTGCTTGCCATTGATAGGGCGGCTGACCCTGTGATATTTAATGAATCCTTACTGGATTTGATTAATACCATGGCAGAACTCTCTGGCGGGAAATTAGCTTCTTTGAGTGTGCCTAAAAGGAGTACAACAGAAAATATCACTGCAGGGAGTTATTTGGTAGGGAATCCAAGTTATGGTCAATATCGACGTGATAACACAGGATATTCAGTATGGCATTGGTATGGTCAGTATGCTTTTTTTAATCGTTTAATAGGCGGTGGTCGGTTTAATCGCGGGCCTATCTATTATGATGATTGGAATCGGAGGCGGCATTCTTCTTATTATCATGATTATGGGCGGAACGCGTATGGAAGTTCTCGGGATAGGCAGCAAACCAGCCAACGTAATGCACGAATGCGTAGTGAAGGCCATACGCCCGCGAAACCCAAAAAACAATACGGTTCGGTGCAGGGACGGCAAAGAGTTAGCTCGTATCGACAGCAAGATAAAAAACGGGTTCATAAAGCCGCAAAGAATCAAAAAAGTGGGGCGCGTCATGCTGGTAAAGTCAAGACTCAGCGTAGCATTAATAAGCGTACAGTGACTAAGCGGCGTTCGAGTTTTTTAGGCGCTAGTAGTGCGCGTAATAGTTCTCGTAATACGGGTGGAAGTCGTGGTTTTGGTGGAAAGTAATAGACTCAATACAGGAGAAAAATGATGGAAAATTTAATGCAACTCATCGTACTGAATGAAGACGCTTTGGTTTATTATCTTATCGATTTTATTATATTGATGGGGTTTATGGCGACGTTACGTTTTTTGGCGGCCAGTCTAGCAGGCGTTAATTTAAAAGATTTATTGGCTCAGCAAGATAATTTTGCCGCTGGGATTGCGCTGGCTGGAGCTATTATTGCAATGGCCATATTAATGATGGGCGTGGTTGCTGGTGAGGTAGGTGCCACTTATGTTGAAGAAGTGACTTTAATGGGGGGCTATGGTGTTCTAGCAATAGCCTTTCTAGGGATAACCCGAAAACTATTTGATAAGGTTGGTTTGCATGAAATTTCTATTCACGATGAAATTATGGCGGGCAATGTATCAGCGGGTGTGGTCGATGCGTTTAATTTAATTGCTACGGCAATTATTGTAAGAGGCGCGATGTCTTGGGTGGATGGTGCCACCTTTTTAGGCTTAGCGGTTGTGGTGGGAATTTTTTTGCTTGCCCAAGTTATTTTGATGCTGGCCACTTTGTATCGTCAAGCGGTGTTTAATCGTCGCCATGCAGAGAAAGGTAAAAGTCTGCAAGGGGAAATCAAAGCAGGTAATATTGCTTTAGCATTACGTTTTTCCGGTTATCGTTTGGGGCTTGCCTTAGCAATGACCGCGGCCTCGGGTTTGGTGGTTTATGATGAGTTTGCATTGGAGTGGTCTATCATGGCTTGGGCTGTGATCGCCTTATTAATTTTCTTATTGCAGACACTATTATCCATTGTTTTACGTTTTATTTTATTACCTAAAGTTAATGTGGCTGAAGAAGTGGGTGAGCAGAAAAATGTTGCGATAGGAGCCATTGAAGCCGCTATTTATGTAGGAATGGGCTTGGTATTTGTCGGATTGTTTAATTAGTTATTTGCGTGTCTGTAAGGAATGTGTCAGTTAAATTTGCTTGATTGGCTGTTGAGAGTCGAGAGATAATATATTCGCTGATATAAAGTGGATGGCACCTAAACTGACAATGAGAAATTAGAAAGGACTGAATGTATGAGAAATAATGTACCTGTGACCAAGAATGAAGTGACAGTGAATAAACAAGATGCTCTGCTCTCAACAACAGATTTACAGGGAAAGATAAAGTATTGTAATGATAGTTTTATTCAGGTGTCAGGTTTCACTATGGATAATCTTTTGGGGCAAGACCATAATATTGTGCGTCACCCTGATATGCCCCCTGCAGCGTTTGAAGATTTATGGGGTAGCCTAAAGTCAGGAAATTCTTGGTCAGGCATTGTTAAAAATCGCTGTGCTAACGGTGATTTTTACTGGGTTGATGCCTATGTGACTCCGATTTTAAATGACTCGGGGCAGGCAGAGGAATATCAGTCTGTCCGTGCAAAGGCCTCACCTAAAGTCATTGAAAGGGCTAAGACGGTTTATGGGGCTTTAAATTCAGGGAAAGCACATAAAGCATTAAAGCCTAATTCGATAGGCATGAGAGGTCGTCTTTTTATTGCTTTTAATGGTTTGCTTGCCCCCTTGTTGATATTAGGCAGTTATTATGTCCCTTTACCTACTCTATTGATTGCCTTTTCTGCTACGCTGCCTGTTAGTTGGGGGCTTTCTGCGTGGTTAGTGAAGCCCTTGCAGGAAACAGTAACCCTTGCAGAAAAAATTGTGGGTAATCGCAATAAGTCGTTAAGTAATTATATTTATACCGGACGTACAGATGATTTTGGCATGATTCAAATGGCGTTTAAAGCCAGTTTCTCAGAAACCTATGCCATTGTGGGTCGAGTAGAAGATGCTTCAAAGGTATTAATGAATACCGCCTCTCAATTGGTTGGCGGAGCAGAAATAACCTCGAATGCTATTTTGAAATTACACGGTGAAACCGATGCTGTAGCGGTTGGGATGAATGAGTTAAGTGCAACGTCTGCTGGTGTATCAGAAAATGCACAGCGAGCTGCAGAGGCTTCACAGCAAGCGCATGATGAAGTGCATGAAAGTAGCCGTATTATTGAGCAAGCGATTAATTCAATTAATTCATTGGCAGAAGAAGTGAGCAGTACCTCAAAAGTGATTGAGGTACTAGATGAGGACAGTAAAACCATTGATGGTGTGGTGTCAGTGATTCATGATATTACGGAACAAACTAATTTATTGGCTTTGAATGCGGCGATTGAAGCGGCGCGAGCCGGTGAATACGGTCGAGGTTTTGCGGTTGTGGCGGATGAGGTGCGTACCTTAGCTAAAAGGACGCAAACCTCCACTGAGGAAATTAAAGGGATTATTGAAAAATTACAACGCCAAATACATCTTGCGGTTGAAGTGATGGAAAAAAGCCGCGGAACGGCTGAGAGCAGTATTATCATTACCTCACAAGCGGGTAAGTCCCTTGAAAAAATTGACAGTGCCGTGCAAGTAACCACGGATATGGTGGAGCATATTGTGCGTTCTGCGAATGAGCAAACGCAAATGGCAGGTTCTATGGCTTCCAGTGTGGATGCAATTAATTCTAGCGCAGAGGTGACGGTGCAGGAATCACAAAAAATAGAGACTTCGAGTATTGATTTAGCGGAGCAAGCCATGCGCCTTTCAAGTTTAGCGCGTCAGTTTAAGGATGCAGGTCATAGTAAATAAAGAATAGGAAAAGTACCATGCTTGGGATTTATGGAGGAACCTTTAATCCTGTTCATTATGGGCATTTACGCACGGCTTTAGAGGTAAAAGAGATATTTGGCTTGCAGGAGATGCGTTTATTGCCTTGTTCTTTGCCTGCACACCGTGAAAATCCTGAAGTCAGTGCTGAAATGCGCTTAGAAATGCTGAATTTAGCATTAGAAAAACAGTCTCAGTTGCAAGTAGATTCCCGAGAAATAAGGCGAACAGGGGTGTCTTATATGGTGGATACCTTAAAGAGTTTGCGGAATGAGGCGAATGAGCAACCGATCATTTTATTTATGGGTTCAGATGCCTTTAATGGTTTATCGACATGGCATTGCTGGCAAGATTTGTTTTTATATGCCCATATTGTGGTCATGACCAGACCTCAATTTACACCTATTGTACTGCATGATTTTTATAAAGATAAGCAGGTTATAGACAGTAATTCGTTAAAATCGTGTGTCAGTGGTAAAATCTATTTTCAGCAGGTAAGACAATTGGATATTTCAGCAACAGATATTCGCAAGGCGTTTAGTGAGCAAAAAGATCCGAGTTTTTTATTACCTGAGATTATTATTGAGTACATACGGGGCCATCATTTATATGGTACCTGAGAATCAAGGAAATTGAATGCAAGCAGAAGAATTATTAGCCTTAGTTACCCAAGAATTGGATGACCGTAAAGCAGAGAATATTGTAGCCGTTGATGTTATAGGTAGAAGCAGTTTTACAGATTACATGGTAGTGGCTACAGGGACATCCTCACGTCATATTAAAGCCTTATGTAACTACGTTTCTTTAGCATTAAAAGAACAAGGTATTTACCCTAAAGGTGTTGAAGGCGGTCAAGATTCTGAATGGGTTTTGGTGGATTTAGGGGATATTGTTTTACATGTGATGACAGCGCAAACACGTGAATTTTATCAGCTAGAAAAATTATGGACTGTTGAGAGTACAGAAGAAGAATATGAAGACGAGGACGATGAGTAGCTAATACGCTTTATTTTTCAGTTATAATGCCTCGCATTATTGTATTTTTAATTTAGTCGAGATTTTTTCATGATTCAAGGTAGTATCGTAGCGTTAGTCACCCCTATGTTTGATAACGGCGATGTGGATAAGGAGAGCCTTAAAAAATTAGTTGAATTTCATATAGCGCAAGGCACTTCTGCGCTAGTTGCAATGGGAACAACAGGCGAATCAGCTACTTTGAATGAGCAAGAGCATTTAGATGTTGTGCAATTTATTGTTGCAACGGTGAAGGGGCGCATTCCTGTGATTGCTGGAACAGGCGCTAATTCAACGACTGAGGCGATTACTTTAACCGCTGCTGCTAAAGCCGTTGGCGCGGATGCCTGTTTATTAGTGACACCTTATTATAATAAGCCCACTCAAGAAGGCTTATATTTACATTATAAGTCCATTGCCGAAGCGGTAGATATTCCTCAAATTTTATATAATGTTCCCGGTCGTACAGCCTGTGATATGTTGCCTGAAACTGTGGGGCGCTTAGCCAAGATAGCTAATATTGTCGGCGTAAAAGAAGCGACAGGGGATTTGTCGCGGGTAAAAACCTTGCGTGATTTATGTGGTGCTGATTTTGCTTTATATACAGGTGATGATGCCAGTAGTCGTGAGTTTTGTTTATTAGGTGGTAATGGCACGATTACGGTAACAGGCAATGTGGCTCCTAAATTAGTGCAGGAAATGATTTCCTCTGCTATCGCGGGAGATAAAGAAATATCAGCGGCACTTGATGAAAAATTAATAGGTTTACATGAGCAGTTATTTATTCAATCAAACCCGATTCCTGTGAAGTGGGCGGTTGCTGAAATGGGCTTTATGGCGAAAGGCATTCGTTTACCTTTAACATGGATGACACCAGACTGTGAATCGCTTGTACGTGCCGCTATGCAACAAGCGGATGTGCTTTAATATGCGCGGTATGAAGTATGTTCTAGTGGCAACCAGCTTATCATTAAGTGCCTGCAGTTACTTTTTTCCTGATAAAGAAAAAGATTATTTATACAGTCAGTCAATTGCTGATTTAGAAGTGCCACCTCATCAATCGGCTATTACGACTGAGCGATTTATTGAACCCTTTAATCGTTCAGAGGCCTCAGCTTATCGAGTAGAAAAAAAGTCTGCAGCGGAAACGATTTTTTTAGAATTTAACAGTTCTTTTGCTCATGTTTGGCGCGTTGTGGGTAAAGCCCTGACACGTGAATCACTTGAGATTACCGATAGAAATCGCTTACAGGCTACTTATTATATTCAATACGATCCAATGCTAAAAGAAGTTGCGGATGGCTCTTATTGGGCCGAGTTCTTGTTTTTATTTGCCGATGATGTGCATCAAGAACAGCCTTATCAGATTGTTTTAAAAGAAATTCCACAAGGGACTCAACTGTTTATTAAAGATGAACAGGGAAAAATCCTTTCTTCTGGTAAAGGCAAACAGCTTTTGGAATTACTCTTCTCGACTATTAAAGAGGACTTTGCTGATTAACGGATTATCTAAGCCCTCTTAGACAAAAAAAGTGTTTCCTTTAATAAACGGCAAAGGAACACATAAAAGCACGGCGCTTAGTCGTGTTTCATCTTATTTACATTACTTAACTTATACCTCCTTCCTATGCTTAAAATTTCTGGCACTTCTGCTTTATCGACGTTTAGACTTAAAAAATTATTATGCGATATTCAGCTTGTCGCTCCCTCAGTAACGGCTATTTCAGCAAGCTATTTACATTTTGCCGATACTCAAAGTGAACTGAGTGCAGAGCAATTAGATATTTTGCATAAATTATTGGCATACGGTGCAGAGCAAGCCGACACTTTGTCAGGTGTATCCTGTTGGGTGATTCCTCGTGCAGGAACCATTTCACCTTGGTCAAGTAAAGCAACCGAGATTGCAAAACGCTGTGGTTTAGAGGGTTTAAGTCGTGTCGAGCGCGGAGTAGAATTTACTTTAGCCAGTGATAGCGAGCTTTTAGAGGAAAATTTACAAGCCGTTTATGCTTTATTGCATGATCGTATGACGCAATCCGTGGTCAGTGATTTAGCTCAGATTGATTTATTTACTCAGCATGAGCCTAAGCCTTTAGTTAGCGTTAGCTTGGTTGAACAAGGTCGTTCCGCTTTAGTTTCAGCTAATTCTGAATTGGGTTTAGCTTTATCAGAAGATGAAATTGATTATTTAACTGAAGCTTTTAATGCGTTAGAGCGTAACCCGACGGATGTGGAATTAATGATGTTTGCTCAAGCTAATTCGGAGCATTGTCGCCATAAAATTTTTAATGCCAGTTGGACGATTGATGGAGTCGATGAGGCAAAATCTTTATTTAGCATGATTCGTAATACGGCTGAGAAAAATCCGGAAGGTATTTTATCCGCTTACAGTGATAATGCTTCAGTTGCCACAGGTTCAGAAGCCGATGTATTTATTCGTAACCCCATTACAGGGGAATATGGATATATAACGGAGGATGCGCATTTATTGATGAAAGTTGAAACGCATAATCACCCAACAGCTATTGCTCCGCATTCTGGCGCGGCAACAGGCTCTGGTGGAGAAATTCGTGATGAAGGGGCGACAGGACGTGGTTCCGCAACTAAAGCAGGTTTAACAGGTTTTACGGTATCGCACTTAAATATCCCCGATTTTAAACAGCCTTGGGAAGGGGATTTTGGTAAGCCTGAACGTATTTCTTCGGCATTAGATATTATGCTGGATGGGCCGATTGGCGGAGCGGCCTTTAATAATGAATTTGGTCGTCCTAATATTGCAGGGTATTTTCGCAGTTTTGAACAACCCGTTGAAGGTGGTCATGGCGACCAGATGTATGGGTATCATAAGCCTATTATGATTGCTGGGGGCATGGGAAATATTCGCCCAATGCTGGTGGATAAACATAAAATCCCAGCGGGTTCTTTGATTATCATTCTGGGTGGTCCAGCCATGTTGATTGGATTAGGAGGAAGCGCGGCTTCTTCTCAAGCGTCTGGAGAAGGGGCAGCGGAATTAGATTTTGCTTCTGTTCAGCGTGAAAATCCAGAAATGGAACGTCGTTGCCAAGAAGTCATTAATCACTGTAATGCTTTGGGTCATGAAACTCCGATTGTTTCGATTCATGATATAGGCGCAGGTGGATTATCCAATGCGGTGCCTGAAATTATTCATGATTGCGAACAAGGTGGTAAGTTTGAGTTACGCAAAGTCAATAACGATGATAAAGGCATGTCACCGATGCAAATTTGGTGTAATGAAGCTCAAGAGCGTTATGTGGTGGCCATTAAACCTGAAGCATTAGCGTTATTTGAAGGTTTTTGTACTCGTGAGCATTGTTTATATGCGGTGATTGGTGAAGCGACGGATGAAGAACATTTAACTTTAAATGATGAAATGTTTGGTGATAAGCCAGTGGATTTACCCATGTCGGTTTTATTTGGTAAAGCGCCGAAATTGCACCGTGATGTGACTCATGTCGAAAAACAACATAAGGCTTTAGATTTTTCAGGTATTGAGCTGTCTGAGGCAGTGAATCGTGTTTTAAGTTTTCCTGCGGTAGCCGATAAAAGTTTTTTAATTAATATTGGTGATCGTTCTGTAACAGGCTTGGTTGCAAGAGATCAAATGGTCGGACCCTGGCAAGTTCCTGTTGCCGATGTGGCCGTGACCGCTTCTGGTTTTCATGCAATAACAGGGGAAGCGATGGCCATGGGAGAACGTACCCCATTAGCTGTCGTTAATGCGCCAGCCTCAGGTCGTATGGCGATTGCAGAATCTTTAACCAATCTTGCTGCCGCAAAAATTGAATCTTTAGGGCATATTAAAATTTCAGCGAATTGGATGGCTGCTGCGGGAAGTGCAGGCGAAGATGCCGATTTGTTTGATACCGTTAAAACAGTGGGCATGGAAGTTTGCCCTGATTTAGGGATTGCTATTCCTGTAGGCAAAGATTCTTTATCTATGAAAACGGTTTGGAATGATGCGGGGCGTGAAAAAACCATGACTTCACCTCTTTCGCTTGTGATTACCGCATTTGCTCCTGTGACTGATATTACGCGGACACTAACCCCTGAACTGAAAAATGAAGACAGCGTGTTGTTGTTGATTGATTTAGGGCAGGGTAAAAATCGTTTAGCAGGCTCTGTATTAGCGCAAGTAACACAGCAAATGGGTACGGAAGTTCCTGATTTAGACGATACGGCACAATTTAAAGCGTTTTTTAATAGCATTCAAGCCTTGAATGCGGATGATAAAATTCTTGCTTACCATGACCGTTCCGATGGCGGTTTATTGGCTACGGTGACAGAAATGATGTTTGCTGGGCGTAAAGGGGCTGAATTAGAGCTAGATAGATTGGGCGATGATGTTCTAGCTACTTTATTTAATGAAGAATTGGGCGCTGTTTTGCAGGTAAAACAAGATGATTGTGATACGGTATTAGAGTTGTTGCAACAAGCAGGGCTTGAAGCGTGCTCACATATTATTGGTTGGGTAACTGAAGAAACGCAACAGTTGAATATCACTCATAACGGAGAAGTGGTTTACACGGCCAGTCGTGCAGAATTACAAACAACATGGTCAGAAGTCAGCTATCGTATGCAGGCTTTGCGTGATAATCCTGAGTGTGCAGAACAGCAATATCAACGGATACAAGATAATGCAGATAAAGGTTTATTTTCCGATTTAAGTTTTGATATTAATCAGGATATTACAGCGCCTTATGCACAGACACGCCCTCGTGTGGCTATTTTAAGAGAGCAGGGTGTTAATGGTCATGTTGAAATGGCGGCTGCTTTTGATAAAGCAGGGTTTACCAGTATTGATGTACACATGACCGATATTATTAGCGGTCAAGTGAGTTTAAAAGATTTTATTGGCTTAGTGGCTTGTGGTGGATTTTCTTACGGGGATGTTTTAGGTGCTGGTGGCGGCTGGGCAAAATCTATTTTATTTAATCCTGTGGCGCGTACTGATTTCTCTCATTTCTTTCAGCGTGAAGATACCTTTGCTTTGGGTGTTTGTAACGGTTGTCAGATGTTATCAGGTTTAAAAGAATTGATTCCAGGAGCAGAACATTGGCCAGCCTTTAAGCGTAATCTATCTGAGCAGTTCGAAGCGCGCGTGGTAATGGTTGAAGTGCAAGAGTCATCTTCTATCTTTCTTAAAGATATGGCAGGTTCGAAAATGCCTGTGGTGATTGCGCATGGCGAAGGCCGTGCTGAGTTTTCAGGGGATGATGCAGAAAAAGCGCAATGTGCCTTAAATTATGTGGATAATTTTGGTGAGAAAACCGTAGATTTCCCAATGAACCCAAATGGTTCTCCAGAAGGTATCACAGGGCTAACCAGTGATAATGGCCGATTTACTATTATGATGCCGCATCCTGAACGCTGCTTTAGAGCCGTACAAAATTCGTACCAACCGAGTGAGTGGGATGAGGATGGTGCGTGGTTAAGAATGTTTAGAAACGCACGTGTTTGGGTTGGTTAGAGTTATTAGGTATATAAGAGAAACGATATGAATGTAAAAGATTATATGTTGAATCTAGGCAAGCAAGCCAAGTCGGCAGGGCGTGCTTTAAGTCGTGCTGAAAGCGGCACTAAAAATGCAGCTTTGCTTGTGATTGCCGAGGTGTTGGCTCAAAAAAGTGATTTTTTAGTCGCTGAAAATGCAAAGGATTGTCGGGTAGGTAAAGAAAAAGGCTTGGATGCGGCGTTATTGGATAGACTGGAGCTGACTCCTACTCGTATTCAAGCGATGATTGATGGTTTAATCGAAGTGGCTGCATTACCCGATCCGGTGGGCGCTATTTCTAATTTGAATTATCGCCCGAGTGGTATTCAAGTGGGGCAAATGCGCGTGCCTTTAGGGGTTATTGGTATTATTTTTGAGTCACGCCCAAATGTAACTATAGATGCGGCGGCTTTATGTTTAAAGTCAGGTAATGCGTGTATTTTAAGGGGCGGTTCTGAGTCGATACATTCAAATAAAGCGATTGCGAAGTGTATTACGCTGGGTTTAGAGCAAGCTAATTTACCCGCCACTGCGGTGCAAGTCGTGGAAACGGTAGATAGAGCAGCGGTAGGGGAGTTAATTACCCTTAAAAATTATGTCGATGTGATTGTTCCTCGTGGGGGTAAGAGCCTAATTGAGCGCATATCCAGTGAAGCCACCATCCCAGTGATTAAACATTTAGATGGAATCTGTCATGTGTATATTGATGCTGCCGCCGATTTAGAAAAAGCGGTTGCCATTGCAGTGAATTCAAAAACACATCGGTATGGTGTGTGTAATGCCATGGAAACTTTATTGATTGCCGAATCTGTCGCAGCTGAGGTATTGCCGAAATTAGCGGATATTTATACTGATAAAGCTGTGGAGTTGCGTGGTTGTTTAAAAAGCTGTTCTTTAGAACCGCGTTGCGTACGTGCGAGTGAAGAAGATTGGGCGACAGAATATCTCTCTCCTATTTTATCAATTCGGGTGGTAGAAGATATTGATGAGGCTATGGCGCATATTAATCAATACAGCTCGGGGCATACTGAATCCATTGTGACCGAAAATTACAGTTTAGCACGTCGTTTTTTGCGTGAAGTGGATTCCAGTTCAGTAATGGTTAATGTGTCTACTCGTTTTGCGGATGGCTTTGAATACGGATTAGGGGCTGAAATTGGTATTAGCACCGATAAATTACATGCCAGAGGGCCTGTTGGTTTAGAAGGATTAACCAGTCTAAAATATGTGGTCTTAGGGGAAGGACATATACGCGTATAAAGATTTCTATGGTTTTGCATTAATATAATGGTCTTATTTAGGGGGATTGATGGCTGAACAAGAGGTGGTAGAAGAGAAATCTTCTAAAATGAAACTGATTATTATTGCACTGGTCGTTTTATTATTAGGCGGTGGTGCAGCGTATTATTTTATGTTTATGGGAGCTTCAGAGGGGGGAGCGCCTGAGACAGCTGTTAGTTCGGAAGAGCAAGTGGCTGAAAAAACAGTCTATTTAACCCTTAAAAAACCTATTAAAGTAACATTCCCTGCTGATACTGGTGTGCGTTTATTACAAGTGTCGATTTCTATTGCTTTTTTGAAAGATATTAACGTGAGAAATGAGTTCATAATGCATGAGCCTATGATACGTAATAACTTTTTAATGATAATGGGTAGGCAGAATCCACAGGATTTAAAATCCAGTGAAGGTAAGCAAAAATTACAAGCCCTTTTATTGGCTGAAATGCAGCTTATGATGGAAAAGGTTTCGGTAGAAGCTAATATTCAAAATGTTTTTTTTACTTCTTTTGTGATGCAATAATTATGGCAACGGCTGATTTACTTTCACAAGATGAGATTGATGCACTGTTGCATGGTGTAGATGATGGAGAAGTTGAAACAGAAGGAGGCGCGGAGAATAAGGACGAGTCAAAGACGTTTGATTTTAATAATCAGGAGCGGATTGTTCGTGGGCGAATGCCTACGCTGGAAATGGTTAATGAGCGATTTACACGTTATTTCCGAGTATCCTTATTTAATTTTTTACGCCGTTCGGCAGAAATTTCAATTTCAGGGATTAAAATTCAGAAGTTTTCTGAATACGTGCAGGGACTTTTAGTTCCCACAAATCTGAATATTGTCCGCTTTAATCCATTACGAGGCCGTGCATTGATTGTGATTGAGCCTCGGTTGGTCTTTACTGCGGTGGATAATTATTTTGGGGGCGGGGGGGAGTTTTATAATAAAATTGAAGGGCGTGAATTTACGCCAACTGAGATGCGTATTATTAATGTGCTGATCGAGATGATATTTAAAGACTTATCAGAAGCCTGGCGACCTGTTATGGAATTGCAAATGGAGTATATGGGGTCTGAGGTCAACCCTGCTTTTGCAAATATTGTAAGCCCAGTGGAAATTGTCGTTGTGTCTACTGTGTATATTGAATTAGAGGGTGGTGGGGGAGAAATTAGTATTGCGTTGCCTTATACTATGATTGAACCGATTAGAGAGTTGTTGGATGCGGGGATTTCGAGTGATCAAAGTGATTTGGATAATAATCGCTGGCAAATATCGATGCGAGCTGAGGTTCTAAGTTCCCCTGTTGAATTAAAAAGTATTTTGGCTGAAAAAGAAATGACTTTAGGTGAGGTATTAAGATTCAAAGAAGGGGATGTGATTCCTATTGTTTTGCCAGAAGAAGTTTTATTACGAGCGGAGTCTGTGCCTATTTTTAGGGGACAAGTGGGCTTATCGGGTGGAAATTATGCGATTAAAATTGATGACAAAGTTATTAGGAAAAAATAATTAAATTCATAAATGTTGGTATATTATCCAAGCTATTAAACAGTAAAATGAGAAAGTAAGATGAGCGAAGAAGAGTTAGGATCTGATTGGGGAGCTGCAATGGATGAGCAAGGAGGCGATGCTGGAGCGGATTGGGGGGCTGCAATGGATGAGCAGGCTTCGACTGAGGCTATGCAGTTTGAGCAGTTAGAAGATGAAGGCTTGTCTATTGGTACAGGGGATGATATTAATCTGGATGTTATTTTAGATGTCCCGGTGACTATTTCTATGGAAATTGGTCGCACTCAAATTAATATTCGTAATTTGTTACAATTAAATCAAGGGTCTGTGGTTGAGTTGGATCGATTGGCAGGTGAGCCTATGGATGTGTTGGTTAATGGAACCTTAGTGGCGCATGGTGAGGTTGTGGTTGTAAATGATAAATTCGGTATTCGTTTGACGGATGTTATCAGTCCAGCAGAGCGTGTCAAGCAGTTGACTTAATGTGCAGATTATTCTCTTTTTTATGGCTCAGTTTTTATAGTCATACAGCATTCTCAGCTTTAATGACTGAATCAAAACAAATGATAGAGGGCACTGATTTTTTGAGGTGGGGTGGGCTATTAGTGTTTGTTTTAGGGATTTTTTTTCTCTTTATTTGGTTTGTGCGTAAGGCGGGTCATTTGAATGGGAACTCTGAAAGTCAAATGTGTGTTGTAGCGGCGGTATCACTGGGGGCAAAAGAGCGTATGCTTTTGGTGAAATTAGGCGAAAAGCAGTTAGTTTTAGGTGTTTGTCCTGGTCGTATAGAAACACTATATGTGTTAGAGGGTGATGACTGTCTGTCTTTTGATTCTTTTATGAGCAAGGAAGGTCATTTTGCTCATACATTGAATTTAGCGATGCAAGGAATGAAAAAGCATGAATAAATATCTTATTGCTTTGATTGGGGTGGCTGGTTTATTGTTTACGCAAGCCAGTTTTGCAGTGCAAGGTATTGATGCAATTAAGGTGATTAGCAATCCTGAAGGAGGGCAAACCTATACGGTAACCATTCAAATATTGGTTTTAATGACTTTATTGACATTATTACCTACTTTGTTATTAACCATGACATCTTTTACGCGAATTATGATTGTTTTGGGCTTATTAAGGCAAGCACTGGGGACGGGGCAAGCCCCCAGTAATCAAGTTTTAATGGGTCTGACTTTATTTTTAACCGCCTTTATTATGATGCCTGTTATTGAAAAGGTGAATGAGCAAGCCTTTAAACCGTATATGGAAGAAAAAATAGATGTGTTTACGGCTTTAGAGCGAGGTTCGGTGCCTTTTCGTACTTTTATGTTGAAGCAGACCCGGGAGGAAGATTTGGAGTTATTTATGCGTATTGCCAATCATGCTGATATTGCAACGCCTGAAGAAGTGCCTTTTTTTATGCTAGTGCCTGCTTATGTAACCAGTGAATTGAAAACCGCCTTTCAAATTGGTTTTTTAATTTTTCTACCTTTTTTGGTGATTGATTTGGTGGTTGCTAGTGTTCTTATGGCAATGGGTATGATGATGTTATCGCCAATGATTATTTCTTTGCCGTTTAAAATTATGTTATTTGTATTAGCTGATGGCTGGGCATTGGTGTTAGAAATGTTAGCTTCCAGTTTTTATGTATAGGTGACTTAAATGACTCCTGATATTATTACCATGATTGCTCAGGAAACGGTTGTAGTGGCTGTGAAATTAGTTGGGCCTATTTTATTGTCTTCCTTGGTGGTGGGTTTGATTATTTCTATGTTTCAAGCGGCGACATCAATTAATGAGCAGACGCTGACGTTTATTCCTAAATTGGCCACGGTCATTGTGGTGTTGACGGTATTAGGTCCTTGGATGTTGCAGGTGGTGGTCGACTTTTTTCGGGATTTAGTGCATCAAATTCCGCAATTAATAGGTTAATTTTTTGGAGTTTACAGAGCAAGAAATACTGGAAAAAATAGCCTTGGTTTTTTGGCCTATGGTACGTATTAGTGCTCTATTTATGAGCATTCCAGTTTTTACTTCCAAAGCCTCTCCCGTTAAAGTACGTGTTTTTATTTCCTTCCTTACCTCTGTATTGGTGATGCCATTTTTGCCTGCTTTACCCGCGGTTGAATTAATAAGCTATGAAGGGGCTTTGGTCACTGTTCAGCAAATGGCCATTGGTTTAGTAACTGCGTTTATTTTACAAATGGTTTTTTCTGTGATGTTAATAGCAGGTCAATCGGTTGCTTATAGTATGGGATTAGGGTTTGCTTCCATGGTTGATCCTGCCTCGGGTGTTCAGGTACCTGTTGTTGCACAAATTTTTATTATATCGTCCAGTTTATTTTTTATTAGTATGAATGGCCATCTTTTGGCGATTGAGATATTAGTACAAAGTTTTATTACCTTACCTATTGATGTGATTGGCTTAAATATGGCCGATTTATGGGCAGTAATTCTTTGGAGTCAAGAGATAATCATGGGGGGTGTTTTACTTGCTTTACCTGTTATGGCGACTATTTTATTTGTCAATGTTAGCTTTGGTGTAGCTTCTAAAGCCGCACCTCAATTACAGATTTTTGGGGTAGGTTTTCCCATTACTATTATGTTGGGGCTGGTGTTGTTGTGGGTGGTCATGCCGAATATGTTAGAAGGATTTTCTAGTTTATTAAGTGATGGTTTTCAATTTATCAAGAAGGTTCTGAGAGTTTAGATGGCAGAAGATTCAGGGCAGGATAAAAGCGAAGATCCCACGGCAAAACGGATTGCGGATGCACGTAAAAAAGGCCAGATTCCTCGCTCAAAAGAATTAGATACTTTTGTCTCGCTGATGGTGGGTGTGATAATGTTATTTTTCTTAGGGCGAGGGATGGTAGAAGGGTTGCTTGATATTATGCGCCAACAGTTTCATTTATCCCGAGAAATAATTTTTGCCCCTAAAACAGTGGTTATTTATTTTAGTCAGGTTTTATTGGATGGTATGTTGTTAGTGATTCCTCTGGGCGTTATTTTATTAATCACGGCTTTATTAAGACCGATGATGATGGGTGGCTGGAATTTTAGTATGGAATCAATGAGCCCTAAGCTATCGAAATTTAATCCCTTAAAAGGATTAAAACGTATGTTTGGTATGCAGGGGGTGGTTGAGTTATTTAAGGCAGTTTTAAAAACCAGTTTAATTTTGTTTGTGGCAAAGTTGTTATTTGACCACTATTTACCTGAGTTTATGAGTTTGATCTATATGCCGGTAAAAGTGGCTATCTTTCATGCCGCGGATATTATTTTATTTTGTTTATTAATATTAAGTTCAACTTTGGTGTTATTGGTCATTATTGATGTTCCATATCAGTTATGGAAATCGAAAAAAGATATGATGATGACTAAGCAAGAGGTGAAAGATGAAAGTAAGCAATCGGAAGGGGACCCCTTGATGAAAGGGCGGATGCGTCAGATGCAAATGCAAATTGCTCAAAGTCGAATGATGCAGGATGTGCCGCAAGCGGATGTTATTGTGACTAACCCGACACATTTTGCCGTGGCATTGAAATATGATGTTGAAGGAAATTCAGGTGCACCTATGGTAGTAGCAAAGGGGGTAGATTTAGTGGCAGCTCATATTCGTAATTTAGCTTTAGGCGCAGATGTTCCTTTAGTGGCTGTACCTGCCTTAGCACGAGCTTTATATTATTCGTCAGAGGTAGGAGATGAAATTCCTGTGGAGCTATTTTCGGTTGTTGCTCAAGTATTGGGTTATATATTTAATTTAAAAGATGCTGAGAAAAATCATACAACGAAACCCGATTTTCCTGAAAATATGGAAGTACCGAATAATTTTAGGACAAGTTAAGCATAATTAGTATCAGTACCAGTTGTGAATTCGTATAAAATATCATGAGGTTGATTTTTTATTATATAAATTTAGATAGGAAATAGCAGAAAAATATGGACTTTACGAAGTTAAAACAAATAGCCTCTTTTATTACAACGGCAAAGTTAGGCGCTCCTTTTGTTATTATTATGATGCTGGCGTTGATTATTATTCCATTGCCTGCTTTTATTTTAGATTTGTTTTTTACCTTTAATATTGCTTTTTCACTTATTATTTTATTGGTTGTTGTCTATACCGTTAAACCTTTAGAATTCGCCGCTTTTCCAAGTGTTATTTTAATTGCGACCTTATTTCGTTTGGCGTTAAATGTGGCTTCAACGCGAATAGTGTTGTTAGAAGGGCATGAAGGAGGCGATGCCGCTGGTAAAGTGATTGAAGCCTTTGGTGAGTTTGTTATTGGTGGGAATTTTGCGGTTGGTTTGGTTGTATTTGGTATTTTAATGGTGATTAACTTTGCTGTTGTGACCAAAGGGGCTGGTCGTATTGCGGAGGTAGGGGCACGATTTACTTTGGATGCCATGCCTGGTAAACAGATGGCGATTGATGCGGATTTAAATGCAGGGGTTATTGATCAGGACGAGGCGCGTGACCGCCGGGCTGAAGTGTCGGCTGAATCGGATTTTTATGGTTCCATGGATGGGGCAAGTAAGTTTGTACGTGGCGATGCAATTGCAGGGATGATTATTTTAGCTGTGAATATTATTGGTGGACTGATTATCGGTGTTGGCCAACATGATATGAGCTTTGCTGATGCGGGTGAAGTGTATGTGTTACTAACGATAGGTGATGGTTTGGTTGCTCAGATTCCTTCATTGCTTTTATCGACAGCGGCGGCTATGGTTGTGAGTCGTGTGCGGGGAAGTAATGAAACGGTAGGAGCGCAGATAACGTCTCAGTTGTTAGTAAATCCTAAGGCATTAAATATTACAGCAGGCGTGATGTTGACTTTAGGGGTGATTCCAGGAATGCCGAACTTGGTCTTTATTTTTATATCAACAGCTTTGGCGGGTGCGGCGTATTGGGTGAATAAGAAGAAATGGCAGGCGCAAGAGCAAGCTCTATTAGAAGAAAGTTCTGCGGTAACTCAACAGGTTGAACCAGAAATAAAAGATTTAAGCTGGGATGATGTGATGCCTGTGGATATGATTGGCTTAGAAGTAGGCTATCGATTAATTCCTTTGGTGGATAAAGCGCAGGGTGGGCAGTTAATGGCTCGAATTAAAGGGGTGCGCAAGAAGCTATCGCAGGAATTAGGTTTTTTAATGCCGACCGTGCATATCCGAGATAATCTTGATTTAAGTCCGACTCATTATCAGATTTCATTAATGGGTGTGGTGGTGGGGGATGCTGATATTCTTCCTGATAAGGAGATGGCGATTAATCCTGGGCAGGTTTTTGGTACGTTAGATGGGGAAGCGTGTGAAGATCCTGCGTTTGGTTTGGAGGCGGTTTGGATTGATGCTGAACAAAAAGATTATGCGCAAACTTTAGGCTATACGGTGGTTGATTCTGGGACGGTGATTGCAACCCATTTAAGTCATATTTTACAGAGCCATGCGTATGAGTTATTAGGCTATGAAGAAGCGCAGCAATTATTGGATAATTTAAGTCGGAGTGCTCCAAAATTAGTGGAAAATCTGGTCTCGCCTGAATTACCTTTAGGGCTTATTGTAAAGGTGTTGCAAAATCTTTTATTGGAAAATGTTCCTATTCGAGATATGCGTACGATTGTCGAAACTTTGGCGGATAATAAGGGTAAGAGTCAAGATTCTGACATATTAACCTCCTTTGTTCGGCGTAGTTTAGGGCGACTTATTATTCAAGAGCTTGTCGGAATGGAAAAAGAGATTCCTGTGATTAATTTAGAGCCTAGTTTGGAACAGTTATTGCATAATTCATTGCAGACAGCGAATGAAGCTGGATTAGGTCTGGAGCCTAGGCTATTAGAGCAAATGGTCCAATTTTTAAAAGAGAGTGCTCAAAAAATGGAAATCGAGGGTCAGGTTGCTATTTTAATGGTATCTGATTTTGTTAGGCCGTGGTTATCTCAATATATTCGCCATTCTATTGTGGGTTTACATGTATTGGCTTATTCTGAAATTCCAAATGAGTATCGGGTTACAGTTGTTTCGACAGTAGGGCAGAATGAATAATAAGATTTTTAAAGAGGGAGTTCGATGAAAATTAAACGTTTTGTTGCGGATGATATACGCGAAGCAATGCGTATGGTAAAGGAAGAGCTGGGAAATGATGCGGTTATTATGTCTAATCGTTCGGTGGATGGTAGAGTTGAAATTATTGCGGCTAAAGATTTTGATGAACAATTGGTGCATGAAAATATAAAAAAGCAGCAGCAACAGAAAAGAACAGAGGCGGCTCGTAAGTCGGCTGAACTTGCTTCGTTTGATTTGGAAAAGCAAGATGGTGCGCACATCATTAGAAGTAATCGAAAAGAAGAAGTATTAGCTAGTAGGCAGGTTCTAAAAAGCAGTGGAACTCGGAGTAAACTGGAGGAATATGTTGGTTATGCGGAGAAAGTAAATCGTGTAAAAGGGGACGTACCTGAAGGGAAAGAAGAGCCTGAGGCTTTTCGGGTGAATAAAAAAATAGGCCATTATGAGTCTACTCTAGAGGCAGAAAATGTAGAAGAGTCTCCAGAATTGTCACATCGTCGTAAGCGTTCGGGAAGAGCCAGTTCTGAAGTAGAGCAAATAGCGTTTAAAATGCAGTCTAAGAGAGGAAGTCGACCAGTATCTGATAATAGGTTAGAGGATGATGGATTACAGCAGGCCTTGTTAGAAATTAAATCCAGTATGGCGAGTGCAACCAGTGATATGTTGCAGGAAGTGCGTCAGGAGATGCGTCAGGAATTACGGAAAATAAAATCTTCTTTGGACGCGGTTGCGCCTTCTAAAGGTGTCGTAACGCAGCCTGATGTTTTAAAATCAGAGGAGCATAAGGCATTACCTGTGCGTTTAGAATTATTAAGACGCTTAGCTAGTATAGGAATGTCTAAAACCTTGAGTATTAAGGTAGCGAATCGGTTAAGCAATCATAAAAATTCGGATGTAATTTGGACTAAGGCCTTGGATATGCTTAAAAAGGTTTTACCTATTGGGGGTGGGGACCTTTTAAAGAAAGGCGGAGTGGTTGCTTTAGTCGGTCCAACAGGTGTAGGTAAAACAACAACGATAGCAAAATTAGCTGCGCAATTTATTTTACATTATGGCACTAATCGTGATGTTGCTTTAATTACCATGGATAATTATCGAATCGGTGCGCATGAGCAGTTAAGTATTTATGGACGTATTTTAGATATTCCTGTAAGAGTTGCATCGGATGCACAAGAATTACAGCAGTTGGTTGAGGGATTTAGTAGCAAACGATTGGTACTCATTGATACCGCTGGAGTAAGTCAAAGAGACCATCGAATGTTAGAGCAAATGCATGAGCTTCAGGAGTCAGGGGTTTCAGTAAATGCATATTTAGTGATGTCTGCGACTACGCAATTAAAAGCTATGGCTGAAATTATTGAGGGCTTTTCAATTTTTGAAGCGAAAGCTTGTATCTTAACTAAAATGGATGAAACTGCGGAAACGGGTAATGCTGTTTCCACTTTAATTGAAGCGCAGTTACCTTTGTCTTTTATTACCAATGGACAGCAAGTTCCCGAGGACATACAGGAAGCTAATGCTGTTTCATTGATTAAGCAATGTTTGGTGGATGCAAAAGGAGGAGATACCGAACCTACCGCAGAAAACAAAGAATGGTTGGCGGCAGGCTATGCATAGAATACAAGACCAAGCAGCCGGGATTCGAAAGCTTAAATATGTTAAGCCTGTGCGGGTTATTGCAATTATTAGTGGTAAGGGGGGTGTAGGAAAGACTAATGTGGCCGTTAACCTTGGAGTCTCTATGGCAAGAGAGGGACAAAGGGTTGCATTGTTTGATGCGGATATGGGTTTGGCTAATGTGGGTATTTTATTAGGTATGCATTCTCAATTTAATTTATCGCATGTGCTTAGTGGGCAAAAGAAAATTACTGATATTATTGAGACAGGCCCCTTTAATTTAAAGGTTATTCCTGCGGCTTCTGGTGTGCAGCATATGTCAGAATTGAGCGCTGTTGAACAGGCAGAGGTTATTCATGCTTTTGGCGGGTTAGCATCTGAAATTGATGTATTGATTGTTGATACTGCTGCTGGAATTTCTGGTAATGTGGTACGGTTTGCAAGGGCGTGCCAAGAGGTGATGGTGGTCGTTTCTGATGAGCCGACTTCTTTAACGGATGCGTATGCGTTTATTAAATTATTGAATCGAGAGCATGGGTTATATCAATTTAATATTTTAGCGAATATGGTTCAATCGGATTATCATGGCAGGCAGTTATTTAAGAAATTATCTAGTGTAACCGATGATTATTTAGATGTTGTGTTAAATTATGCAGGTGCTATTCCTTTTGATAAGTTCTTACGTAAGGCCGTGCAAAAGCAGTCGGCTGTTGTTAAAGAGTTTCCGAGCAGTTCGTCGGCTAAAGCGTTTGATGCTCTTGCGCAAGAAATTAATCATTGGCCTGTAAAATCACAAATTGGAGGACACTTGGAATTTTTTGTTGAACGTATGATGCAATATGAATCACAAGAGATTGTTGCATGAGTGGCGCGGCAATGTATAGTGCCGTACAGTCTGTTGGTGGAAAAGATGAACCTATTATACAGTACGCCCCTTTAGTTAAACGAATTGCCTATCACTTATCAAATAAGCTACCAGATTCAGTGCTTATTGATGATTTAATTCAGGCAGGGATGCTAGGTTTATTGGATGCATTAAAAAATTATGATTCGTCTCAGGGAGCTAGTTTTGAAACCTATGCAGGGATTAGAATAAGAGGTTCAATGCTTGATGAGGTGCGTAGATCGGATTGGACACCGCGTTCTGTTCATAAAAAAGCGCGTGAAGTAGCGGGGGCGATTAAGTTTATTGAAGCGAGTAAAAATTCGAGTGCAAGTCCAGCAGAAATTGCAAGTCATCTGTCTATTTCTTTAGAGGAATATGGGCGTATATTGAAGGATTCAGTTAGTAGTCGTTTTTTTAGTGTAGAGGAATTAGCGGAATCGGGTGATGCGTTTCTAGACGAATATGAAGGGGGATACAGTAACCCTGTTGATTCTTTAACGCGTGATGATTTTCAAGTGGCTTTAGCAGAGGCTATTGATAGTTTGCCTGAACGTGAAAAGTTGGTTGTTTCTTTATATTATACTGAAGAACTCAATCTGCGAGAAATTGGTGAAGTATTAGGGGTTAGTGAATCCAGAGTGAGTCAAATTAGTAGTCAGGCTATGTTAAGATTAAAAGCAAGGCTCTCGGATTGGGGTGATGAAGAGAGTGAATTACTGCTTGGTGAGTACTAAGAAGTAATAAATTATTTTATAAGTGTTGTTATAAAAAAGTAAAGTGGAGAAGGGTTTTGGATAAAAATATGAAGATTCTTGTAGTTGATGATTTTTCAACCATGAGACGTATTGTAAAAAATTTATTAAGAGATTTAGGGTTCAATAATACGTTTGAAGCAGATGATGGTAAAACAGCACTGCCAATGCTTAAAACAGGCGATTACGATTTTTTAGTAACCGATTGGAATATGCCAGGTATGACAGGAATTGAGTTATTAAAAGCCGTTCGGGCCGATCCTGCCTTATCAAGTTTACCTGTTTTAATGGTGACAGCTGAGGCTAAGCGAGAGCAGATTATATTAGCAGCTCAGACTGGCGTAAATGGTTATGTTATTAAGCCGTTTACTGCGATCACACTAAAAGAGAAAATTGATAAGATTTTTGAACGTATTGATGGTTAATTTATAAGAAGGATTTTTTAATGAGTGAAAAAAATAAAGAATTCCAATTAGTTCTGGCGAAAAAGTTGGTGCAAGCATTAGAAAGTAATAATGAAGTAGAAGCAGATGAAATTTTAGATGAGATTGCAGGGCTAAGACAGTCTACTTTATTTCAAGGGGTTGGGCAGCTCACGCGTCAGTTGCATGATTCTTTGGTGGGTTTTTCATCCGATTCAAAATTAGTTGAATTAACATCTTCTGATATACCTGATGCTAAAGAACGCTTGCATTATGTGATTACTATGACAGAACAAGCCGCTAATCAAACATTAGGGGTTGTAGAGGGATTATTACCTCTTTCAAAGGGCTTAACTGAACAATCGGAAGCACTTTCTGATAAATGGGATAGGTTTTTATCTAAAGATATGCCTTTTCATGAGTTTAAATCCATGAGTACAGATATTACAACTTATTTTTCTCAAACAAAAAAAGACTTAAATCTTGTTCAAGGCGGGTTAACTGATATTTTAATGGCGCAAAGCTTTCAAGATATTACCGGTCAAATTATTAAGCGAGTTATTAGCTTAGTTGAAGAGCTAGAGACGAATATGGTGGCGCTTATTAAGCTGGCAGGAGGGACAATGAAACCAAAAGGAGCGGCTTCTATTGAGCCTGAATTGCCTGGACCTATTGTGCCGGGTGTGGATGATAAATCCAACGATGTAGCAACGAAACAAGATGATGTTGACGATCTTTTGTCAAGCTTAGGATTTTAAGGACGTTAATATGTCGATTGATCTTGAAGATGAAATTTTACAAGACTTTTTAGTTGAAGCCGGGGAAATATTAGAGCAGCTGGGTGAGCAGCTTGTTGATTTAGAAAATACACCTGAAGATACAGAGCTATTAAATGCTATTTTTCGTGGTTTTCATACCATAAAAGGCGGTGCGGGTTTTTTGGCATTGGACGCGATGGTGGGCGTTTGTCATAAGTCGGAAGATGTGTTTAATATCTTAAGGCAAGGTGATCGTGTTGTTGATACCGAGTTAATGGATGCTATTCTTCAAGTAGTTGACCACCTGAATGACATGTTTGATTCAGTCCGTGCTGGTAATATGCCAGAACATGTGGCTGATTCTTTGTTGGCTACTTTGCAGGGATTTACAGTGCCAGCCTCGGCTGCACCTGTTATTAAGGAAGAGGTTACGGTTAAATCTTCGACTCCTGATATCTTGGTGGATGCGAGCGATGCTGTAGAGAAAGAATTTTCTATGATGCTTGGAGATGAGTCTGAAGTAGGCGCTGCAGGTGATGAAATTACGGAATCGGAATTTGATAATTTATTAGATACCTTGCATGGAGAAGGGGGATCTCCTACTCCAGTGGCTGCAAATGTGGAATTAGATCCATCAGGTGATATAACAGAAGCTGAATTTGATAGTTTACTTGATGAGTTGCATGGAAAAAGCGGATTTAGCTCAGAGAATATCGAGCTGGAAAAAGCGGAAGATGAAAGTGTCGCTGCTCCCGATTCAGGTGATATTACGGATGAAGAGTTTGATAGGGTCATGGATGATTTACATGGGCAAGGTAAATTTTCTGCTCAATCGGTTGGTGCGGCGGTTAAAGAAAGTGCTTCTGTGCAACCTGATCCTATAGCGGCGGTAGTTCCTGTTCCCGAGAAGCAAGCTCCAAAGGTTGAGGAATCCAGTCCACCTACAGAGAAAAAACCCCCTACAGCCTCTAAGTCATCCGCTCCTAAAGGGGATGCAACCGTTCGTGTTGATACGCAAATTCTAGATAATATTATGAATATGGTCGGGGAATTAGTGCTTGTTCGGAATCGTTTTCAGACCTTAGCGGCAGAGAATGGTGATGAGGAAATGGTTAAGGCGGTAGGAAACTTAGATGTTGTTACTGCAGACTTACAATTGGCAGTAATGAAAACGCGAATGCAGCCTATTAAAAAGGTTTTTGGTCGTTTCCCCCGTGTTGTTAGAGATTTGGCGCGGAGCTTGAAAAAAGAAATTAAATTAGAGCTTGTGGGCGAAGAGACTGATTTAGATAAAAACCTTGTAGAAGCTTTAGCTGATCCTTTGGTACATTTAGTAAGAAATGCCGTGGACCATGGTGTTGAGATGCCTGATGATCGTGAGTTAGTGGGTAAAAGTCGAGAAGGGACGGTTATTTTATCGGCTTCTCAAGAAGGCGATCATATTGAGTTACGCATACAAGATAATGGGAAGGGAATGAATGCCGATACCTTACGTGCCACGGCTGTGCGGAAAGGTTTAATGGATGAAGAGTCAGCTGCGAGACTTGAAGATAAAGAGTGTTTTAATCTGATTTTTGCCCCAGGATTCTCAACAAAAATTGAAATATCGGATGTGTCAGGGCGTGGCGTTGGCATGGATGTAGTCAAGACCCGCATTAATCAGTTAAATGGAACAGTGGAAATTGACTCGGTTGAGGGGGCTGGAAGTACCATTATTATTAAGGTACCTTTAACATTGGCAATTATGCCAACCTTGATGGTTAAGCTAGGTGGCCAATCTTTTGCACTGCCTTTAGCCAGTGTTTTAGAAATTTTAGATTTAGATTTAAGATTGACTAAGGTTGTTGATGGACAAATGGTGATTATGGTGCGTAATAGTGCGCTCCCTTTATTCTATTTAAGTGAGTGGCTAGTAAATGACCCAAATTATGTGGTCAATAAGGAAAGTAATGCGCATGTTGTCGTGGTAAATTCAGGGGGCAGACAAATTGGTTTTGTTGTCGATCAGCTTGTAGGGCAAGAAGAAGTCGTTATTAAAGCATTGGGTGCAAAGTTACATGGTCTTGATGGCTTGGCGGGTGCAACCATTACGGGGAATGGGCAAATTGCTTTAATTTTAGACGTACCTGGATTAATGCATCGTTATGCTAGTTAATGTTATATTAAACCTGTTTTTGATTTAAATTTTGGCGTATAGGTGAGTATTAGATATGCAAATATGGTCTGTTTCTAATCAAAAAGGAGGGGTGGGGAAAACTACAACCGTTATTTCTTTAGGGGGGCTTTTATCTTCTTGGGGGTATAGGACATTATTGGTAGATTTAGACCCACATGGCTCATTAAGTAGCTATTTTCAACAAAACCCAGATCAGATTGAAAATTCTATTTATAATGTTTTTCAAAATGCCAGTCGAAAGCAGAGGAGCTATGACCCAAGGCCTTATATTCTTAAGACTAAATTTGAAGATTTATCTATTTTGCCTGCTTCTACAGCGATTGCTACATTAGATAGGCAAGTCTCTACCTTTAATGGCATGGGCTTAGTGGTATCTAATGCGCTTGCAGAAGTGTCAGATGAATACGATTTTGTTCTTATTGACAGTCCGCCGATGCTAGGTGTCTTAATGGTTAATGCATTGGCTGCTTGTGATCATTTATTAATTCCAGTAATTACTGAATTTCTGGCATTGCAAGGTTTGGATAGGATGATTCATACCATTAATATGGTTTTTAAATCTAAAAAGAATCCTCCTGTATATAAAATTATTCCAACTATGTTTGATAAGCGAACTAAGTCTGCTATGGAGTGTCGAGATTTCTTGTTGGATAAGTACCCAAGTCATGCTTGGCATGATTTTATACCGATTGATAATCAATTAAGGGAAGCCAGTCGTATTGGGGTTCCTATTTCTATTTATGCTCCGACCTCAAAATCTGTAATCAGTTATTCTAATCTTTTGGATGAGTTACTAGGTAAGCAGATAGCACATGAGTAAGCAGGATGCCACACGCAAGCCTTTTATGGAGCCTGATTTAGCATTAGACAGTTATTTGTCTACGCTATTAATGAGCCTGCCAAGCGTTGATTCAGAAGAGGAGGAGAGTGATAAGAAGAGTGAGGTGGTGCTTGTAGAGCCTGCTGTTACTTTACCCTTACCCGCCCCGAAGGTTTTTGAGCCATTACCGGTTCAACAGGATGTAAAACAAGCTCTCCCTAAAGTCGATAATTCGGCTATGATTACTAAGGAAAAGGCTTTAGTTGTCATACCTTCTTATACGCAAGAGGAGTTTTCAGCTCTATTTTTTAAAGTAGGGAATCTTGTAGTGGCTGCGCCTTTAATTGGTTTATCTAGGACGTTAAAATTTGAGGGAAATTTATTAAAGATACCTCAGCAGCCTGTTTGGTTTATGGGATTGAAATTGGATCAGGGTGTGAAAGTAGGAATTTTAAATATGGCCTACCTTATACAAGGAAAGAGTAGGGCAGGTAAAAGAGAGTATGTGAATGATCCACTTAAAAATATTATTCTTACTGAGGATTCTAAGTGGGGTTTGGCGTGTGATGAAGTGTTATCCGTTAAGAAAATTATACCAAATAAGGTACATTGGCGGACAAATAGGGAAAAAAAGCCGTGGTTAATGGGCACGATTATTGAGGACTTGGTGGTTATTGTGGATATTAATAAATTAGTGCCTCAAAAATAAGTCTCTGTGATTGACTTGTTGTAAGGTTTTTGGGTCTGGTTGGGTTGTGGCGTGTAAGTGATAAATTTTAGTCATTTTTAAAAATAGTAGGCGAGGCAGAATGAGCAATAATAGTAATCAGAATGATCCTTTAATGCAGTGGGTTACTTTTCGTTTGAGTGAGGAAAAGTATGGTATTAATGTGATGCAAGTTCAAGAGGTACTGCGGGTCACTGAAATTGCACCTGTACCTGGTGCTCCTTCGTATGTATTAGGGATTATTAACTTGCGAGGCAATGTTGTTACTGTGATTGATACACGTAACCGTTTTGGGTTAATGTCTAAAGAGCAGGATGATGCAACACGTATTGTGATTATAGAGACGGATGCACATATTATTGGCATTATGGTCGATAGTGTGGCAGAAGTAGTTGATTTGCGAGCCTCAGAAATTGAAACAGCTCCAAATGTAGGTAATGATGAAAGCTCAAAGTATATTCAAGGGGTTACTAGTCGCGATAATGAACTGTTAATTCTAGTAGATTTGAATAAATTTCTGAGTGATGAAGAAAATTCTGAATTAGATATGTTTTAAGTGTTTTTGTATGTTACAACACACCTATGTCAAACGTGAAAAGTCAGGTTAAAATTCAAATTTCATGAATTTAAGTTATTGATTTTATTGGTTACACTTTTTCAATCTACGTTCAGAATAAGGCTAAAAAGAAAGTTGGCGTAGGTATTAATGTTATCTGAGGGGGTATTTAGTATGGAAATTCAACCTATTATATCGATTAATAGTATTAAAAAAACTGCAAAAATTAATCCGGATGATAAAAGGCAGAAACATAGCGTACCTGTAGTTAAGAAAAATTCAGGTAATAGTACTCAATATAAAGATGATGATACAGATGCGGAACATATCGATGAATTTGTTTGATAATATAGAGTTAGTTGTTATGGTGAATAGCATAATATTAGTTATTTTAACTATAGGCTGTATTTTCTTAGGCATTGCTTATGGAAGAGTTAAAAAGGAAAGTAGCCATCTTTTTAAGCAATTAGGAAGTATTAATAAGGACTTGGCAGGCTTATGCTCTGCAGCAGTTAATGTTGATTCCCGTTTGTCAGAAGAAAGTGAGCAATTAAATGACCTTTATAGGCGTGTTGATGAGGATACTGAAGTAGTAGAATCTAGCCGTATAAAAACAGAAGCAGCCCCTATGTATCGAGACGATTTAAATAAACCTGCCTATCAGGGGGTCATTGAAAAGGTTCAAGAGGGTTTAAGTGAAAAGAAGTTAATTAAAGAATGCGGCTTAAGTAGAGAGGAAGCCGCCTTATTAATTAAATTACATGGTTGAGTAAAATGCCTTTTACTTTATTGAAAATAAAGAATTCTTTCTATGCTGTTATTATTTGTCTTTTATTGATGCCGAGTACCGTTTACTCGGTTGATTTTGAATACTCTGCTTTTTTTCTGCGGGAAGATAATTGGACAGTAAAAACAAGCCGCTTGGAATGTGTCTTAACGCAAGAGATTGCTCAGTATGGTAATGTATTTTTTTTAATCAGCCCAGAGGAGCCTTTGCAATTTGGTTTATACCATAAGGATTTTCATGTAAATCAGGTTGAAAAAGCTGGATTATCCATTATGCCAGGACCTTGGAGGCATGAGTATGGAGATTTAAAAAATTATCCTGTTTATTTGGAGCAAGATAATAAATATTTTTCTATTTTTGGTAGGGAGGCTGAGCATGTTTTAACCGCTTTGTTACACAATAAATTTCCTGTGTTTACTTATGTTGGAGTGAGTGCTTTAGGTGAACCAGAGTCCGTTAAAATTACCGCTTCTTCTATGGGGTTTGTTTTAGGCTATAAAAATTTTACGGCTTGTCGTGATAGGTTACTTCCTTATAAGATAGTTAAGTTACAAGATCAAGTGATTTATTATGGAGAGGAAGAAGCCTTTATTAAGGAAGAGGCTTTACGCATAGTTGATAGAGTGACCAAGTACCTTAAGGTTTTACCAATGTCTCGGTTAGTTTTAGTCAGTGATACAGTGGATGTAGGGCAATCAGATAGATTATTCTTTCAGCGCAGAGCCAAAAAGTTACAAGCCCTTTTTGTCTCTAAAGGTATTAAATTATCACGTGTAAAAATCAAGCCAAGGTTTCCAATAAAAGAACCTGCGAAGGAAGTGAATATAATGCGTTTGCATGTATTTGGTCCTGATGTATTAAAGCATTATAGTTATAGAAAAGGCGGCTTAATATTAGGTAAAAAAGATCGTCTGCGTTTGGATTTATTAGCAAAGTATATGATAGCTCAGGATGGGGTGTTAACGATTCATGCGCACAGTGATAGAACAGCAGTAAGGCGAAATTATAAATCCTTATCTTATAAGCAGGGCGATGTTATTAGGCGCTATTTAATAGGTGAAGGAGTGGCTAAGCATCAACTTAAAATACGGGCTTATGGTACAAGTCGTCCGTTAGCAAGCAATCGTGTTCGGGAAGGGAGAGCCCTGAATCGCCGTATTGAATTATCGTTTACTCATTGATTTCTTTAGGTAATGAATGAAAATAATAAAAAATATAAACTTTTAGTTGCACTAAGAAGGGAATTAGTACATAATAGCCTTTCTTCAACATTAGACGGTTGTCGACATTATGGTTACTGTGTCGGTCCTCTCGCAACGATATTCTGTCAACTCCGCCAGGCCTGGAAGGGAGCAACGGTAGCAGAAGATTCGTGTGCCGAGATGTGGCTGGCATGGTTTCCACCCAAATCTTATATCCCCCATACTCTCTTATGAGTCATCAGGTACTCGCCAGAAAATGGCGCCCCCATAATTTCAAAGAAATTATTGGTCAAGAACATGTTAGTACTGCATTAATCAATGCATTACAGAACCAACGATTACATCATGCTTATTTATTTACAGGTACTCGTGGAGTAGGTAAAACTACGATTGCTCGTATTCTAGCAAAAGCCATTAATTGTGAAAGCAGTCAAGATTATAATCCCTGTGGTGAGTGTCCTACATGCCAAGCAATAGATCAAGGCAAGTTTCTCGATTTAATTGAAGTTGATGCTGCTTCTCGAACACGTGTAGAAGACACGCGCGATTTATTGGATAATGTTCAGTATGCCCCCAATAATGCGAAATACAAAGTATATATTATTGATGAAGTGCATATGCTATCAGGGCATAGTTTTAATGCCTTGCTTAAAACATTAGAAGAACCTCCTTTACATGTCAAATTCTTATTAGCAACCACTGACCCACAGAAAATTCCGGTCACTGTTTTATCTCGTTGCTTACAGTTTAATCTAAAACCATTAACGCCGATTCAAATTAGCCAGCAAATGGCTTATATTTTAAATGAAGAGCATATTTCATTTTCTGAGCCTGCTTTACGCTTATTATCCAAAAGTGCGGATGGTAGTATGCGTGATGGATTGAGCCTATTAGATCAGGCAATAGTCTATGGTAATGGTGAAGTTGGGTTTGATATAGTGAGTCAAATGCTGGGAACAGTTGCTCAGCAGCCTTTAGAAAAATTATTACAGGGTTTAGCGGCTAATAATGCAGCAGAGGTTTTAAATGAAGTACAGGTGATTGCGGAGCTATCCCCTAATTTTTCTGTATTGCTAGAACAATTGTTGGATGTATTGCATCAATTAGCGATTATTCAGGTACTTCCTGATAGGGTACATTCATTAGAGTCACCCGAATTATTGAATGAATTGAGTGCCTTATTTTCTGCAGAAGAATTACAGTTGTATTACCAGATTGCCTTATTAGGACAAAAAGATTTACTGCTTGCTTCGAATCCTAAATCAGGATTTGAGATGCTTATGTTACGCATGTTGGCTTTTAAACCACTGAGTCAATTAAATATCGAGTCAAAACCTGAGAGCAATACTCGCCCAGTAAAGCAGTCACCGCCCCCTATTTCTATTCCCCATAATATCCCTAGTACAGTACCTGTAGCTGCTGTAGTCCCTTCTATAAAAAATCATCATGAAGAAGAATGGTCTGATATTGTTAAAGCTATGAATCTATCGGGATTAACACGTGAATTAGCTCATAACTGTATCTTAGAATCTGTTAATGAGACTGTTTGCCAGTTAATTCTAGACCCTAGACAGGTTCGAACGCCTCGATTGGAAGAAAAGTTACAGTCTGCGGTGCAGAAATATTATGGAAAACCTCTTAAATTATTGCTTCGTTCTGAAGCAATGACAGCGGAAACACCTGCTGTAAAAATCCAGCAAGAAAGACTTAATCGTCAGCAGGAAGCGGTGCAGGCTATTGAGGGAGATAGTAATGTTCAAGCATTGAAAACAAATTTTGATGCGCGTATTATTTCTGGTTCTATCGAGCCTATATTAAATCAAGAAAATAAGGAGAGATAAATGAAAGGTGCTTTAGGTAATATTATGCAGCAAGCGCAAAAAATGCAGGAAGATATGCAGAGTGCTAAGGCAGAGTTAGAGCAGATAGAAGTGACGGGAGAATCTGGCGGAGGAATGGTAACGCTGTTAATGACAGGTGCAAGAGAAGTGCGCAAGGTTTCTATTGATGATACGCTTGTCGGTGATGACAAAGAGATGCTAGAAGATTTAGTTGCGGCCGCTATTAATGATGCGGTGCATAAGGTAGCTAAATTGAAAAAAGAAAAAATGGCCGATGTAACATCGGGTATGCCTCTTCCACCTGGATTTAAGATGCCCTTTTAGGTAGTATTGAGTAGTTGGTATGTAACGAGCTGAGGAAAAATAATGAGTGATTGTTTGTTTTGTAAAATGGTTGAGAAAGACATTACCCCTGATATTGTTTATGAAAATGAACAAGTGCTCGCCTTTAGGGATGTTAATCCTCAAGCGCCTGTGCATATTTTAATTATTCCTAAGCAACACATTACGACCTTAAATGATTGTGAAAATACGACTCTATTAGGTGAGCTATTGCAGGTAGCCTCTAAATTAGCGGCTATAGAAGGGATTTCTGCATCTGGGTATCGTACGGTAATCAATTGTAATGCGGAAGGAGGTCAGGCCGTTTATCATTTGCACGTACATTTATTAGGTGGTCGGCAGATGCATTGGCCTGCTGGGTGATCCATGAATCAGAATGTTACGATAAATCAAGTATTTGAATGGTCTTTTTGTTTAAGTAAGCAAAGTAATTTTAGTCTATTAACGACTGAAATACTGAGAATTATTCAGAGTTTAGACGGCGTAAGTCGATCACTTGCTTATGAAGTTTATGCGGGTAGAGCAGTCTCTTCTAGCACAAATAATCAAAATGAGCGTGTCATAAGGCGATTTCCACTTGATTTTACTGGGAAAGAGCAAGAAGGTGAATATGATGAATTACTGGAGCAATATGTTTTAACTGAATCGGAGGGTATTCAAACCTTTTCGTATGAATCAAAAAAAATTATTTTACTTCATGTAAAAACAGATTCTGGACCAGATAGAGCCATTTTGATTGAGTCCAGTGATCTACCCGATACGCTCTTATATTTGCTGGAAAATTTAGTGGGCGTTTATAAGCATTTATTGAATTTGCATGATAGTAAAGAGCGAGATCAATTAACTCGTTTACCTAATCGTCAGTCATTTGAAAGACGGTTATTTGATGTCTGTGAATATTTCCATGAACATGAAATAAAAGATACTTTATCAGATAAAGGCTCTTGGCTTGCTATGTTAGACATTGATTTTTTTAAGAGGGTGAATGATAATTTTGGCCACCTTTATGGGGATGAGGTTTTACTGCATTTTAGCCAGTTAATGGAAAATGAATTTCGATATAATGATTTTTTATTTCGCTTTGGTGGGGAAGAATTTGTTGTAATCCTTAATTTACTGGATATGAAAGATGCGCAGGCTGTTTTTGAGCGATTTAGAATAGTTATTGAAAATTTTAAATTTCCTGCAGTTGGGCAGGTAACTGTTAGTATGGGGATTGTGCATATTAATAGAGATTCACTTCCTGCTACTTTATTGGATCAAGCGGATAAAGCGTTATATTTTGCGAAAGAGACTGGACGAAATAAAGTTATCTTTTATGAGGATATGGATACCGAAGAAGAGTTGAATGAAGGCGGTGGTGCAGAATTATTTTAGATTAAGGCATTTTATTAGCTGCTGGTAGGCATTTTTGCTCTTAATTTTAAAAAGCGTTGGTAGCGGATATGAGATATGTCTCCTAATTCTACCGCTTCACGCACGGCGCAGCCTTTATCTTTTAAGTGCCTGCAATCATTAAATTGACATAAATCGATATATTTTTGAAATTCTCTGTAGCCTTGAGCCAGTTGATTTTCAGAGACACCTGCCAAGCCAAAAATTGCGACACCTGGACTATCTATTAAATCTCCCCCTTCAGGTAAGTGATATAAAGTAGCGGCTGTCGTGGTGTGTCGGCCATGTTTAGTGATTTCTGACACAGTATTTGTTTTAAGTTCTTTATCAGGAATTAAGCTATTGGTTAATGAGGATTTTCCTACACCTGATTGCCCAGTTAAGATGCTTACTTTATCGGTTAATGCTTGTTTTAAAGCTGAGAGACCTTGAGATTGCGTAGCACTGACCCGAAATAAAGGGTAGCCTAAATCAATATAACAGAGCAGTTCCTGCTCTATCGTTTCAGAATGTGCTAAATCGGATTTATTGTAGACTAATAAAGGACTTATGTTGCGATTTTCACAGATAGCAAGGTATTGATCAATAAGTAAAAAATCACAATAAGGTTCATTGGCAAAGACAATAAAGACTTGATTGATGTTAGCGGCCACAGGTCGTGTTTTTGCTCCCTTACTAGGGCGTTCTAATAAAGAATTTCTAGGCAGTAAACTTTCTATTCGTCCTTGCTCTTTAGCAACGATACTGAATTTAACTTGATCACCCGCCGCCAGTGTTGGTACTTTGCGTAAGGTCTGACATAGAATAACCGTATTATCATACTCGACAGCAACCCCTTTACCTAAATTAGAAATAACAAGTCCAGTAAGTAGTGTAGTCATAGTTGTATGTGAGGTATTGATTAGTTTGTGAGTTTGGGGTGTAATTACTTATTAAATATACACCCCAGAAGTTTAGGTCTTATAGTTTAGGCTCTAAATGTGCAATCCGAATTGCTGCGGGAGGATGACTATAATGAAACGCTGAAAACAACGGGTCAGGCGTTAAGGTGCTGGCATTCTCTTCATACAGCTTAACTAAGCCGCTAATCAGTTTTCTGGCTTTAGCGTGTTCCGCTGCAAAATCATCGGCTTCAAATTCAAATTGTCGTTGAAAATAAGCACTAATCGGAGTCATAAAGCTGGTGAAAGCGGGTGAAACTAGCATAAAGAGTAATAAGGCTGCGGCATTGGATTCTGTGCCGACGCCTAATCCCTGAAAAAACCAAGATTCAGTAATAAGCCAACCTAAGACAGCAAGACTAATAAAGCTCATAATCGAGCTGGCAATCAACATTTTGGTGACATGTTTATGTTTAAAATGACCGAGTTCATGAGCTAATACCGCTTCCATTTCTTCTTCGTCCAGTGATTCCGCTAAGGTATCAAAAAAGACAATACGTTTATTTTTTCCCATGCCAGTAAAATAAGCATTTCCATGACCAGAGCGTTTAGAGCCATCCATAATAAAAATACCATTACTACTAAATCCGCATCGCTGCAATAATTGCTGAATACGATTTTTTAATGGACCTTCTTCAAGTGGCGTAAAGGAATTAAAAAGAGGGGCGATAACTGTAGGGTATAACCAACTCATAAGAAGGGAAAAGCTCATTAAAATAGCCCAAGTCCAAACCCACCAGTTACTTCCAATCGCTTCCATTACCCATAAGACAAGGGCTAATAAAGGCAAACCAATAAGAGCCACTAAGCTAAACTGCATCACTTGGTCAATGGCGAACTGTTTATGAGTGCTTTTATTAAAGCCGTACTTTTCCTCGAGTACAAAGGTTTGATAAATCGATAAAGGAATCTCTAGTACAGACATAAGAAGAAAGACAGAGCCTAGCGAGATAATACCTGTCAGTATGGCTGAGAATTCAAAAGTGGCCCAAAAATCAAAAATAAGGCTAATTCCACCGCCCAAGGTAAGCGCCAATAAAAAGATAATGCCAATGACACTGTCTATATCGCTTATTTTTCCTTTTTCTATCGTATAGTCTGCTGCTTTTTGATGGGCATCTAATGAGATAGAGTGCTTAAAATCTTCTGGAACTTCAGACCGATGTTGTAGTACATGTTTGGATTGGCGATGAGAAAGCCAAAATTGCACAGCATAGGAGAGGAACAGTGCCCCTAAAAAAATATAAGTAAAAGTATTCATGTTTTATTAAAATAATAAAGTTAACAAAAAGCGTGTGAATGGTCATTAAGAGAAGTCAATGCTACAATTTACCGCTTAAAAAAATTCCGTGAGCAGAGTATATGGCACAAAATGCAGAAAACCTAATTTGGCTTGACTTGGAAATGACCGGTTTAGATCCCTATCAAGATGTAATCATTGAAATAGCGATTATTATTACTGATAAGCACTTAAATATTTTAGCTACCGCCCCAGTTATTGCTGTGCATCAAAGTGATGCAGCTTTAGACGCAATGGATGAATGGAATCAAACGCATCATGGACAATCGGGTTTAATTCAGCGAGTGAAAGAATCTAGTATTTCTGAGCAAGAAGCGATGCGTCGTAGTTTAGATTTTTTAAAGCCATGGGTTCCTCAAGGCGCATCCCCTATGTGTGGAAACAGTATTGGACAAGATAGGCGTTTTTTATATCATTCCATGCGTGAGTTCGAAGACTATTTCCATTATCGAAATTTAGATGTGTCGACCTTAAAGATTCTTGCAGGCTTATGGGTTCCAGAGGTAAAAGAATCTTTTAAGAAAGAAAGTACTCATCAGGCACTGGATGATGTGCTTGAATCTATTAATGAACTTAAGCATTATCGTGAACATTTCCTTAAATTATAAACCTTTATGAATCCACTTATTGCAATTGCTTTTGGCGGTGCTTTTGGGGCTGTGTTACGTTTTTTAGTTTCCTCAGGTGTTTATCAATGGTTAGGACGAGGTTTTCCTTATGGTACTTTGTCGGTCAATTTATTAGGTTCTTTTTTAATAGGTTTATTGACGGAAGCGCTTATTTTACAAAAGGTTGCGATTACTTTAGAGTATCGCTCGGCTATTTTAATTGGTCTTTTTGGTTCGTTCACTACCTTTTCTACTTTTTCATTGGATACCTTGCTATTAATAGAGCAAGGTGATTTAAGTAAAGCGTTATTGAATATTTTAGTCAGTGTCTGCGGCTGTGTCTTTGCGGTTTGGATTGGTTTGTTAGTGGGTCGAGGGTTATTTACGCATACAGGTGGCGTATTACGCTTGATGAATTGGGTTTTTCCGTATGCTTTATATGTGGTCAATGCTTTTGGTGCTTTTCTAATTGGCTTTATGTCAACTTTTTTAATGAGCAAATCCTCGTTATCTGAGGAGTATAGAGCGGCCTTAGTGATTGTATTGATTGGTGTATTTGTCACTTTATCCAGTTTATATGTTGTGCTTTATTTAATCGAGGAAGGGCATCATTTTAAACAAGAAATTAATATGATGTTAAGTGTTGTTGTGGGTAATTCATTGGTGTGTGGTGCGCTGATTTGGTCGGGATTATGGGTAGGAAATCAGGTTTAAATTTTTTTGGTATTAAAAAGTTAAAAATTTCATTAATAAGGTAAGTTAAAATATTATGTTAGATCCTCAGTTATTTAGAGCCGATATTGAAGCGGTACAAGTGCAATTACAGCGACGCGGTATTGAGTTTAATACACAAGCGTATACCGATTTAGAAGAGCGACGTAAATCGGTTCAGGTTAAAACCCAAGAATTACAAAATGAGCGTAATTTACGTTCGAAATCGATTGGACAAGCGAAAGCAAAAGGAGAGGATGTAAAACCTTTATTGGCGCAAGTGCAAGGTCTAGGAGATGAGTTAAAGTCAGCTGAAGTAGAATTGGCTGATATTCAAGCGCAGATGCAATCAATGATGGAAGTATTGCCTAATATTTTGGATGCACAAGTTCCAGAAGGAAAGGATGAAGAAGATAATATTGAAATTAGTCTTTGGGGAGATATTCCGGTATTTGATTTTGCAGTGAAAGATCATGTGGATTTGGGCGCTTTACATCAAGGAATGGATTTTGAGGTGGCTGCAAAAATTACCAGTGCACGGTTTGTGGCGTTAAAGGGGGGCATTGCCCGCTTACAAAGAGCTATTACCCAGTTTATGTTAGATACCCATGCGGCTGAACACGGTTATTCTGAAACTTATGTGCCTTATATTGTTAATGCAGAGAGTTTGTATGGGACAGGGCAGTTACCTAAATTTTCTGAGGATCTATTTAAAGTCAGTGTAAACCCTGATTTGTATTTAATTCCAACGGCTGAAGTCCCTGTTACCAATATCGTGCGCAATGAAATTATTGATAATGCTGATATGCCATTAAAAATGGTGGCGCATACTCCCTGTTTTCGTAGCGAAGCTGGAGCTTATGGGCGCGATGTGCGTGGGCTTATCCGTCAGCATCAGTTTGAAAAAATTGAGCTGGTTCAGATCGTGCGTCCTCAAGAGTCAGAGCAAGCGTTGGAAGATTTGACACAACATGCAGAAACGATTTTACAAAAATTAAAACTTCCGTATCGTAAAGTTTTATTATGTTCAGGGGATACAGGGTTCTCTTCCTCAAAAACTTATGACTTAGAAGTGTGGTTGCCTGGGCAAGAAACCTATAGAGAAATTTCTTCGTGCAGTAATTTTAAAGATTTTCAAGCGCGTCGATTAAAAGCGCGTTGGAGAAACCCAGAAACAGGTAAGCCAGAATTGGTGCATACCATTAATGGTTCGGGTTTAGCGGCAGGACGTACTTTGGTAGCTGTTTTGGAGAATTATCAAACAGCAGAAGGAAATATTAAAATTCCTGACGTATTACAACCGTATATGGGTGGACGGACTGAACTTGCATTGACTGAAAAATAATAAAAAAGGGTTGTTCTGATAAGAAAGAACAGCCCTTTTTTTAGAAATTTAGCTTGTTAACGGTGAGTTACATTAAGGTTTACACGGCGGTTTAGCTCGCGTCCTTCCGCAGTAGTATTGTCAGCAATAGGCGTTTCTTCACCAAAGCCTTTTGCAGTCAGTCTATTAGCATCAATGCCATTTTCAATAAAGTAAGTTCTTACTGTATTGGCTCTGCGTGCTGAAAGTGCTTGATTGTAAATAGTCGCCCCTTGGCTATCAGTATGACCTTCTATTTGTATAGTAATACTTAGATTTTGCTTTAGCACAGAAAGGGCGTTAGCAAGTAAGGATTGATAGCCTGCTTTGATGCTGGCTTTATTTGAATTAAATTTCAAACCACTTAATGACCAGCAACCCTCTGCATTAACTGTGGCACCGATAGGTGAATGAGGGCATTGGTCGTTGGTATTTAAAACCCCATCTTTATCGTCATCAGCCGGTGGCATGACTTTAATAGGGGTAGATTTTTTGAAAAGCATATTTTCAGTAAAAGCGGCAATGCTTGCACTTGAATTAAGCTGATTGATATTTTCTGTTTGTCCACACCCTGCAATATTACTTAATTCTTGAAGAAAAAATTCACCCGCTTGTTCGTTTTTATTTCCGACCCAAACAGAGTAAATACATAAACTATCACCAAATTTAGCCTTTAATGCTTTTGTTTTTTCTGTTGCCGTAGGGCTTATTTGGTGACCATCGCTGATAACGAGTAATGCAATATTTCCTGGTGTGTTATTAAGGTCAATTTCCGTTGCTGTTAATGCGCTTTCCATTGGAGAGCCACCGCTTGCGCAGTTAGCTTTATCTAGGCTAGATTGGAATGCCTCTGAACTATAAGGGCTTGTTGCTTGTAATAAATTTGTTGAACCCCAATTAAGACAAGACCCAAAGCCAAAATTTCGTATTCCAGAGTTTAACTTGATATTAGCTGGAATCGTTTGATTCATTTGGGATAAGAATTGCTTTTGTACATCGAACTTAGTATTGCCAGAGGTGTTGCCATCAAAAATATTATTTTTCGAGGCAGAAGCATCCAGTATTACAAACAAAGTATCAGTTTTTTGTGTCTGATTTTGGCCTATAGCAGTGGGTATGAAATCAGGGTAGCTTGTTATTTGTTGTGTGGCACAGCCAGATAAAGCTAATCCAGTGATAGAGAGTGCAGGGATGAGTAATTTATTGAGCATAAGTATCCTATAAATTTAATAGTTAAATGAAAAATTGGGTTATTAAAATTGTTTTTTTAAAACTATCATTCAATTTGCTGACTAAGCGTGGAATAATAGTCTTATTAAATATTATCACTATTAAAAGATTAACATTAAATTTATATGAGTATAAAAACACGATTTGCTCCAAGTCCAACTGGATATTTACATGTAGGTGGCGCACGTACGGCCTTATTTTCATGGTTACATGCAAAAAAAAATAAGGGGCAGTTTATATTAAGAATAGAAGATACCGATTTAGAGCGCTCTACGCAGGCTTCGGTGGATGCGATTCTTGAAGGAATGACTTGGTTAGGATTGGATTATGATGAAGGGCCTTATTATCAAACCCAGCGTTTTGATCGCTATAAAGAAGTTATTCAACAATTACTGGAGCAAGGCGATGCGTACTACTGTTATTGCTCGAAAGAATCTTTAGAGGCTTTGCGTGAAGAGCAAATGGCGAATAAAGAAAAGCCGCGTTATAACGGAAAATGTCGTCATCAAGGAAAAGCGGTTGAGGGGGTGAATCCTGTGATTCGTTTCCGTAACCCTGAAGAAGGCGTGGTCGTTTTAGAGGATGTAGTAAAAGGCAATATTAATGTTGCGAATGAAGAATTAGACGATTTGATTATTGCACGCTCGGATGGAAGCCCTACTTATAACCTAACGGTTGTAGTGGATGATATGGATATGGGGGTGACTGATGTGGTTCGAGGGGATGATCATGTTAATAATACACCTCGTCAAATCAATATATTAAACGCGTTAAAAGCAGAATTACCGCGCTATGCTCATTTACCAATGATTCTAGGGGATGATGGTGCACGTCTTTCTAAGCGTCATGGTGCGGTAAGTGTTATGCAGTATCGTGATGAGGGGTATTTACCTGAAGCTTTATTAAATTATTTAGTCCGTTTAGGTTGGTCGCATGGTGACCAAGAGTTATTTTCACGGGAAGAAATGATTGCATTATTTGATTTAAAAGATGTCAATGTTTCTGCGTCTGCCTTTAATACGGAAAAATTATTGTGGATTAATCATCAATATATAATGAATAGTGAACCTGAATTGGTTGCTAAACATTTAGTGTGGCATATGCAACAAAGAGGGATTGATGCAGATTCAGGTGGCCCTGCTTTAGTTGATATTGTTAAGGCTCAGCGTGAACGCAGTAAAACTTTAGTTGAGATGGCGAATGCCAGTGTTTATTTTTATCAAGATTTTGATGAATACGATGCCAAAGCAGCAAAGAAAAATTTTAAAGTGGGAACGGATGTCGTTTTACAAGCTTTATTAGATGCATTTAGTGCGCTTTCTGAATGGCAGGGTGAAGTATTGCATGATATTGTGTTGGCAACAGCCGAAAAGATGGAACTTAAACTAGGTAAAGTCGCTCAGCCTTTGCGTGTTGCTGTTTCTGGAGCAGGTATGTCACCATCCATTGATATTACTTTGGAATTATTGGGTCGTGAGAAAACTTTAGCGAGAATAGAGAGAGCTATTACCTATATACAAGAACAATAAAACTAGACATAAGCTATTTTTCTTGTATAATTAAAGAACTCAACTAATGGGGCCATAGCTCAATTGGGAGAGCGCAACACTGGCAGTGTTGAGGTCGGCGGTTCGATCCCGCCTGGCTCCACCATAGTTGTTAAGAAAGTTCTTAGTCCCCATCGTCTAGAGGCCTAGGACACCGCCCTTTCACGGCGGTAACGGGGGTTCGAACCCCCCTGGGGACGCCAATTAAAAATACACAGGATGTGTGTTTTCAGTCTTTTTTAAAAAGATTTTTTGTGTAAGAGGAGAGGCAATTTCATTGCTCGCAGTTAAAAGTTCTTGGTCCCCATCGTCTAGAGGCCTAGGACACCGCCCTTTCACGGCGGTAACGGGGGTTCGAACCCCCCTGGGGACGCCAATTAAAAATGCACAGGATGTGTGTTTTCAGTCTTTTTTAAAAAGATTTTTTGTGTAAGAGGAGAGGCAATTTCATTGCTCGCAGTTAAAAAGTTCTTGGTCCCCATCGTCTAGAGGCCTAGGACACCGCCCTTTCACGGCGGTAACGGGGGTTCGAACCCCCCTGGGGACGCCAATTAAATTTCATGCTACTCTTCCTGAGTAGAATGAAATAAATTTCTGTTATAAATTTCTGTTATAAATTTCTGTTATAAATTTCTGTTATAAATTTCTGTTATAAATTTCTGTTATAAATTTCTGTTATAAATCCTACTTAAAGATGCACTTAAGATTTTTCTTTTTTAAAAATTCCATTTAAAGTGATAGAGTAACGGTATAGAGTAATTTTCTTCATTTTTAATGAATGGATTTTTCTTATTTCAAGAATAAACCTATGATTTTTGAGCAATAGGTTTGAATATTAATTCAATTGATTACATATAAAAAAATATGATGGAAGATTTATCTAAATTTCTTATTTTAGTTGCTGAAGATGATGTCACAACGCAATTAATTGCGGTAAATATTTTAAGAAAAAAAGGCTATCAAGTAGTTGCTGCATCTGACGGGCAGGAGGCTATTGATATGTGCTTAAAGTATCGACCACAGCTTATTTTAATGGATGCTTTTATGCCTAAAATAGATGGTTTTTTAGCCTGTAAGCATATTAAGCAGTCAGATGATGAAGAAATAAGAAATATTCCTATTGTCATGGTAACAGCACTTCAGGATAACTCCGCTATTGATAAGGCTTTTGATTCGGGAGCTGAAGATTACATTACGAAACCGGTTAATTGGCATATTTTAGAGCATCGATTCGAGGTATTAAGTCAAAAAATAGCAGCAGAAAAGCAATCAAAAGATAATGAGGCGCGATTTTTAGCCATTGCCGAATCTGCAAATGATGCCATTATTTCTATTAATCATCACGGAGAGATTATTTTTTTGAATGAGTCTGCAAGTCTTATGTTTGAATATGAAGAGCATGAGGTATTACAGCAATCTTTTGCAATGTTAGTGGCTTCAAAGAGACGTAAAGCTTGTGAAAAAATACTAACACAATTAAATAGCCTCGATGCTTCTGAAATGGGTAAAGGTACGCGGCAATTACAAGGAATTAAAAAGTCGGGGGAATGCTTTCCTGCAGAGTTTACACTTTCAGCTTGGGTTATTAATGGAGAGCGCCATTATTCATGTATTTTACGAGACATTACAGATAGGTTCTTAAAGCAAGAACAGATAAAGAAACTTTCTGTTGCTGTCGAGCAAAGCCCTAACTTGGTGATTATGACGGATTTGGAGGGGGTTATTGAATATGTTAATCCTAATATAGAGTCAATTACAGGCTATATTGTTGAAGAAGTCATTGGTAAACAGGTTGCACTCTTACGTTCAGATTCTGAAAGTGAAGAGGAAAGCCATATTGCTTGGGAAGAGGTTCTTCAAGGGAAGTCTTGGTCGGGAACATTACAGAATAAAAACAAAAATGGAGACTTGTATTGGGTGAAAGAATTTATTTCTCCTATTTTAGATGCTTCAGAAAATATTACACACTTTATTCATACACAAGAGGATGTGACTGAAGCAAAGGCTTTAGCAGAAGATATTTCTTATCGGGCAACCCACGATTCATTAACAGGCTTAATTAATCGCTATGAATTTGAAGCTTGTTTAGTGCGATTATTACGCAATTCCAGCGATGAAGAAAGTCATGTGCTTTGCTTTATTGATTTGGATAATTTTAAAGTAGTCAATGATACTGGCGGGCATTTGGTGGGCGATGAATTGCTGCGCCAGTTAGGTAAGGTAATGAATAATGTGAGCCGTAAGCAGGATGTGTTAGCTCGCTTAGGCGGTGATGAATTTGGTTTATTGCTTGCTTATTGCGACCTTAATGTTGCTCAGAAAATAGCGGAAAAATTACAAGAGATTATTCGAGATTTTCAGATGGTTTGGAATGAACAGTACTTTAGAGTAGGCTCTAGTATTGGTTTAGTGGGTATAACTAATAATACTCAGGCTGGAGAAGCTTTAAATGCTGCGGATGCAGCTTGTTATGCAGCAAAAAATACCGGGCGGAATAAAATCTATGTATTTCGAGATGAAGACCAGTATTTGAGTGAAAAAAGTGGTGAAATTCAGTGGGTACCTAAAATAGAAAGGGCTTTAGAAAGAGATAACTTTGTATTATATGTACAGTCAATTAATGCTCTGAAGAAAGGTGCGAATAAAAAGCATTATGAAATTTTATTGCGTTTAAAGGATGATGAAACAGGCCAGATTATACCGCCTGGTTTATTTTTACCTGCTGTTGAACGATTTCATTTGGCATTTAAAGTCGATTCATGGGTTATTGAACATACTTTACAGTGGTTTATTCAGAATCCAAGCGTTTTGGATGACACAGATTGTTTTAGTATTAACCTATCAGGTTTAAGCTTGGCCAATGAAAAACTTCAAGACTATATTATTGATTTAATTAAGCAGCTTAACTTCCCGACGCAGAAGATTGTGTTTGAAATAACGGAAACGGCTGCGATTAATAATTTATCGCAGGCACAGGATTTTATTTCAGCGATGCAAGCTATTGGTATTCGGTTTGCTTTGGATGATTTTGGCAGTGGCTTATCTTCTTTTGCTTACCTTAAAAACCTATCAGTTGAATTTCTAAAAATTGATGGGATGTTTGTGAAAGATATTGCTAGTGACCCGATTGATAGAGCGATGGTTAAGTCAATCCATGAAGTGGCACAAATAATGGGCAAAGAAACAGTCGCTGAATTTGTAGAAAATCAGGCTATTACGGATATTTTACAAGAAATTGGTATCGATTATGCTCAGGGGTATCATTATGGTAAACCAGCTCCTTTATCTGGTTTATTGGATGCAATGTAGTTTTATTATTTGGCAAGAGTAGGTTAGATTGTTAATATAACTAAAATTTTTTTTAAAAAAACATAAATATAACACTTTTTATAAAAGTGACTTTATTTGTGCATTTATATATTTTTCCTGAGAAACGACGTTATGCAACAACAATTACTTGAGCTTCAAGAGTTACTTTCGAGTTGGTATCTATTGGTACTGGATAATAAATTATTTGTGGGCGCGTTAGTGCTTGCTGTGTGGATTTTTGTTGCATTAATTTATGCAGTAAAAGGCTTCTTTGTAAAGAAAAAACACCGAGTGATTGAACTACAAAGTAGGGATTTTCAGGAACAGCTTGAATCCACTAACAAGAAAATAAAACAGTTAGAAAGTAATTTAAATGTGGCTGCTGAGCAAATGGAAGAGGAGCAGCAGGCGAGTTCAGAATTTATGAAGCAAATAGCGGAAAGGAATCAATCCGTTGTTGAAAAAATAAGAGAACTGGCTCAAAGTTATGATTTAAGTGAGCAATTAGTCGGAGCAAGTGACGACATTAAAACGGAGTTTATTTGGCAGCAACAGGATAATATTATTGCGCAGCTGGCAGAACGTCTAAGTGTAGAAAAAAAAGCACTCAGTGAGTTAGGTGCTGTACATAAAAAAGAAATTGCAAAACTTGCTGAGTCGGAGAGTTCTACGGCAGTTTTAAAAGAAGGCTTGGATGCACTGACTGAGCAAGTGGCTCAGTTTGGTAAACTCTCTACAGCAGAGCAAGAAAGTAAAGTCGATGCTTATGATAAGTTAGAAACGGTTTTAGAAAAAAATCAATCTGAAATTGTGGATTTAGTGAAAAATTTAGCCTTGAAAACAGATAAGTTAGAGCATCAAACGGCTTCTGTAAAGCAGGCTAAAGAAATAGTGTCTACTTCAGAAGAGGTGGCGGAGGTAATAAAATTAGATGTGGATGTTAAAGCGCCTGCACCAGCTCCCGTTATGGTGGAAGAACCTATTATTGAACCAGTCAAGCAAGTTCCTCCTGCTGTTGTTATAAGTGAAGAGCCTGTTATTCATCAAGTTAAGCCCACTTTAGAAGAGCCGCTTGATGTAGGAATGGTTGCTCCTAGTACTCCAGAACCGACTCCTTCTGTACCGGAAATTCCTCAAAGACCGGCTCCTTCTGTATCGGAAGACGTTGTAGTTCCGGCTACGCCTAAAAAGGTAGAAAAAACAGTCAAAAAGGTCGCTAAAAAATCAGAAAATAAAAGTGAAGCGGGCCGTTTTGGGAAAGTAATGGGCTTGTCAAAATCTATTTTTTCCAAGAAAAAATCGGTACAAGCCTCTCAATCGAAAACAGTTACAGCAGAACCTGTGCCTGTAGTGACTCCAAGTACTAAAGAAAGTAGTGCATCAGAGGCTCTTGTTGAAGTAAAGGCAGAGTCTAAAAAGGAGAATTTTCAGCTTAAAAGCTCAGATTATTCTGCTTCTAAAGTAGATATCAAAGGAAAGTTTAAAGGATTATTTTCCAAGAAAAAATAATTCATAAGATTCAGCATAAAAACTCACGGCGCTTTTTTAGTCCGTGAGTTTTTTGTTTATTACAGATGGAAATGGAAGTTACCTAAACCACAGTTTTTTTCTAAAGTTTGAATGATTTTTTTACTTTCTAAGCTAGATTCATTTGGGCCTTTCACGTAATGGGGCATTTTATCTTTTCCATAGCGGTATCGAGTCCAGCACCTTCCCAGTTTTTCTTCACCCAAAATAGCCTTTAATGCAGGGTAGTCCTTATGAATAGGAAGTCCCAATTCACTGGCATAATTAACTGCCCCCTCAATTAATTTTTTAGCGCAGGCGGGCTTTATTTTTTGGAAGGTATAGCCGCCGTGAGATTCGGTTATGCTGGGTTTAAAGATAGTTTCGTATTCGGGTAAGGACAGTGTTTTAAAGAGCACTTGTTTTATGCCCAGACAGTAAACGTCGACAATAAAGGAACAAACGGCAATTTCTCCTTGTGGGGTCATTTTGCTTATCAGTATATTGCCAATGCCGGTATCAAATAAATTATGCGGCATTAAGCATTCATAAAAAGGGTGCTCAACATAAGGTTGGATTTTATTAAGCAGCTGTTGAGGCGTGCTTTCTTTCGTTATTGTTTTTCGTTGTTGTTTTTTCTTGAGTGCTTTTTTTTGTTTTTGCTGTTCAGTTAGAGCCATAGTGAGTGTTTTAATGTTCTTTGCGAGTGTAGTGAAAGTATAAAGTAATTCATCCTTTCTTAAATATTTATTTGATTCCCCTTATTGAAAAGGCATAAAGTCTCTTATGCCTTGTAAGTTAAATTCGGTTAAAATTAGCTTATATTCTCTTTTTTAATTTTATCCCCCTTTGTATGAACCAAGAACTTAAATCGATACACGCTAAAGAAATTAAACGCCGCCGTACCTTTGCCATTATTTCCCATCCTGATGCAGGTAAAACAACGCTGACCGAAAAACTTTTATTATTTGGGGGTGCTATTCAGTCGGCAGGTTCAGTAAAAGGGCGTAAAGCAGATAAGCATGCGACTTCAGATTGGATGCAAATGGAAAAAGAGCGTGGGATTTCTGTCACGACTTCTGTTATGCAGTTTGACCATAAAGACTGTATTATTAATTTACTGGATACTCCTGGGCATGAGGACTTTTCAGAAGATACCTATCGTACATTAACGGCGGTGGATTCTGCTTTAATGGTGATTGATGTCGCTAAAGGGGTGGAAAATCGTACCATTAAATTAATGGAAGTGTGTCGGTTGCGTACTACACCAATTTTAACTTTTATTAATAAAATGGATCGTGAAGGAAAAGAGCCGATTGATTTATTAGATGAAGTTGAATCGGTTCTAAATATCGCTTGTGCACCTATGACATGGCCTATAGGTATGGGGAAAAGTTTTAAAGGTGTATATCATTTATATACCGATACCATTCATATTTTTAGTGCCACACATGGCGGTAAAATTATGGAAGGGGATGTGATTAAAGGTTTAAATAATCCTGAGTTAGATAAATTAATTGGCGACCAAGCCGATGAGTTGCGTGAAGAAATTGAATTAGTTCAAGGCGCGAGCCATGAATTTAATTTAGAGGATTATTTGTCAGGTAAACAAACGCCTGTATTTTTTGGGTCTGCCATTAATAATTTTGGTATTTCAGAGTTATTAGATGCCTTTGCTGATTATGCGCCCGCTCCTAAAGGACGCGAGGCTGACCAGAGGTTAGTGACTGCAGGTGAAAATACATTTAGCGGCTTTGTGTTTAAAGTACAAGCGAATATGGACCCGTCACACCGTGATAGAATTGCTTTTTTGCGTGTTTGTTCAGGTAAATTTGATAAAGGCATGAAAATTAATCACGTGCGTTTAGGGAAGAAAGTTCAGGTCTCTAATGCGATTACTTTTAAAGCCAATAGCCGTAAGAATGTAGAAGAAGCGTATTCAGGTGATATTATTGGTTTGCATAATCACGGTACGATACAAGTAGGCGATACATTTTCTGAAGGGGAAGTGTTGAAATTTTCTGGTATTCCTTATTTTGCTCCAGAGCTTTTTCGTCGTGTGGTGTTAAAGGATCCCTTGCGAGGTAAGGCTTTACAAAAGGGCTTAGTGCAGCTAACGGAAGAGGGGGCGACTCAGCTCTTTAAACCGCTTAAAAATAATAATTTAATTTTAGGCGCGGTGGGTGTTTTGCAGTTTGATGTGACCGCTTACCGTTTAAAGGATGAATATAACGTAGAGTGTGTTTATGATAATGTGGCTGTTTATACTGCGCGTTGGGTAAGCTCTGATAGTTCAGCTAAACTCGAAGAGTTTAAAAGGAAAGCTTTTGAAAATTTAGCTGAAGATGGCGGTGGCTATTTAGTGTATTTAGCCCCAACTAGAGTGAATTTACAGCTTACCGAGGAGCGCTGGCCTGACATTATCTTTAGTGCTACGCGCGAGGTTTAGCCTAAAAAAGTAGAAAATAGAGGTCTTGTAATGTTGTTATTTAATGGGAGATACGGATGAGTGAGCAAGAAAAGAAGCAATCCAAGTGGAATATAGATGCGGCGATTAGGCATATCTATTTCGATGAAATTATTTTTATTTCTCTTATTTTTCTGTGTTTTTTAGGAGAGGTTTTGCTAGAGGTTATGGAAAGAGCAGGCATCTTTTATTGGTTATTAATGACTCCTACCTTTTTTTTGGCCTCTATTTTAAGTGAAAAGAATAAAACCATTGCGACAGGGCATGAAACCGCTCACCTTATAAAGTATCAACTGTTTTTTTGGATTAGTGCTTTTGTGGCTATTTTATTAGTCTTTTTTACTTGGCATGCTAATGTTATTAAAGCAGAAGCGGCTGGGATTATTATTCATATAATATTAGCGCACACTGTATTTTTGAGCGGTATTATCTTAGGTTTTCGATTTTATATTGTTGGCGCGTTATTATTTATTACCGCAGGGCTGACTATTTTGATGGAAGCGCATTTCGGTATTGATTTATTAGTCGCCATACCTTTTATTTGGCTTGGTTTTTATTGGGAGAAGAAGCAGTTATTTCCTATTTTAAAGCGTAAAAGCGATTTTCTAAAGGAAATGGTAGAGGAGGATGAAAAGGGTGTATATAATCCTGATAGACGGAATAAGGGGTAAGGAGACCTATTTTGGATAGTTTATTAACGAATATTCAGGGCATTTCACCTGAAATAATTGGCTATACGGCGGCATTTTTAACGACGATTTCTTTTTTACCGCAAGCCATAATGACCATTAAGACGCGAGATACCGAATCATTGTCATTAGGAATGTACAGTTCCTTTACTTTAGGCGTTTTTCTTTGGCTGATTTATGGTATTTTTCTGGATAATTACGTCATTATTTATGCAAATTCGATTACTTTGATTTTAGCTCTGACGATTTTATCGTTTAAAATTTACCATACCTTTCTAAAAGAGGCCTAAGCTATAAGGGCTTGAATACCTATATTGTGAAATTATTTTAAATTGTAACCAATTGAAAAATATTTAGATAAGGGGTTTTTTATATTTTTTGAAAATAAAAAACTTCCCTTGAATCTGAAAAGGGTATATCATAGCGTTTCTTTAGGAGAGGTGGCTGAGTGGCCGAAAGCGGCGGTCTTGAAAACCGTTGAAGGTTTATCCCTTCCAAGAGTTCGAATCTCTTCCTCTCCGCCATTTATTTTCTTAATAAATGGTATCCTAAAGAATCCTATTGAACACCCCTCAGTATAAAAATTCATAAAAAATATTCCAACATTTATTTAAATGAATTTTAGTGCGCTCCCAAATTCTTTGGAAACGCACAATAAATAGCTTAATACTTAAACAAATCCATTAATTCCAACAGACTTGCGCAGTTCTTTTAGAAAAGGTTGGCTGATTTTCCGTGCTTTCTCTGCCCCTTCTTGTAATTTTTCTTCTATATGGCTTGGATTCATCATTAAGGCTTCATAGCGTTCTCTTGCTGGGCTAATCTCACTATTTATTTTATTAAATAATATTTTCTTCATTTCCCCCCAAGCAATACCATCGGCATATTGTTGACGTATCTCTGCTACTTCTTCAGCATTTGCAAAGGCTTTATAGGTACTAAACAGAGTGCAGTCGGTCGGGTCTTTTGCTTCGCCGGGTTCTAAAGAGTTTGTTTTAATCTTGTTAATTAATTTCTTTAGTTTTTTCTCAGGGGCAAATAAAGGAATGGTATTATTGTAACTTTTACTCATTTTACGACCGTCTAATCCAGAAAGGATAGAGGCATTATCATCAATAATAGCTTCGGGTAAGGTAAAATGTTCGCCATAAATATGATTAAAGCGAGAAGCAATATCTCTAGCCATTTCAATGTGCTGTATCTGGTCTTTTCCAACAGGGACTTTATGTGCATTGAATATCAACATATCGGCCGCCATCAAGATAGGATAACTGAATAACCCCATACTAATGCCCTTATCAGGGTCATTGCCTTCTTCAGTGGCTGTGTTTTCTGCAACCATCGCTTTATAGGCATGAGAGCGATTCATTAAGCCCTTTGCAGTGACGCAAGTAAGCATCCAGCTTAGTTCCATGATTTCAGGAATATCCGATTGACGATAAAATACCGCATTATCGGTATCCAGCCCTAAAGCCAACCACGTGGCAGCAATTTCTAAACTGGATTGACCTACTTTTTCGGGGTCAGTGCATTTAATTAAAGAGTGATAATCTGCTAAAAAGAAAAACGGGGTGGCTTGTTTCTGTTTGCTGGCTTCAATCGCAGGGCGAATGGCTCCGACATAATTGCCTAAATGCGGCGTTCCTGTTGTGGTAATGCCGGTTAATATGGTTGTTTGTGTCATGATTTTTATTTTTTTAGGTTGTCGTTTATAATTAATTTCTCGAGTGATTATTTTATCAAAATTAGCTGCAAAGCCTCTTAGAGATTAATCACGTGCTTTATATTTTAGGGGAAGTTTATGTTAGATCGAGGTGAATCTAGAGATTTTATGCGAATGAAGGCGTGCTGTGAAATAAGCTATAAACTTCCTAATATTGAGCAAGTTTTTGTGGGTGAATGTTTAAATATTAGCGGTTCGGGCGTGTTATTTATAGCAACGCAAGTGATAGAATCGGGTATGGCGTTGGAAGTGAAGATAGCGTCGGGAAATAAAATGAGTCCTCCAATGATTGCTTATGTAGAAGTGATTCGAGTAAAGGAGCAGTTGTTAGGCGGATATGAAGTTGCAGCTGAAATAAAAGGGATTAAGGAATATTAGTTAAGTATGGCAAAAGTAAATCTTGTTAATAAGTCTTTGTGTTTACAGATGGTTTGTGAACAAAATTATAAAAAATTATTGTATTTGATTCCTGATATTCATTTAATTGAACAATCGGCTGAAGGGCATTCGGAAGGCAAGCCCTTGCTTTATATTGAAATCTTAGAACAGACGGCTTACACGCGCACAGTACAATTAAGTCATTTTTTCACCGATGAGTTTGAGTCCTTGTTCGAGCCGGCAGTTAAGATACGGCTCTATTTTGATATGCGAACTGCAGAAGTATTATCCGATTCTAAGCGCAAAACGGTAGAGAATGCCATTCAAGATAAAAGCGCAAGTAAAGATATCATGGATTATAAATGGCAATTAAATTATTTTTTAGAAAAATGGTTAGATTACTGCCTTAAAACAAACTATATTTTTCTATCCAGCGAGCTTAAGTAGTAGATTTTTTGGATAAGGCCGCCGCTTGAAAAGGTTGATTTTTCAATAATTGAGTAAATTCGGCAGCAGGGACGGGGCGACTGAAGTAATAGCCTTGAATTTCATCGCATTGTTTTTGTTCTAATAAGTTAAGTTGTTCCACTGTTTCCACGCCCTCGGCAATGGTTTTAAGATGTAAGCTGTTGGCCATGCTAATAATAGCATTAACGATATTTTCGGTTTCTTTATTGTCGACCATATTAAAACTGAAAGATTGATCTATTTTTAGTTTATGCAGTGAAAATTGCTGTAAGTAACTCAAAGAAGAATAGCCGGTACCAAAATCATCAATAGAGAGCTGTATGCCTAAATCCGTTAATTGGCGTGTAATGCTGATAGCCGCTTCGGCATTTTTCATTGCGATACTTTCTGTTAGCTCCAGCTCTAAGTAATGAGCCTCGATATTGTTCGATTGTAACGCTTGCTGTACTTTATTAAACAGTAATTGATCATTAAATTGAGCTAACGATAGGTTAACCGCGATACTTATTTTAGAGTAACCCGATTGATGCCATGATTTGACTTGAGAGAGGGCTTCCTTAAGTACCCAGTCACCAATAGGAATTATCAGCCCTGTATCTTCTGCAATAGGAATAAATTCAGCAGGAGAAACTATGCCCCATTCAGGGTGCATCCAGCGTATTAACGCTTCTGCCCCAATAATTCCTTTTGTTTTGGTATCGACTTGAGGTTGGTAAAAGAGTACAAATTCATTATTTTCGATGGCATGACGCAAATGAATTTCAATTTCCATGCGGCGCATGGTTTGTTTTTGCATTTCTGGGGTAAAGAATTGGTATTGATTACGTCCTGAGTCTTTTGCGTGATAGAGGGCTATATCCGCAGTCTTATACAGTGTTTCATAGTCTTGACCATTATCAGGATATAAGCTGATACCAATGGAAAAAGAGATATGCAGTTTATTATTTTCAATAAGCATACTGGGTGACATAACGTTAATAATCTCTTTAGCGACGCGTACTGCCCCTTTAATATAAGTATCGGTTAATAAAATATTAAATTCATCACCACCCCAGCGAGAGACGGTATCTTCTTCCCGTGCAACAGATTTGAGTCGATTAGCGACTTCGATCAATAATTTATCCCCGATTGAATGGCCTAGAGAATCATTAATATTTTTAAAGTGGTCAAGATCTAAGAAGAGTAGAGCAAAGCGGGATTGTTTGCGGTGTGCCATGGCCAGTTGGTGGTTGATGCGTTCTTTGAATAATACACGGTTGGCTAAATCCGTTAATGGGTCATAATGCGCCATATATTCAATTTGTGCTTCAGTTTTTTTATGTTCGGATATATCAGAAAAACTAGTAATGTAATTAATGACGTGCTGGTTATGATCCATCACTTTGCTAATGGTCATCCACTGAGGAAATATGTCTCCATTTTTTTTACGATTAAAGAGTTCGCCTTGCCAATAACCTTGTTCTTGTATTGCTTGCCACATACGGTCATAAAAGTCCTGTGTTTGCTGCGTGGATGAAAGCATCGTAGGAGATGTTCCTTGTGCTTCTTTCGCAGAATAGCCTGTAATACGAGTAAAGGCGGTATTAGTGGAAATAATAAGATTATTATTATCGGTAATAATAATGCCTTCTTGGCTTTGAGCAAAGACTTTAGCGGAGAGTTCAAGTGCTTTTTCTGCTTTTTTTCGAGCGATTTCACGGTCAATGCTATCGAGAGCAAAGGTTAAATCATTGCCTAATTCGGAGAGCAACTGAATAATATCTTTTGAAAAATAATCTAGTATTTTAGAGTATACATTTAATACGGCATAGGCTTTACCGCCGCGAGGAATAGGGATAGCACAGCTAGAAGCCCAGTGAGCATTCTGTGCTTTCTCTTTCCATGTAGACATTTTTTCCTCAAGTAAGAAATGGTTGGCAGTCATGATTTTTTGTTCACGATAGGCTATGCCAGTCGGACCATTTCCTTCAGGAAGAGAGGGGTCGGTTGAGATATAAATATTATCTAAGTAGTCTAGATGCTCCCCTGAGCGACTGATAGGAATAATCTGAGTGCTAGTAGGGTGTTTTATGCCGACCCAAGCCATACTTAGACTACGGAATTGAACCGTAACATCACATAGTTTTCTGAAAAGTTCGGATTCATTATTAGTATGTACAATGGCATGATTAATTTTGCTGAGTGTCGCGTATAAATCCGATAAATATTGGATGCGTACTTGGTCTTGCTTGCTTTGAGTTATATCAATCATAAACCCAGTAAGCTCAGTCACCTCGTTATTAATGATAATAAGATTAACCACATCTTTGATCCAGATTGTATGGCCATTGGCGGTAAGCATACGATATTCAAACTCATGTGCTCTATGGGCTTGTGTCTCGGTCGAGCAGTAATTCACAACCCATTTTTTATCGTCTGGATGGATATGTTGCACCCAAAAATTTTCCGCTAGCCAAGCTTTTATTGGGTAGCCTAATAACGATTCGACTTGGTCACTAATAAAAGTATATTGAAAGGTCTTGGCATCGACTCGCCAAAAAATAGCCGATTGAGAATGAATTAAATCTCGGAAAAGCTCTTCACTTTCAGAAAGTTTAGCATGGGTTATGGTTAATTCATTGAGGTTGTTTTGTAGGCTCTGGGTGAGTTCCCGTGCTGTTTTTTCTGCACTTTCTTTTTGTATGATTTCTTTAGCTAGGATTTCATTATGTTGATTTAATTCGGCCTCTGCTAATGTTCGGCTTTCGTGAATAAGTACGATTCCCCAAGCTGCAATACTTAATAGTATCGCAAATATGATATAAATTTGTTGGTAGCTGCTGTACAGTAAAAATGTTAATTCAGGGTTACTTTGCTCTGTTTGGATACTAAAGGTTAGCCAAAAGATAAAACTCATGAGCAGCAGTAGGCTGCCAAAAAATAGAGAAAACTGGGAAATCCGATATAAGGTCTTTTTTGATAGCTTATTTTGGAAGAGAAAATTCAATATATGACTGATTATTATTTGCGAAAATTCTTGGCTTGGAGGTTTACAGCTATCATGACAATTGGAATCTAAAGTACAGCATAAAGAACAAATAGGGGTTTGATGAAAGTCACAATAAGCAAAATCGGCGTGTGCGTATTGTTGTTCGCAAATACCACAGGTTTCTAATTGATTGGAGTGGGAATAATGGAGATTATTACGGGCAATATAGTATTTTCCTTGAGTCAGCTTTGCAATAAGGGGCGATAAAATAAAGCTGGTACTCAGTGCAATAAGAGATGAATAGGCTTGAGCATACAATCCTAAAACACCCGTGAAAGCAATGATAGAGATAATAGATGCAATCACCATACTGCCAAAGCCGACAGGATTAAAGTCATAAAGATGCGCGCGTTTAAATTCGACCACAGGCGGACTAAGTTTTAAAGGCTTATTAACCACTAAATCTGCAACCATGGCTCCTATCCATGCAATCGCAACATTAGAATACAGTCCTAATATTTTTTCTAAGCCATGAAATACACCCATTTCCATTAAGATTAAGGCAATCAGAATATTAAAAACCAGCCATATAACGCGTCCAGGGTGAGAATGGGTGATGCGTGAGAAAAAGTTAGACCATGCTAAAGAGCCAGCATAGGCGTTGGTGACATTAATTTTAACTTGTGAAATGATGACAAAAACCATGGCAATAAAGAGAGCGGTTTCTTGGTTATCAAATACATAGGTGTAAGCAAGGGAGTACATTTGTATGGGTTGTTTAGCATCCTCAAAGCTTAAACCCGCCATAATGACTAAAGCCGCTAATAAAATTCCGCCTATTTGTTTTAAAAAACCTAAGATAATCCATCCAGGCCCTGCCATTAAAACAGTAAACCACCAAGTAACTTGATTCTTTGAGGTTTTTTCGGGCATAAAGCGTAAATAATCCACTTGTTCGCCAATTTGTGCAATCAGGGCCAATGAAATTCCCATTGCTAGTCCAAAATAGTAGACATCGAATTGATTGGTGTTGGAAGTATGACCAGCGAACTGAATCATGGATTCGAGTGCTTTGGGTTCGTGGGTTAAGACAAAATAAAAGGGGGTTAGCATAAGCACTAACCAAATAGGTTGTGTCCATAAATGCAGTTTATTAATTAAGCTAATGCCGTAAAAAACCAAAGGAATAATAATTAAACTGCAGAATATATAGCCTAAATACAGGGGGAGCTGAAAATAGAGTAATAAGGCTTGAGCCATAATGGCGGCTTCTAAAGCAAAAAAGATAAAGGAAAAAGAGGCATAGATTAAAGAGGTAACGGTTGAGCCTACATAGCCAAATCCGGCGCTGCGCGTAAGTAAATCAATATCAATATTATAGCGGGCGCAATAATAGGTAATGGGCGTAGAGCAAAGAAAGATAATAATAGAGGCCGCAGTAATGGCCCAGAAAGCATTAGTAAAACCATAGTCTAATAATAAAGAAGCACCAATCGCTTCCAGAGCAAGAAAGGAGATACTTCCCAGTGCGGTATTCGCAATTAAAAAAGGCGACCATTGGCGATAGCTGGAAGGAGAATAACGTAAGGCATAATCCTCAATGCTTTCTGTTGCCGCCCATTTATTATATTTTCGTCGAGCTTGTTCTATGGAGTGTTTTTTCATAGGAGCTGTCGTCTGTGTTCTATGATATTTGCATCTATAGTACCGTATTGAGAGAATGGATTGGAATAATCTATTCTTGGAATTTTTTCTTTTTATTATGCAAATAAAACCCCTTGCTGAATTGATGCGCCCTGAATCCTTATCGGATTATGTGGGACAGAAACATTTACTGCTGCCTGGAAAACCTTTATACGAAGCTCTCAATGCAGGTCGATTGCATTCTATGATTTTTTGGGGGCCTCCAGGAACAGGAAAAACCACCTTGGCGCGTATGATAGCCCAATCGTCTAATGCAAAATTTATTGCGATTTCAGCGGTATTAGCAGGGGTAAAAGAAATTCGTGCGGCAGTTGCGCAAGCCAAAGATGCTCGAGAAACTTTTCAGCAGCAAACCATTTTATTTGTGGATGAGGTGCATCGTTTTAATAAAGCCCAGCAAGATGCTTTTTTACCGCATGTAGAAGATGGCACGATATTCTTTTTAGGGGCAACCACTGAGAACCCTTCCTTTGCCTTGAATAATGCTTTGTTATCCCGTGCGCGCGTATATGTGTTGAATACTTTGAGCAATGAAGAATTAGAACAGGTGCTTGAGCGGGCTTTAGCGGATACAGAGCGGGGAGTAGGGCAGTTTAATATCCAGCTGTCGGATGCGCTAAAACAGCAATTTGCACGAGCCGCGGATGGGGATGCGCGTCGTGCTTTGAATTTTTTGGATATTGCGGTGGAATTAGCCCAAGCACAAGGCACTTCTATCATTACTAAAGCGATTACTGCAGAAGTGTTAACTTCGGGTGTACGGCGCTTTGATAAGCACGGAGAGGAATTTTATAATCAAATCTCGGCACTGCATAAATCGGTTAGAGGCAGTTCGCCTGATGCAGCATTATATTGGTTTTGTCGTATGATTGATGGAGGTTGTGACCCTTTATATTTGGCTCGCCGTATTGTCCGTATTGCATCTGAAGACATTGGCAATGCCGACCCAAGAGCTTTACAAATAACCATAAATGCGTGGCAAACACAGGAGCGACTAGGCAGCCCAGAGGGCGAGTTGGCTTTAGCTCAGGCGCTAGTTTATATGGCGTGCGCTCCTAAAAGTAATGCCGTTTATACTGCGTATAATAGGGCGATGCAAGCTGCAAAGCAAAGTGGCAGCTTGCCTGTGCCGAACCATTTACGCAATGCACCTACCGAATTAATGCGCGAGTTAGACTATGGCAAAGCGTATCGGTATGCGCATGATGAACCCGAAGCGTATGCGGCAGGGGAAAATTATTTTCCCGATGAATTAGAGGCTATGCAATTTTATCAACCTGTTTCACGTGGTTTAGAAATAAAAATATCAGAAAAGTTAAAACATTTGCGAGAATTAGATAGAATAGTGGGCAAGTAGATAAGAAATGAAGTTAAATCGTTAAGTGATTCTCTTCATTAAATGCCTTTTATATAAAAACAATAAAATAAGATAGAGTTATGGATTTAAATTTTCTTGATTTCGAACAACCGATTGCAGAATTAGAAGCAAAAATTGAAGAACTGCGCCGCGTACAAACTGAAAATGAGATTGATATTTCAGCCGCATTGGTTGAATTAGAAACGAAAAGTACGGTATTAACGGAAGAGATTTTTAAAAATTTGAGTGACTGGCAAATTTCTAAATTATCTCGCCATCCAGGGCGACCTTATACTTTGGATTATGTTGAGCGGATTTTTACAGATTTCCATGAGTTACATGGCGACCGTGCCTTTGCAGATGATCCAGCGATTATTTGTGGTTTAGCGAAATTAAATGGTCAAGCCGTGGTGGTGATTGGGCATCAAAAGGGGCGTGATACCAAAGAAAAAATTAAACGTAATTTTGGTATGCCTCGTCCTGAAGGCTATCGTAAAGCATTACGTGTGATGAAAATGGCAGAGCGATTTCATTTGCCAGTGATTTGTCTTATTGATACACCGGGAGCGTATCCTGGTATTGATGCAGAAGAACGCGGACAAAGTGAAGCGATTGCGCGTAATTTATTTGAAATGGCAAAGCTTGAAACGCCGGTTATTTGTACGGTAATAGGAGAAGGTGGTTCTGGTGGTGCTTTAGCAATTGGGGTCGGTGATCGTCTGATTATGCTTGAATACAGCACCTATTCGGTTATTTCTCCTGAAGGCTGTGCCTCTATTTTATGGAAAAGTGCCGATAAATCTCAGCTTGCGGCAGAAGCCATGGGCATTACTTCAGACAGAGTGAGAGAACAAGGCTTTTTAGATGAGGTGGTTAGAGAACCTTTAGGTGGCGCGCATCGTGATTTTGATGCAATGGCCGCCAGCTTAAAAGAAACCTTATTCCGTCATGTGAAAGAATTACGTCATGAAAAAATAGAAAGCTTATTGGATACACGTTACCAACGCATGATGTCTTTTGGCTCTTTTACAGAAGAAACAAAATAGAAAAATAAAAGTGGTTCTGGCTTTAGTTATAAGCACTCTATAGTGCGCTTGTGCTGCCTCTCCTGCTGGAGAGGGCTGGGGTGAGGAGAATAGAATAAAGCTTCTCCTTTTTTTGATTTGTGTAGATACTTAATGAAATTAGATAGCGCAGGTCTGCATCAGTTTTTAGAATCCCATTCAGCCACTACGCCAGTTTTTATTGGTTACAGTGGCGGAATAGATTCTCATGTTTTACTGCATTGTCTTGCAGGAATCCCCGAAATTCACTCTAAAATTACTGCGCTGCATGTACATCATGGGCTACAGTCTTGCGCGGATGATTGGGTGATTCATTGTGAAAAAGTGGCGCGTGATTTAGGGGTTAAGTACCAAACTTTGTATGTTAATGCCCAGCCTAAAAAGAGAGAAAGTCCTGAAGAGGCGGCGCGAAATGTGCGCTATCAAGCGTTTAAATCGGTTTTAGAAAAAGAAAAAGGTGGCAGTCTATTATTAGCACAACACCGTCAAGACCAAGTAGAAACTGTTTTATTGCAATTATTTAGAGGCGCGGGGCTAAAGGGATTGTCAGCCATGCCTGAGCGGGCAGTATTTGGTGAAGGCTATGTACTTCGTCCTTTCTTAGATGTCACGCAAGCAGAAATTCATCAGTATGCAAAGCAGCATAATTTACAGTGGGTGGAAGATCCAAGTAACCAATCCTCTGAATACGATAGAAATTATCTACGCCATGAAGTGCTGCCTTTGCTGGAAGCGCGCTGGCTGGGCTTAGATAAGGCCATTACTAGAAGTTCCAAGCACTGTGCGGAAGCCCATGAGAGTTTATCATTGGCGGCAAAAAGTGCATTAGAGCTTCTGTATCAAGACAATTCTCAGCGTTTATCGGTTAAAGGTTTAATATTGAATAAGCCGGTGATGCAGCAATGGATTATTCGCGAGTGGTTTGTTGAATTAGGCTTGAGAATGCCTTCACAAAAGGTATTAAAGACACTTTTACAAGAGTTGGTTTTAGCTGGAGAGGATGCTAACCCAAGGATTGAACATGATGGTCATCTGATTCAGCGTTATCAGGGAACTCTGTATATTTCAGAGAATCAGCCACTTGAGTTGGAACCCGTTGAGTGGCAAGATATTAATTCTCCAATTTCTTTAATTAATAATGGCTACTTGTCATTGCGCTCGGCAGACAAAGGGCTTGCTGTACGACAATTAAAAAATAATTGCATTGAAATACGCTATCGTCAAGGAGGGGAGAAAATAGCCCTCCCATTTCGTCAAGGACGGCATAGCTTAAAAAAATTATATCAAGAAGCGAATATTCCTCCTTGGCAAAGAGCTTCTACCCCATTAATTTATATTAATGGGAATCTCGCCGCCATTGCGGATCTTTGGGTCAGTGCTGAATTTTATGCAGAAGGGCTAGAGCCTTGCATGAAAGTTATTTGGCAACAAAGCTCATGACGAAAACTTGAAATTCGATTAAAATAGCTAACATTATTGTTCTTATTGGAACTGTTTACCCTTTTGCCGTATCAAGCAATGTCTTGATGCCAGCGTGGTAAATGGACTCTTTTCTCTCTCTTATCTGTATCTAGTTAATGACAAAATTTATATTTATTACTGGTGGTGTGGTTTCTTCTCTTGGTAAAGGAATTGCTGCTTCTTCTTTGGCGGCTATATTGGAAGCACGTGGTTTAAACGTTACGATGACCAAACTCGACCCGTATATTAACGTCGACCCCGGCACAATGAGTCCTTTTCAGCATGGTGAAGTCTATGTGACGGATGATGGTGCAGAAACGGATTTAGATTTAGGGCATTATGAACGTTTTCTTAGTACACGAATGACTAAGAAAAATAATTTTACTACCGGTCAGATTTACGAAAGCGTGTTGCGTAAAGAGCGTAAAGGCGAATATTTAGGCGCGACGGTACAGGTCATTCCGCATATTACCAATGAAATGAAAAAGCGCGTGTATGCCAGTGCTGAAGGAATGGATGTTGCCATTGTTGAAGTGGGCGGCACGGTGGGCGATATTGAGTCCCTGCCTTTTTTAGAAACCATTCGTCAAATTGGAGTCGAATTAGGGCATGATAAAGCTTTATTTATTCATTTAACGCTGGTTCCTTATATTAAAACCGCAGGTGAGATTAAAACCAAGCCCACGCAACACTCGGTTAAAGAATTACGCACGATAGGGATTCAGCCTGATATTTTAATTTGTCGTTCTGAAATGCCGATCCCAGTGAGCGAGCGTCAAAAAATTGCCCTGTTTACGAATGTCCAAGAAAAAGCGGTGATTTCAGCTTTAGATGCAGATACAATTTATCGAATCCCTTTACTGCTGCAAGAACAAGGCTTAGATGACTTAGTGGTCAATCAATTACGCTTGGATGTGCCACCGGCTAATTTAAGTGAGTGGAGTGAGGTGGTTGATGCAGTGACCAATCCAAAAGACAGCGTTAAAATTGCCTTAGTAGGTAAATATGTAGATCATAAAGATGCGTATAAATCTCTGACAGAAGCTCTTATTCATGCAGGCATTAGTACGCGTTATAAAGTCGAGATTAAATACATTGATGCTGAAGTGATTGAAAAGGAAGGTACGACACAGTTAAAAGATGTGGCTGCTATTCTAGTACCTGGTGGATTTGGTGAACGAGGGGTTGAAGGAAAAATCGCAACGGTTCGTTTTGCACGTGAAAATAAAATACCGTATCTGGGTATTTGTTTAGGAATGCAAGCCGCAGTGATTGAATTTTCACGTAATGTAGCGGGTTTGGAAGGCGCGCACAGTAGTGAATTCTTGCCGAATAGCCCTCATCCTGTGATTGGTTTAATTACCGAATGGAAAGATAAAGACGGGCAATTGGAAACACGTGATGCCGAGTCTGATTTAGGCGGAACGATGCGTTTAGGTGCACAAAAATGTCAATTACTCACAGAGTCTTTAACCTTTAAGACTTATGGTAAAGAAGTGATTACCGAACGCCATCGTCATCGTTACGAGTTTAATAATAATTATTTAGACATCCTAGAAAAAGCAGGTTTACGCTTTTCAGGAAAATCAATGGATGGTCGTTTAGTTGAAGTGGTCGAAGTAGCGGATCACCCTTGGTTTGTTGCTTGTCAATTTCACCCAGAATTTACTTCGACACCTCGTAAAGGTCATCCTTTATTTTCAGGTTTTGTCAGCGCGGCGATTCAACAAAAAAACAAACAGGCGAAATAACATGCAATTATGTGGATTTGAAACCAGTTTAGAAAAGCCCCTTTTTTTAATTGCAGGGACTTGTGTGATTGAAAGCGAACAAATGGCCATTGATACCGCAGGGTATTTAAAAGAGCTAACCGATAAACTCGGTATGCCGTTTATTTATAAGTCGTCGTTTGATAAAGCCAATCGTTCATCGCATGAAAGTTACCGTGGGCCAGGGATTGAAGAAGGTTTGCGTATTTTACAAGCCGTAAAGCAGCAAATTGGAGTGCCTGTTTTAACGGATGTGCATGAAGATACACCTTTGTCTGAAGTGGCTAATGTGGTGGATGTCATGCAAACACCGGCTTTTTTATGTCGTCAAACCAATTTTATTCAAGCGGTTGCCGAGCAAGGCATTCCTGTTAATATCAAAAAAGGTCAGTTTTCTGCGCCTTGGGATATGGTGCATGTGGTTAATAAAGCCAAAGCCACGGGCAATCAAAATATTATGGTCTGTGAACGCGGGGCTTCGTTTGGCTATAACAATTTAGTATCAGATATGCGCTCTTTAGCTGAAATGCGCAAGACCGATTGTCCTGTTGTTTATGATGCAACGCATTCGGTACAACTTCCGGGTGGGCAAGGTACTTCATCAGGTGGTCAGCGTGAACATGTTCCTGTTTTAGCGCGTGCAGCGGTAGCGGCTGGGATTGCAGGTTTATTTATGGAAACCCACCCAAATCCTGACAAAGCATTGAGTGATGGCCCCAATTCATGGCCATTACACCGTATGCAAGAATTATTAGAAACCTTAATGACGATTGATCAAGCGGTTAAAGCGCAAGCATTGATAGAAAATACATTATAAGAGAGTAAATTATGCCTAAAATTATTGATATTAAAGCCAGAGAAATCTTAGATTCACGCGGTAATCCAACCATAGAAGCTGATGTAATATTAGAATCAGGTGTGGTCGGGAGTGCGATGGTGCCTTCAGGTGCATCAACAGGTGAGCGTGAAGCGATTGAATTACGTGATGGTGATATGGCGCGTTATTTAGGGAAAGGTGTTTTAAAAGCAGTTGAATTTGTAAATACAGAAATTCGTGCGGCGGTCGTTGGTATGGATTCAGATGACCAAGTAGCCTTAGACCAAAAAATGATGACATTGGATGGCACAGAAAATAAAGGCCGTATTGGCGCAAATGCTATTTTAGGCGTATCGATGGCGGCGGCGCGTGCTTCTGCACAAGCCGCAGGTGTTCCGTTATATCGTCATCTAAATACCAGCGGAAAATTTATCATGCCAGTTCCGATGATGAATATTATTAACGGAGGTTCGCACGCTGATAACAGTGTGGATTTACAAGAATTTATGATTCTACCGGTGGGTGCGCCTAGTTTTAAAGAAGCGATTCGTTATGGGGCTGAAGTTTTCCATAATTTAGCGAAAGTTTTAAAATCGCGTGGTCTAGCAACCACAGTTGGTGATGAAGGAGGGTTTGCTCCTAATTTATCGTCCAATGAAGAAGCGATTGAAGTTATTTTAGAAGCGATTGAGAAAGCAGGCTATAAAGCAGGGGAAGATATTTATCTTGGTTTGGATGCGGCGGCCTCTGAATTTTATAAAGAGGGCAATTACGATCTAAGTTCAGAAGGTAAAACCTTAACGGCTACCCAAATGACTGACTTTTTTGCAGATTGGGTGGAAAGATACCCGATTATTTCTATCGAAGATGGCTTATATGAAAATGACTGGGAAGGCTGGAAAGGTCTAACAGACAAAGTTGGGGATAAAATCCAATTAGTCGGGGATGATTTATTTGTGACCAATCCTGCGACTTTAAAAGACGGTATTGAGAAAGGCGTAGCCAACTCTATTTTAATTAAGGTAAATCAGATTGGTACATTGACTGAAACACTGGAAGCGATTGATACAGCTCATGCCGCAGGGTATACCGCTGTGGTTTCACATCGCTCAGGTGAAACAGAAGATACTACCATTGCAGATTTATGTGTGGCAACCGGCACTGGACAAATTAAAACAGGGTCTTTGAGCCGTTCAGACCGTATTGCTAAATACAATCGTTTGATGAAAATCGAAGAAGAACTGGGTGCCGATGCTATTTATGCGGGTCGTAGTGCTTTTAAAAAATTAGCTTAATCCATTGTATAAAGTGAGCAAGAGAGACAAGTCTCTTGCTTATTTTTGCTCATTGTTTGTTTTGGTAGGTGTTTATTAAAATTAGTATTCTTATATTACTGAGTTTAATTGTGATGCTGCAATATCGCTTGTGGGTGAGTGAGAATAGCATTGCGAAAATGCACTTATATCAATATCAGTTACGCACATTAAAACAAGAAATTGATACTAAACAACAACGTAATGAATTGCTTTCTGTGGAAGTGGAGGATTTACGTCTTGAATCGGAGGCGATTGAGGAAATTGCTCGCTATGATTTAGGTATGATTAAGCAAAACGAAACTTTTTTTCAAGTATTCAAGTAGTTGAATTTTTAGATAAATATATCATGACTGATGCAATAAAATACTGGGGTATTGTCCCTGCGGCGGGTGTAGGCAAACGTATGCAAGCCGACCGCCCTAAACAATATCTGCCTTTAGCTGAATTAACGGTGCTTGAGCAGACTCTGAATCGTTTATTGCAGGTCGATTCCTTAGCGGCTGTTGTGGTGGCTGTTTCTACAGAAGATCCTTATTGGCCGACTTTAGAAATTGCGCAGAACCCGAGAATTTATACCGCTGCAGGCGGTAAAGAACGTGCTGATTCGGTGTTATCTGCTTTACACAGTCTTGCTGAGCAAGCCAATGAGAATGATTGGGTATTAGTGCATGATGCGGCTCGCCCTTGTATTACGGCGGCTGATATTGAAAATTTGATTGAGCAACTGAATACACACGCCGTGGGCGGTATTTTAGCGTTGGCTTCTCATGATACCTTAAAGTCGGTTAATGAAGATTTAGTGATTGCCGACACAGTGGATAGAAGTACCATTTGGCGTGCATTGACCCCACAAATGTTTCGTTATGGCGAATTAAAACACGCTTTAGAAGAAGCCGCGGAAAAAGGCTGGGTTGTTACCGATGAAGCGAGTGCTTTAGAGTTACAAGGTAAACAACCGAAAATAATTGCAGGCCGTTCGGATAATCTTAAAATTACGCGACCTGAAGATTTAGCATTAGCACAATTTTATTTGGAGCAGCAAACATGATACGTGTTGGACAAGGATATGATGTACATCGTTTTATTGATGAAGGTGATGTGATTTTAGGGGGCGTTAAAATTGATTACCCTCAAGGCTTGGAAGCGCATTCCGATGGCGATGTGGTGTTACACGCGTTAGCAGATGCTTTATTAGGCGCGGCGGCTTTAGGGGATATAGGAAAGCATTTTCCTGATACCGACCCTGAATTTAAGGGAGCAGACAGCCGCGTTTTATTACGTTTTGTTTATAATATAGTTAAAGAAAAAGGCTATACTTTAGGCAATGCGGATATTACCATTATTGCTCAAGCGCCTAAAATGGCTCCACATATTGTGGCAATGTGTACCAATATCGCTGAGGATTTAGAAGTGGATGTGGATTACATTAATGTAAAAGCGACCACCACAGAGAAACTTGGATTTGAAGGTCGTAAGGAAGGCATTGCGGTTCAAGCCACGGTATTAATTAATAAAAGCTAATTTTTATACTTTTTTAAGTTTTTTACACAAGTCAGTGTACTAAGCGAATAGAATAATACAGGGGCATTAAAAGAGCTACATCCTGTGTCCACAGTAAAAACACCGCTATTTTATCCCTACGTTTTCTATGCAAGCTAAATTTATTCACCTTCGCCTTCATTCTGAGTTTTCTTTAGTGGATGGGCTGGTTAAAGTTAAACCTTTAGCCAGCGCCTTAGCTGAGTTAAGCATGCCTGCGGTTGCCATCACTGACCAATCTAATTTCTTTTCTTTAGTTAAATTTTATCGAGCGTCTTTAGGGAAAGGCATTAAGCCTATTGCGGGCGCAGATATTTATTTGTTAAATCCCGCTGACTTTGCCAACCCTTTTTGTTTGACTTTATTAGCCAAAAATAATATTGGCTACCGAGTATTAACCGAATTACTCTCTAAAGCGTACCAAGAAGGCCAGCACCAAGGTGTGCCCATGGTGAAGCGCGAGTGGATAGAACAAAATAATGAGGGTTTAATTGCCTTATCAGGCGCGATAGAAGGCGATATAGGTGAGGCTTTATTAGCGGATGAAGAAGACAAAGCTCAAGCCTTAGCTGAATATTGGCAGGCTTTATTTCCACAAAGTTTTTATTTAGAAATTCAACGTATTGGTAAAGCGCAAGAAGAAAATTATTTAGCGAAAGCGGTTGCATTGGCCACGAGTTTAAATTTACCTGTGGTGGCGACCAATAATGTACGTTTTTTAAAGCCTGAAAATTTTGAGGCGCATGAAATACGGGTGTGCATTAATCAGGGGCGGGTGATTGATGATAATCGCCGCCCTAAAGACTATACAGTGCAGCAATATCTACGTAGTACAGAGGAAATGTTGGAGTTATTTTCTGATGTTCCCGAAGCGTTAGCCAATACAGTGGAAATTGCCAAACGCTGTAATATTGAATTGACCTTGGGCAAGAACTTTTTACCCGATTTTCCCGTGCCTGAAGGTATGTCCTTAGATGAATTTTTTATTGATGAATCTAAGAAGGGTTTAAATGCGCGTTTAGAAAAATACCCTGCTATTGGTCAGGGAACACCCGAAGAAAATCGCCGAGCCTATGATGCTCGTTTGAAAATGGAATTAGATACCATTGTACAAATGGGTTTTCCTGGTTATTTTATGATTGTGGCGGACTTTATTCAGTGGGCAAAAGATAATTTAATTCCTGTTGGTCCGGGTCGAGGTTCAGGTGCGGGTTCTTTAGTAGCTTATGTATTAAATATTACCGATTTAGACCCGATTGAATTTGATTTATTATTTGAACGATTCTTAAATCCAGAGCGGGTATCCATGCCTGATTTTGATGTGGATTTTTGTATGGATCGCCGTGATGAAGTCATTGATTATGTGGCGCAAAATTACGGACGAGAGAAAGTATCACAAATTATCACTTATGGTTCGATGGCAGCAAAAGCGGTTATTCGAGATGTAGGGCGGGTACTCAGTCATCCGTATGGTTTTGTCGATAGACTGTCTAAATTAGTTCCATTTGAAATAGGCATGACGCTGACTAAAGCTTTAGCGGCCGTACCAGAATTTCAAGAATTATATGATACCGATGAAGAAGTAAAAGCCTTAATGGATATGGCTTTATCCTTAGAAGGTACGGTTAGAAATGCGGGTAAACATGCGGGTGGGGTGGTCATTGCCCCGACAAAATTAACCGACTTCTCTGCGCTGTATTGTGAGCAAGGCGGGGGTAATTTAGTCACCCAGTTTGATAAAGACGATGTTGAAGCCGTGGGCTTGGTTAAGTTTGATTTCTTGGGTTTGCGTACCTTAACTATTATTGATTGGGCGCTACAAACCATTAATAAAAAGCAGGCGCAAGAAAATAAACCGTTAATTGATATTACCCAAATTCCTCGTGATGATAAAGCTTCGTATGATTTATTAATTGCAGCACAAACCACTGCGGTGTTTCAGCTTGAATCGCGCGGTATGAAAGAGCTGATTAAAAAGCTTAAGCCCGATTGTTTTGATGACATTATTGCCTTAGTGGCTTTATTCCGTCCAGGTCCTTTAGAGTCGGGCATGGTCGATGATTATATTAATGTAAAGCATGGTGCGAAAGCTGAATATGCTCATCCAAGTTTAGAATCCGTTTTAGAACCGACTAACGGGGTTATTTTGTATCAAGAGCAAGTGATGCAAATTGCGCGTGAAATGGGTGGCTATACGCTGGGTGGCGCGGATTTACTGAGGAGGGCCATGGGAAAAAAGAAGCTAGAAGAAATGGCACAGCAAAGGGCGTTATTTACTCAGGGAGCGGTGGATAATAAGGTAGAGGAATCTACTGCTACTTATGTATTTGATTTAATGGAGAAATTTGCTGGATATGGATTTAATAAAACAGTTGCTGAAAATACAGAAATATATACGCAAGAAGGCATTAAATTAATAAAAAACTGTCAGGCAGGGGATGTGGTTTTAAGTCGTACTCAGTCTGGTGATTTGGTTTACAGTCAAGTGGTGGAATTGCATGACCATGGCAAAGTACCGCTTTGGGAGATAATATTTGATGACGGAACAATTGAACGATGTACCCTTGACCATAAATGGCTTACCGAAGAAGGTCAGCAACCGCTCTGGAAAATCATACAAATGGGAGGCGAAGTGTGGGGAGGTTCTGCCTACACAAAGAACGCTGAAAGCACATCAGAAAGAATGTATAGCTTGTCTTGCGAAGAAAAAGAAATACCTTTGGTTGGCAAAGTGTGGGGCGGAGCAACGCACCAAGCGCGATATTCATGCTCATCAAAAACAATGTCCTGTTTGTATGGGGATGATTCAGACCGGGCCTTCTTCAGGAAAAGAGCGAGTCATGTATTGTGGCGAAAAAATTCGCACCAGACAAAAAGCATCGGTGCATTTTCAAGCATGCGAGAAATGCCAAAAAATTCGTCAAGAAATACGCGTACAAACTTGCAAAGATTTAGAGCATACGCCCGAAATGCGCGAAAAGTATTCAGAAACAGCAAAAATAACCTCAGCGCGATTAGATATTCAGCAGCAGAGAGCGGCTGTGCTAAAAAAATGGCGCGAAGACAATCCAGAATCCTTTCGTGCGATTCGTGCCAAAGCCCATGCCTCCCCAAAATATTCAAAAATGGAGATATGGTTAAAACCTTATTTAAGTCTTCTCGGTTTTGTACGCAACACCCAGTTGAGCTGTCAGGGAGAGCGCAAGCAAATAGATTTTATTCATCGAGAAAAGAAAATCGTTATCGAGGTCGACGGGCCTTGGCATTTTTTGCCCATTCAATCAGAGAATCATCTACAAAAAGTGCAAGCGCGAGACCTGCTATTAAATCAAGAGATAGTCAATCGATCTTGGCGATTAATCCGTCTATCGATGCAATGCTTCAAAGGAAGCTCTGGACAACTTATCTCACCCGAGCTACCGCATCTGGTTCAAGTTATCAACGATGGCAGTTGGGAGGGGATACGGTGTTACGGAAGCCTATACGAGCAACGTTCATGGGATGGAATCAAGGTTACGATCTTGAAGTAGATCATCCTGAGCATAATTTCATGTTGGCTTCAGGCTTGTGTTGCTCTAACTCCCATTCAGCGGCTTATGCTTTAGTGGCCTATCAAACGGCTTGGCTCAAAGCGCATTATCCGCCTGCTTTTATGGCAGCGGTGCTGTCATCGGATATGGATAATACGGATAAAGTGGTTATCTTAGTGAATGAATGTGCCGAAATGGGTATTAAGATTTGTTCACCGAATATTAATCTCTCTTATTTACGTTTTACGGTCAACGAAGCCAATGAAATTGTTTATGGTATTGGCGCGATAAAAGGCGTGGGTGAAGCCGCCATTGAAGATTTATTAACAGAACGTGAAACCAATGGCGCGTTTAAAGGCTTGTATGACCTTTGTAAACGGGTGGATTTACGCAAGGTCAATAAGCGTGTTTTCGAAGCTTTAATTCGAGGTGGTGCGTTTGATGTGTTTAATGATAATCGTGCCAGCCACATGGCGGAGTTGCCCACTGCGATTAAAGTAGCTGAACGGCATGGAAAAATGGTTGAAGTCGGGCAGAATGATTTATTTGGCTTGGCCGTGAATGCTGAAACACGAGTAGATGAAGTGCAGGATTATGCTCAATCCATCGAAGTTTGGTCTGAAAAAGAACGCTTAGGCTTTGAGAAGTTAGCTTTAGGGTTATTTTTAACAGGGCATCCCATTGACCAATACCGCCCAGAATTAAAAAATATTGTGCATGGGCGTATTGCTGATGTGGTGTTTAAAGTAGAAAAAAGTCGCGGTAAAATTGATGTGCGTTTAGCGGGTATGTTGGTTGGGATGCGTACGCGCTTGGATAGGAAAGGCAAAAATATGTGTTTTGCGACTTTAGATGATAAAACCGCACGTTTGGAGGTGGCAATTTATAGTGAGGTGTTTGAGTCCTATAAGGATGTTATCAAAACCGACGAAATTCTAGTGGTAGAAGGATCCGCGGGTATTAACCATTATTCTGGGGACTTGAGTGTCACAGCAGAAAAAATCTATACCATGGAACAGGCGCGTGAATCCTTTGTGCGTAGCTTGGCGATAAAATGGGACAGTACCCAGATAACGACGAAAACAGCCGATTTTATGCATCAGCTTGAAACTACCTTACAGCCTTTTTTAGGGGGGCAATGTCCTTTAATGGTGCATTATTCAACGGTAGACGATAAGGCGATTGTCCAGTTAGGCGATACGTGGCGTATTCATCCAACCGATGAATTATTGTCACGATTACAGCGGCTATTGGGAGGGGTGGGTGCCACCTATTTACGCTATCGATAAACACTTAATGGCTTGCCCTGTTTGCGATCTATTTTTAGAGCGTCCTACTTTGTTGAAAGAAGGGCATATTATGCAGTGTCCTCGTTGTTCCGAGGTATTAGAACATCCGACACGGCTTTCTATTAAGAATGATTTTATTTGTGTGGTCGTTGGCTTGATTTTTTATTTTCCTGCTATGTTGTTGCCTATTATTCAGGTGTCTATGTTAGGCGATACGGAAAGAATGTCGTTATTAAATTGTGTACAGACTTTGTTTCAAACAGGCAATATAGGGGTTGCATTGGGCTTTTTTTTTACTTTGTTTTGTGTTCCTTTATTTAAAATGAGTTTATTACTGTTTGTGATGACACGTTTATATTACAAGGTATCCAGTTGTTATATTGCAAGCAGTTTTAAACTTTATAATGCTTTCAATGCTTGGGGTATGCTGGATATTTTATTACTCAGTTTTATTGTGGCAGGCATTAAACTGAATGCAGATGCTGAGCTATCCGAAGGCTTGGGTTTATATTCCTTTATAATTTTATTACTTTCCAGTGCCTTACAAACACAATTATTGGATAAGCGTTTAGTGTGGCGATTAATTGAACGGCATGGAGACTAAATATCGTTCGGCCTTACAGCAAGGCTATATCAGTTGCCGACATTGCCATAGTTTACTTGTGTATCAGCCTGATTCGAAACAACACTGTACTTTGTGTCATAGTCGGGTGTATTCAAGAGTGCCACGCAGTATGCAGCGTAGCTGGGCTTTATTATTGAGTGCTTTTTTTATCTATATTCCAGCGAATATATTACCCATTATGAGTATCAATAAAGGGGGGATAGTCCGTACAGATACCATTATGTCGGGTATTATTCATTTATTTAATGTAGATATGCAGCCGATTGCTTTTATTGTATTTGTTGCCAGTATCCTTGTACCGCTCTTAAAAATGCTGGCCGTGGCGATTATTTTACTGGCGATTCAGTTTCGTTGGCATCAAGGGGTGAGTTTACGCAGCCGCTTATATCATTGGGTTGAATTTGTCGGACGCTGGTCGATGTTAGATATTTTTGTTATCAGTATCTTATTGGGTGTGGTGAAGTTTAGTATGGCATCGGTGAGCTTAGAGCCTGCGGCTTTTTTATTTGAATTAGTGGTTATTTTAAGTATGCTTTCTGCTTTGCAGTTGGATTCACGGTTAATTTGGGATGTAAAGAATGACGGGGACTAAGGTAAAAGTCACAGAAAGGCATTGGTTATCGGGCATTTGGTTATTACCTTTGATTGCGGCACTTATGTCGGGTTGGGTGATTTATCAAAATGCTTTAGAAAAAGGTATAGAAATTAGCATTATCTTTAATGATGCGGCAGGGGTACGCGCTGAGAAAACACAGATTATGTACAAAGGGGTGAGTATTGGCGTGGTGAAATCTGTTAATATGAGTGATAACTTTAAGCAGGTGAAAGTAACCGCTGAAATTCATCCTTCTTCAAAAAATGCCTTACGCGAGAGTACCCGTTTTTGGTTGGTAAAACCCACAGTTTCATTAACTGAAATTACGGGGCTGGATACCCTTGTATCGGGAAATTACATTAAGATGCAGCTGGGAAAGGAAGGTAAGGAAAAAAAGATTTTTACCGCTTTAGAATCGCCACCAACGCTTGAGCAAGAAGATAATGCCGGCTTACATATTGATTTGTTCGTGGCGCGTTTAGGCTCTATTGTGCGCAGTTCTAAAGTTTATTTTCGAGAAATTCCTGTGGGGGAGGTGTTGGATTATGCTTTATCGCCTACGGAAGAGGGCGTGATACTCAAGCTTCGAATAGAGGAGCATTATGCCGCTTTAGTTAAGAAAAGTTCCCGTTTTTGGAATGCTAGTGGCTTATCGGTTAAAGTGGGATTAAGTCAGGTTTCAGTACGCAGCGAGTCTTTAGCGTCTTTAATTTCAGGTGGCGTGGCTTTTTATAATCCAAGCAGTGCCAACGAAGTGTTGGCAAAAGATGGAGATAGCTTTCAATTATATGAAGATTTTGAAGCCGCCGAAGTTGAATTTGATCCTAAGTTGATTGCAAAAACAGAGGCTAAACGCTTTGTTCATATAACCGCGAATGAATTAGGCTCTATTAGCATTGGCTCTGCCGTGTATTTTAAAAAAATGCCCGTGGGTGAAGTGATTAATTACCGCTTAAGCCCCAGAGATAATTTAATTATTACTTTAGAAGTACAGAAGAAATATGCCCATTTAATTCATAAAAAAACCCGATTTTGGCGTAACAGTGGGTTAAAAATAAAAGCAGGTTTATCGGGTGTTGATGTGGAAATGGCTTCGGTTAAAGCCCTTTTAAATGGTGGCATTAGTTTTTCCGATGTATCAGGGAAGCGCAGCTATCGAGCGTATAAAAATCGCAGATACTATCCGTTGTATGAGGATCAAGAACAGGCGCGCGAGCTGGTTAAAAATATTACCATTCGCTTTGATTTATCCAAGGGAGTAGATGTGGGAACCGCGATTAAATATTTAGGGATTAAAGTCGGGGAAGTAACTTCGGTACAGTTAGCAAAAGATAATCAATCGATTATTGCTCAAGCAAAATTAATTGGCAGTGCGACAGACTTTGCACGAGAGGGTGCGAAATTTTGGGTGATTGCCGCAGAAGTGGGCTTATTTAATACCAAACATTTAGATACTTTAATTAAAGGCAATTATTTACAAATTAAACCGGGTAAAGGTAAAAAACAGGCTCAGTTTGAAGGCGAATTATTTTTTCCAGAGATAAAATCGGGTGTGCGTTTACGTTTAATCGCTCCACAGCTCGGTTCGGTGAAAATTGGTCAGGCAGTGAGTTATCGTCAAATTAAAGTGGGCGAGGTGGTCAGTTTTTCTTTAGGCAATCAGGCGCAAAATGTATTGATTGATATTGAAATTGCTCAGAAATATGCGGTTTTAGTGCAGCCAAATACAAAATTCTGGAATGCCAGTGGCTTAAAAGTGGATATTGGTTTATTCAGTGGCGCGGAGATACGTGCGGATTCGGTAGAAAGTATTATTCTCGGAGGAATTGCCTTTGCAACGCCTAATACTCCTTCTAATCAAACTATTACAGAGAATAGCCTATTTCAATTACACGATGATTATCAACCAGAATGGTTACAATGGTCTCCTGCGATTTCTCTTTCACGGAGTACCTTATGATACTGCTAATTTCACCTGCGAAAACTTTAGATATGCAGGCGGTTTATCCCGCTATTGAAACGACACAGGCGCGTTATTTAGACGACAGTGCAGAATTAATACAGCAACTGCAAACTTTGAGTTCAGATGAGCTTCGCTCGTTAATGGGTATCAGTGAGAAATTAGCGGTATTAAATTATCAGCGATTCCAAGAGTGGACTCGCGAGCAATCGAAAGATTTCTGTCCTGCCTTATTTGCCTTTCAAGGTGAAGTCTATCAAGGGATTGGCGCGGATACCTTTAACGAGGCAGATATAGTATTTGCTCAACAGCATTTACGCATCTTATCGGGTTTATACGGTATTTTGCGCCCCTTAGATGGTATGCAAGCCTACCGTTTAGAAATGGGCACTAAGTTAGTAAATGCGCGAGGTAAACATTTATATGATTTTTGGGGTGCTAAAATAACAGAAGCCATTGTTCAGGATTTGGGTGATGACAAAACGCCCGTAGTTAATTTAGCCTCAAATGAATATTTTAAAGCGGTAAAAGCTAAATTATTAAAAGCTGCAATCATTACCCCTATCTTTAAAGATGCTAAAAATGGGCAGTATAAAATCATTAGTTTTTACGCAAAAAAAGCGCGTGGCTTAATGGTCGCTTATGCGGTTAAGCATAAAATAACGCAAGTAGAGTCTTTAAAAGCATTCGACAGTGCAGGCTATTATTATTCTGAGTCGGAATCCAGTGCTACGGAGTGGGTATTTTTGCGGGATGAGTTATAAGAATACTGTATAATGGTGGGTTTTGAAATGCTTTAACCGCGTAATAGTCGCTTGATATAAATGAAAATAACAGCAATATATCCGGGTACGTTTGACCCAGTTACCAATGGGCACATCGATATTATTGCCCGTGCTGCGAAGCTGTATAGCCATGTTATTGTCGCCGTTGCGGTCAATAGCAACAAAGCGCCTTTATTTGATGTCAGCCAGCGGGTTGCCTTATTGGAAAGTGTTACCGCCCATTTTAATAATGTTAGTATTATCGGCTTTGATAATTTATTGGTGGATTGTGCAAAACAGCACGGTGCGGATGTTATTTTACGAGGCTTAAGAGCCATTTCAGATTTTGAATATGAGTTTCAATTAGCGGGAATGAATCGCCGATTATCACCTGAATTAGAAACCATGTTTTTAACCCCCGCTGAACAGTATGAATTTATATCATCGAGTATGATTAAAGAAATAGCGCGTTTAGGGGGCGATGTATCGAGTTTTGTACCCGAAATAGTACAAAACCATTTGCTTGAAAAGTTTAATAGAGGATAAAAATGTCATTACTAATTGATGATGAATGTATAAACTGTGACGTATGTGAACCTGAATGCCCTAATGGTGCGATTACTCAGGGTGATGAAATTTATGTGATTGATCCGAATTTATGTACCGAGTGTGTTGGACATCATGATGTGCCGCAATGTATTGAAGTCTGTCCAGTCGATTGTATTGATAAAGACCCTGCAAAAGTAGAGGAACAAGATACGCTGTATCAAAAATATTTAAAATTGACTGAATAAAATTTACAGTCAATAAGTCGTATGAAAAGGGGGAGCTATCGCTCCTCTTTTTTTTGCGTATATACAAAAGATAGACTAATTTTTTAGATTAATGGTAACAAAATGGCCTTATTACGCTTAAAAAAAGTTTCGATTGCATTTGGTACCCACTCCTTACTTAACAAGGCTGAATTTCAGTTGGAAGAAGGTGAGCGAGTTGGGTTGCTAGGACGCAATGGTGAAGGAAAGTCCACGCTAATGAAAATCGTTATGCGTCAAATCAATGCGGATGAAGGAGAAGTTTGGTACAGACCTGAATTGCGTATTGCCGTGTTAGAGCAGATGCCGCAATTACCCGATGAAGAAACGATTTATGATGTAGTGGCAGGCGGCTTAGGGGAAGTGGGCGGCTGGATTAAGCGTTACCATGAGCTTACACTGACCACTGACTTCACCGATGCGGTTATGAAAGAAATGGGCGATTTACAGCATCAATTGGATGTACATAATGGCTGGCAAATTCAACAACGGGTAGAAGGGACTTTAAGTCGCTTGCAATTACCGCCTGAAACAAAAATCAAAGGTTTATCGGGTGGTTGGAAACGCCGCGTATCCTTAGCTAAGGCGCTAGTGGTAGAGCCTGAAGTGTTGCTATTAGATGAGCCAACCAACCATTTAGACTTAGAAAGTATTATGTGGTTAGAAGAACAGCTGGTTAATTTTAAAGGTGCGATTTTATTTATTACCCATGATCGTTCTTTTTTACAAAAACTTGCCACGCGTATTGTCGATTTAGATCGTGGAAACTTAGTTTCTTGGCCGGGCGATTATGCCGATTATTTAGTGAAAAAGGCCGCTTCTTTAGAAGAAGAAGCCACACAAAATGCTCTGTTTGACAAAAAATTAGCAGAAGAAGAAGTTTGGATACGCCAAGGCATTAAAGCGCGTCGTACCCGTAACGAAGGGCGTGTTCGTGCCTTAGAAGCTTTGCGTAAAGAACGCTCGCAACGTCGTAACTTGCAAGGAACCACGAAACTTTCTGTTGAAAGTGGCGAAAATTCGGGTAAAAAAGTAGTCACAGTTAAGGATATGAGTTTTAGTTATCCTGATAAAGCGATTGTGAAAAACTTTTCCACGGTGATTCAGCGTGGCGATAAAATTGGTTTAGTGGGGCCGAATGGCACAGGAAAAACCACTTTCTTAAAATTATTATTAGAAGGCTTACAACCCGATTCAGGTGTCGTGGAGCAAGGGACTAAATTACAAATTGCCTATTTTGACCAATTAAGAGATGAATTGGATCCAGAAATTAGCGTAGCAGATACCTTGGCCGATGGTAATGACCATGTATTAATTAATGGCGAGCCGCGTCATGTTATCTCGTATTTAAGTGATTTCCTATTTTTGCCTGCTCGTTCTCGCTCACCCGTGAAAACGCTTTCAGGGGGTGAAAAGAACCGCTTACTTTTAGCGAAATTGTTTACCAAAACCGCCAACCTTATCATTATGGATGAACCCACCAATGATTTAGATATGGAAACCTTAGAACTGCTTGAAGAGCGTTTAGTTGAATACGACGGCACTTTATTAGTGGTCAGCCATGACAGAGCCTTTTTAGATAATGTCGTGACTAGCGTGTTTGTATTTGAAGGCGAGGGCGTGGTTAATGAATATGTGGGTGGTTATTCTGACTGGTTAACGTATAGCCAATCTAAGAAAAAAGAGCAAGCTAAAACGGAGAAAAAAGCCGCAAAAGCAGATAAAAAAGAATCCAATACCAGTCCTACAAAAAAGTTGAGTTATAAAGATCAAAAAGAACTGGATGAATTACCTGCTCTTATTGATGACTTAGAAAAACAGCAAACGACTATCGGCGCACAAATGAATGGCGCAGGTTTTTATCAGCAAGAGCAAAGCAAAGTTGATGCTGTGTTAGAAACCTTAGACGGCGTAGAAAAGAAGTTAGAGCTAAGTTATGCGCGCTGGGATGAATTGGAAGCGATGACTAAATAATCCATTGCAATCTTTTTCACATTTACATATAATGGCTGGCTACTTAGGGTTCCTTAAGTAGTCTGTGGAGAGTTGGCCGAGTGGCCGAAGGCGCACGCCTGGAAAGTGTGTATACGGCAACGTATCAAGAGTTCGAATCTCTTACTCTCCGCCATTATTACATCCAAGCAAGTCCATAAACATCCTGAAAGTCATATAAATAAACACTTAAAGTCATTTTATTGTCCAGTGGAGTCCATGAACATCCATTGACATACCCCCATGAAATGGGGTACTTTTAGGGGTACATTGTTGCCATCCTGAAGAGATACCCCCAAATGCCTTTAAATGTCCCTAAAATAAACTCTCTCAAGCCTAAAGATAAAGACTATAAAGTGTCTGATGAAAAAGGACTGTACTTGCTAATAAAGAAAAATGGCGCGAAGTATTGGAGAATTAAATATCGAATCAATGGAAAAGAAAAATTATTGTCATTGGGAGTATATCCTGATGTTTCATTGAAAGAAGCACGTGAATCCAGAGATTTGGCGCGTAAACAAATTAGCGAAGGTGTTGACCCTAGCTTAACGCGTAAACTTGAAAAGGCTGGGAGCAAAGAGAATACTTTTCAGGCGGTAGCAGAAGAATTTTTAATTAGTAATTTGCATAAATGGAGCGAGTCACACCAAGCCCATATTAAGCAATGCTATGAGCGTGATGTTTTTCCGTGGATAGGAGCAAGACCTCTAAAGGATTTGACAGCATTAGAGGTATTAACAACACTGAGGCGTATTACAGACCGTGGGGCATTAGAAACAGCGTCAAGGACTAAGCAATTTATAGGGCAGGCGATAAGATATGGAATTGTTACTGGAAGAGCTGAGAGGGATGTTACACAGGATTTAAGGGGCGCATTACCATCCCCAGTAAAAGGACATTACAACGCTATTATTGATAGTAAAATTCTTAGGAAGTTATTACTTGATATTGATGCTTATCAGGGAAGTTTTGTTGTTAGAACTGCATTACAAATTCAGCCTATGATTTTTGCTAGACCTGCAAATTTAGTTGAAATGGAATGGTCTGAAATTGACTTAGAAAAAGCTGAGTGGGTTATACCAGCAGAAAAGATGAAAATGAATGATAGACATATTGTCCCCCTTGCTTATCAGGTGATTGAATTATTAAAGGATATTCACCCTTTAACTGGAGATGATAAGTATGTATTTTCCAGTCAGCAGGGAAAGGTAAAAACAGGACATATAAGTAGAGAAACACCAAGCGCAATTATTAGGCGATTAGGATATAAGGGGGTTCATACAATGCACGGATTTAGGACAACAGCCAGTACGACATTACACGAAAAAGGTTTTAATTCAGATATGATAGAAAGGCAGTTAGCGCATGGAGAAAGAAATTTAGTAAAGGCGGCTTATTGTCATGCTGAGTATTTACCAGAGCGTAAAAAAATGATGCAGGTATGGGCGGACTATTTGGAGGGCTTAAAAAATGGTGCAACTGTTATCCCTTTTAAGGCAAAAATAGCTTAATCCATTTTCTAAAAAAGAGACTGATTGTGCGTATTTTATGGGTTGGCAATATAGCTTATGCTGAGTTAGAAATATTCACTCTAAAACAGGGGCTAATTGTGTGGATTATCTGAAAGTATGAAAAATACCGACACCTTCGACACCATCAGCACTACCAAGGGCTTGGGGGGTGTCTGCTTCAGCACCAGCATCGACACCGCTTCGACACCAGAGATAAGTTGAGGTTATGTTGAGGGTTACAGAAAGTTTTTTAAACCAAGGTTATTTTAAAATCCCTCAACCATGAGAAGACAATTAGCTTATATTGAATAATAAGAATATTAGAGGGCTATTTTTTAGTCTAATTGTGTGTGTTTTTATGCTTTTTGTATGAGATATAATAATGACATCAACTTAGTCTGAAAGGTCGAAAAGTGGACTCATTCCCCACTTAGTTGATACTTCTCAGGAATGATAATACTTTGAATGGAGTGTTTAATGACTAATTTGAGTGAAGATATTTATCGCCACTTCTATAAACGACAACTTATAACAGCTAAGGACATGGCTAATCTTATTTTAGGTAATGACCCTAGAGTAAAGCCTTTAGCGTACCGTCACTTAGGGTATAAATCAATCCTAGAAAAAATTACATATAAATTTAAATGCAAACCAACCGAAGAAATCTTAGTAAAAGAGCTTTTTCACTGGGCAGTACAAAATTTACCAGATTTTAAGCAACAGCTTCCTTTGAATTTAATTTTAAACACAGTAACTTTGGAATGTACATTACCTCAACTACAAAGTGAGGCTTTTAGTGTTGCAATCCCTTGCTCTAAAAGTGAATTAGAATCTGAGTATGTTAAAGCAATGACCGAAATTTATGAATTAAAGAAAACAATCAACAATTTAAATAGTGAAATTGAACGCCTTTCTGTTTTTGAAAAAAAAATAATTAATAAGCAGCGTGCTGGGAAAATTGGAGGGGAAAACAGTATAAATTCTAAAAAGGAGTACTAGCTAAAATTGCACGGAAAAAACTAACAGCAGAAATTTATAGTTTCCGTGCATATGATGAGGAACCATATTAACAACGTCCCAAGGAGGACACAATATGGTTCAACTACCCGAAACTGGTTTTCTGCGTTTATATCAAGTCATAGGAAACCCCAAATTAGACCCACCAATTCCTGCAATTATTCCAGTATCTAAATCTAGCTGGTACGCTGGTATCAAAGAGGGGCGATACCCAGCTCCTGTAAAATTAAGCAAACGTAGTTCAGCATGGAGAGTTGATGACATACGAAACCTTATCAATGAAATGGGGGAAGTGGTATGAACATTATTCCTTTCAATTTCAAAAATAATGATATTAGAGTTATTCAAGGAAAAAATGGAGAACCTTGGTTTATTTTAGCTGATATTTGTAAAGTGCTTGATATACAAAATCCGACCCAAGTTGCTGGCCGTTTAGATAACGATGAGAAAAGCAACCCTATGCCTGATATAGGGTTAAGAAAAGACCATATATTAATCAATGAGTCAGGGTTGTATTCAGTAATTCTTAGGTCAGATAAGCCAGCGGCTAAACCATTTAAAAGGTGGGTAACGTCTGAGGTTTTACCAAGCATTCGTAAAACAGGTTTTTATTCTGTCAAAACACTACTTCCAGATTTCACTAACCCAGCGATTGCTGCAAGAGCTTGGGCTGATGAGGTAGAAAAAAGTAGAGCACTTGAGGAGTTGGCAAAGATTAATGCTCCAAAGGTTAAATTTGCTGAGGTTATTACGAAAAATAGTAATACAAGGTGCATTCGTATTTGGGTAAAGTCTATGAAATCAGAAAATAATCTGACAGTAGGTGAGCGGGAGGTTTTTAAATTCCTTGTCGATAAAAAATATATCTATAAGCAAGATAAAGGTTACCTTCCATATTCTCGTTATGAATCTAACGGCCAAAAATGGTTTGAAATAGTTATTGATGAAATTAATGGAAAGCCTCGTAGACAGTTAAAAATCACTGGTAAAGGTGTTTTTTCTTTAACAGAAAAAGTCATTAACCATAGAAGGGATGGAGTTAAAGCTCTTAGCATTATTAGCAACTAGCTATACTGATTATGAGCAAGAGCTTCGGACGTATATCAAAGCATGGGTAGAGAAAGATTTAGCTTATATCAAGGCAGAGCAAAATAACTTATTTTTATTACTTCGTGAATATATCCCCTATAACGAATGGATGATTTTATTAGACTCGATTGAAAGGGATGCTGTTTCATTCTTAGGTGCTAACTCAATTAATAAGGTGACGTTATGAATCTTGAAAAAAGATTGAGTAATTACAACACCAATAACCCTAGCCATACTTGTTTAGCTGATACGAAAGGTAATATTTGCGACAGGACAGAGGCAGTTATTCATTTATTACAGGATGAATTTGCTATGGGTGATTGTTCATTTTTAATGCACTGGAGTCTATTCGATTGGGTATAGCTGATATAAAAGCAATTGCATTTCATTATCACGAGTCACAAAATAAACAGGCATAAAAAAGCCCCATAACCGTTGAAAGTATGGGGCATTATCTGGTGCTATTCTTTAAAACCAAGATAATTATAGCATTGGATTTGCCTTAAAGGATTGAGAAAAATGAAAATTACCACACAAGATAAAGCTGTACTGGAGTGGCTTGAAAGATTTGGCAGTATTGAGCCGATGCAAGCATTAGGTGAGCTGGGTTGTTACCGACTCAGTGCAGTAATTCACCGAATTAGAAAACAAGGTTATAAAATAAAAACTGATAGAGTCGTGAAGCAAGGGCGGCATAGAAAGGTTTGTTTTGCTAAATATAGCTTAGGCTCCGTTGACGTTTGCAAAAGGATGATTTTTTGATAATAATCATCTCTTTTAATCCATAAAATGAGTATTGAAAGAGCGACTATTAGCGATCGAGAGTGGGCACTTATTTACCCTGAATTATC
>Ga0209292_1000064_pt1 | contig 162464 bp, 131 predicted proteins | sample GOMGulsemesocosm_2_FD_184634 | JGI IMG/M metagenome (GOLD analysis project Ga0209292, IMG submission 184634) | Methane-oxidizing microbial communities from mesocosms in the Gulf of Mexico - GOM9C Gulf of Mexico (SPAdes) (version 2) | ecosystem: Environmental > Aquatic > Marine > Cold seeps...
AAACACGTCAGGACCATTTTCTTGCTCAATAAAACCGAAACCTTTAGTTTCGTTGAAAAATTTAACTTTACCAGTAACTGTATCAGACATACTAACATTTTCCCGTAGTCATAAAATAATAATGTGGTTCTAACCAACATGGAAAGAAACCGTTTTCACCCGAGTAAATGCCCTCTACCAAAAAGTACAGGAAGAGGAAGGAAACAAACCATATTCGACACAATCATTGCTTCAAACAATAGTTTGCATTGTTTAAATCCGCCTGTGTAGAATATTCAAGTATATCATCACACTATAAGTGCATCAGATAGATAACCTACAACAAAAGTCAGTATAAACCTTCATCTGCAACGCAAGAACTCAACGCAAAAGTAGTCTAGCATAGTTATTTTTAATATGCTTTATAAAAAATTAGATTAGTTCAACATTTCTTCAATTTATATGAAGGTAGTAGCCAAAGCCAATGGAAATAGAGTTTTAAGTGCTGTTGGGAAGGGGATTACAAGCAAAAAGTGACGACTAGTTAGACCAGTCGTCACTTTTTCTATTAATAACAGTTGTTAGTTATTAAAAACTAAAGTGCTGCAATTTGTTCTTTTTGTTCGAGCATTTTCGCTAGAGCAGACTCAGCTTCGGCTAACTTTGCTTTTTCTTTTTCAATAACCGCAGCAGGTGCTTTACTAACAAAGTTGTCATTGCTTAATTTACCACGAGTTTTAGCTGCATCTTTCTCAAGCTTCTCCATGGCTTTATCTAAACGAGCCAGTTCAGCTTCTTTATCAATTAAACCTGCCATTGGAATAAGCACAGACAAGTCACCCACCAAAGCGGAGGCTGAGGCTGGGCCTTGCTCATCTTCAGACAAAACCGTAATACTTTCTAGCTTGGCTAGTGTTAGCAGAAACTGCTCGTTGTTACTTAAACGACGTTGATCGTTGTCATTAACATTTTTAAGTAATACTGGTAATGCTTTGCTTGGCGATATATCCATTTCACCGCGAATATTTCGGATAGCGACAATAAATTGTTTTACCCACTCCAAATCATCAATAGCTTGTTGGTCACATTTGCTCTCATCAAATTGAGGGAATGCTTGTGTCATTATTGAATCACCCACTTTACTAAAGTTACTTAGTGGCTGTACACGTTGCCAAATCGTTTCCGTGATAAATGGCATAATTGGATGCATTAAACGTAATAAGCCCTCTAAAACATTTACTAAGGTATGACGAGTACCACGTTGCTGTGCTTCATTACCTTTAAACAATACTGGTTTGGTTAACTCTAAATACCAATCACAAAATTGGTTCCACGTGAACTCATACAGGGCTTGTGAAGCAAGGTCAAAGCGGAAGGTGTCAAAAGCCTCATGCACAGTTTTCACTGTTTGTTCAAATTGGCCAAGGATCCAACGATCGGCAAGCGATAACTCCATATCACCTCCTGCAGAGCCACAATCAAACTCTTCGGTATTCATCATTACATAACGACTAGCGTTCCATAATTTATTAGTGAAGTTACGGTAACCTTCAAGGCGTTTCATGTCCCAGCTGATATCGCGGCCTGTAGTTGCAACTGATGTTAAAGTAAAACGCAAAGCATCAGTACCATGTGCCTCAATACCTTCTGGGTATTCTTTTTTAGTAAGTTTAGCAATTTTAGCTGCAAGCTTCGGTTGCATCATATTACCAGTTCGTTTTTCTAGTAAATCTTCTAAAGAAATGCCATCAATCATATCTAATGGATCAACAACATTACCTTTAGATTTACTCATCTTATCGCCATTTTCATCGCGAATAAGACCTGTCATGTAAATCTTTTTAAAAGGTATTTGCGCTTTACCGTTTTCATCTTTGTTGAAGTGCATGGTCATCATGATCATACGTGCAACCCAGAAGAAAATAATGTCAAAACCAGTTACTAAAACGTCAGTTGGGTGGAAAGTCTTTAAGTCTTCTGTATCTTTTGGCCAACCTAGCGTAGAGAATGTCCATAAGGCTGATGAGAACCATGTGTCAAGAACATCATCGTCTTGACGCAGCTTCATATCGCTAGCAATATCATTGTTTGCACGTACTTCTTCCTCAGTGCGGCCCACATAGACTTTTTCGTTCTCGTCATACCATGCAGGAATACGATGTCCCCACCAGAGTTGACGTGAAATACACCAGTCTTGGACATCTTTCATCCAAGAGAAATATAAGTTTTCGTATTGCTTAGGAACAAACTCAATTTGGCCATCTTTTACAGCATCCACAGCAGGGCCTGCTAGCTTTTCAACACGAACATACCATTGGTCAGTTAAAAGAGGCTCAATGATTACACCTGATCTATCACCGTAAGGAGCAACTAAATCATGTTCTTTGACTTCAACTAATAAACCAAGCTCATCAAATTTAGCAACAATGGCCTTACGAGCTACAAATCGGTCCATACCAGCGAATTCGCTTGGTAATTCAGCACTATAAACAGTCGATGCTTCACCTTTAGTATCATAAACTTCGGCGCTCGTTAAAATAGCCGCATCTTTATCTAATATATTAATTTGTGGCAATGCATGACGTTTACCTACTTCGTTATCGTTAAAGTCATGGGCAGGAGTAATTTTTACACAACCAGTGCCTTTTTCCATATCAGCATGTTCATCACCAACAATCGGAATCAAACGATTTACTAAAGGTAATAAAACTTTTTTACCAATAAGATCTTTATAACGAGGATCTTCAGGGTTAACGGCCACACCTGTATCACCTAACATGGTCTCTGGACGAGTAGTCGCTACCACTAAATAATCAAGGCCTTCAGCCGTTTTTTCACCGTCAGCCAGTGGGTAGCGAAGATGCCACATATGACCTTTTTTATCTTTGTTTTCTACTTCTAAATCAGAAATAGCGGTATGGAATTTCGGGTCCCAGTTTACTAAGCGTTTACCGCGGTAGATTAAGTCATCTTCAAAAAGACGCACAAACACTTCCTGTACTGCTTCAGACATACCGTCATCCATAGTAAAGCGTTCACGACTCCAATCAATAGAGTTACCTAAACGGCGCATTTGTTTACCAATAGTGCCGCCAGATTCTTCTTTCCATTCCCAAATTTTGTCGATAAAACCCTCACGACCATAATCATGACGAGTTTTGTCCTCTTCAGCGGCAATTTTACGTTCAACGACCATTTGCGTAGCAATGCCTGCATGGTCACAGCCTGTTTGCCATAGAGTATTTTTACCTTGCATACGTTGGTAACGAATTAAGGTGTCCATGATGGTTTGCTGAAAAGCATGACCCATATGTAAACTACCTGTCACATTTGGCGGCGGAATCGCAATGCTGTAACTGTCACCTTCACCCGTAGGGCTAAAGTAACCTTGCTCTTCCCAGCTAGTATAAAGGGACTGTTCAATGTCGGTAGGGTTAAAGGTTTTTTCCATCATTTTTTCCGCTAATAGGTTTAAGTGTTGTACGTTATTCGTTGCCGAAAAGTGCAGTAAAATAAAAAATACTGCTTATCGTAATATGTTTTTATGTTTAGTCGTTCTTTATTTGTACTTTTATTCTTTTACTTAGGACGTTTTAGTTGTTTCTTCAGGCTCAATTACCGCTTGGTTATCTACTTGAAACCCCCATTGGCGGCAAGTTTTAAAACGTTCTCTTGCTTGTTGTTTAAGTGTTTCATCACTGGGCACAAAATCAACAATATACTGAAATTGATTAGCAAAGTTAGGCACAGTACTGGTCAAGTTGATCAGCACAGGGCGACGACCCTGTGGTGCCTGATAACCTATTTCAACAATAGCGCCTTGTTTTGGACCTTCGCCAACGAGGTTGTGTGGTACAAAGCTATCACTATCAAATGCCCAAAGCATTTCATCAACTTGCTCAGCATGCTGTTTATCTTGTGTATAAATATAGACACGTTGATTTTGTCGATAGAAGTGACTGGCTTGCAAACACGCATGATAGATAGCAGAACGTGTATCTTTATCAGACTCATCTGTTGCTTCGTCCTTAAGTAGATAAAACATTACTTGGGTTTGCATTTTTTTTACCTAACTCTAAAAGCCTAAATCAAAGATCTAATTTACTTAATCTAATTTTACAGGTCTAATTTAATGACTAAACCCTAATAGCGTAGCTACTAGGGTTTAATTTTTACTCATACGAACAGAGAAGTAGCTTATTCGCCTTGCTCTTGACCTGAACGATTAAGTAAAAATTGCGTTAACATACTTACCGGACGACCTGTAGCACCTTTGTTTTTACCACCACGCCATGCTGTACCAGCAATATCTAAATGTGCCCAGTTATACTTTTTAGTAAACTTAGATAAGAAACAAGCTGCAGTTATAGTGCCTGCCTCTTTGCCACCTAAATTAGTGAAGTCAGCAAATGGGCTCTCAAGTTGGTCTTGATAGTCATCCCATAATGGCATACGCCATGCTCTATCTCCACTTTGTTCAGAAGCATTTAATAGTTCATGCGCTAGTGGATTATGGCTACTTAATAAAGCTGTTGCGTGAGCGCCTAAAGCAACAACACAAGCACCAGTTAAGGTCGCAACATCAATAACAGCATCAGGTTCAAAACGCTCAACATACGTTAGTGCGTCACATAAAACTAAGCGCCCTTCAGCATCGGTATTAAGTACTTCAACTGTTTGACCAGACATAGTTGTTAATATATCACCAGGGCGATAAGCATTGCTGCTTGGCATGTTTTCACAGCCAGCTAAAACACCAATAACATTGATAGGTAAGTTAAGTTCAGCTAGGGCATGCATAGCTCCTAGTACACCTGCAGCACCTCCCATGTCATATTTCATTTCATCCATGCCAGCGCCTGGTTTTAATGAAATACCACCACTGTCAAAGGTTAAACCTTTACCAACAAGTACCAATGGCTTTGAATCATCACCAGCGCCATCGTATTTAATGATACTCATTAGTGATTCATTAACAGAGCCACGACCTACTGCTAAGTATGAACCCATACCCAGCTCTTCCATTTCTTTTTCACCAACAATGGTAGTGGTAACATTTTCATAATCACTTTCAAGAATCTTAGCTTGCTCGGCAAGATAAGCAGGATTACAAATGTTTGGTGGCATATTGGCAACATTTTTACAGGTAGTAATACCTTCAGCAATAGCCAATGCATGAGCAACCGCGCGTTCACCAATGGGTAATTCACGGCGAGTTGGTACATTAAAAACGATTTTACGTAGCGGGCGACGAGGCTCAGCAATACGCGTTTTTAAACTATCGAAACTGTATAAAGCATCTTGTGCGGCTTCTACAGCTTGGCGTACCTTCCAGTAAATATCACGACCTTTAACGTGCAACTCAGATAAGAAACAAACAGCTTCCATAGAGCCTGTTTCGTTTAAGGTATTGATTGTTTTAGTTATAATTTGGCGATATTGGCGTTCATCTAGTTCACGCTCTTTACCGCAGCCAACGAGTAATACACGTTCACTTAAAATATTAGGCACATGATGTAATAATAACATCTGTCCTGACTTACCTTCTAAATCGCCTTTGCGTAAAAGGTTGCTAATGTAACCTTCACTAATTTCGTCAAGCTGCTCGGCTGTGCCGCTAAGTCTGCGTGGTTCAAAAACACCTACCACAATACAAGCGCTACGTTGTTTTTCTGGACTGCCGCTTTTTACACTGAACTCCATGACTTTTCCTTTTACAAATTATTAAGGTATTTTTAGCTTAACTTGCTAAAATAAGTAAAAAATAGCACTCTTGTCTATTCAAGTGATATTGCTAAGGGCTATAATTATAGTCGCACTCATCAATATTCGTTAGTTACTGACTATATAGTTTACTTATGAAAACGACAAGTTTACTTAATATTTGCCATAATGTCAGAAAAAAACTAAGTTTTTACAGGATCTTTTTGTGATCATTTTTCGTTATTTATTAAAAGAAGTCGCCAAGACACAATTAGCCGTATTTTTTGTGTTAATGACTATTTTTATTAGTCAAAAATTTGTACGTTTTCTGGGAGATGCCTCTGAAGGAAGTATCCCAGGGCAACTAGTGATGACTTTTATTGCCTTGAAAATTCCAGATCTTGCTGGTTTTATTCTGCCACTTAGCCTCTTTCTGGGGGTTTTACTTGCTTATGGCCGAATTTACGCCGATAGCGAAATGACTATATTGCACGCTTGTGGTGTTAGTGAGTGGTATGTTGTACGCGTGACATTAGTCCTGGCGGTTATCACTGCTATTTTTACTGGTATTTTCACCTTGTATCTTGCGCCGCTTGCTTCTGAATATCAATACCAAGTAAGAGAAGAGCTTGCTGCCGACTCAGGTCTAAGCGCACTGGTTTCTGGACGTTTTCAACAAACGGGTAATCAAGACGCTGTGGTTTTTATTCATGATAAAGACCGAGAAACTAATAGTTTTAATAAAGTATTTGTTGCTCAGTTACCATCAGGTGCTAATGCAGAGGCAAGCATTATTAATTCAAGCTTGGTATATGCTAAAACGGGCCGGGTTTTTGAAGACGAGCAAGGCTCTCAACAGCTAGTTCTGGGTGATGGCATTCGTTACCACAGAGATATCGATAGTAATGAATTCCAGTCAGTGGCATTTAATAAATATTATATACAGATAAAAGATCAAGAAGTCGAACATCAACACCGTAAATTGAGTGCACTAACTACTTTTGAGTTATATAACAATATTCCGCCAGAGTTAGAATCTGCTTATCGAGCTACTATTCAGTGGCGTATCGCTTTTCCACTAATCTGTATTATTTTAATTTTTATTGCCGTACCGTTGAGTGTGGTAAATCCAAGGCAAGGAAAGTTTGCCAAAATGTTGCCTGCTTTAATGCTATTTCTGGGGTATTTATTACTATTAACCTCCATGCGATCAGCTATAGAGAAGAATGCTATTCCTAGCGTTATAGGCCTATGGCCAATACACATCAGTGCCTTTTTTATTGGTATTATGTTATTAATGAAAGAGCGAAGTAGTGGTCGAATTATTAAAGCAAAATTGCCAAGTTTTAAGAAAAATAAGCGTAAGCCTGTCAATAAAATCAACAAAAGCAAGGAAGGCTAATGCGCATTGTTAATTTTTATATTGGACGCGTTATTCATGTTCGCGCTTTTACTACTTTTATTAGCTTAGCTATTTTTACACGTGTCAAACTGAATAGTGTTATTAGATTTATGGAACAGGGTAAGGGTAGTTAATGCGCATTGTTAATTTTTATATTGGACGCGTTATTCATGTTCGCGCTTTTACCACTTTTATTAGCTTAGCTATTTTTACACGTGTCAAACTGAATAGTGTTATTAGATTTATGGAACAGGATAAGGGTAGTTAATGCGCATTCTTGATTTTTATATTGGGCGGATTATTGCGTCTACCACTTTCATTACTTTAGCGGTTTTTGTTAGTGTCAGCGGTATTATTAAGTTTGTGGAACAAATGCGTGCCATAGGCCGTGGTAATTATGATCTCGCTCATGCTGCATTATATGTACTTTATGCTGTACCACGTGATGTGGAAGTCTTTTTTCCAATGTCGGCGCTGATTGGCGGCTTAATTGGTATAGGTATGTTAGCGAGTAATAGTGAGTTAATTGTGATGCAAGCCGCAGGTTTATCACGATTAGATATTATTAAATCTGTGATGAAAACTGCAATATTATTGATTTTTGTCAGTATGGCTATTGGTGAATGGTTAGCACCTAGTGGTGAAGCTAAAGCACGTGAAATTCGAGCGCAAGCCATATCAGGCGGTAGTTTAATTGCAGCTAAGAATGGTGTATGGGCTAAAGATGGCGATTACTTTGTTAATATCGGAGAAGTACAGGATAAAGGGCAGTTAAAGAAAATCCAAATTTATGGCTTCAATGACCAATTGAAAATTGATAGCTGGCTTTCTGCTAAAAGTGCTACCTATCAAGATGAAAGTTGGTTACTCAAAGACGTTGAAGAATTCATCTTAATTGAAAATCAAATCATCACTAAAAATCATAGTACCAAAGTATGGAATTCCTCATTAACACCTAAAAAATTAGGTGTGGTAACGGTTACACCTGAATCACTATCATTACGAGGTTTAACGGATTACTTAGATTACTTAGAAGCAAATGAACAAGACCCTAGTCGTTATGAACTAGCTTTTTGGCGAAAACTAATGCAGCCATTAACGGTAGCGGTAATGTTATTGGTGGCACTCTCTTTTATTTTTGGTCCGTTACGCTCTGTGTCTATGGGCGCCCGCATTATGATGGGAGTATTTACAGGCATACTATTTTTTATTAGTAATGAAGTATTAGGTTCATTGAGTTTGGTTTATCAACTCCCGCCAGTGATGGGAGCTATGTTGCCAAGTTTAATTTTTATTAGCCTTGCTTGGTACTTTATTAGTAAGAAAACTGCCTAGTTAACTTTAACGCTATGCTTTTCCTATTGATAGATGGCATAGCGCTCTTTCAGCCGTAGATATTAATGGTGGTTATTTGATGCAGCCTTATGACGCAGTTCGCCTTTATAAACGCCCACGGTTAACTTCAAGAGATAACACCACTACCTCAGTTTTACTTATTCTATCTTGTAGGCTCAGTTTATTTTTTCTATCAAAAATGACTAAAATATTTCCTAGGCCAAATAAGGTTGGAATCAAGCGTTTAACTGCTGTGGTTTTACTTAATAATGAACCATCTAGGTTTTGTAAACGTAATCTCCAGGCTCTCATCCCGAGTGTTTGACCGCTTTTAGTCCAAAAGTAGACAAAGAAAAAGCCGACCCAAGCCATTTTCCACAACTCATTTGGCCACTTTAACCAGGGGGTATTGGCAATCGTGTCAGAAAAGTGTTGTTCTCCCTGCATGCCATATAAACCAAAATAATGCCCTAGATATATCAATAAGAAAGAAGCCGCTCCAGCTACCATATATACAGCAAAAGAAAGTAGGAAATCATAAACCCATGAGCCAAAACGGCGTCTAAAGCCAGCGCGGGGAAATGTTGCAGAGGTAGTATCAGTCATTGAATCTTCTTTATGTTAAATTTTTGCGAGCAAAATGGTGAAAAATAATGCCTCGAAGTTTAACAAAATTTATCTTAATTGAGTATCCCTGTGAGCTAGCGTAAAATACGGCACATACAGCAGGAGGTCTTGTTGTATTGATACACTTTCAATTTAGGGAGCATATTTACTAAATGGCTACTAATTTTCCAGTACATGGTAATTTCGAGGTCAGCATTGAGGAAGATATTCTTATTCTTAAATGTCAGGGTCCGTGGAACATTGAATTTTTTCACATGCTTCATCAGGACCTTATCAGTGCGGTTAAACAAGTAAATCCGAGTAACTATGCTGTTTTACTTATCACTGCTGGTGAAGCTATAGGTACTGCAGAAGCGATGGAATATCATATTAATTTTCTTAAACAAGGAAATACCAAAGCGGTCGCCATAAACTTAGCATGTAGTGATGTACCATCAAGCACTGAAAACTTATGTCGTATTGCTTATCAAGCCGCAAATTTAAAACATGAATTCTTTCTGGATAACAATAAGGCCATGTCTTGGCTTAAAAAGCAACTTACCTAACTTCATAGCTTCGTTATCATATTAATAATTTCTTTGGCTTTGCTCTGTTAGCGGTCAATCACTCACAGGTGTGATTTAATGCGTTTTATTATTTTCTTTATTTGTTTATCTCTCACAAGAGTGGCTAGTGCTAATGAAGCAGTAAAACATTATGAACAAGCTTTAGATTATTTAAATGCAGGCAAGATTTTCGCAGCAGAAGTTGCGGTGAAAAATAGTCTACAACTTGATCTTAATTATTTACCGGCACGACTACTTTTAGGGAAGGTATTGCTCAAAACAGGTAAGTATCAAGCCGCGGAAAAAGAATTTGAGCGATCATTGCTGCTTCATGCCGACTCATTTAGCGTAATTCTTTTATTAGTTGAAGTGAAGTTGTTGCTTAATAAAAATGAGCAAGCACTTAATTTTTTAGCAAAACACCCACAATTAAAAACTAAACAGCAATACTACTTACTTCAAGGTGATGCATTCAAAGCTCTTGCTCAATACGACAAAGCGTTAACTGCATACCAAAATGCCACATCAGCACAAGAGACATCTGTACAAATGCATACAGCACTTGCTGATTTATGGTATCAACAAGAAAATATAACTAAAGCACAAAACGAAATAAAAAAAGCACTTACTTTACAAAGTGATTATATCCCAGCGTTACTATTAAGCAGTGCAATTTATAAAAAACTAGCTCACTATCAACAAGCAGAACATGCTATCAATCTAGTGTTATCAACTAATAAAAATAATAAACAAGCTTTATTTGCCCGAGCTGGATTGTTATTAGCGCAAGAGAAAGTCAGTCAAGCATTGGCTGTCGCATTATCCCTTAGGCAGCTGGCGCCTGATGACCCTTATAGCAAATTACTACACTCTTCAATTGTTGCGCAACAAGGACAAACGAGGCAAGCAAGGCGAATATTAACAGGTATAAAGCATCAACTTAGTGGTATTGATGATCGTCATCGTAATGAACAACCAATATTACTATTGTCAGCAACGGTGGACTTTCTTAACAGCAATCGACATGCAGCTAAGCGTAAATTTTTACGGTATATCGAATTATATGGTGAAAACTCAAGTGCCCGTCGTTATTTAGCTATCATTACCTTTAGAGCCAATCAGTTAGATAAAGCACAGTTACATATCGAAAAAGCAATCGCGCAAAATAGCTATGATGCTGATATATATCTGTTAGCGGCAGAGATTTATCGCCAAGCAAAATTGCCAGGTAAACAGTTGGCCATATTAAAAAAAGCCAAAATAAATTTTTCAGGTAATGACAAAGTTAACCAGCATTATGTCGTAAGTTTATTAGACAATGGCTTATTTAAAAAAGCGCTAAATGCTCTCGATGATACTAACGAAAATAGCAGCTTACAAAATAAAACTGTACTCGCTTTTATGCAGTTAAAGTCAGGTTTATTAGATCAAGCAAGGTTAACAACACAAGGGTTGCTTGAGGAGTATCCAGACAAGGTTGAAGTCCTACAACTAGCAGGTGAATTATCGCTAAAAACATCTAACAACAACCAAAGAGCAATATATTTTTTTGAACAAGCATTAGTCTTAGATGAAAGCTTCACCGCTGCTTTAGTATCACTTGCGGGTATCTATTTACAGCAGGGTAAGGTTGATAAAGTTGAGAAGCTTTATCAAAAATTACTCAGTATTGATCAGGATAACAGCCTTATTCAGCAACTGTATGCTGACTTAGCAATCAAGCAAGGCCGTGTAGCCTTAGCAATAAAGCTTCTTAGGCCACAAGCAGAGGCAAATGTATACAAAGCAGGTCGGGCATTACTGAACTTATATATTATTAATAAACAAGCAGAGCAGGCATTAGCCTTAATAACAAATTTAGAAAAAGCTTACCCACTTGATGAGGCACTACTGTTGAGCAAAAGTCGAGTGCAAGCACAGCTCGGTCAATTAATTTTTGCTAGTAAGTCATTAAATATATTATTTGGTTTGATTTATGATAATGGTGATAAGTTAATAACTCTAGCACATGCACAACTTGATATTGGTGATGCTGTTTCAGCAAATAAAAGTATCACGCGAGTAAAGTATCTTGAAAATATAACCGTTCCTCCCTATTTACAAGCTAGATATTATTTGTTGATTAAAGAGGTCGATAAAGCTGAAGCTATTATTAAACAGGCATTAAATAAAACACCAGCAAGTAGTGGTTGGCTAGTGTTAAAAGTGCAGCTTTTGATTGCGCAACAAAAATTAGCAGCAGCAACAAAGATTCAAACACAATTATATCAAAAACATAACACGCGGGATGATTTGAAATTGTTGGCACGTTTATATGGTCAGCAAGGAGAAGTAACAGCATTGATGGGGCTATTGTCTGGTTGGTTGAAAGACACTCCTTATGATGATTGGGCTAGATCACAATTAAGTGCTTTAGCGCTAAGTCAGAGAGATAAAGTCTTAGCCATTTCAGTCTTGGAGAATGCGCCGAACTTAGCCAAGCAACCTGCCTTTATGAATAACCTTGCTAGTTTTTACCTAAACGACTATTTAGCTGTTGCTGTCAAAGATAATTTACTTATAAAACCAATGATTAGTTTCAATTACAATAAAGAAAACTCTCGTTTTTTATGGAGTATTGAGCGTTTAAATCTTGCTATCAGTTATGCAATAAAAGCATATAAATTGGCACCCAATATTGCTGCAATCAATGACACCCTAGGTTGGGCTTATGTGCATAATGGCCAAGTAGAAAAAGGTTTGAGTTTATTGCGTGAAGCAATTGCTCGAGATACTAATAATGGTGAAATTTATTACCACCTTGCTTTTGCTTTAGCTGAACTTAATATCGCTCAGCAAGCTCAAAATGCTTTGGTAAAAGCAATAGAGCTAGCGCCCGATGATCCTCTGCGTCAATTAATCACTAATAAAATCAATAAACTTTAAATTCTTTGTAAACTTAGTGTTATTAAACATCCTTGTTATGCTTTTTAATTATAATCAAATAGCATGACAGCGATGTCATCGCCTATTGAGTTGGTATATAATCAGCGCGAATTTCACCTGTCTGTCGCCAATTAGCGACAAAGTATTTACACAGGAAACAAGGGATAATATGAGAACTACATTTTTATCAGTCAGTGCGCTAATAATGGCTGTACTTGTCTCAATACCAACATTTGCCGTGCAAATTGATTTGGGTTCAGCAAGTAAATATAACGCTTTTATCAAGGATGATTTCACTGTAGCAGGCTCGGATACTCAAGGACGTATTGCCGTCGGTGGAGATTTTATAATTGGTGGTGGTAATGATGTTGGTTATAAAATTGAATCATTTGGCATGGGCTCTGGTCCGAGCCTAATTGTTGGTGGTAATGTTATCAAAAATGGTAATGGCAGCTTTAATGTCTATGAAGCTGGGCCACATCAATCACCTCATGCTGGTGAGTTAGTTTACGCCGGTAAAGTGATTAACAATGGCACTGAAATTACCTCTGCAGTAAACGGTGAAGTTGAAGCACAACTGATTAAGGTAAATAAGGCAGAGTTGCCAGTCGACTTTGATAATGCTTTTGCGTATTTAAATCAATTGTCTGATGATCTTAAAACTTCTACAGCTGTAGGAACTTCTGAAGCTAAGTGGTCAACACTTACTTTTACGCCGACAACTACGCCGTCTGATAATGTCTATGTTTTTAACGTGACTCAAGAACAAATAAATGCTTCAACGGGATGGAATGTAGACGGCGTTAGTGATGAGGCTACCGTTGTATTTAATATTAATAATAACAATGCAATTGCAGGTAAACAAAACTGGGGGGGAGATAAAGATACCTGTGCCCAAGGCCAAGTGGGTTGTGTGCAATTTAGTCAAACTAATATCAGTATTAATGGCAAATTACTTAGCTCAAACTACAATGAACACAATTATAATCCAGACTTTAAGCAACAAGTATTGTTTAACTTTGCCGGAGCTAGCAAAGTGAACTTAGCCAGTGATATGTACGGTAGTGTGTTAGCACCGAGTGCAGATATTAAGGCAAACCCATCGGTTATTTATGGCCAAGTTATTGGTAATTCTTGGCAAGGTAATATGCAAATTAATTACAACCCATTTTCACCTGTTGGAACAGGTCCAACGCCAGTACCAACACCAACGAGTATTTGGCTATTTTTGATGGCGATAGCGCTAGTTTATGTCAATAGAAAACGATTGCTAGATAAACAAGTTAAAGCCACGAAAAATCCTGTTGCGGCATAAATATCTTTAGGGAAGGTTTCCCTTAAAAAGCCAATATTCTTGTTAGGGGGCCCTTGTCAAGAATATTGGTTTTTTTATGCCTTATTGAAATAAAGTGAAGCCTAGGCTATTTTAGCTTGAGTGGCGCTGTCGCGAGTAGCCGAAATTTTATAAAAACCACAATAAAGCGCAGGTACTACCGCTAGGGTTAATATGGTTCCTATGCCTAAACCAAAAGCAATTACGTTAGCCATACCGTAAAACAGCGGGTCTTTACCAATAATGAGTGGTAATAAGCCCATCACTGTAGTGATGGTTGTCATAGCAATTGGTCGTAACCTAGTTAAACAGGCATCAACCACGGCTTGATAGTCAGACTTTCCTGAGGCAGTTTCAATTTTAATTCTATCAATTAATACAATAGCATTATTAATAATAATGCCCGCTAAACTATAGAGTCCTAGCGTTACCATAAAACCAAACGGTGCTTGCATCAAAAACAGTCCCATTACTGCACCAATAAAGGATAATGGTATAGTTAAGGTTATAACTGCTGCTTGTCTAAACGAGTTAAACTGCGCAACTAATAATATCAATATTAATCCTAATACTATTGGCATACTGGCGCCTAGGGCTTTTTGTGCAGCTTTTGACTCTTTAATAACACCATCATATTCAATACTATGATTGACTGGTAAATCAGCAGAAAGTGATTGGATTCTTTCATCAATAATTAATTTAAGGTCTTCTGCGGCCATCTCGGTATTTCTTGCTTGAATACTAATGGTTCGGAATAAATCTTCATGGTGAATAATCGAAAATTGATTATAAGGTGCTAAATTTGCTACTTGGAATAACGGCACCGTTTGACCTGTTTTATTAGAATAAATGTTAAGTGTTCTTAATCTATCTAAACTTTGCCTTTCTGCTTGTTCTGCTCGCAGCACAACAGGGATAACATTATCACCTTCTCTAAATTCAGTGATTTTTGAACCTGAAAAGTAAGTTTCTAATGCTTGGGCAATCTCTTCAGAAGTAAGCCCAGAACGTTTTGCTCTATGTTGATCAATTTGCACATCAATTTTAGTAATTAAGTTCTCCCAATCAGTACGAATATCTAGGGTATTAGGAACATCGTGTAATACTTCGATTATTTGTTGAGCCTTTTTATAAATAACGTCTTTGTCTGGCCCTTTTACTTGAATTTTTATGGTACTTGAGTCTGAAGGCCCTAAAAACATCTTCTTAACACGCGCTGAAACATTAGGAAAATTATGTTCTATTTGTTCATCAAGCTGCAATACAGTGGCACTTATATCTGTACCGTCTTTAACGTTTAATACCACAAAGCCTTTATTTTGTGCCGGATCTTCAGGGTTAAGTGACATAACAAATCTTGGTCCACTAAAGCCGACATAGGCTGAATAGCTTTCAATGAAGCCAAAGTGACTATCATCTTCTAACCAAGTAAATATGTCTTTCATCTGACGGTTAGTTTCTTTAGCTGAAGTACCATTAGGTAGGTCGATATTAACCAATATTTGTGTACGGTCAGAGTCAGGGAAGAACTGTTTAGCCACATACTTCATTGATAATACAGAGCCAATAAATAACGCTAACATAGCCGTCATAAATAACGCTTTATGTTTTAATAGCCAATGTAAAAAACTTTCATAATAACGGTAAAACTTACCTGGATCAGTTTTGTTACCTTGAGGCTTTCTGTCATTGCATTTTTTATTGTCAGGCAGGGTAATAAAGAAATAACACAATAAGGGGGTTACACATAAAGCAAGTATCCAGCTAGTAAGCAAGGTGATTAGAATGACCAACGAGATAGATCGAGTATATTCACCGGCAACATGTTCAGCCAGCATCAAGGGTAAGAAAAATAAAATGGTTGTTACAGATGAACTGAGCAGGGGGATTGCTAGCTCCTTACTGCCTTGTAACATGGCATTATAACGATCTACTCCATCTTCTAAACGACGCTTAAAGTCTTCTGCTATAACAATGCCATTATCAACTAGTAAACCCAAAGAAATAATCAGTGTGGCTAAACTCATACGTTCAAGCTTCATGTCACTAAATTGCATTATGCTTAAGGTAATCAACATAACAAAAGGCACAATCGCACCAACAATTAAACCGGTACGTAAGCCCAAAAATAAAATAACAACAACCAGTACAATCGCTAAAGTTTGCAGTACGTTAACAGAAACGCCATTAATCGTTTTAGCCACTTGGTCGGCTTGATAAGTCGCAACGTTGAGTTGGTAACCTATAGGAAGGCTAGACTCAATTTCATTAATTTTCTCTAGTACTCGTGGTGCATATTCTAACAGGTTGTCTTGTGGCAATTTAGATATCGCAAAAAAGATTGCTGATTGACCATTTAAATATGCGGTTTTATCAGGCGGGTCAATGAAATCTCTTCGTAAAGTTACTACATCTTTTAGAGCGATAAAATCTTCACTATTGGGAATGTTGATATAAGTATCGCCAATATCAGCTAAGCTATTGAAATTACCTGAAGGCTCAACAATAAAGCTGATAGCACCAGTATTAATCTGGCCACCAGAGCGAACAATATTCTGTTTTTGTAACTCATTAATTAGAGATTGTGGTGAAATACCAAGTTGCGAAAGTCTAGCATTAGATGCCTCTAAAAAAACTCGTTCTTCTTGTCGGCCTAAGATTTCAATTTTTTTAGTGCCTGCAACGCCATATAAAGTATCACGAATATGTTGGGCAATATCATACATTTCACCTAAGTCAAAACCATCAGCAGTAAGTGCTAAGGTAACAACCGAGACATCACCAAATTCGTCGTTAACAAATGGAGTGTGAGTGCCTGAGGGCATTTTATTATGGGCAGCAGTGACTTTATTTCGTAGGTTTTGCCAAATATCGTCAAGGTTAAAATATCGGTCGTAAATTTTAACGTGAATGATTGATACACCTGTAGCAGAGCTGGACTTGATCTCTTTTACTTCAGGTATTTTTCGTATTTCTTCTTCGAGCTTTTTAGTAATTAATTGTTCTATTCTATCTGGAGCCATACCAGGAAAGGAAGTACTTACTATCGCTTCGCGTATAGTAATGGTGGGGTCTTCTTGTGCAGGTAAAGTGAAATAGGCAAAAAAACCATTCACCAATAACACTGCCATGATCAAAAATACGCTTTTTCTATAAGTAAAAGCCAATTGAGTAATGTTCATTAATCTTCCTAATACTCTATTAGTTAAAACGTTGGATGGTGTTATCAGTTAAACTGACTTGTTGACCGTCACGTAAAAAAGCAACACCTGCTGTGGCAATGATATCGCCTGCTTTTAAGCCTGAGGAGATGAATACTTCATTTTTGAAAATGTTTTCTGTTTGAACCTGAGTTTTAATAACTTGTTTGGTTTCAGTGTTATAAACAAAAACATAAGCTTTTTGTGCTAAGCCTGCGCTTAGTGCGGTCGCAGGAATACGGTAAACATCACCTTTATGACCTGTTCTACCGGTTCCTGCAAAAGAGAATTCTACTTCTGCTGTCATTCCTGCACGCAATAAAGGATTATCTCCTTGCAGTACAACAGTAACGGGGAAGGCATTTGCAAATTCAGCACGTGTACCTATTTCAGTAATTTGGCCTTGCATTATAAGCTCTGGTAAAACAGGGAAATGTATTGGCAAAATTGCATGTTGTTTTAATTCACGAATGAGGGTTTCAGGTACCATTACATGAACTTCAAGACCATGATTCCCTTCAATTTCAAATACAGATTGTCCCGCATTAATTTGTTGGGACGGCTCAAATAAACGTTTGGTAATAATGCCATCATATGGCGATAATAAAATACTGTCTTGTAAGTTCTTTTTAGCTATATCTAGTTGCGCTTGGGCAACATCCGCGGCACTTTTACTGGCATCATAGGTTGCTTTTGCATTATCAAAACCTGATTGTGATACTACGCCTTGTTTTAGTAATTTCTCGTAACGTCTATGACTATTCTCAGCATCAACCAAGGTGGCTTTTGCCTGTTGGTATTGTGCTTGGGCAGACTGAAGACCTAAATTAAAATTACGTTGGTTTAATCGCGCAAGCTCTTGTCCTTTACTAACTTCATTACCAAGGTTTACTTCAATGCTTTGAATTTTACCTTGCACTTCAAAGCTCAGTTTTGTTGCTTCTACGGGGGCTACTATGCCTGACAAGGTACGAATTTGTTCAAAGGGTGATACTGCTACTTTTGTCCACATTATTGGACGAATGGGTTTGGAGACTTCTTTAGCTGGTTTATTACAACCAACGAGTAACAAGGCAATAAATATAAATAAGAGCGCGCGCATACGTGTTCCTTCAGTTTCTTTTGACGAGGCAAAAGTAAGGGATGTCCCTTGAGTAAAGTTCATTTTTACTGTGCTGTACAATTGGTACTACTCAGTACCTGATATTTTGGTACTATGTAGTACCAAAGTCAACAATATAATTACAATTACGGCGATCATTAATGGTTAAAGGTAACACTTTTGAAATAACAAAACTTAGCGCAAGAGGCCAGTTGATATTAGATGCAGCGCAAAATCTTTTTTATCATCAAGGCTTTGATGAAACATCTTTGGCGATGATCATTAGTGACGCGGGAGGTTCAAGGCGTTCTATTTATAATGAGTTTGGTAACAAACAAGGTTTGCTGATGGCGGTTATTCAAAGGCAAGTAAAAGAGCAGTCTGAAATTTTGACCTCGATAAATCGTGATCTTGCAGCAAAAGAAGCGTTAAACCAAGTTTGTTTTAAATTTGTTAAAGGTATGCTCTCGCCAGGTTTAATGTCACTGTTTCGTTTAGTGGTTCAACAGGTGGTTAAGTTTCCTGAGCTGGGAGAAATGATATACCAAAAAGGCCCTACCACAGGTATTTTACCTTTAGTGGATTACCTAGATTGGCTAACAGAGCAAAAGATTTTAAGTATAGACAATAGTCATTTTAGTGCTCAAATGTTACTTGAAATGGCAAAAGGGCCACTGCACACCCGTAGCTTATTATTGCCTAACCAAGCAGTAGCGGACGATGAAATTATTGAGCAAGTGAGAAATGTTGTTGATCTTTTTTTAAGGGCCCATCAAATATAAAATGTCAGCTACTCAAGATACAGTCTTGGTGGCTATTGATAAAGTTGTTGTTAACAAAAATAATAATTAAACGGCCATATAAAAATAAGGGAGTAGGATCGCAATATGTTAATGAAAGATGGGTTAAATTTGGTATCAGCAGAGCGCATTGCCAATGCTATTCTTCCGGTTTATCCTGACTTTTCAGTAGAGCCGTTTTTACAGAAGATTGAGTTAGGCTTAGCGCCACTTGAGCTAAAAGAGCGAGTAAATCACTTTATTGAAGTATTAGCTAAACACCTACCGCAAGACTTTGTTGATTGCCATCATATTCTCACTCAGATCAAACCTTATTGGGATTACGGTAACCCTGATGATCCACTGCGATCATTTGCTGCTTGGCCAGTAACTGACTTTGTCGCTAAATATGGTTTAGATAGTCCTGAATTAGCATTTGATTGTCTGCATTATTTAACTAGCTTATTTTCCGCTGAATTTGCCATTCGGCCATTTATTGAAAAGTATCCAAAATTATCAAGTGAGTATTTAAAGGTTTGGGCTACTGATGAGGATTATCACGTAAGAAGGCTTACTTCTGAAGGTACACGGCCGCGTTTACCTTGGGGTATAAGGTTACAACAGTTTTGCCTAGATCCCAGTCCAAACTTAGCATTATTAGAACAACTCAAGGATGATGACAGTGAATATGTACGCCGATCTGTTGCCAATCACCTAAATGACATTGCAAAAGATAATCCCGATATTGTTATTAATATGTGTAGAGAATGGCAAAAAAATGCCTCGAAAAATACTCAGTGGCTTATAAAACATGCGTGTAGAAGTTTAATTAAGTCGGGTAAGCAAGAAGTATTTCCGCTGCTTGGTTTTACTGAGTCACCCCAAATAAAGGTAGCAATATTATCACTTAGCAACTTAGAGTTAATTCTGGGTGAATCCCTTACTTTTAATGTACAAATAACTTCTACATCAAACAGTAAACAAAGGCTGGCTGTTGATTTTGTGATTTATCATATGAAAGCCAATGGTCAGTTGTCACCTAAAGTCTTTAAACTAAAAGAGCTCACGTTAACAAGCAAAGAAACGGCTGAGGTGAGTAAAAAACATAAAATTAAAGCGATTACCACACGTAAATATTATTCAGGGAAACATCAAATAGCGATACAAGTAAATGGCAAGGAATATGCGATTAAAGATTTTAATCTTGTAGTACCTAATTAGCTGCTAAGAGTGAAAATACTATCAGCACCTTATTATCATAGGCTTGTGAATCTTATTAAAGAGTAAATTGCATAAATAAACACCAGTCAGTATTAATGCACAGAAAAACTTGTTGCTTACTGAACGAGGTTTCGTATAATGCCCACCTCTTTAGCTTATAGCTAAAGTCACTGTGTTGCCGGAGTGGTGGAATTGGTAGACACGTCGGATTCAAAATCCGATGCTTTCGAGCGTGACGGTTCAAGTCCGTCTTCCGGTACCAATTCAAGCTTATCAATAGCTTGAAGACAATAAACCAGCTAATAGCTGGTTTTTTTGTGCCTGAAATTTAACAATTATTAGCGTAATGAATATTAATATCCCTGCTTAATATCTACAAATTTCGGCATGATATTGTTTTCGCGATAGTTCGTTATGTTTTTAGCAATCACTTTTGACGCTGAGATCATATTAGTAGGTGCAGATATATGTGGTAACACAGTGATATTTTCATGACTCCAAATAGCGCTTTTTGGTGCTAAAGGCTCCTGTTCAAAAACATCAAGCACCGCGTGAGCTATATGACCAGCCTCTAATAGTTTTAACAATGCTTTGGTATCGATAACAGCTCCACGAGAAAAGTTTATCAACTTGGCACCTTTTGGTAGTTTACTTAATAAATTTTGGTTGAGTAGATGGTAAGTATCAGGTGTGAGCGGTAACAGGTTTATTAAAATATCTGTTTTACTTAGCATTGTAGCTAAATCCTCTATCCCTACATAATTGTTAATGCCATCAAGCTGCTTTGGTGTACGGCTCCAACAATTTACTTGGTAATCTAATTTCTTAAGCGCTTTTAAAGCTGCTATGCCGAGTACGCCAGCGCCTAATACACTGACCCTAAGCTCTGACGACGATATAGAAGGTAATTGTTGCCACTGATTATTAGCTTGTTGCTGTGCATATTCAGCCATATTTCGTTGTAAATATAAAGTCCAAGCTAGTACTGATTCAGCCATGGTATTTGCCAATGTTGGATCTTCTAATCTAACCAGTTTTACTGCTTTGTCTGTGACTTCAGTTACTAATTTTTCTACACCGGCCCATAAACTTTGTATCCAAATTAAATTAGGAAATTTAGCTAGGTCTTTTGGGTTTGGGTTGGCAACAATAGCAATGTCTATTTGCTTAGCTTGAGAGTCTGAGATGTGTTCAGGCAATAGGATAGTTTCATGGGGAAGTTGTTTTTGGATCTCAACTAGCCACTGAAGTTGAGTGGCTGATTCAGAGCCACTGATGAAGACGATACTATTCATGAATTAAAGCCTCTTGAAGAGCTAAATTTATTAGAGTTTTTATGGGTAAGTTACTGAACTACATCATGATAAAGTTGCTCAGCAAGTTGATGTAATACTGATGCTTCAGGATGAGTATGGGCAAATGTTCTTAGACCACATATACCCATCAAAAAGTAGCGGGCTAGATGAGCACAATCTTTGTCAGTACTAATTGATTTTTCTGCTTTAGCTTGTGAAAATTTTTCAGAAAGTTCATTTTGTAATGAGGATAAGTTTTCACTAATCACCTGTTGTATTTCACTGTCTTGTTCAGCTATTTCATTCAATGCCTTGGTTAATAAGCAGGCCTGGGCACTGTCGCAACTGACACATTCATCGACAATATTATCAAGATAGGCTTTTAAATTAACGATGGTTAAGTGCGTGTTAGCAAAAAACTGCTCAAATTCAGTTGCTCTATCCAAACGATATTGCTCAAGGGCTGCGAGTAATAAACCTCGCTTATTTTCAAAAGCACAGTAAATTGAACCAGGGTGTAACCCGGTGGCTTTTTTAAGATCTTGCATGCTGGTTTTAGCATAACCTTTATGCATAAAAGCTTTCATGGCAGCCCTAAGCACTTCTTCTCTATCAAACTCAGCATTACGCATTAATTTATTGTCTTGTTTTGGGGAATGTGTTGATTATACCTAATTTTGAACAAGCATTCAAAATAGTGGTTGAATGTTCGTTCAAATAGCGATATCTTGAATGTACATTCAAGATAGAGACAAGATCATGACCGAAAATTTATTCAAGCCTTACGAATTAAATAACAGCATTAGCTTAAACAATAAAATATTAATGGCGCCATTAACGCGTTGTATGGCAGATGAAAACTTAGTACCAACACCAGCAATGGCAGAGTATTATGCGCGCAGAGCTGAGTCAGGATTAATTATTTCAGAAGCGGTAATTATCCGTCCTGATGGTCAAGGTTACCCAAATACGCCTGGTTTATTTACTCAGGAACAAATCGTCGGTTGGCAGGTTGTTACTGATGCCGTGCATAAAAATGGCGGTAAAATATTTGCCCAGCTCTGGCATACTGGCCGAGTAGCACATCCTTATTTTTATGGAAATGGCAATGATGATGCGCCAGTGTTAGCTCCTTCAGCCATTGGCGTTGAGGGCAGTGTGCCTAGAATGCGTGAACTTACTTATAAAACCCCTAAAGCGGTAAGCATTGACGAAATACACTTATTAGTGAGTGATTATGCTTTAGCAGCAGAAAATGCAATTAAAGCGGGTTTTGATGGCGTTGAGATCCACGGGGCTAATGGTTATCTCATTGATCAATTTTTACATCATGACAGTAATAAACGTGTTGATGAATACGGCGGCAGCAGTGAAAACATGGTTCGCTTTGCTTTAGAGGTGGTTGATGGCATTATCGAAAGAATTGGTAATGATAGAACGGCGTTGAGAATATCACCAGGAGCATATTTTAATATGGCTGGCGATAGCCGTGATCGCAAAGTATTTGATGTGTTATTACCAGCGCTAGAAAAGCGTGATTTAGCCTTTTTACATATTGGTATATTTGACGATAGCATGGAGTTTGATTACTTAGGTGGTAAAGCTTCTAGTTATGTTAGGGCAAACTACATAAATACCTTAGTTGGTGTGGGCCGTTACACAGCAGAAATGGCAAGTGAAGCAATCGAAGAAAATAAGTTTGATTTGATTGCGATTGGTAGACCTTTTATTGCTAATCCTGATTATGTTGCCAAAATACGAAACAATGAACCGTTAGTTAGTTATTCTGATGAGATGTTAACCAGCCTGGTTTAATCTACTAACTTTCATTGGCTAACAAGCTTAACTTAAAAGGCCTGACTATTTTGTCAGGCTTTATAAATTACTTTGTAATGCAGTGAGTTGTACTGCACTCCCTGACTCCCTCTTTCACTAAATAACTCCCATCTTCTTATTTGCATATCAACATCTTCATGCTAAATAACCTTGATTCATACTGAAAATAGGCACTAGTAAACCTCCTTGATAAAATAAATAATTATTTTTACCCCCTACTGACACGACGGTGTCAGTAGGGGGTCTTTATTATCTAATTCGTTACATAACTTGAATAAAAAAGGAATGAAAATGACTACAACGGTAATTGAATTGGTAACCTATAAACTTAAAAATGGTGTTGATAAATCAGCGCTTGAAGAGAGCCACCCAAAAGTTAATGACTTTCTAAAAGCACAGCAAGGCTTTTTATATCGTTCGTTAAGTGAAGATAAAAATGGTTTATTACATGACATTGTTTATTGGCAAGATATGAGTTGTGCTGAGCAAGCTGCAACGGCCTTTGAGCAGTCTGCGGCATGCGCTTCATTAATGACTATTACTGATATGGAAAGTGTTACTATGCAGCATATGACCGCGATGACAGAAGCAATGTCATGCCAAGGCGAACCAGCATAAGGCACTACGCTCAAAGCTTATAGCGCACAGAGAAACCTGTGCGCTAATTGTGCGCTACTATAAGGATTTATATTGAGAAAAGCAGAGCGATTATTCCAAATTTTGACCTACTTACGTAGTCGACGAAATGTCGTTACTGCTCAACAGTTGGCGACAGAGTTAGCGGTTTCAGAGCGGACTATTTATCGAGATATTCAGGCACTGTCGTTGTCAGGTGTACCAATAGAGGCAGAAGCGGGGATTGGCTATAAACTAAAAGATAACTTTAATTTACCGCCTTTAATGTTTGATGAAGCAGAAATTGAAGCATTGCTAGTTGGTGTTAGGATGGTTGAAAGCTGGAGTAATAAAAAAATGGCTACGTCGGCCACATCAGCCTTAGCCAAAATACATGCAGTATTGCCAGAAAAGCTGCATCAAAGTTCAGTGCAACAGCCTGAATGGGTCATTGTGCCTAAGTTTTCTCAACAAAATACTGAGCATTTTAGTGAGAAAGTATCTCAAGCAATAAAAGCTTTTCAAGTAGTGACATTATCTTATGAAGATGAAAAATCTCGACAAACGCAACGAGAAATTTGGCCGTTAGGTTTAATCTATTGGGGAAAAACGTGGACTATAGTGGCTTGGTGTACCAAGCGTGATGATTACCGTTTATTTCGTTTAGATCGAATTAAAGCGCTGACTTTGCAAGATAACTACTTTCAATTATCGGCTGAAATTAACCTACAACGTTATATTAAAATCCAAACAGAGCTGCATGGCGAATATTTATAGCGCGATGATTTTTTGTCATAAAGCAAGTACCTAAATTGCTTTAGGCACTTTTTTAGGCACGTTGAACTTTTTACAACGCGTGTGTTAACAGCTTATTTTTCTACGCGTTTATTCTTGCTGGCTAGCCGCTAATGCTTGCTCTACGTCGGCAAGAATATCTTCAATATGTTCAATACCAATAGATAAACGCACCATTTCTTTACTGACGCCAGCCTTCGCCAGCTCCTCTTCATTTAATTGTCTATGCGTTGTTGATGCAGGATGACAAGCGAGTGATTTAGCATCGCCAATATTTACCAAACGAACAATAAGTTGTAGTGCATCAATAAATTTAGCTCCAGCTTCTTCACCACCTTTAATACCAAAACTTAAAATACCGCTGCTGCCTTGTGGCATGTACTTCTGCGCCAATTGATAATCAGGTGAAGTTTCTAATGAGGCATAATTTACCCAGTTAACGGCGCTATGGGTTGATAAACGCTGAGCAACACGAATACTATTAAAACAATGACGCTCCATACGTAGTGGCAACGTTTCTAAACCTTGTAAGATAAAAAAGACATTCATCGGAGCAATAGCCGCGCCCATATTTCTAAGGGGGACTACTCTCGCTCTAGCGATAAAGGCTGCATTGCCAAACGTTTCGGTGTAACTAACACCATGATAAGAAGGATCTGGTTGATTCAATGAGGCAAAACGCTGGCTATGTTCATGCCAAGGAAAATTACCTGAATCGACAATAATACCGCCGATAGAGGTGCCATGACCGCCAATATATTTTGTTAAAGAATGCACAACAATGTCGGCGCCATGTTCAATCGGACGACATAAAGCAGGGCTCGCAACGGTATTATCAACCACAAGTGGCACACCATGTTTATGAGCGATGGCGGCCATTTTTTCTAAATCAGCAATATTGCCTGAAGGGTTACCAATGGTTTCACAAAAAACGGCTTTAGTGTTTTCATCAATTAAACTTTCTAAGGCAGCAAAGTCATCATGACTCGCGAAACGCACCTCAATACCTTGTTGTGGAAGTGTGTGAGCAAATAAGTTATAGGTGCCGCCATATAGTTTATTAATGCTGACAATATTGTCGCCCACTTTGGCTAACGTTTGAATTGTCGCGGTAATTGCCGCCATGCCAGAGGCTAACGCTAAACTTGCAATACCACCTTCTAACTCAGCAATTCGTTGTTCTAATACCGCTTGGGTAGGATTACCAATACGGGTATAAATATTACCTTCAACTTTTAAATCAAATAAATCAGCGCCGTGCTGGGTATTATCGAAGGCATAACTTGTCGTTTGATAGATAGGTACGGCAACGGCCTTGCTGCTTTGCTCTGGTGTATAACCCGCGTGGATAGCTATAGTTTCTTTACGCATCTTCTTCCCTAAGTTTTTAGTTAATGTAATAAATACAAGCAATTAAATTTATACTATCGAATAGTAACCAACGAATAAAAGATTGTAATGTCATTAAGATAGTTGTTTTAGTTATAAAAACGTAGAAATAATTTCTCTATATATAATTTTTTTGAAGATAAGCTTAACAACTTTTAATTCACACTCTAAGATCAGTTAAATAGCTAAGTAAGAGGAGTCGATTTAGTCTGAGTTAATATCAGTTTCACCAAACTATTGCTCACTTGTACCGAACAAAAAAAACAGCCCTTCGTTGCTTTCAACCCCAATCGCCAGTTATTGCTCAATCAAGCGCCTTGCCCAAAAGTATTTGCCTCACACAACAAGGCTACAAACTTAATGAAAATGGTGTAATTGTAGGGAACCCAGGGTTCAAGTTAACTGGTGTGCGATCAAAAAAATGTACTGCTCAAGGTTTCTCCAATTCAGGTTATTCATCCATAACCTCGCTTATTTCACTATTATTTTAATGAGACTCACGTGTATGATATGCGGCAATTCAAGTAAAATGACATAACTAAGAGTCGAGTGAGAGAATGAGTAAACTAGCTAAGTGTTTAATGATTCAAGGTTGTACTTCTGACGCCGGAAAAAGCATGTTAGTGGCCGGTTTATGTCGAGTATTTAAACGAAAGGGCATTGCTGTTGCCCCATTTAAACCACAAAATATGGCACTAAACAGTGCGGTGAGTGTTGATGGTGGCGAAATTGGCCGAGCTCAAGCCTTACAAGCAGTGGCGTGCGGAATTCCAGCCTCAACGCATTTTAATCCGGTATTGTTAAAACCAAGTAGTGATCAAAAATCACAAGTGATCATTAATGGCAAAGTTGCCAATATATTAGATGCTAAGAATTTCTCTTCGATTAAACCAATGGCTTTTGAAGCCGTTTTAGCCTCTTATCAGCATTTACGTGAGAATTATCAGTTGATTTTAATTGAGGGGGCGGGCAGCCCAGCAGAAGTTAATTTACGTAAAAATGACATTGCCAATATGGGGTTTGCTGAAGCAGTTGATTGCCCTGTGATCTTGGTTGCTGACATAGACCGTGGCGGCGTTTTTGCACATTTAACTGGCACGATAAATTTATTATCTGAGTCAGAACAAGCTCGCATAAAAGGTACAGTAATTAATAAGTTTCGTGGTTACCTTGGGCTATTGCAATCGGGTGTAGATTGGCTAGAAAGCTATAGTAATAAACCAGTATTAGGGGTATTACCTTATGTTAAAGAGCTGAAATTGGATGCCGAAGATGCGATTAATCTCGCGCCGAGTGAAAGCAGTGGCTTAATCAAAATTAAAGTACCTATTTTATCGCGTATCAGTAACCACACAGATTTTGATCCTTTAAAATGGCACCCTGATGTAGAGTTAGAATTTGTCGCTCCGGGTCAATCACTCGTTGGTGCAGACTTGATTATTATTCCTGGTACTAAAAACGTATTACAAGACTGTCAATTACTGCAAGAGTCAACTTGGCAGCAAGATATTCAAAAACATTTACGCTATGGTGGCAAGTTAGTTGGCATTTGTGGGGGATTTCAAATGTTGGGCATGCAATTAAACGATCCTCAACACATAGAAAGCAATAACGATAGTATGCCGGGTTTAGGGTTACTCAACTTTGAAACTGAGTTATATCCCGAAAAACAACTCAAACAAGTTCACGGTCAGTTTAGCTTTGGCGACTTTAGTGGCGATATTCAAGGTTATGAAATACATTGTGGATTATCTTCTGGGCCAGCATTAAATAAGGCTTTTTCAACCATTACCGATCAAAATGGTCATCGCTATAGTGAGGGTGTAGTTTCTGAAGATGGACAAATTATTGGTAGTTATATTCATGGTTTGTTTGAACATCAAAACTCATTAGAGGCATTGTTAACCTGGGTTAGCGGTAAAGAAATAGTTGCACAAGATTGGTCACAAATGCGCGAGCAAGAACTCGATAGATTTGCCGACTGTTTAGAGCAACATCTAGATATTGCTGCGATAGAAGCAATCATTTCGAAGTCAAATGGTTAATATCCTCTTTGGGATGAAGTACAAAGCCATTTAAGAAGAAGTAATGGAAATATATTGTGAGTAAATCGTTTAACGAAACAGATTGCCAAACCTTGGAAGACATTTTAAGGCTTCGCCGTGATGTTAGGGGGAATTTTTTTACTGATGAAGCCGTGTCTGAAGAGCTGATCACACGCTTAATTAAGGCTGCTTTATATGCGCCATCGGTAGGTTACTCTCAGCCTTGGCAATTTGTAATTATTCGAAATAAGACCATTAAACAGCAAATTTTTCAGTCTTTCCAGCAAGCAAATGAACTTGGCAGTAGGCAATTTTCAGGAGAGAAAAAACGCAATTACAAGGCGCTTAAGCTTGAAGGTATTTTGGAAGCGCCGGTTAATATTGCAATCTTTTATAAACCGAGTGAAACCCCCGTGTTAGGGCAAACTAGCATGAAAGATATGGGGCGTTTCAGTGTTGTTTGCGCCATACAAAACATGTGGTTAATGGCAAGATCATTAAATATAGGTGTCGGTTGGGTGAGTATTGTTGATGCGCAGCAAGTGAAACATGCTCTTAACGCTGACGAAGATGCGGAACTGATCGGCTATTTATGTATAGGTCATGTTAAAGATTTTTTAGACGAGCCAGAACTAAAACAAAAAGGCTGGGCGGAACAAAAAAACAGTGAAGATGTGGTGTTTTTTGATAGTTTTCCAAAGTAGAGTTCTGTACACCATTCACAATACAGAACTAAGAACAGAACTAAGAACAGAACTAAGAACAGAACTCAGTACAGAACTAAGTACAGAGAAAGATACTGCTCGTAGAGCTGAGAACAGGGCGAAAAAGTTGAATAAATAGCTGGTAGATAAATATTTGTTAAGCCGAGGGCTGATTACCCTAGCCATTTAATTCATTATTTTACTATAAGTTAATTATCGCCTAACTCAATGAGTAAACTAAACTTTGCCCCGCCCAAAGACGATTTTTCAATAATACATCGGCCTTTGTGCCAGTCCATAACCCTTTTAACTATGGCGAGGCCTAAGCCAAAGCCGCCTTGTTCTTTGTTCCTACTTTTATCTAACCGGGTAAAAGCTTGGAAGATACTTGCTCGATCCTTTTCATCAATGCCATTACCATCATCACTGACTGAAATAATGAGTTGATTATTTTGTATGTTCGCTTGAATTTCAATTAAGTGATTGGCATACCTAATTGCGTTGGTAATTAAATTTTGGCTGGCTCGCTCTAGTAGATGCCCGTTACAGAAACAAGAAATATCACTTGTTATAGTCAGTGTTAGTGTTTTATCTGTACTACGCTTTTGTTTTTCTACTTGATTAATAAGTAATTCATTGATGTTAACAACGGTTTTACTATGAGCTTGTTCAAGAGTTTCTATACGAGAATAATTGAGCATCTCGTCAACGAGTGTTTCCATTTCTTCTAGGTCGCTGGTAATCCCCGCAACTTGCTCTGGCTTGGCATTATCTAACATAGCCAAAGAAAACCGTAGCCTAGACATAGGTGTTCTTAATTCATGCGAAACGGCATTCACCAACTGGGTTTGCTCTAGCAGTAATTGTGTAATTCGTTTTGCCATATGCTGAAAGGTTTGCACCACTATTGCTGTCGGAGAGTTTTTATTTACTTGGCAGTCTATGGCAAGGTTACCTGTAGAAATGTCATTTGCCATGTGTTTCAATCTGACTAAATCTTGCCAAATAGGACGTGTCCATAACGCGATAAAAGCGGCTAGCAGCAAATAAGATATAGTTAAAATTATATATTTTAATTGCGTGTTTTCATGGCTATTGTCTGCATGGCTAGTGATTTCAAGGGGACCAATCTGGTAAAGCTTTGACTCCTTGTTAGCGTGCAGGTAAATGACTGGGCGTTGCTGATGATCATAAATGACAATAGCCTCACCTTTTAAAAGGCGTGACTCTTGTTCACTTAACCAAGCTACATCATTTATTGAGATGATTGATAGTGCAATGTTAGATTGGTGGGTAAAAGCTTGCACTTTTTTAGCATCGATTCCTATGAGCACTGGTAGAGTTTTAGCAAAATTAAGCGCTTGTTGTATTTCAGCTATATTTTCATTTTCGTCACTAACCGTTACATGCTGCCATAACAATTCAGAGCCCCAATTAATAGTAAGTAATGCTATGACTATTGCCAAATATAAACTAATGAATAGTTTTATCATGGTGAGTTGTTATCCACGTCTTATCTAAAAGTTGTTACCACGCCGAAGAGCAGAACAAATACCCTTTTCCCCAAATAGTCATTATTTTATAAGGCTTTTGGGTATCGTCAGCTAATTTTTTTCGCAACCGAGATACTCTCACATCAACGCTGCGATCAAAACCATCGTAATCACGGCCAATCATTTCTTGATGGATGAAATCACGACTCTGTGGTTCATCTGGGTTATTGGCCAGTAACCAAAGTAATTCAAATTCGTGGCTGGTCAGTTCAATATGTTCTTTATTTAAATGCACTTGGCGAGACTTTTTATCGATATTGAGTTGACCTATTTGAATGCAGTCTTGCTCTGTTGCTTTACTCTTTTGTGTTCTTCTTAATACCATATTGATTCTTGCAAGTAGTACATGAGGCACCACAGGCTTGATAATATAATCATCAGCACCTATTTCTAAGCCAATAACATGGTCTAAATCACTGTCCTTAGCTGTTAGAAACAGTATTGGTTTAGTAAATTCTTTTCTTACTCTTCGGCAAATACTAAAGCCATCAAGTTTAGGTAGCATAATATCGAGAATAACTACATCAGGCTGTTTGGCAAGAATAAACGCTGGTGCTTGTTCACCACTATGTAATACGGTTACTTTAAAGTTATTGGCTTGCAGGAACTGCTGTATAAGGCTTGCAAGGCGTACATCATCTTCAACTAATAAAATATGCAACATTAGAATAAACTCCATCCGGCACGCAAACGACGCCGGTACTTCTTAGCAAGGCTGCTATTGATAGTGATTAATTGCTTGGCAATAATATGGTGATTATCATCTTTTAAGGTATATTCCATGTTTTCCTCAATATTGATTTTAATTACTGCTTTTATTGTCTTTTGCTTAAGCCAACAGGCGACTTTGCTTGTGCCTTGGTAAAGACAAGTGTTTATCAGTTTGGGTGATTGCCAGCTAACCGTAGCAGTCATACTACAGGTATCTCCTGGCTTTTTAACAATACATACCAGAGGTTTTATTGAGAATTGAATATCTTTTTTATTTTCATTTTTTTCATTTGTAGCAAGGGTCGAGAATGCCGTGAAGTAACAAATGAGTAACATAGCCCAAATATTACAGCGCATATTCTACCCCAATAAAAAAGGTATCAATTACATCATCTCGCACTAATGGGCTATTGGTCAATGAGCTAGCTAACCATTCTCTTTGCCATGTTACTTTTACCGACCAATCTTTATTAAAGGCATATTGGTTAATGAACTTAACATATGGGCTTAAGCTTGCTTTACCTTGATAATATAACTCTGCTGCAACGTTATCTTGTGCATCAATGCCATAGTAATAATCTACTTGTTCCTTACTTTGCCAATTAGCGCCTAAAGTTAAGGTTAAAAAATTGTTGGGGATTGCAGAAAAAACAAACGGTTGTTCTAACGCTAACTGACCATTTAAGCCGTTATAAACATTATTAATATTATGCAGCAACTTAACTTGCAGTTGACTGTGCTCGAAGAAAAACCAATTAACTTGTAAACCAGCATCTATTGCCCATTTTCGTTCTTGTATCTGGCCAAGTTCCACTTTAATAATATCCGTTTCAGTGTCACCACTACCACTTATTGCATCGGTGGCTTCATCGAACTGAGCTTCGCTAACTATGCTGTTTGAGAGGGTGTTAACAAAGACGTTATTGGGGTGCCAACGTTCAAAGAACGAATTCTCGCGATTAATCTGGCTAACAGCGCTGAATGATAAAGTATTATTTTCGAATAATGTATAGCCTAAGGAATTGTTATCTATAAAAACTTTTTCTCCATAGTAACTAAAGTTAGGTACGATAATTAAGGGGATGTTGTCGCCATCATTTAGCGGGTTGGTGATAACGCCAGCTCCTAAAGTAATAGAGAACTGCCACTCACCTACGGGCACACAGTCGTTATCTGCAACTGGGCATTGTGCGTATGCTGATTGGCTAATGATAAATAGTATGAGAATTAGATACTTCAAGTTTATCGCTTCTAGTGAGTGACTAAGGTTTTGCCTATAAGTTAACACTGAAGTAAAGATTGATCACTCCCGATTACATAAGGTTACATTTGGTTGCACCTAACAACGGAAATATTACTAGCACTCGGTAAGGTGGGTTTAAACATAACAAAGGAGAATGAATAATGTTTAATAAAAAAGTTGCGCTTTTCTCGCTGTTTACCCGGTCCGAGTTTGCGCTGTGTTTACTACTTATCTTACTTGCACTTACCTCGGTGTTGACTGGTTGTGTTAGTGATAATGATAACGACAATATCAAGGAGGTTCCTGAACTTAATGAATTACAGGTGAGCATAACGCCGTTGGCGGATAAAACAGCGACGACCTTTGAGCAATATATTAAAAATGGTCTTTACTTGCGCAGCGCACAAAGTAATTATTATGTTGATGGTGTATTAGAAAACACTGCGGCCGCTGAACAAGCAGGATCTGATAATAGCAACTTTTCTCAAACCAATGTTCAACAACAGGGGGTAGCTGAAGGTGACAGGGTTAAATATGACGGTGAACATATGTTTATCGCTAACAATAAATATGATTTTCATATACTTGAAAACTCAGCACAGCAACAATATCAAAGCTCAGTAAGAGTGATGAAGCGAGATGGTAATGGTGATGTAAGTGAGGTTGCCGATATCCCACTAAATTTACCGTCGGCTAATATCAAAAGTTTATATTTAAATAATAATGCCTTGGTGTCTGTTTCCGATATATATCAAGAGCAAGTCGTGTATACGAATGATACGGCGATGACTGCTGACTCAATTATGCCGAGTCAAACCAAATTCAATGTCTCTTTGATAAATGTTAATGAGCCAACAGATAGTATAATGATAGATTCGTTAACCTTTGACGGCTTTGTGGTCGATAGTCGTAGAGTAGGAGATATCTTATATGTGATCAGCCGTTATTCACCGATCATTGATGGTTTAATTTATGCTGAAAACAAAGAAGAAAAGTTGGCAAATTACCGTCGTATTATGGAGACAAATATTGAGGAATTATTACCTAAATATCGAAATAAAGCTGGAGTTGAGCGAACCTTAGTAACAACAGAAAGTTGCTACTTGCCTGAGAATGCTACCGATAAAGATGGTTTTGATGGCATGATAACGTTAACGGCAATTAATATTAATAACCCACAGCAACTTACCTCAGCTTGTATTAACAGCCAAATAGAGGGAATTTATGCCACAGCTTCTTCGGTTTATTTGTATAGCACTAACTACGTAAGTAAGCTCCCCTTTCAAAGCCAAACAGAGCAAGCGAGCGAAGAAACATCGGTTATCCATAAGTTCACTCTTGATGGTCTTTCAATTGATTATGCTGCGTCGGGGTCCTTATTGGGTCGCTTTGATTGGCACATGTCTAACCTAAGGTTCAGCGAATACAATGGTGATTTACGCGTAATAACCACAGCAGGGGACCGTTTTTCTGGCTATCAACATAAGCTGAATATCCTTAGACAAAATAATAAGGATCTTAATCTTGTTGCTCAGTTACCTAATGCAAGCAACCCAAAGCCTATAGGCAAGGTAAATAACGGTGGCATAGTCTTAGAAGATATTAAGTCGGTGCGATTTTTTGATGAGTTAGCGTATGTGGTAACATTTTTAACAACGGATCCTTTGTATGTACTTGATCTATCTGACGCCCTGAACCCTCTTATTCGTGGTGAGTTAGAAGTCCCAGGTTATTCATCTTACCTTCACCCTGTATCAGAAAACTTGCTCATTGGTATCGGTCAGAATGTTGGTTTGGGCATCCTTGAAATAAATAACGGCCAAGCATTGCCTGTAGATGATTTTCCCCTTGTTGATGGCGCAAAAGTGAGTTTATTTGATGTTAGCGATTTGTCTGCGCCAAAGGAAATACGCTCTTTAGTGTTTGAAAATGCTTATACGCCAGTTGAGTATAATTATCATGCATTCACTTCTTTAGCGGTGGAAGATGGTACTTATCGTATAGTCATCCCTTTTGAACGTTGGCTAACTACCAGTTATGTGCAAGAAGAGAGGGGGATAGTTTATGAGTGGAACCAAGAAAACTTTCTCGGTTTATTTGGTATCAGCAATATGGCGCAAGATGATAACAATACTGAACTAAATTATATCGGCAGAGTTGATGCGATTGAAAGCAAGGATCCAATTAGTCATGCTTCGAGTTGGGATGACCGAGCTATATTACATAATGATGATGTTTATTACATTCATGGTGCACAAGTTTGGAAGTCTTTATGGCAGTCGCCTGAACAAGTTGTTGGGCCATTTTAACTTAGCTCAACTTGCTCAATTTTGTTACTGTGCACTAATATTTTTAGCTCTCTTTATGAGAGTTTTTTTATGCGTACTACTCATGAGTTTATTCAGTAAGTAACCTGAACTCTGGATATTGAGCAAATGCTGCTTATCCAGAGTTCATGTTAAGTAATAACTTCTTACTCTGTTTGATAAATACCCTGTTTACAGATTTGCATCATTGTCTGAGGACGGTCGATAGTTGTAAAAGAAAATTTTTCATACAGGCTATGGGCATCAAGTGTACACAGCATAAATCGCCTTAGACCTTGTAAGTCTTGATGAGCTACCACAAAGTTAATCAAAGCAGTACCTAAGCCGCGATTACTATATTTAGGCAAGACAAAGACATCGGCTAAATAAGCAAAAGTTGTTTTATCCGTTATTACCCGAGCAAAAGCTATTTGTTGATCATTAAAGTACAAACCAAAACACAATGAATTACTTATCGCTTTGGCAACTAATTTCTTGGATATGCCTTTTGACCAATAACTATTTGTTAAATAACCATGTATCACGCTAAGTTGCAGGCTTTCTTTATCATTTGAGAGTAAAAAACATTGTCTTTGGTTAATAATTTTTTTCGGTGTGTTTTTTGAAGAAATTGTTTTTATTTTATCTGACATCTTAACTTCCAATGATCAAAGCTATGCTGGCTAAGGTTGCTAATGCTAGTGTGATATTAAATATTTGCCAGTGACGAGGAGTTTTTAACACGCGCTGCATTGCAACCCCGCAACAAATCCAAAATACACTGCCGACAAAGCCGGTTATGCTCCAAGCAATAATCACCATAAAGACCGAATAAAAGTATGCATCACCTACTAAAGTAAAAGCAGAAAGACAGGTAAGACTGGTCATCCAAGCTTTAGGGTTAATAAACTGAAATGCTACGCCATGCCAGAAGCTTAAAGGTTGAGGGCCTTTTCCTTGTTTTGTCTCTGGTGAGGCTAAAGCTATTTTTAATGCTAAATATAACATGTAAGCAATGCAAAATATTTTAAGTACTTGTTGCGCTGTTGGATAGTTAACAAACAATGCACCCAAACCAAGACTAAGTAATACGACAAGTAAAAAAATACCTAAGCGAATGCCAAAAACAAAGGGCATGCTGGCGCGAAAACCAAAATGTGCACCATTGGCTGATAGCAGCATATTGTTTGGACCAGGCGTTGATGCGGCTGTAAGTGTGAAGATCAACAAAGGTAATAGCAGAGAAAATAATTGTTCGTACATAAAAAATCCTTGCACTCGTATAATTGTATGCATACAATTGTGCTTTATTAGGGTGTCATTGTTTAGGTGTCATCATATTGGTTATTTTATATTACTCAAGGATTTTATTGACACCATGACAATTTGGACGCCAATACTCGACAGTGCATTGCCAAAGTACTTGGCCTTAGCTCAGGCTATAGAAGAGGCAATTAATCAGGGAGAGTTAAAACCAGCAGAGAAGTTACCACCACAGCGACGTTTAGCTGATACCTTAAAGGTAACCATAGGGACAATTTCTCGTGCATACAGTGAGGCTGAACATCGTGGTTTGGTTATGGCTAAAACGGGCAGTGGTACTTATGTACGGGCAAAAGACAATGACAATACCGGCATTAATGAAATGGTGCAGGATATTGCTGGAAAAATTGATATGCAAGCGGCCTTCGCACCAGAAGGTCCACAAATAAAAATGTTAAGTCGAGCGATGACGTCTATGTTGGACAGTCAAGAATTGCTTAGTAACATACTGCATTATGCTCCTGAACTTGGTTACCCTAATCACCGAAAAAGTTTTCAACAATGGCTTAGTTCAGAGCCGGTAGCACTAAAAAATTGCGATTTTTTGCTTACTCATGGTGGCCAACATGCCATAAGTGTTTCGATTGATGCACTATGCCAAAAGGGAGATGTCATCCTTACCGAGGAATTAGTCTTTCCGGGGATATTAGCTGCTGCGCAAGACAAAGGCGTCAAAATTGTTACGATTGCCATGGATGAGGAAGGCATCATACCAGAGCAAGTTTTACAAGCTTGCCAGCGTTATAAACCACGCATGATATATTTAACTCCCAATAGCCAAAACCCATGTGGAACACAGCTATCAATTGAACGGCGTCAAGCTTTGGTCGATATTTGTCGTACACATAAGGTATTGGTTCTTGAAGATGATGTACAGTTTATTGCCAGCAAAGATAAACCCAAAAGTATGCAAGAGCTAGCACCTGAGCAATGTATTTATTTAAGTAGTTTCTCTAAACGCTTTAGCGGTGCAATGCGTATCGGGTTTTTAGTGGCACCCAGCGGCCTTTACAGTCAAATTCGTTTATCTTTGCGAGCTTCTACGTGGACGAATTCACCAATATTAATTCATTGGTTGTGCCAATGGATGGATAATGGTGAGCTAGATAAATTGCAACATTGGTTAGCAGCAGAAATGTCAGCACGACAAACCTTAGCTAAGCAACACCTTGCAGCTTGGGCGCCAACTAGTCAGCAAACTAGCTTTAATTTATGGTTAGTACTTCCGCCTGGTTGGCTAAGTCATGAGTTTGTTGCGCAAGCAAAGACACAAGGTGTTTTAGTGCGTTGTGCTGATGATTACCGAGCGGGTCAACAAATACCATTACCAGCGATTCGTATGTGTCTGAGCAGGCCAAAAACGCATGTGCAACTAACAAATGCTTTAATTATAATTAAAACTATTTTAGAGCAAGGGCCCTCATTGAAAGAAGCGGTGATGTAACAGCTATTGTTCTGGCGATTTAACGTGTTAATTTTTCTGAAATTGCTTGTTTCAGCTTAATTGGTTTAATTAACCTGAACTCTGGATAAGCAGCACTTACTCAACATTCCTCTTTATTCCATTCTCAGTGTTAAAACGTCGATAAATAATCTGTTATTCATAAACGTTTTGCCTTGATAATCGAATAAATTGAAACATTGATAGCGTATATCGCTACTTCAACGTGTAAATTTCATTCTTAACAACCGTAAATTTTTGTTTTTACTTAAACATTAAGTACTCATTATCCAGAGTTCAGGTTAGTTACAAACAAAAAATAACTTATAGCTATCCGTATTTATTGATTATGGTTATTGAGGACTTTATTAAATAATTGAATAAACTTATCGTCTTTTAGTACGTGAGCGTGCTGTGCTTGAAAGCCATAGATTTGTGTGGCTTCTTCTTGTAAGGATAAAGAAAGTTGGCTACTTATAGGTACAACTCCATCACCTTCCTCACCAGGTAGGTAAGAAAAAATTAAATGGTAGGCAGTACTACTTGGAACGTGCCAATTATGAACCCTTTTTATGTAATCACTATTTATAGCAATATCACGCCAAGAGGGAATAATTATCGGTGATGACTCTACGCCTGATGTTGCACTTTGCATGCCATACATAGGGCTATTTATCGTCATATAGAGTGAAATACGGTAATCAGGGGCTTGCTTTTGGTGCTTCATCAAGAACGATCTAGACATTAGTCCACCCATGCTATGGGTAATTAAGTGAATATCAGTAAAGTCGTACTGCTGCTCTAGCTGATTCAATGAACTTTGTAAGTAATCACTAACGAGATCTAATTGCAGCCCACTTGGATAATACAGTACCCAAGGCTGGAATTTATTACGATCAAGTGCATTAATTATTTTCTCAAACTCTTTAGGGTTACCTAAAATGCCATGAACAAAAACAATAGGGATTTTATTCGGCTCAAATGTTTGCAGCATAAACAAGCCACCGCCGATTTTATTAACAAAAGTTAGTGGCTGCCATAAACCTAGCTCTGAGTGTTTATTTAAAAAAATCTCGTCATCAAGTGAAATCACTTTACCAATATTTGTTAATGACTTGGACAGGTTCGTTACTGATTTATTACCTTCATCAAGACTTAGTAGTCTTGTAATACCGAAGCTTTCGAGATCACGTTGTTCATCTGCACCTATTTCTATTATTTGATATGGGCTATCGTTTTGGCTATATAAACCATAAAGCTCATTATCTTCTCTTTTGCCATTTTTATTGTTGTCTATGTATGCACCAACAATATAGCTGCCAGGTAGTGCATAAAATTGGTAGTGATTATTTTCATCAATTAAGATTTGTGCAGATATTTCGACACTCGTTGCGCTTTTTTTTAATAATACCGCATAGATGGGGGACTCTGTGTCAACATTTACCATGGTTCCTGATATAAAGGATACACCAGCAAGCTGCTCAGATTGCGCTTTAATCTCCAATAGTGAACAGGACATTTGCAATAAAAGTGAGCTAATTAACAGTAATGTTTTAAAGAATAGTTTCATTTACAACATACCTCACCTATAAATATATTTACATTTTAAAGCCTTGTTAATAGCTTATTGCCTCAGTAATAAGCTATTAATAAGGCAGATTTTCTTTTGTTGTGTTAACTCATTTTAGCTTGTTACTGTTGGTGCAACGCGTTTGAAAATTAATGACGTATTTATACCGCCAAAAGCAAAGTTGTTAGTCATAACAAAATCAGTTTCTTTTGTTAAACCTTCACCATAAATATAAGCTAGATCGCCACATCGTGCGTCAACTTCAGTTAAATTTGCCGTTGGTGCAAACCAATTGTCATTCATCATGTTAATACTGGCCCATGCCTCAATACTGCCACAGGCACCTAAAGTATGGCCAAGATAGCTTTTAAGAGAGCTTATAGGTGTACCTTTACCTAATGCTTGTTCTGTTGCTTGGGTTTCAGCTATATCACCTTTTTCTGTCGCTGTGCCGTGCCCGTTGACATAACCAATGTTACTCGGTTCAATGCCAGCATCTTTGATAGCCATGTTCATGGCTATTTTCATGGTGTCGGCTGAGGGCTGAGTGACATGTTGACCATCTGAATTTGTGCCATAACCTACCAGCTCAGCCAGAATGGTAGCTCCGCGAGCTTTGGCCGATTCATAACTTTCTAGAATAAAAGTACAGGCACCTTCGCCAATGACTAAACCATCACGATTAGCGTCGTAGGGTTTTGGACTGCTCTTAGGGTCATCATTTTGAGTACTGGTAGCAAATAAGGTATCAAAAACTGCTGCAATGGTTACACATAATTCTTCAGCGCCACCGGCAACCATAGCCGTTTGTTTACCATGTTTTATCGCTTCGTAAGCATAACCAAGTGCTTGCGAGCCAGAAGTACAAGCTGAGCTAGTCGTGTATACGCGGCCTTTTATACCAAAAAATACCCCAACATTAACCGCTGTAGTATGTGCCATCATTTTGATGTAGCTAGTGGAGGTGATTCCCGTCATGCTTTTTTTGCTAAGTAAGTTGGCAAAATCAACAAAAGGCGCTGTTGAGCCTGTACTTGAGCCATAAGCAATACCCATTTCACCGTTAGTTACTAAATCACTATCAAGTAGGTTCGCTTGCGCTAAGGCTTTCTCTGTGGCCGTAGTCGCCATTAATGAGACACGCCCCATAGAGCGACATTGTTTTCGGGAATAATGTTTAGGCTTGTTAAAATCAAGAATAGGCGCGGCTAAACGCGTATTGAGCTCTTCATAATCGTCCCACAAAGGGTAATGTTGAACAGCATTTTCACCCTTTTTAAGGTTCTCTGAAAAGTCCTGCCAATTATCACCTAAGGCGGTGATTGCAGACATACCAGTAACAACAACGCGATGCATTAAGTCAGCCCTCCATCAACGCTAATGACCTGTTTAGTGATGTAATTAGCTCCTTGAGAAAATAAAAAGTTAACGGTTGCAGCAACTTCTATATCTTGACCTGCTCTGCGCATAGGCACCATTTGTTTAATCATATCTTTAGGCATATCCTCAGTCATTTCTGTTTGAATAATGCCAGGTGCAACACAATTGACTGTTATTTTTCTTTTCGCTAACTCAAGCGCTAAAGCTTTTACTGCACCAATTAATCCTGCTTTTGAAGCACTATAATTAACTTGTCCGCGGTTACCTAAAATACCTGATACAGAAGAAATTGCGACAATACGGCCACCTTTTCTTAATTGAATCATTGGCATAATAAGTGGGTGAACCACATGATAGAAGCCATCAAGGTTGGTGTGAATAACTTTATGCCATTCATCTTCGCTCATTGCTGGAAAGGCGTTGTCGCTATGTACCCCAGCATTACAAACTACGCCATAATATGCACCATGTTGTTCAATATCGCTGGTTAATACTTGGCGGCTTTGCTCACCATTGGCGATATCAAACTGCACAATACGGTTATTACCTTGCGTTTGATGTAAATTGACTTGTGCCAACGTTTCTTGTGCACCTTTTATATCGCTATGGTAGTGAACAACTATATTGAAGCCACTCTTTGCCAAGTCAATAGCGATGGCTCTACCAATGCCTTTACTTGACCCTGTTACTAAAACTGTATTATTCATTATATTTCCTGTCACTTACTGACATATTCGGTTGAGTCTTCAGGTTGATAGACATTGATTTTTGCTTGTGCCAATAATGTTTCTGGCTGATCTTCGGCCACTATGGAGCAATTAAAAACAGACAAGCCAGCAGCATCAACTAATAACTTTTCGGCTGTTATAAGTAACTTAGTGCCACGAGGGAAATAGGCAACGTTAGGTTTATATTTACGCGTACCTAATAAAAAACCTAGTCTAATACCTTTACCGTTAGCTACTTCGTTTGCTCCTGCTTGAGCGGCGATAGATTGCGCCATATACTCAATGCCGATATAACTTGGTACACCCAGTTTATCAGGTTGATAAAATTCACTGTCTTCATTAATATCTGCTGATACACAGGCACTATCTTCATCAAAAGATATTAACTTATCGACTAAACGCATAGGTTTCCTATGCTTGATTATTTCTTCAATATCATACATATGCATCAATTAACCGTTTCATTTGTACGTGATAAAATTAAACTCGCATTGTTGCCACCAAACGCATAAGAATTCGACATGCAATGGCTAATACTTGTTGTTAACAGTCTATTTTCAATGATTAAATCAATCTCACCTATATTAGGGTCAAGGTTAGTTGAAAGCTTCATTTTAGGGTAATAATTTTCTTGTTCATTGTGACGATTTAACAATAACCAACATAGCCCCGCTTCTATCGCGCCAGCAGCGCCAAGGCAATGACCATGTAATTGTTTACTGGCAGTACACGGCGTTAACTTTGCAAATACATCGGCCACAGCTTTGGCTTCCATAGCATCATTTTGCACAGTTCCAGTGCCATGTAAATTAATATAATCAATATCGTGAGCTGATAAATTTGCACTTTCTAGGGCAGATAACATGGCTTGCTTGGCGCCTTTTCCTTCAGGGTGGGGCGCTGAAATATGATGTGCATCACTACTTTCACCAAAGCCAGATAGTGCAACATTACTCTTAATTTTACTCATTAAAAATAATGCAGCTCCTTCGCCAATATTGATACCACAACGTGTCGATTGGAAAGGCTGGGTGTGTGTTGATGATATTGATTCTATCGCATGAAAGCCATTTATAGTCATCTTACATAAACTGTCAACACCACCTGCTATGACAATATCAGCTAAGCCATTATCTAATAAACGTTGCCCGCTAATAAGTGCTTTGGCACTTGAGGTACAGGCTGTCGATATGCCGTAAACACTGGCATTTGCGTCAGATAATTGAGCAATAAACTCGGCCGTGGCCCCCATTTCTTGCATGGCATAATGATAATTTAGATTATGCTCACCTGTGGCTAAATACGTTTGCATTGAGTCTTCGCCACTTGCTATGCCTGAGGTGCTGGTGCCAATAACAACGGCAATGTTAACGGTACGCTCTAGCTTTTTAGCTAAAACAGTTTTTAACTGAGTTAGCTGAGTAGAGATCTGCTCAAATGCTAAAAAAGCAAGTTGGTTATTTCTGCTATTTTGATAAGTTCCGTATTGCGACAAATCTGGCAAGGTAGTTTTTACTTTACCGACAATAGTCTCGACGCCAAAACTGCCATCAGCTTGCATAAAAGACTGTTCGCCTGTAAGGAAGTGACTTAATACTGTCTTTTTATCCGAACCTAATGCGCAAGTTAAACCAAGCTCGTTTAAATAAATTGTCATGGATTATTTTTCCGTTGTTACCTGTTCTTCTGTTAACTTCCAGCGCTCAAGTTCTTCAACTACAATTGAATAGTTATGTTTAAGGTTTACTAATTGGCTGTTTTTTCCGTGTATTTTTATTTGATAAATTACTTCACCAAGAGCGCTTATTTCTCGCATGTTATGTTTATCTACGGCCAACTTTCCTACCGTTAACCCTTGAGAAACACTTCTGACAGGCCATAGAGATAATTGTAATTCGGCCAATACACGTTGTGGGTCAATTTCAATTATTTTATCATAATCTAGCGTGCCCAATTCTGTATGCCAATCAAGGGAAAAAAGTGATAAACCTTCCACTGTCATGCCGGAAATAAGTAAGCGCGTTGCTGTCATCTCTACTTGCATTAAAAACTGGTTTTCTTTGCCTTGTTGTTTAACGGTAAAGGACGCCAATATTGAGGTATTGAGTAAGCTATCAGGTATCGGCTGTAATACGTAAGCAATATTGTCATCAAGTTTAATACGATGAACATTGTCCACGTGAGTCGCACATGAAGTTATCATGGTCACAGTACAAATAAGTACAATGACCTTGAATAAAGTGCGAGTCAACAAGGTTTGCGGCAGTACATTACTTTGCTTGATACGCGTTAAGACAGTATTACCGTTAAACATGGTTATTTTTCTGCTTTACTACAAACTAACAGACTATGGCCTAAGCCGATATTATCAATTTGATTCTCAATTTTTAAGCCACTCTTTTCAACCAAAGCGATAAACTTATCTGCGGCATACATACGGCTGTTACCATTAGCAAAACAAGTGAAATATAGAGAGGTAGCATTTAAACTAAATGCCGCGGCATCAAATTTTTGTGCATCCCAAAATGTTTCTAAAATCAACACTCGCTGTTCACCCGATATACCATTGGCAATATTTGTTAAAATTGTTTTAATTTGAGGCTCAGAAAAACAATCTAAAAATTGACTCATCCAATATACATCGGCATTGTCGGCTAGCACTTGATTTGGGTCTAACATGTCACAAGGAAACTGGTTGAAACGGTCTGCTAACCCAGCTGCGCTTATATTTTCTTGTGCCTTAGCAAGTTGTGGTGGTAAGTCCATAATGGTCACTTCTACTTTACTATCATGTTGTAAACACTTAGTAGTAAAACGACCCGTATTACCGCCAATATCAACAATATGTTTAGGTTTATTAGCAAAGACCAGTGGTAAAATTTCATCAAAGGCGTGGTCAGAATAGAAGTGGTCAAAGGCAAACCAACTGGCTCTAGTTTCATCAGGCAGCTCTGGAAGGTGTGGGTATAACGTTGGCCAATCACCAAATACTTTTAAGCCTTCAGGTTTACCTGTTTTAATTGACTCTGTAAGGTTTGCTAAACCTTGGTAACCAAAGTGCTGAGTGAAGTCAAAGTTCACAATAGACATTTCATCGTGCAAAAGGAAAAAGGATACTTTAGTTAAACCGTAGCGAGGTAGGCTTTCTGGTGTAGTGTCATCTTCAGTTAGAGTAACTAAGCCACAAGTTAAAGCAAAGTCTAATAAAACACTTACGCCGTATTCACTCACTTCTACAGCGGCAACTATTTCATCCAGCGGTACACCAGTACGCCTGTTTTTATCGATAAATTGTAAAATACCTAAATCTTTCAATGCGGCAGTAGCCTGGAAAATATAAGGAGAAAAAGCGATATGTTGTGCCATCGATTTAGCATCTACTGCAGATAGTTCGCCTTGTTCAGGTAGTTTAATCATGTTGTTAGTTTCCTATTTATGGCGCTTTATTATTAGCAGCCATTTTAATTTATTTTTTTATGTTTGTTAAAGGTGTTAGGTGGCTTAATAACCACGCTAACGAAATACCAATTAAGAGTGTTAAACCGAAGCTACTTACCGCAGGAGTGGCACTAAAAGACATGACACCAAACGTTAGCGCAGAAGAAAGCGCTGATAAGCTTATCGTGTGACTAATATGTTTTTCCATACCATGAGCACGGAAAAATACCATGTAATCAATTGCTAAGGTAATAATGAGTAAACAAGCAAGTACATTAAATATATTTAAACTTGTTTGAAAAAATTGACTGATAATTAATGCCAATCCGGAAGATACTATTGGTACTAGCAGCATAACTAAGGCACTAGTAAAGCCAAAATAGCAGCTTAATATCACTAAAATCACCAAGGTTGCTGGTAAGGCGGTATAAAGCACATCAGCTCTAACTTCACCTAATTGTGCTGACAATGCCACGGGTAAATTGACATAACTACTACTTGGTGCCTGAGCGATAGATAATGCTTGAGCTTGAGAGGGGGGCGCACTTAATAACAGCGCTGTCCAATACTGCTGTGCAACTTTTTTAATGTTTACACCGGTATATTGTGAAATGAAATCAGGCATTAATTCAATAGGTGTAGCTTGGGATAACGCCGACTCAATAGCGTTATCAGCAAGGTAAGGGGAAATAGCGTGATAATTATTTAATTGCCAATTAGTCTTTATTAACTCGATATTTTTTAGCTGTTCAGCTTTAGGAAGTTGCCAATCGGCAATACTTTTTAGTACGGCACCTTGTAAACGTAATCGCTCTGCTAGTTGTTGGCTTTCTTTAAGTAACTTATCTTGGTCGCTCGCCCAGATGAGTACCATATGTGGATAAACATTCTCGCCGGTAAGTCTTGCTACTTTTTGCTCTTCTTTAATAAGCAAGCTTGATTTAGTGTTTAAGTTGCCAATATTATCATCAAAATTAAGTGCCGTGATGCTAGCAATGAACACTAGTGTGGCAACGACAATATAGGCAAGGTGCTGTTTAGGTAAAACGGCAAAGGAGGTACCGGTACTAGTAAATTGAATACTAGGCAATAAAAGAAGCGCACTGAGGTAGGCACCAACTAAACCAAAACCAACAAAAACGACCACTTGGTGCAGTAATTCAATAGGGGTGGTAAAAAATAAGCTATAACCTGCAATTGTTGAGAGTAACGCTATGGTTAGTGGCAGAAAGACCTTTCTTCTGATTTCTTGTGCTGGCGCTTGGGTATGCTGGCGTAAAACAAGAACATGAAAGCCATAATCTACCGCGATGCCTAAAATGCTTACCGCAAAAACAAAGGCGAGTAAATGTATCTCACCAAACAAGAGTACTAAGGCTGTAATGCCAACTAATAGGGCACAGGCAATGACGGCTAAACACGCAATTAGTGGAATGACCGCTCTAAATGCCAGTAAGATAATTACGATTACACCAATGAGTGACAATAGGCCGAAATTACTTATTTCTGACTGGGCCTGAATACTCGCGGCGGCGGAATGCAAAATCATGCCAGTCATTAATACCTCAGTGGCACTATGTTCTTTTGTCAGTGCTTGAGTGTACTTAGCTTTAATCGCCTGTAGCTCTTTAAAAATACCCACAGAGTCTCGAATATTAATATGGCTCGGTTTTATATTGATAAAAACAGGGATATAGCTTAAATCATCACTTTTAAGCATGAATTCTTGCTGGCTAAATTGCCAGTTTGTTTCACTCGCAGAGCGGTTTAATAGCCGGTCTTTAAGAAATGCCGCTAATGTTAAAGTGCCATCTTTCTCTAATGACTGACTAACAATAGGGTCTGACCATTGATTTAGTAAAGTGAAGTATTCATCGTTAAGCTCTTGTGATTGTTTATTCACAATTGCGCTTTTAAGTGTGTCTTTTTGGTGTTTTGTCAGGTAACTAAAAGGGGATGCGCCATAATATGCTACTAACTGTTGTAATTGATTGGCGTTTAAGGGATTGCTGTATACGCTTTCAAGCCAAGGTTTATCTTGTAGACGCGATCTTATATCGTGAGCCATAATGGCAGCTTGAGCTGTTTTTTCATGACCAACAAGTAATAATAATTTATTTTGATAATTCTGCCCAAGTGCAATTGCAGCTTGGTGTTTAGGTGAATTAATCTCTAGTGCTGCAAGCAAGCCCGCGTTAAATTTCGCTTCAGTTTTATTAAATTCTACCAGTAAAATAGTGCAGCATAACGCTACCATCGATAGCCATAGAACTAGGGATGATTTTTGCTTTAATGTGTATAAAGGGTTTAAAAACTTAATCACAGCTTTACTCAAAATAAGCCAACTCCGTTGCACTAACTGGTTCGGTTGATAGCTCAAAGTTAATCTCAGTATGATTTCCCTTAGGTTCAATTAACGCTATTTTTTTCGGTAACTTGGTACCGTCAATTAATTCAGTGGTACAAAGATTAATTGATTCAAACAAGCTTTTCATCGTACTACTGATGGGGGTCAGTGCCAGACAAGTTAAATTAGTTTCAGGTTTTTTTTCCAGCTTTTTAGTGGTGAAAAATCTAGCCAGTTTTTCCTCGTCAGCAGCAAACAATGCTAAAAAGAAGTCATTGTCGAGTTGAGCTTCTTTATGTTTTTTTCCTTGTTCATCTATTTTATAAACACCATTATTGGCAAAGAGCTTTAACGAACGAATTGGTTTCTTTGTTTGCCAAAGCAGGCCTTTATTTGGCAGGTAAATAAAACTGCCTTCTGATTTGAAAGGGCGCTTTAATGGTTTAATATTTTTACTTTGAAAAAAACTGCCTTTTACCGGACTCAGCTCAGATGTTAGTTCCTGTGTTAACTCAAGTTTAAGTTCTGGTTTAATTTCTGCAATTTCGTTTAGTTTTGGAGTGATTTTCTGCGCTTCAGCTAAAAGTGACAAACACAATACACAGCTCATGAATACAAAGCGAAAGGTTTGCGGAACTGTTTTTATACTTGTCACTTTCATTATTATTTATCTCGTAATGCAGTTAAAAGAGCGTTTAATTTCTCAGCTAAAATTGGTGGCGACTCCAATTGCAATTCATTGGTGTCCATAGACACCGCAGCTTGCACTGTATGGCCTTTAGTTAACTTAGCGCCAGTTTCTTTATCGCTAATTAGGTAATTAATCTTAATTCTATGTTCATATTCTACGAGAGTAGCCGTAACCGTGATCACTTGGGTGAACTTAGCTGAGCCAACATACTTAACCCGCATATCAACAATTGGCCACATATACCCGGAGGCTTGCATATCTAGGTAGTCATAGTTAAATAGCCGTAATAGCTGACAACGAGCCACCTCAAAATAGCGTGGATAGTTGCCATGCCAAACAATATTCATAGGGTCACAGTCATGAAACGGTATTTCAATATCGACTGAGCTAGTTAAATATTGTTGTTTACTCATAAAGTGACCATCTTTTTTCTTGAATATGACTAACTGTTGCTCTTAATACACCTTCAAGCGGTCGATCTTCTGTCACTAATTCAAAAAACTCGCCAATATCCGTTAACATTTCGGCAATAGGTGCTGAAAGTGTTTCACGCTTTAATTCGTTTTGTTGAATTCGTAATGTAACAGCTTGGTAGCTAGCAAGCAGTGTCGCAGCAACAACTTGTTCAGTGAGTTGTAATACTCGTAGACAATCTCTAGCAGCAATAGTGCCCATGCTAACTTTATCTTGGTTATGACATTCAGTAGAGCGTGAAAATACACTTGCAGGCATGGTTAACTTTAATGCTTCAGCAGTCCAAGCTGACGCGCCAATTTGTACAGCTTTAAAGCCATGGTTAATCGCGATACGCTCTGGCGCTGCAGCAGATAAATTAGCTGGTAAACCATTGTTATATTTAACATCAACTAAGCTTGCCATTTGACGGTCAAGTAAGTCAGAAATATTAGCGACTGCCGCTTTCATACTGTCCATTGCCATCGCAATATGTCCACCGTAAAAGTGACCGCCATGTAATACGTGTTCACCAATACCATCAATGATAGGATTGTCATTAGCACTATTAAGTTCATTTTCAATAAATTGTCTTAACCAAGGCAATGAGTCAGCCAGTACACCGATAACATGAGGGGCACAACGTATCGAATATCGGTCCTGTAGGCGGTGTGAGTTTCTAGGGTGATGGTGATGATGTAAATCATGTTGAATCCATGAAGCTACATTCGCTTGACCTTGATGCGGTTTAACTGAAAATAGAATATCATCAAAGTGATTACTGTTACCTTTTAACGCCAAGCTACTTAAGGCGGTTATACGAGCACTTAGTTTGGTTAAATAAGCTGCTCTATCAAAAGCTTGGCAGGCTAATGCAGTCATAACTGCTGTGCCATTCATGATCGCCAAACCTTCTTTAGGACGCAAGGTAATAGGGGTTAAGTTTTCATTGGCTAATGCAACTTTTGCGGCAACTTTTTTACCTTGATAATAAACATCGCGTTCACCACAAAGGGCAGCACCAACATAAGAAAGTGGTGTCAAATCGCCACTAGCACCAACAGAGCCTTCTTCCGGAATAACGGGAATAATATCTTTATTTAAAAAGGCGGTTATTTGGTTGAGTAATGCCCAGCTAACACCTGAGTAACCTCGGCTTAATGACGCTAATCGGGTGGCTAAAATAGCTCGCCCTTGCTCTGGAGAAAAATAATCACCTAAGCCACAACCATGAAAGCGTGTTAAATGTAGCGGTAATTCATTGGCTAACTCAGCAGGTATTTCTACAGTACATGATTCACCATAACCTGTTGTGACACCATAGATCACGCCGTCCTCTTTTAATAAAGCATCTAAAAAGGCAACTCCGGCATCTATCTTTTGGGTAAATTCACTATTATCGGAAAGTGTGACCTTGTTGCCATTTTTCGCGATAGCAACTATATCTTCAATAGTTAATTCTGTTGCGCCAAAGATAGTGGTGGCATTATTTTCTAACATATCTTAATCCTACTTATTACTACTATTAGCATCTTGGCTAATGTTGTCTCTGCTAATATTATCTCGTTGCCAAAAATCGAAAAAATTAAACCATTGCAGCGGGTATTGCGCGCAATATCTTTCTAATGTTTTAGCGTATATATCGACTAATTTCTTTAACTCTAGGTCGCGGGTCTTTCTTGTCCAATTCACTCCAGGGGATAACTTTTCAAAAATTAAATTATAGTTTTGTTTTGTTTTAGTTTGTGGTTTTTCTTTTAAACAGAACATCATCAAAACAGGGCACTTTAATATGCCCGCAAGGATAAAAGGTCCTTGGGAAAAAGGTGCTTCTTCACCTAAAAATTTACTGTAGATAACCCTACCCGCTACGGTGGTAGAGGTCCTGTCTCCGGCAATAACGACATATTCACCTTGGTCAATTTTTTCTTGCAGCATAATAGCAAGATCAGCTCCCATTTCGGTTACTTCAATTAAATTAACTTTTACCTCATCATTGAGGCTGTTAATAAAGTCATTAAATTTTTGTGCATGCTCAGTGAAAACTAGTACGTTAAAACGAGCACTGGTGTTGTCATTAGCTAGCGCTCGACAAATCTCTAAGTTACCTAAGTGTGAACCAATAATTAATGCACCCTGATTGGTAGAGAGCAAAGCGTCAAAAATGGCATAGTTAACGTGACTAATTGACTCCATCGAAATATTATTTAACCAAACATCGACTTTATCTAAAGCGGCAAAACCCATAGATAAGAAATGTTTGAAGCTCATCCATACCGTTGGCTTTTGGGTTAAGTACCCTAGCTTATACATTTTATTTAAGTATTTTTGTGAAGCGTTACGTGTTGTTTTTCCACTCATAAGGAAATATAAAATTATCGGATATAACAGGGCTGCGGCAAGATAGCGGCCGCCATACCTATAAAAGAAAAATAGTGTTTTCAAGCCGAGAAGTGAACCACGTTCACGCATTAGCGACCAATGATTAGTTGTCGTCATGAATAATACCGTCTTTAGCGTTCTTTTTAGTAATATGATTAGGAACTGTAGTGGCTTTTTTATGACTAAATTTTTGTGCGATTATAAAAGGGGAGCGAATAAACATACCAATAACTAAGCGGGTATGTAGCCAACTAATCAATACATTATCGTGTAAAGCTCTAAAATGGGACTGACCATCTTCAGGGTAATCTACTTTAGTTTCGACAAACTTAACCGCAACATTACGCCAAAATAGCCGCACCATAATTTCAATGTCAAAATCCATGCGTTTACCTAAACGCACCTGCTGTATTAATTTACAACTTGTTGCTAAAGGATATATACGAAAGCCACACATGGTATCTTTTACCTGTAGTGAAAGCGTTTCTATATGCACCCAAAAGTGTGTAATAGAACGGCCCCACAACCGTCCCTTAGGGATAGTATGATCATAGACAGGTTGGCCACTAATTAATGCCAGAGGAAACTCCGCAGATAAATGAAGCAAGGCGTTAATATCATTTAGATCATGCTGGCCATCAGCATCAACTTGTAGTGCATGGCTGTAGCCCATTTCTTGTGCGGTTAATAATCCGGTAATGACGGCGCCACCTTTCCCTTGATTGACACTATGTGTCACTAGGTGAATGTCTTCATGTGAAGTGGCTATTTGTTGTAATTTTGTTCGGTGTTGCGAGGTGCTGGCATCATCAACAATAATAATTGCAATATTTTGCGCCAGCAAAACACGGCTAATATCTGCTAATTTAGCGCTATGGTTGAAGCTTGGTATTACAGCACAAGTAGATTGCTTGGTTGTCATTATGTCAGCTCTACTCGCGCGGATGAAAACTTATCATCACCCATGTAATAGCTGAACGTTAACTTGGTGGCTGATTTTTTAATAATTTCAAGGTGTACTTCCATTTCTGGCATAAGTAAGTTTTGAAATTTTAAAACACTGACATTGAGAACATCACCGTGCATCGCTAAATGTTTGCGGGCAAAAGTCATTGCCCAATCAAGTTGTACTACACCGGGTACTATCGAAGCATCGTCAAAGTGGCCTTTAAAGCATCGTAAGTCAGCATTTATAATAAGGCTTAAGGTAACCTTGTCATTGTCTTGATCTACTGCCTTAATGGTTGGCAGTATTCTTTCTACGCTGTTATTCATTTAATATCTTGCTCTACTTAAACAGTTTGGTTAATTCAGTCTTTACTAACTTGCCTTCACTCGTAAACGGCAATTTTTGCACAAAACGCCACTTTCTTGGTAATAACGAAGGCTCGAAAATCGAGAGTAAAGTTTGTTTGCATTCATTAACGAGTTGTTTCTTTAATGTATTTGTTTTAGGTATCAGGCACTCTTGGGTTAATTCTATCACAGCTACTAACATGGTTTTACTGCCAGACTCATTTAAAACAAAGCAATAACAAGCCTTTATTACGGGTAAAGAAGTGAGTTTAACTTCCATTTCATCGAGGGATAATCTTTTTTCATGCAGCTTAATAATGCGATCTACTCGGCCTAACAAGTTAAATAAACGTCCTTCAAGAAAAACTCTATCGTCGGTTTTATAACTTTCACCTCTGGCTAAAAACGCAGAGGTTAATTGTAAGGTCTCGTCTTGGGCAAGCGATACTTGATGTTCTGGAAATAGCAGCCATTGCGTATTTTTTGCTTGTTGTCGCCAAGCAATTCCACCAGTTTCGGTGCTACCATAGATTTCAGTAATCATTTGCTGATTCAACACAAAAAAATCATTAGCAACTGAGGCGCTTAACGCGCCACCAGAACAAAATACTTCAACAATATTATCAACGGCTTGCGCTGAAAGTTGCTCTGTTGTGCGTGCTAAATAACTAGGACTTGAGACCAAGGTGATATTATTTAACGTTTGGCAAAAGTGCTCAACTTGTTCTGGGTATTCAATCGTCTCGCAAACAATGGTTTTATTGGTAAATACCGGCCAAATTAATTTGAATAATAAACCGTATATATGTTTATGAGTAACCGTTGATAGCACACAACTATGTTCTTGCGGAAACAACTGCTGTAAACAGTTAACTTCATTGGCTAGTTGATACCAATATTTTTTAATTGCCTTTGCTTCTCCTGTAGAACCAGAAGTAAACAGTGTGATGCAGGTATTTTCATCAATTAAAAGATTATCAAGGGATGAAGTTGATTGGGTACGTTTAGCTTTATTAAAATGTGGTATAGCGTTAAGGTGCAATTCACCTTGTTGAGGCTCATCACCAATGCTGATGTCAGCAAATCTTGCTGCTTGATTGAAACGTTCAACTTGATTGCTCTGCGCTAAGATAATATTTTTTTTGGCCAATAACAAAGCAAAAAAACATAAACTATATTGATAGAAGTCATCTTGATATAGCAACCAATTACGTTCACTACAATGATTAATTTCTTGTGCTAGTGCGATACAGTCTGTTGCCCATTGCTGCCCGGTAATTTCTTCCTTGTTGCAAATAAACACACTTTGATTATTTATAGGAAAAGAGTATGTATTAATTGTCATTGATTTTTTGCACCCTTAATCTCACTAAATATTCTCCTGCAAAGAGTACTCCCATTAGGATATAAGCAATTAGGCCGTTATAAAGTGTCCATGTTTCTATGTTGGTAAATAAAGCGGTGTAGCTGGCAATTAAGGCATTAATAATAAAGAAACCTAACCATACTTTAGTGACAGTACGTGTATAGGCGATAGCATGAGGGGGTAAATCAGCCTGTGTTAGCCGTGCAAGGCGTTCAATTATTGGTGGCGGGTTGGCTAATGAATAGGAAAAAACTAATGCTAAAGCGCTATTGATGATCACAGGATAAAATAATAGCCCGGTATCATCTCCAAAAATGAAGCTCATCAATAAAAAACTCAAGGCCAAAAAGCTAATCACTTTACTCGCTTTAGGGCTTAGAACTTGTGCTGCGCTGTTTTTAGTCGCACTGCTATTTTTTAATATCAACAATCGTATTAAGAAAAGTAGCAGCAGGGCGAAACTCACCCATCGAACTGAAAATTCAGCTAAACCATAAAACACTACAAGTGGATAGAGTAGCGTTACTAAGGTAAGAATAATTTTCATCACAATATTTACTGCCAATAAACTTTAGTAGCCAAACTATCGTTAGGCTGCTGAATTAAGTTCAATTAGTGCGTTAATAATATCTTCAACGGTACGCACTTCTTTGAAAGATTCAGGGGCTATTTTCTTGCCCGTTAACTCACGTAAACGAACCACTAAATCTACCGCATCAATGCTATCTAGATCTAACTCTTCATAGAGAGAAGCTTCCAGGGTGATGTCTTCTGCGGGTATTTCAAATTCATCAACCAAAAGCTCGGTTAACATTGATAATATTTCTTCTTTACTTTGCATGGAATTCTCAATCTTAATGTTGTTCGATAAATTGCACTAAGTTATCAATAGAATAAAAGTGCTCTTTAGTTTTTTCAGAGTTGGCTTCAATTTTTACATCAAAAGTTTTCTTTATTGCTAGGCCTAATTCTAAGGCATCAATAGAGTCTAAACCTAGTCCATCACCAAAAAGAGGTTCATTATCAATAATATCCTCTGGTGAAACATCTTCTAAATCGAGAGATTCAATAATTAATAATTTTAAAGTTGTTCTAATATCAGCCATTTAATTCTAATTCCTTACAAAAATACTGCTGTGTTTCACGAGTCAGTGCACGCACTGCTAATGAAGTGTTCTCTTGTTTAAAGTACTTGTTGTTATCAATGGTTCCTAATGCAGTTAGGGTAATAACAAATTTTTTATGAGGCACATCATACCATGATTCTTTTTTAGTTAATGTACTTGGATTAACAGAAATCATGATTGGTTGATAATTTGCTTGGCAGCGTATTGCTATATTGGCAGCGCCTCTTTTAAAAGTAAGTGGTTGTCCACTGACACTGCGAGTACCCTCTGGAAAAACGACAATGTTTCCTCCTGATGATAAGCTTTTTTTACAGTCTGCAAATAACTGTTCAGAATTATCATTATCTATGTAGCCAACACGTTTTACTACGCCACGTAAAAAAGGGTTTTTAAAAAGTGCGGATTTTACGACGCAGTCAGCATTGGGTAAATAAGCAATAATAACGACAACATCAATAAGTGAAGGATGGTTGGCAATCACTACTTTTTCACGCATGTTCTTTAAGAGGTCAAAATTTTCTAACTTTACCGACAAAACACCTAAGCAACGCATCATATTAACAAAAAAAGCAAAAGCTTTATGTATGGTGTACCTAGCTATTTTTTTTCGATGTACTTTATTTTTGAATAATAAAGTTTGTATTGGGAATACTATTGATGAAATCAGTAGTGCGCCAATGCCAAAACTAAAAAAACATAAACCTGTGGCGGCTAAGCGCCAATAATAATTAAGGCGTTGCATCAGTTAATTACTAAGGATATTGAGTGGTTTTTACTGTGTAGTGCTTCAATACTCTGGCTGTAAAAGTGTTTAATAAAACTTAGGCTAAGGTCTGGTGTGCTTTCTGGCTTATTTTGGTTGTTTAAAGCAAGCTCGATTGTGGCCAAATTATTAAGTTCATTTTGACCTGAAAGAATGAGTGTTATGCAACGAGCAGGCATTTGTTGTTCATATTGGCGGTATTCTTGGGGGACATCAAAGTCACAATAGCTATAAATAACACTGCTGTTTTGTTGCTGGCATTGCATGGCAGCTTCAATAAGCCCTTCAATAAAGGTGTTTTTACCTGCGCTAATTGTGGTAGTTGCAGCAGTATTATTTGTAGCGATACTAAATAATCCTGTTGTTGCATTATGCACTGATAAAGCAAATTGTGTGGGTGATAAATCTTCAGCTAAAGCGGTATCTTTAATCAACTTAACTGTTTTGGCTAAATCCCCATGTTGGGATGCAAAAACCAAAGGTAAATTATTCGATAACGCTTGGGGAATATCTAAGCAATGCATTGCTACTTTGCTAAAAGGGCTTAATCGTCTTAGCTGCCCTTTAGGGTAGTACTGTGGTTTTGGCGGGGTAAACTCCTCTGGTAAAACGAGTTTATTGTTTGCCCATAGCGCTAAATCATTTGTTTCAGTTAAACCTTGCAGCCAGACATTGATATTATTTATATACACTTTCATCATTTTTCTATTGCTATTAACCCAGGTATATTCTTAAACGAATACTTTATCAAGTGAACATTGTTTTCTGCAAATAATAAGCTAACTAGTCCTTTCATTTACAATAAGGGGGATATCTACTAAACGGTAAATATCCCCCTTAATTTTTGATTGTAACTTAACTGTAACCTAACTGTAACTTAACTTTTATAGTTTTCTTCGACTAAACCAGTTTGAATTAATCTGTCTATATAAATAATCCAGTTATTATAGCTTTTATGGATAGTATTCTTTCTAGCATTGTATTTTAAATTAGTGCTATCAACATAGTTAATTGAATATTGGCTAGCATCGAAGCCAATTTCTATTCTTGCCGTATGCTTTCTAACCATTATTTCAGCTAGAATAATGCCATTGTTATTCGCTTTCACTTGCCAGCCTTTTTGAGTCAAAGCTTTAACGATATTTTTTTCAACTTGCTTAGCGGTAAGGCCTGCAGGAACGTTAGCTTGCTCAACGTTATAAACATATGTTGATTTACATGCAGCTAAAACTAAAGTCGCAAGTAAGACGAATAAGATTTTTTTCATAAGTGTCCCTATTTATATGTAATTTAAGCGTCGCATTGTAGATCACTATGTATATGATTTCCATCATAGAAAAATCAATTAAATAATCGTTAATTATTGCTATGTTGAATATTAAATTCTCAGCACTTTTGACCTATATAAAAGTTAATCAGCTTTTGTATCTGTGGGCAGGGCTTTCTCGAAACTAGTCCTCAGCGCTAATAACATAGTTCTGTCTCAAAACTGCGACTTAATCGTCATTGTACTGTGTCGATATTGATACTCTCCCATCTAGATAAATTTTGTCATTTATCGCGAATTTTACTTTATCTTAGTGTTTATCTCTTCTGAATATCAACGCTACGCCCCGCACCAAAAAATAGCAAAAGCACCTTTATAGGATCTTTTTACTAAGGTGAGTGTTTGTAAGGTTATGTTTTTTATGGAATAAATACTGGGCACACTTTTTGCTAGATTCATGTCAATATACTCGTCAAATCCTGGATCTATGATGTTGTTTGGACGCAAAAAAAGAAAACCGATTACCATTCCTGATAAAAAAGTAAAAGAATGGAAATACACTACCTGTAATTATTGTTCAACAGGCTGTGCCATTGAAATTGGCTTAAGCGAAGAAAAGCGCGTTGTTACTACGCGCGGTCATGCGGGCGCGGATGTGAACCGCGGTAAGCTTTGTATAAAAGGTTTGTTAGAGCACGAACTTTTTGAAAGCCCAGGCCGCGGTACTGAGCCACTTATTCGTGACAAACATTATGAAAAGTTTGAAAAAACAACATGGGATAATGCCCTAGACACCACTGCCCAAAAGATTAAAGAAATACAAGACAAATACGGTAAAGATGCCTTTGCTGTTGTCTCTACTGGCCAGCTTCTTACTGAAGAGTTCTATACCCTAGGTAAATTAACTCGTGGCTGTATTGGCACTAATAACTATGACGGTAATACTACCTTATGTATGGCTTCTGCCGTAAGTGGTTATAAACGTTCATTTGGTAGTGATGGCCCACCAGGCTGTTATGATGATTTTGAGCATACTCACTGTTTTATGGCGTTCGGGTCTAATTTACCTGAACAACATCCCGTTATTTATTGGCGTTTAAAAGAAGCGTTAGAAAAACGTAAATTCCCGTTAATTGTGGTTGACCCACGTGTGACCATGTTAGCACAATTTGCTGATATCCATTTACCAATCACGCCAGGTACAGACTGTGTATTAATCAACTCTATGATGCACGTTATTATTAACGAAGGTCTGCAAGACCAAGCATATATAGATGCACACACTGAGGGGTTTGAGGCAGTTAAAGCCTTAGTGCAAGATTACGCCCCTGAAGTTGCTCAACACCAATGTGGTATTGATGAAGATCGTATTCGTAGTGTTGCGCGATTATATGCGAAAGCGCCTTCAGCAATGAGTATTTGGACCATGGGTATTAACCAGTCGACTCATGGCTCTGATGGTGTTGCTAATATTAACAACCTTAACTTAATTACCGGTAACATTGGTAAACCCGGTGGTACATCACTGTCTATCACGGGGCAATGTAATGCGATGGGCACGCGTGAATGGTCTTCATGTTCAGGTTTACCTGGCTATCGCTTATTAGAAAATCCAGATCATCGCCAAGAAATTGCTGATTTTTGGGGTATCGATCCAGAGTTTTTCCCGAAAAAACGTGGTTTAGCGCAAACGGATATATTTCCAGCGATTGAAACGGGTGACGTAAAAGGCATGTGGATTGTTGCCACTAACCCAATGACCTCGATGGCAAATACACCACGTATTCGTAAAATGCTTGAAAGCTTAGATTTCTTAGTGGTTCAAGATGTTTATGCCGACGTTGAAACCAATCAGTATTCTCACGTTTATTTCCCTGCTTCTGTTTGGGCAGAGAAAGAAGGTTGTCATACCAACACTGAACGTCGCGTTAGTTTGATCAGTAATGTGTTACCGCCTTATGCTAATTCAAAACCTGATTTTTGGATATTTAATCAAATGGCGAAACGTTTTGAAAACGGCCAAAAAATTAAATTCCCAGAAACACCGGAAGGGGCTTTTGAAGAAATGAAACAGCTTTCTAAGGGTACTAACCCATACGGTAATGAACGAACACTTGATATTTCAGGCATGAGTTATGAAAAAATAGTGAAAGCTCGTGGTATTCAATGGCCCTTCTCTGAAGAAATGGCTGAAGAACAAGACAAAGCCAGTGGCAGCCTTAAGGGAAGCCCACGTTTATATACTGATGGAAAATTCCAAACACCTACCGGCAAAGCTAACTTAATCTGTGTCGATTTTTACGATAATAACGAAAAACCCTGTAAAGATTATCCATTTTGGTTAAACAGCGGTCGTGTTGTTGAACATTTTCATACCCGTACACGTACCGGTAAAATTGGTAACTGTAACAAATTCAGTCCAACGCCTTATATGGAAATGAATCCTGACGCAGCGAGAGAGTTAGGTATCGAACATCAAACGTATGTTCGCTTAACCAGTCGCCGTGGTGATGCAGTTGTTCTGGTACAACTTACCCAACGAGTATCACGAGACATGGTATTTATCCCCTTCCATTTCCATGACTGTGTGAATCGTTTGACGGTAGGTTTATTAGATCCGTATTCTCGCCAGCCAGCTTTTAAACAGTGTTCTGCCAGAATCGAAAAGGTAGACCAAGCAGAAGCGGCTCGTTTAAATGCAGAGCGTCGCAACTACTAATTCGGCAGAAGAGAGAGCAATTATGAATAAAGCAGTAGAAAATGTATCAGTCGATGTTGCCGTTCAAGGCTTTGATCCAAGTACGATGGAAATAGGCAAAGAACAAGAAGGTCGCTCAAATCATTGGGAAGTGAGAACCGAGGAGCGCTCTTATGCTTTTTTACCTGATACCGAAGTACAAAAAGAAAATCGTTATGGCCAGCTAATTGATTTAGTTGAGCTTACCGATCTTCCTAAAGAACGTTCGATGTTCATCAACGAAAATCCAGAGGTAGGCTCAAACCCAAATCGTAACAAACAACATGGTTTTTTCTTCACTGCCGATAACTGTATTGGCTGTCATGCATGTGAAGCAGCTTGTTCAGAAAAAAATGATAACCCATCACACCTTGCTTTTCGTAGCGTAGGTTATGTAGAAGGTGGCTCTTTTCCTGATTACAAGCGTATGAATATTTCAATGGCATGTAACCATTGTGATGACCCGGTTTGTTTAAAAGGCTGTCCAACTAAAGCCTATACCAAACATGCTGAATATGGCGCAGTATTACAAGACCCTGAAACGTGTTTTGGTTGTGGTTACTGTACCTGGGTTTGCCCATACAATGCCCCACAATTAGACCCAGTAAAAGGTCAGGTTTCAAAATGTAATATGTGTGTCGACCGCTTAGAGGTTGGCTTGAAACCAGCTTGTGTTTCGGCTTGTATTGGTAATGCATTAGATTTTGGTGTGGTAGAAAATACCCCTGAGAACCGTGAACAATGTAAAACACAAATACCGGGTTTTCCAGATCCTGAAATTACTCACCCAAATGTACGCTTTCAACAAACGAAAGACTTACCTATTGAGATGAGTCGAACTGACTCCATGCCGGTAAAATATCACCGTGACAGCGAAGGTAATTACAAACCCGTCGTTGATCAAAAACAAGGTAAAGCGAAGCATTGGAATTTTGCTAAACTCAATAGTCGTGAAAACCCACTAGTATTATTCACCTTATTTGCTCAAGCAGCCTTAGGTGTATTTTTAATAACCTTCCTAGGTGCGTTATTTGGCATAGAGTCATTAAATAGCTTTATTGTTTCTGATATGTTTTTACCGCTCACCGTAACGGCTTTAGTAATGACCACGTTTGCGTTATTAATGAGTGTTACGCATTTAGGTAAACCAATGCGCTTTTACCGAGGGTTTAATAACTTACGTTATTCACCTATGGCAAGAGAAGGATTAGGCTTAGCCTTGTTTTCTGCTGGTTGTGGTTTAACGGCGTTATTCTCACTGCCGAGTCATGATTGGCTAGTTGCTTTTGTATCAACTAACGTAGGTCTAGACTTAGCTGAGTTAACGCAAGCGTTACCTTTAGATACCTTAGTTAAATCAGCCGGGTTATTTGCAGTAATTGGTGGTTGTGGTGGCTTATTCTATATGAATAAGTGTTATCAAATTAAAGCGCGTCCATTTTGGAATCATCTGCAAACAGCAACGTCGTTTGTCGGCAATAGCTTGTCACTTGGCGCCTTTGTTGGTGGTGTGATAGTTGTATCAACTTTAATGCTCTCAGATGCGGCCACTGCATTAGTTAATCAAGCAAGTTTAGTTTTTGCCAGTGCCTTTGTTATTGGTATGGTGATTGAAGCGTTAGGTTTAATGAAACATAACAGTGATTTAAACCGAAGTGAAAATGAAGGTGGTGCCGCGCATTACATCCAATGTACAACCTTTGGTAAAACTTACCTTTTCCGTAACTGGTTATTAGCCCTTAATATTGTTGCGGCGCTTGCTTTATTAACGATGAGCTTGCTTGGTTATAACGAGCCTGCGTTATTGTTAGTTTGGTTACTATTAGCCTTAATTAACTGCTTCACGGCTGCTATAGGTCGAGCCTTGTTTTATATTTTAGTTATTCCAACAACCATGCCTGGTGCATTTTTCTGGAAAAACAAAGCTTTTGAACAACATGCTCGTGATATCGGTTTAGCGGATAACCCTGCAACGGGTGTAGCACCATTAGCGCACTAAATGCTAAAACATAGACATATTAGCTAAATAATGAATAGAGCGGATTAGTCCGCTCTTTTTGTTTTTACAAGCGTATAAAGCTAGCGTAAGGTTAGTTTGAATAAACCAAATTAAAAGAATGATAAATCAATGTTAAAAACACTAGAAGATACATTAAATAAGCGTTGTTTAATTGGCTTAACCTATTTCGATATCGACGGTAATGAGCTGAAAAAGCAGCTACTCGCCGGTACCGTCGTCGCTGTTGATAGCGAAATGGGTATCACGTTAAAGCTACTCTCAGCAGAAGCTAATTTAGATAAGGGTAAAGAGGCGAATTTTATTATTCCTGCGACTCTGTCTTGCTGGTTTAAAGCACCTAAAGGAGAGTTTCATACTAGTCATGAGCAGGTGAAAATTGTCGATCCTGACTTTTTAGTGACTTGGGATATTTACCAAACTAAGTCTCATGGTAAGAGCCAACAAGATGATAAAAACCAAGAAGGCCAACAGCAGTGGTGGAAGTGGTATCCAAGAACTGAAGATCCTAAGGTCAATTAAGACAATGCCATTTATATGGCAGCTTATGTCGCGGCTTATACCCTAGTTCATCGCTTAGTGATATCTCAGCAACTATTTGTTAGGAAACTTATGTTTAAGAAGACGGTGTTTAGCAATTGGTTTACATTTAATAAGGTGAGTAACCAGCATGAAAAATTGGTTCAGCAAGCATTAACTCAATACCAAAATGAATTATTTCCTCATGGGGTTTTAGCGGTTGCCAGTAATGTTGAATTGACTAAAAACAAAGGCAATGTTGTCGTCACTTTTACCCTACCTTTTCCATGTCAAAGTGAACATCAAGCCATTACTGAACACGTTCAACAAGCATTTGCTTCGGCAAGCGTTCAAAGCGCGGTATCACTAGAAATAAACACAAAAATTCATCCGGTTTTCATGCACCCATATGATGGCATTAAAAATATTATCGTTATCTCTTCAGGTAAAGGCGGGGTGGGTAAGTCAACCACCTCAGTGAACTTGGCTTACGCTATACAGGCTCAAGGCGGTAGTGTAGGAATTTTAGATGCGGATGTTTACGGACCTTCATTACCAAAAATGTTGGGCCTTGAAGGCTTTCATCCTCGCTCACCTAATGGCATTAATTTAGATCCGGTCATAAAAAATGGTATTGAAGCCATGTCGACAGGGTTTTTGGCTGATGGCCAAGACGCTAAAATATGGCGTGGTGCTCTGGCAAGTTCAGCATTTGAACAAATGCTCAAAGAGACACTTTGGGGCGGTATTGATTACCTGCTTATTGATATGCCGCCAGGAACAGGCGATATTCAACTAACCTTAGCGCAAAAGGTTGAAGCGGTAGTGTCGGTAATAGTCACTACCCCACAAGATATCGCGCTTATTGACGCCACTAAAGGCATTAATATGTTTGAACAGGTTAATATTCCGGTGTTGGGATTAATTGAAAACATGAGTTATCACGTGTGCCCAAAATGTGAGAGTAAATCGCCACTCTTTGGTGAACATGGCGGTAAAGCATTAGCGCAGGCTAAAGCTATTCCGTTACTAGGGCAATTGCCGCTAGATATTAAAATACGTGAATGTGCTGATCAAGGTAAGTCAATTCAAGAGCATGAGCCACAATCCGATATAGCGCTGCTTTATTGTAGCTTGGCAAGCAGATTAACAGCAGAGTTGTTTTATCAGAAAGATAGTCGTAGCCCGCTTAACCAAAAAACTAACTAGTTACGAAGTTTTTTACGCATTATCGCCTAAGATTCAATAAATTAATCGTTTTAATTTATTGAAATTATGGAACATTAATGTGAAGTTGAGCAATGAATGGGTTGGAGGGATTGATAAAATCCTAATAAATGATTAAGTAACCAAGAGGTATTCTGTGAAAATTTTCGTTTTTATAAGTATAACAATCCTACTTTTGGGCTGTGGTTCTCTAGACAAGAAAGTACTATTAATTAATTCTGGAGATACAAAAGAACAAGTTACTGCTGTAATGGGGGTCCCTGATGATCGTCAATTTAAGGGGAGTAATGAGGCATGGCAATATTGCCAAACAGGTGCAGGCTTTGGTTATCATGACTATCGAGTTATTTGGTTCTATAAAGGCCAAGTGTCGGGAATTAATTCTTATAAAAGTTCTCGGCCAGCTTCATCGTGTGTGGCTGATATCAAACAAATAAATTGGGAAGAAGCACCTGACGTATCTGTAGAAATTCGTAACAGGTAATTGAACAAGCTGCTTAGAATGTAGAGCATATAACTGATTTAGTTTTGCTTTAACCTTACTTAGCATTTTTTCTTTAATGTATATTTACAGGAGTATTTATCTTGGTAACTTGTTATTTAAACTATGTAATTGATCCTTACAAACTTAAAGAATTTGAGCACTACGCGAAGCTTTGGATTCCATTAGTTAAAAGGTTTGGTGGTGAACATCACGGATATTTCATGCCTTCTGAGGGGGTCAATAATAAAGCGCTAGCTTTATTTTCTTTTGATAGCTTAGCAAGTTATGAACAATATAGAGTGGAGTCACTTTTAGACTTAGATTGTCTTAAAGCCTTTAAATATGCTGAAGAAACTAAATGTATTGTGAGCTATGAACGTAGTTTTTTTCGTCCTGTATTTGAATAAGGCACAGCGCAGAATTAGCTATATATTTTTATAAAAAATTAGTTTTTTATTAAGCTTTTTTATCTGCTACCCTAGCTGCGACTCACGTAATCCTTAGATATGCTTAGGCATTACTTGGCTATTGTTTAGATTTTATATTTCAAGGGGTTGTTACATGTATAAAGTTATTATTTCAGCATTGTTACTTTTATCTTTTTCAAGTCAGGGCAATGAAACAGAAGTTTTAACCGTAGATCGTGTGGCGCCAAATAATCTAGAGCTTGCCTTTCCTAATGACAGAAATATTAAGCCAAAATCTAGCGACTTTGAATTAGTTAATTATGTAGTGATGAGTAATGAAATAGGTGAACGTTGGGCTGTTGTTACTGTGACAAACTCTTCAACAGGGGGGCGAACGCTTGAAAATGGACATATAATGGCTTTATTCGCCGATGGAAGTCGTAAAAGTCCATTAGCGCTTAAAGTTACTTTTGAAGGAAAAGAAACGAAATCAATTACGGTATCTTTTGGTGAAAATAAGTTTCCTATTTTATCGATAACTACAGAGATTGCAGTGTAAGGTTGCTTCAGCACAGGGAGCTAGAAGGGCTTATGTTTCTTCCTTAATGTAATATCCTAATCTAATATTTAGTTATTACTACTTTAAACAGGTTAGGGGATTAGAGTGATAAGTTGAGCTTTTAAAAAGCGTTTATTGTTAAATCTACCATTTTTTATTTGTTAAAATACTAATGCAAGCATAAAAGCTAGAAACCAAAATGCACAAAGACCTTGCCAAAATAATACCGGATTTTTGTCCATTAAAACCGCATTATGGTTACTTCTGTATTTAGGATTAGGTTTTTGTAATTCATGTAATAACTCTAATACATCTTCATGGCGGCGCTCTGCTTTAAAACGTAGACCTTTTTTTATTGCACAATCCATCCAAATAGGCACCAAAGGGTTTTCATCAAAGCAGGGGATGTATTTAGTTTTTAGGTAGGCCTCAACTGTCCGACATTTATTGAGCTTTCCTGAGAATGGCTCTTTGCCTGTAAACATCTCATAGGCGAGCACAGATAATGAAAAAACTTCTGATTGCACAGTGCTTTTTCCGGTTATAACAACTTCTGGCGCTGAGTAACCAGCAGTACCTAAAATACCAGGTTCATCAAGCGGCGTGGCGATCTCAGCAATACCTTTACTGTAACAGGAGCCAAAATCAATAATTTTAACTTCGCCATTGTGATCAATCATAATATTGCCAGGCTTAATATCTTGATGCAAAATTTCCCGTCTGTGCATTGCCCGTAAACCTTTTTCAATTTGGGCGAGAATATATACTACATCTTGTACTGCCGGTTTCGGGTTTTCTCTTATCCATTGCTCTAGGGTTATGCCTTCGATATATTCGGTTAAATAATATAGCCAGTTCTTCTCTCTGCTACTTTCAATAACTTTTACTACGTGGGGGTTATTAATGCGACTGCCCATCCAGCTTTCCATAATAAAGCGTTCGATATAGGCCAAATCATCGTCGAAATTAACTGAGGGTGTCTTCATACAATAGCGTTCATTGCTGTCAAGATCTTTCACTACATACACTTGACTGCGAGTATTTACATGCAAGACTTTCTCAACCCGGTAACCATCTAATATCATTTTTGGTTCTAAATAAGGCGGAAAAGGTAATTCTGATAGCTGTCGACCAGCTTCGTTAATGGTTTGTGCTGGTAAACTATCAAGCCTTAAGATTTGACAACTTAAGTTATCGCTACTGCCATTGGTGAGTGCTAATGCAATTAATTGCTCACAGGTTTGTTCAAAGGAGATGTCATCACTTTCTGCTGTCAGTTTATTTAAATGAGTGCATAGCTCTTTGCTTTTAATAAAGTCATGGATACCGTCAGTACTTAAAAAGTAAATGTCGTCTACTTCAACAGCGAGACTGCGGTAGTCGACATCAAGCTTTACATCCAAACCCATGGCACGAGATAAGTAAGTTTGTTTAGCATTTACAACGGTGCTGTGATCCCGGGTCATTTGCTCTAATTCGCCTTGTCGAAAGCGATAGATACGAGTATCACCCACATGAAAAATATGTGCGGTTTGTGATTTGAAAATTATGGTGCTGAACGTGCTAATGTAGCCTTTTTGCACATCATTAAACTGCTGCCCTTGACCATATAGCCAGCGATTAAGAGCTGTCAGTACTTGTGAGGTTGATTTTTTTACACTCCAACTATCCGGAGTCGAATAATAGTCATATAAGAAATTATGTACGCAGGTTTCACTGGCTTCTTTACCTGCTTCTGCTGCACTGACTCCGTCAGCAATTACAGCAACAGCACCTTTATTGGTTAATAACGAGTCTTTAGGCAATCGTATACCGATGGCGTCTTCGTTTTCCGCTTTTTTGCCTGCGATTGAACGCTGCGCCACAGTAAAGCTTAATTCATTAGTCAAATGCTTCACCTTGTTTTATCTCGATAAGAAAAGCCGCAAGTTAAGTTGTGAGCTTAACACTAAAGAGGCTCTATTATAATGTTCTAATAGCAACGTGCTACTGCCTATGTATTAGCACGTTCCCTAATTAATGTACTTCAATCATTTGCACTGTACCATCAGGCATCACTTCGGCCATTTTACTTTTAGGCTCATCTAAAAATAACGAACAACAAGCTGCAAAAGCAACACCAGCACCAATTGTGGCAAAAAATACTGATGGTGTAACAAAGGAGAATACTAATAAGAAAGCTACTGCACCAACATTACCGTAAGCACCTACCGTACCAGCAATTTGTCCGGTTAATTTGCGTTTAACTAAAGGGACTACTGCAAAAACACAACCAGCTGCTGAACCTAAAAAGAATGAGCAAATCATCATAGTGGCAACAACTGCAGCAAGCGGCCACTCTGGTGTGATTAATGACATGACACCAAAACCTATTGACGCACCACTTAATAACAAAATTAACGGTAGTTTACGACCAAATTTATCGCTGATAACCCCGCCAGATGGGCAAGAAAGTACATCGACCGCGGCGAAACAAGCACCAAAAATACCTGCTGCTGCTGCTGCAACTAAAAACTGGCTTTCAAAGTACTGCGCCAACATCGAGATAACTGATAATTCAGCGCCAAAAGTAACCGCATAACCAATACTTAATATGGCTACTTGTTTGAACTTATACTGTAAAATGTCATCCATAGGAGGAGATTTCAACATGTCTTTATTCACTTGGTATAATTTCCAAGATTGGTAAGCTACTAAGGCCAGTAACAAGCCATAGATAATATAAGAGGCAAAATCACTAAGCAAACCTGCGCCGACAATAACTTCGGTTCCTATACCGGCAACAATACCTGCATCGGTTACTCGCCAAGTTAATACTGCGAGTGCTGCCACCATAGGAATATTAAATAATAGACAGAAAATAAAGTCTCGCTTGCTGGTTAGCTCAAGGCCGCCCGACTTATTGGGTTTGAAATAGGTAGAGCCAACAGGGGTATCGGTAACTGCGTAGTAGTAAAAAGCAGAATATAGCAGTGCTATTACACCAGTTGAAGCAATGGCATAACGCCAGCCGTCTTCACCACCAAACAAACTGGCGATATAAACTAAACTACCTGCACCTACCGCAGAGCCAACGTTACCCATGCCTTTATAAATACCTTCGGCTAAACCGAGTTGATTTGCAGGGTACCATTCACTAATCATACGAATACCAATAACAAAACCGGCACCAACAAAACCCATTAAGAATTTAGCCAAAGCTAAGGTTTCAAAGCTTTGTGCAAAGGCAAAGAAAAAACATAATAAAGCGGTTGCCACAAGCATAGCAGTATAAGAATTACGTGGGCCGTACTTATCAACTAACATACCTGTGACAATACGAGCTGGAATAGTTAGTGCTACATTTAGAATTAATAATATTTTCGCTTCAATGTCAGTTAAGCCCATACTGGATTTTATTGTTGACATTAATGGTGCATGGCTAAACCAAACGAGGAAAGTGATAAAAAAAGCTAACCAGGTGCTGTGTAAGATTCTGGCTTTGCCCTGAAATGATAAAAAACTATGTTGTAACGATGATTGACTCATACAAAACCTTGATACAGTTAACGGTAAATTTCATTAATATTATTAGCTAATTAGCAAAAAATGCGCCATCGTGTAACTCTATGAAATTTATGGGTAATTATTCTTTGTGTATCGTGGTTTATGCTGGCTGTGCACCATGGTGCAGCTAGAAAAAAATAAATTGCACCAAATTTACCGATGAATGATACAAAAAAGTGCTTTGGCTTTTGTCTGAAGTCATTCGTTTTCTAACGACGAGCAGTAATAACTGGTATTATGGTGCAATGCCGAAATAAGTCTTAATAACTCACATAAGTTGTCATTCCCATGAACGCGAATTCGCTCATTATTCTTGATTTTGAAACAACCGGTCTTTCACCTGATAATGGTGATAGAGCCATAGAAATAGGAGCAGTAAAACTTGAAAATGGCGTAGTAACTGAACAGTTTCAAGAACTGATGTATCCGGGCCGACCAGTGAGTCATTTTATTGCAGATTACACAGGTATTACTAATGACATGTTAAGTGATGCCGCACCCTGCCATGAGGTTATGGCACGTTTTGCTGACTTTATTCAAGGGCATAATCTTGTTGCTCATAATGCCTCGTTTGATAAACGTTTTTTAGACAGTGAGTTAAAGCGGATATCAAGAAGGTATGATGGTCAATTTGTTTGCTCTTTATTACTCTCACGTCGAATAAACCAAAATGCACCAAATCATAAATTAGGCACACTAATTAATTATAAAGGCATTGCCTCAAATGGTGATTTTCATAGGGCGTTATATGACTCGCAAATGACAGCAAAGCTTTGGATCGCCATGTTAGAAGATATCCAAGAAAAAGCGGCTATTGATGATGTTCCTTTTTCTTTAGTGCAAAAGCTGACAAAAACGACTAAGGCTAATGTCGGTAAGTTACTCGCTAATTTTGCATAGACTCTGCGCAAGCCTTGTAGAGAGTTATGTAATTAGCGGCACCGAAGGCTAATAGTACCGCTTAGGCTCGATTAACTTTGCGGCTGTTTTCTTATTTGATTTGCACACTCGGCTAAAACAATTGCGCCAGCAGTTGAAACATTTAATGAATTACCCATACCAAACATGGGTATATGTATTTGTTGATGACTTAACTTTAACGCAGCTTCACTGACACCTTTACGTTCATTACCTAACACTAAAACAGATTTTTCTGGGTATGATACTTCACTGTAATCAACAGACTCATGACATAACTCAACACTGTAAAGTGTATGCCCATCATCCAATAAGCTTTGTAAGCTTGTTGTAGTGCTATCGCTGTATTCTACACAAACCCACTTAGCTTCATTTCGAGATGCTTTTTTCATTTTTTTATCTGAAATCGTTAATGCACCACATACAATGACTTTTTCGATAGCAAAAGCATCAGCCAAACGAATAAAGGCGCCAATGTTGTAGCTATTGGTGACATTATCTAGTACTACAATTAAAGGCAGTTTGGGCTTGTCTAAATATTCATTTCTCGTTGGCTTGTTTGTCCTAAGCTCTTCTTTACTGAGCTGTATTTTTTCATTCATGGCTATTACTCTTATGACTTTTACTGTTCACTGACTACTTGAATGTACTTGCGATTAACGCATGTTAAATCAGCCGAGGATTGTGCGACTTTATCCTGTGAAGATCAAACGATTGTTTAAGCAGGAAGGTTTTTCTACGATATGTTTGCCGTGATTTGGCTAGTAAAATAATCTTTCAAAAAATTAAGTAATAGTCTGAGCTTTTTAGAATTGGCGGTACCTGGTGGGAAAACACCATAAACATTAATATCGCTCAGGCTGTAATCATCTAACACGGTAACTAAACTGCCCGCTTTTATTTTTGGTAACGCATCATAAAGCGGGATACGTCCTAAGCCATGGCCGGCTTCAACAAATGCGGTACGCGCTGCGGCATTATTGGTACTAATGCTACCTGTGGTATTTATGCTAAACGAGCGGCTACCTTTAGTTAGAGTCAAGATACCAGAGGTTAATTTATATATTACCCATTGATAATTACTTAAGTCTGCAGGCTTTTTGGGCTGGCCATATTGACGAATATAATCAGGGGCAGCACATAGGCATGTTTTTAAGGTAGCGAGTTTACTTGCTTGTAAACCTGAATCTGGTAATGGTGCACCACGAATAGCCAAATCTATGCCTTCTTTCATGATATTTACCACTTCATCGGTGAGCATGACATCGAGATCAATCTTGGGGTAGATCTTCTTAAACTCATTAAGGGCAGGCACAACAGTTTGTAAGCCAACATTTACCGGACAGGTGATTTTGAGCAAGCCTACTGGTTCACTTTTGAAGTTCTCAATTTGCTGATTGGCAGCGCTGGCTTGTTCAGCAATAACCCGACAGCGTTCATAATATGCTTGGCCAGCTTCGGTAAGGTTAATAGATCGGGTAGAGCGATTAAGCAGTTTAACCTCAAGTTGTGCTTCAAGTTTTTTAAGGTGATAACTGACTACCGCACGTGATAATCCTAAGTGTTTTGCCGCGGCGCTTAAGCTACCTTGTTCGATGACTTGTGCAAAAACAACCATACTCTTGAGTTGTTCAAATGAAATATCCATAAGCTTTACCTGATAATGATAAATAGACGGTCAGCTTCTATTGTATCAATAATTGATACAATGTTGTCAGTTTTATCTGCATTGTTCATGCTGTTTTATGAGCATATACTAGCTCTATTGAAGTGAAGGTGACAGTGAAATCACACTTCTACTTATTTATATAAAGTAATACAGATAATGGGATAAATGATAATGACTAAAAAAATATTGATGGTATTGACGTCACACGATGAGCTTGGCAATACGGGCCAAAAAACAGGTTTTTGGGTGGAAGAGTTTGCTGCCCCTTATTATGCATTCATCGATGCAAGTGTCGAAGTAACCTTAGCTACTCCAAAAGGTGGGCAAGCACCTATTGATCCAACCAGCACGTTAGCCGATTTTCAAACATCAGCAACGACACGCTTTGATAATGATGAACAAGCACAAGCTAAAATAGCTAGTACGGTACAACTATCATCGATAAATGAAGCAGATTTTGATGGTGTATTTTATCCGGGCGGTCATGGTCCATTATGGGATCTTACTGATAATAGCGACTCAATTACCTTGATTGAAAGCTTTCTGAATGCAGGTAAGGCCGTTGCAACCGTTTGCCATGCTAGTGCTGCTTTATTAAATGTTAAACAAGCATCAGGTGATTTTGCCGTTAAAGGTAAAGCCGTCACTGGTTTTACTAACAGTGAAGAAGAAGCCGTGCAATTAACCGCAGTAGTTCCATTTTTACTTGAAGACGAATTAATTAAACGTGGTGGTGAATATCAAAAAGCGCAAGACTGGCATGCCTTTGTTGTACAAGACGGTCTTATTATTACGGGTCAAAATCCAGCAAGCTCAGCATTAGCCGCAGAAAAGCTACTGGCTCAGCTTTGACCTTAACGCCATTATATTAAATTACAACCTTACTTATAGCTTTGCTTATAGGTTTACTTGCCCGAGACAACTTTAGGACATAATAATGTTAAATTTTAATTTTCACAATCCAACCCGAATTCACTTTGGTGAAGGACAAATAGAAGTTATCGCCCAAGAAATCCCCGAAAATTCACGAGTGTTAATAGTTTATGGTGGAGGTTCAATTAAGGCTAATGGTGTTTATCAACAGGTAATTGATGCCCTTGTTGAACATACCTATTTTGAGTTTTCTGGCATTGAGCCTAATCCTAGCTACGACACGTTGATGAAAGCACAAGAAATAATTAAGCGCGAAAATATTGATTATTTGCTCGCTGTTGGCGGTGGCTCTGTAGTTGATGGCGCTAAATTTATTGCGGCTGCGGCTTTCTTTGAAAAAAATAACGAGGGAAGTGATCCTTGGGATATTCTTGCAAAACAGCAAGCGGTAACAAAAGCATTGCCAATTGGTGCGATATTAACCTTACCTGCGACAGGCTCTGAAAGTAACGGCAACTCAGTGGTCACCAGAGAGGGCACTAAATTACCTTTTTCTAGTCCTTTGGTTCGACCTCTTTTTGCCGTGTTAGACCCAAAAGTGACTTTGTCACTATCAGATCGTCAAATCAGTAATGGTGTAGTTGATGCCTTTGTACACACTATTGAACAGTACTTAACCTACAGTGTTAATGGCAAGGTGCAGGATCGATTCAGTGAAGGGTTATTACAAACCTTAATCGAAGAAGGGCCAAAAGCGTTATTGCCAGCAACCAAAGAAGATTTAGCTATTAGAGCCAATATTATGTGGTCAGCAACGATGGCATTAAATGGTCTTATTGGCGCTGGTGTACCGCAAGATTGGTCTACACATATGATAGGCCACGAACTCACAGGTGCTTTTGGTATTGATCATGCTCGTACTTTATCTATTGTGCTGCCGGCGGTTATGAAAGTACGCAAAACACAAAAACGTGAAAAATTAATCCAATATGCGGCACGTGTTTGGCAGATAAATGAAGGTGATGATGATACACGTATCGAAAAGGCAATTAAGTTAACGGAAGAGTTTTTCCAGCAGATGCAAGTACCGATACGTTTGGCTGATGTTAACCTCGGCAGTGATGACATTGATTTATTAGTTAGTCGATTAGAACAGCACGGTATGACAATCTTGGGTGAACAAAGTGATATAACTTTAGCCATAAGCCGTGAAGTATTAACAAAAGCATTATAAGTAAAGGAAATCACATGACTCAAACAACTAACATTAATCGCCAAATGGTTTTGGCTTCACGTCCTTTTGGCGCACCTACGACTGAAAACTTCACTTTGATAGAAAGTGAAAAGCCAGTAGCTAAAGCCGGTGAGGTATTACTGCGTACAGTATTTTTATCACTCGATCCCTATATGCGCGGACGCATGAATGACGCTGAATCATATGCAGATCCAGTTGCTTTAAATGAGGTAATGGTTGGTGGTAGTGTTTGTCGAGTAGAGCAATCTAATCATGAAAAATATCAAGTAGGTGACTGGGTTGTGGGTTTTGGTGGTTGGCAAGATTATAGCGTTATTCATGGTAATGAGTTACTTAAACTTGATAACAATATGGCTTACCCATCCTATGCATTAGGCGTATTAGGTATGCCAGGATTAACGGCTTACATGGGCTTACTTGATATTGGTCAACCAAAAGCGGGTGAGACAGTTGTTGTTGCTGCGGCAACAGGGGCTGTTGGTAGTTTAGTGGGGCAAATAGCTAAACTTAGGGGCTGTAAAGTAATCGGTATTGCTGGCGGCGATACTAAATGTAAATATGCCATTGAAACCTTAGGTTTTGATCATTGTCTTGATCATAAAAGTGAGAACTTAGCCGAGCAACTAGCTGAAGTTTGTTCATCAGGTATTGATGTTTATTTTGAAAATGTAGGCGGTAAAGTGTTTGATGCCGTTATGCCATTATTAAATAGCTGTGCGCGCGTACCTTTATGTGGCCTTATTTCTCAGTATAACGCGACTGAATTACCTAAGGGCCCAGACAGACTGTCGTTATTGATGGGCACTTTATTAGTTAAGCGCATTAAAATGCAGGGCTTTATTGTCTTCGATGATTACGGCCATCGTTATAACGAATTTAGTGAGCAAATGATGAAGTGGTTAATGGCTGGCGAAATAAAATATAAAGAACATTTAGTCGAAGGACTCGACAATACAGTAAGTGCTTTTATCGGCTTATTGAAAGGTGAAAATTTTGGTAAATTAGTAGTACGTGTTGGCCCTGATAATATCACTTAATTGGCCTGAAAAACTCAGGTTAAATTGATAAATATCTTCAATAAACCTTGCCGAATTGCTAAATATAGTGATAATCGGGCAAGGTTTTTTTACGTATTATTATCAGTGAGTTTGACGTGCAATTATTAGAAATAGAGTGTTTAGGCAAAACACTAAAGCTAGAAGGCTCAATGGCCGGGTGGCAACAGTTATTTTGGGGTGAGCAATGTGTTTCGCAAATTAATGCCAATGCCGATAACGAGTCATTTGTTCACCAATTCACCTTAAGAACTGAGCATGAAGGAAAAGGGGAGGCTGAAGAAAGTGAGCAGGACGAATTGCATATTGAATTAACAGGCTCATTACAGTGGCAGCCCTTCGATTTGAAATATCAGCTATTTATCAATGGTGAGCTGCTGCACGAAAATACTCTCAATGAAAAAGACATCGAACAGAGGAGAATAGGTGAACACAAAAGGCAACCAATGAAATTTAGCTTTGTTGGTATGGCTGGGCTTGGTTTAAAGCTATTAAAAAGTGCCAAAGTTATCAAAGTTTTGTTTGCTGCAGGCAGTTTAGCGGCTTATAGCTGGTTATTTTCTATTGAGTTTGCCATTGCCCTTATTCTTTGTTTGGTCTTTCATGAGTATGGCCATATCAAGGCGATGAAATACTTTGGTTTAAAAACCAAAGGCATATACTTGATTCCCTTTGTCGGCGGCTTAGCATTAAGTGATGATAAAATTAATACCCGTTGGCAAGATATTGTTATTTCCATCATGGGGCCATTCTTTGGTTTGATACTTTCCATTGCCTGTTTAATTGGTTATTGGTTAACTGACATAGAAATACTGGCAGGATTGGCGGTATTTAACGCATTGCTTAACTTATTTAATATGTTGCCAGTATTACCTTTAGATGGTGGTCATGTACTCAAAAGTATCGCGTTTTCAATTAACTCTAAAGTTGGCTTAGTGGTTTGTGTATTTGGCGCAGTGTTAGGTGTTTATATCAGTTATCATTTTGGTCTAGCGTTATTAGGCTTTTTACTGGCAATTGGTAGCATTGAAATATTTTTTGAATACAAGCGTCGTCATTTAAGTGATTTATTGCCACTTAACCGCTATGCACAAATTGTGTCAGCCTTATGGTACGTACTAACTGTTGGCGGCTTAAGTGCTATTATTTGGTTTGTTGGCCAAACGGGCAATGGCGCTTTGTCATTACCGCTTAAAATATTAGCTAGTTAATTTTATTGATGTTTAAGCTCTAATTTAAATAACTTGTCATTGTTTTTTTAATGGCTTGAAAACAAAAAACCAGCATAATGCTGGTTTTTATTAAATAATTATTTTCTAGATCAAAGCACTCTTTTAAATAATTTTCATTAATGCTTGTTGTGTTGCAATGTTTACTGATCTTTGCAAACGGTGCAGAATACTGCGAATAAAGCTTTGTGTTAATTGAATCTTATCAGCAACATATTTCATTCCTAATACCTGCATTATCTTTTTGATAAATAATATCACCCACCTTGATATGTGCTTGGCGAGGTTTATACCTTTTGCTAGGATATAAGCTAATTTATCGATGAATGTTATTCCTCCTCCTACCATACCTGCAAGGGCAGTGTGTGCTACGCCCAAACATTTCTTTAAAACAAAAACTAAGGCTTGCTCTAGCCAACCAACCACAGTAACCGAAAGTGAGTTACTACCTTTACTTTCTAACCAACGAGCAATACCGAAATCTGATTTTTTGTCTTCAACTTCCCCTTTAATTACATCCCAGCTTCTACTACCAATAGACGCACAATATGTTGGCATCAAATGGTATGCAGCAGATAAGTTACTGCCAGATGAGTGCATGTAATAATCAATACCAGATGACGGTACATGGGCATAAGGCCAGGGTAATAATTTAGGTACGGGGTCTGTTTTATGGTAAACCCGAAAAATATTATCACTGCTTAATTCTTCGGTAATATTTTTGGCAAAGGCTTCTAAACCGACACGAGGGCTACCAAAAGTATAAAGGTAAGTAGTTTTTTTCTTAGATACCCATCGAGCACATAAGGTGGCTAATGCACCACCTAAACTATGGCCAATACAATGTATGGTATGAATTCCATTTTTGGGTTGCTGAATGACTTTCATAAATTCTTTAATACGCGGTTTCATGCTATTAAAAGCACTATGGAAACCGTCGTGAACTAAAAAGCCTGATTCACTTCTTGAGGTGGTTAAGTTGCCGTTAGTTAACCAATCAGCAAGGTATTGTGTACCTCGAAAAACTATAAAAGCATGGCCCTTTGACTCAACACTTTTACCTAATAAAACAAAACCAAAGCCAGTGGACACTTTAAAGCCTGGTGGTCCCCCTGTGGTTGCTGTTAACAAGTTATCATCAGCAAAGGTAAAGGTATCGTGAAAGTCATTGTTTAATAGGCGAAGGGCATTTTTTTTGTTTTTTCTTTGGTTAATGCATATACCTTATTCGCTAATTTTGCAGAAAGTTCAGCTGAAACTTGAGACACTATGATTATCCTTAATTCTATAGTAAGTTAAATTTGGGGGTTAAAACATGGGAATATTTCTTTTGGGATCGGCTTGGACATCCCAAGTACATCTACTAAATATAGTAACATCATCAACTGTTATTGCTTCAGCTTCAGCTTGGCTGAGGTCACATTCAACCACCAATGGCTTACCTCTTGATTCGGTATTTACCTCTGGTGACCTTTTAATGCTATGCCAAACTTCATATTCTTCCCCCTTAAAGTGCGCAGTAATGTCTTGCAATACTACAAACTCCATAGGTAATATTTTCCTTAAAATACTGCTTTGATAAATTACAGGAAAGTGAAAGTTGCCTTGTTCATCGGTGACGGTTTCATCATAGATTTCTTTATTTAAATCAACCATGCGAACAAGCTTTACCCCTGCGGCAGGCTTACCTTCAAAACTAACGACACCTATCATTTCTGAAAACAAACATTGCTTTATACCCATCGCATATACTCCATATGAAAAAATTAATAGTACAAGGGATACAATAATTTTTTTTGTCATATCATCCTACTTGATTTATTTTGACAGTATCAAAAGCTGCTTTGTAATATTACAGATATACTAAACAGCAAAAATTTAGGGTCTAAAATGTAAACAAAGACCATAAAATATAAAAATACCATAAGGTTCAAAAGATTAACATTAAAATAACCATTGAATACTTTGAGGCTAAAGCTAAATGTAGCAATGGTTCTTACAGGCTCACTTTAATTTGACAAAAAAGGCTTTATTTAAAAAGTTAACGTCATGTTATCTCTTCAAATAAGCCCTTGTTATTTTGGGCGTTTTTAAAAGTCTATATACAAAATGGCGATGTTATACCAATTCCATTAAATTATTGCCCACTTGTGCTGGTTAAAATACCCCAAGAGTTCGTTGCTCTCAATTCCAATAGCCAGCTATTGCTCAATCGAGCGCCTTACCTTGATTTATTTTTCCTTCGCACAACAAGATCACAAACTTAATGGAATTGGTATTATCAGCAATTATTGTTAATAGCTGAGGCGATTGATATATAACAAGTTGTACTGATTTGAACAACGTAAGCTGCACAAGCATCGATGCTTGTGCAGAATCCCATGGAAGGGGCATGCATGTGATAGCCGTTTCATTAAATTATTACTCATTTGTGCTGGTAAAAAAATAGCAGTCCTTCGTTGATTTCAATCCCAATAGTCAGCTATTGCGCACCAAGTGTCTTGCACTGAAGTATTCTTCCTACCTACAACAAGATCACAAACTTAATTAAAATGGTATTAGATTTCTGGTGATATACCTTAGCTTTACCCGTAATAACTTATCCATCAAATTTAAAGTGATAGGAATAATCTTTCATGAGGAAAGTTGCGCCGTATATATTTCAGTATTTTTCAAAAATGAAAGATCATTCGTCATAGTACCTTGAAGGTATAACCCTGTCCCCTCCGAAATACCGAACAGCTTTGTAATTCCACAAAACACTTAGTGAATTGGGCTCATTTAGTCAGCAAGTTTATATTCTCTCTTAGTACATTATTGATGTTAATGCGAATGAGATCGATTATCATTTACAAATGTAGCAATTTGTTTTACAATCTTCGAAAAAATTACTGTTGATTATTAAAAACATAGACATTTACAAGGGAAATATCTTATGAAAAAAAATAAAAATTCGTTATCAATATTTAAAAAGAAATCACTTTCGTTGAGTATTGCAGTGATTTTAGCTAGTAGCTTAAGTGCTTGTGGTGGTAGCGATACTAAAACAGAAGTTGATGATGGGGCAGGAGTTGTTCAACCGGAACTTGCCAGTGGTTTATTGTGTGTAGATAGTAACAATAACGGTAAATGTGATGAGGGTGAAGTTCGTCAGGAGGATTTTTCAGGTAAAGAAATTCCTGAAAATATGAAATCTAGTGACTATGCAAGATTATTAGAAATTAGCGATGGTAGTTTATATGTAACTAGCCCAGGGGCTGATGAAATAAATGTTTACAGTACTATTATTGCTAACGAGATACTCTTTAATCCAACGGTTTCAGCAGATAAAACACAAGCCGCAACTTATTTAAATGAACAGTTATCATTGGCTACCGATGGCACAGTAACTACCGAACAAGAAGAACAAATTAAAGGCTCAATCAAAACAGCCTTAACGACGCACGCTGATGCCCATCCGTTAAAGGTAATCGCTGCTGTGGTCAGTAAATTTATTGAAACGAAAGAGTTTACTATCACAGTTGATACTGATGAAGTTAATGCCCAACATGTTGCCAAGCGTGATATAAGCCTTGAAGGTGAAAAATTAACTTGGGAACAAAGTGACCATGATGAAACACCTGATTTTATTATGCCATTAGCTGGTCGTAATATGACGGCGATGACCATGCATTATCATAACGGCTTGATGGTGATTGATACCAGCGGCGATACGCCGGTTATTAAATCAAATGCTTTATTTGCTAATGTTGAAGGTGAGCGTTACGCCATTGATGCAACAACAGGCGCAAGTGAACACCGTCTACGAGGTGCTACTTCATCAACAGATGGTCAATATGTTTACATTAACATCCGCCCTAACAAAGGTGAAGACTCTGTAGGTACGAGCGATAATTATGGTTTGTTTAGAGTAGCGATAAAGGATGATGGCACTTTTGCAGCGCATGATGATCCAAGTACAAAACGTTTTGTAAATGCTTACGTTGGTAATTTTGAAATTGTTGGTGATAAAGTTCATGTTGAAGATTTAGATGAAGAAGTTACTTATATTCTCAATTTAGATTTAACAGATACTGGTGAAGTTGTTACCGCTACAGATCTTGTTACTACCTCACTTGCAACGCTAAGTAACGTTAAAGAGCAATTCACCTCACCTGACGGCATGTATTTATATGCGGCTACAGAAGGTGAGAATGGCTCGGTAAATCAATTACATAAAATTAACACAACAACAGGTGTTATTGATGGCGTTACTAATCTAGAAGAAATTTTTGGAACGCTGAAATTCTTTGATAATGCCAAGCAAGCATTAGCTTACGATGATGACTATGCTGCTATTATCGATCTCGAAAAAATGGTGTTAAGTACAGCACTGCCACTAACAAGTAGTGTTCGTACAGGTGAAATATCTCCAGACAATAATTACGCAATATTCTCTTCAGAAAGTGACGCTGTTTGGGTTTTTGACTTGAATGCAATTGATGTAAATATAATCGCAAGTTTTAATGTTGGTGAACGTATACGTGCGATAGCTGCCGACGAGAAAGGTAATGTCTATATTGCTGGTCGTGGTTTTAACCATGTTAATAAACTGAATAAAGGTAATGTTCTTACCCCAGCACAAATTTTAGCAGCTGATAAAGCTGCGGTTGTTGAGAGTGATATTAATAATGGCTCATCGTTGTCTGTTGTTGTTTCTGACCTTTCATTAGCGACAACTATCCCTGCAGGCTCTGGCTCTACTATTACGTGGTCGTCTAATGTAAGTAATGTTAATACATCGAAACCTACCAATGATGAGGAACCTAGCCTAGGTGCCCTGACTCGTCCAACAAATGGACAAGGAGATCAGTCAGGTGTTTTAACGGCTAACTTGAACTTCAGCTTTCGTGACATTAGTCTCGATGATTTAAAGAGTTTTGATTTTAGTGTGCGTCAAATGCCCGAAGTTTTACCTACGGCAACCTCAGTGCAAACCGCTGATAATTCATCGCAATATCCAGCAGCTAATGTTGATGGCAGTATTATGTTAGCCCCCGTAAGGTTTGAAAATGCTAATGAAGAAGATGTTTATGGGTTTATTGGCATAAATTTGGTGGATGGCTCTCCTGTTATTGTTACAGGTACCGCACAAACGCCAAAAACCTATCTTGATACAGAATCTCTTGTGGGTGTTGGTATACATGGTAGTTATGGTATTGGTGTAAGTTCAGCTGTTGAGCTTGGTAATGATGCTGGGCAAGCGAGAATATTTACCGTGGTGATGGATGCTACTGGTGTATTAGCTGATGCAGTTACTACCTCTATAGATATCACTACGGGTGCGCCACAAAAAGTAGGCTTTAATGCTGACCAATCAATAGCTTCAGTAATGATTAAAAAAGATGATGACTCTTATATTACTGAATTTTACGCTATTGGTGATATGGGTGAGATCTCGTTAACTCACACCATTAATTTAGAGCCAGCTGAATACGCAACTTACGGACCACCAGCAATAAATAATGATGGTAGTCGTGTTTATCAACGGGACGGAGATAACGTTATTATGACAGCCGCGGATGGTGCAACTACCTCTGCTGCGGTAGCTGAAATAGCGCGTGTTTGGTCTCATGATAATCGTGTGTTTGTACTTACGTATGAAGGTGACATCGTGAGTTTCAATGAAACATTAGATGAGTCTTCAAGAAAAATGTTTTACACAGGAACTGGCGGTCGTATGTACAGTGCGGCAGGTAGAATATTTAACGGTAAACATTATCTTTATATTGCTGTACAAAGAGCAGATTCAGCATTAAATGGTATTTATCAATTAGAGATTATGGATGATGGCAGTTTACAAGAAGTTGCTTTCTCGAATACTCCTGACAGTGACGGTGCTGACCGAATGACAGTCTCTGGTGATGGTAGCACTGTGTACTTTAGTTACCGTGTTAGAAGTGGGGATAATAAAGGTAGGTATTTTGGTGTAATTGAAATGCCAAACCAATAACTATTATTCAAATAATGATTTAAGCCCATTTTTAGGGCTTATTAAATTACTTTTATACCCTTACCAATCAAAATGCACTCTGAAATCTGCATATTGAATGGTAATGGGTATGCCACAGGAATACTGACATGAAATCTTTAATATTTAACGTAATACCATTCACAATACTTTTAGCATTACTCTCTTTGTTTACACCGAGTTCAGCATTTTCTGCTGAAGTTGGCGACACCATTAGTGAAGACCTACAAAAGCAGCTTAATATTCCTAAAGGACAAGTTGGGGTTGTTGATTTTTTTGCCTCTTGGTGCCTGTCTTGTGCAAAAGAAATCCCAGATATAAAAAAAATGATTAAGCAAGACAGTCAAAAAAAAATGCATGTTGTTGGCATTGATGTTGATGAAGAGTTAGATGAAGGCATAGCCTTTCAAGAAGAACTCTCTATCGACTTCCCCGTTATTAATGATGTTGAGCAAAAAATCATTAGTGAATTCTCCCCCGTAGCTATGCCTGCTTTGTACTACATCATTGATAACAAAATTGTCGGTAAACATATTGGTGCTGTAAACAAAATTGACGAAAAAATTATAAATGATTTAGAAAAATTGGGGGTAAAGGTTTTATGAGGCAACCAATGAAAATTAAATTATTGTTAATTATTTGCTGCTTTACCTGTAGTGCTTGCAGCATTGTGCCGGTAAAACCATGGCAAAAAGGCACACTTGCCGATGAGACTATGCGCTTTGGCGGACCTAACCCGATGATCAAAAAATTCGATGAACATATATATACCTCTAAAGAAGGCTCTAAAGGTGGTGGCGGTGTGTCAGGTGGCGGTTGTGGTTGTAACTAACAACAGAGTTGCTTATCAACAGGATAATTAATCACTTGACCTAGATAATAAAAATTAACCGATATACCTAAGTGTTTTCAAGTGGCTTGGGTATGGAATTAAAGCAAATGAAGCAATGTCGTATTACACCTGCTCAAATAAATCCGGTTCGTATAAACCCAGTTCAATATAAGGAGAATGTTTTTGAAAGCTAGCAGTAAACATTTGAAACTATTAGTCATCACCTCTGTCGCTACTGCCACTATACCTTTAGTAAGTTTGGCTGAAGATAAAGTTGCCATTCAAATACAGCAATATAAAGAAAATGATGATCGCATCAAGGTTAGTGATGGCAAGCTGAGTGTTGAGCATGACTTTGGCCCAAACCATACTTTAAGTGGTGAGTATGATTGGGATAGCATTTCTGGCGCATCACCTACATGGGATTCAATAACCGGTGCTTCCTCTGAAACTGGCTCTGATGCCTTTACTGGCGCTTCTGCCTGTGTGCCAGAAGAAGGTGAAAACTACTATGATTATTGTCGTAATACCCGATTAATTAATGGTGTTGTTGGTGATGGCGATACTGACCTCGATAATTTTACTTATAAAAATGTTCCCTTAAAAGATCACCGCGATTCACTCGCTTTTTTATATACTTATCGCACACCAACTATGCGTAATGAGTTAAGCATTGGTGCAAGCTATTCAAAAGAGAATGATTTTGAGAATACCGGCCTCTCAGTAGAATATTTAATGTATACCGATCGCAGTAAAAATAGATCGATTACTGCTGGTGTTTCTTATATGAAAAACGATGTTTACGATTATTTAGGTGATAAAGATGAACATGGTGAATATAGCTTAGGTAGTCAATGGCATGATTTTGATTTAATTAATGGTCAAGTCGGCATTACACAAATATTTGATGCTAATACCATTGCAAAGTTCAGTGTTTATTACATGTACGAGGACGGTTATTTATCAAACCCTTACTTCAATGTGGTAAGGCGTATCAATGTGATTGATGCGAGCAGTGATGAATATACTACCGCAGATATTTACCCTAAATATTATTTAGCAAGAGACTCTCGTCCTGAGCAACGAAAAGCAGGCGGTATTTCTATTCAAGCGGCAAAATCATTGAATGAAAATACCACGTGGCACACCTCTTATCGCTTCTACCAAGACAGTTGGGGAGTGCAATCTCATACTTTAGAGTCAAAAAGTTATCACACTATTACTGATAGCGTTCGATTTTCTCCGGTACTGCGCCTGTATTCCCAAAACGCAGCCAACTTCTTTAAAGCCCATGATGCTGTGGATAATACTTTTTCTGAAACAGGTTATGCAACAGCGGATGATCGTTTAGGTAAGTTTACGGCATGGACAGGGCAACTTGGCTTGGAGTATCTAAAAAGCAAGAAGCTTACCTGGAACATAGTCTTGGGCTACCAAGAACAGTCTACTGGTTTAGCCTTTGCTTGGGTCAATCTGGGGGCGCAATACAGGTATTAATTGTTGATAGCTAATTGTTGGTAGCTAACTGTTGAATGTTAGCTACTGCTGATTAGTGATAGAGCATTACCTGTAAAGAGTTGCTTGTGAAATGTTAACGGTAAATATTAACTGTAAGTATTAGTTGTAAAACAATAGAGATAAACACATGAAAATAAATGATAAAGTCAGTTTTATTCTTCTTGTTATGGTGGTTTTTTTATTGCCAGGTTGTGAAGAGAGTGATTATAAGGCTGAAGATTGTAGTGCGGGTTCTATTTGTGCATCCGCAAGTACTTTTAAAGAAACCGAACCTGATCCGGAGCCAGATCAAACTGGTTATCAAGAAAAAGATGGTGTTACAGGAAGGGTACTTGGCGCAGATTATTGGGTGAATGCCGTTGTCTGTTTTGATCATAATAGCAATGGGTTATGTGATACCTCAGAGCCTAGTACGGTAACTTTTGAAAAGGGAAAATATAGTTTTAAAGCGAGTGATATTATTGCCAGTATCAGTAGTAAAGTGCCTTTGTTGGCCAGAAAGGCTATTGAGCAAAACTCTCAAGGTATAGCCTTATATGCACCAACACCGGTAAATAACACCGATAAAAATATAAACATCACAGTGTTTACTACGCTAGTTCACAGTGAAACCCAATTTAATCCATATACTTTAGCAAATACAGCAAGTGCCGAAGAATCATTGACAATGAATGTTGACGGATTTAGCTTTGCTAATGAAGCTTTATTAGCGGGACAAGACTACCTTGAAGTAGGCGCTGAAGCTGACGATGCTATGGTTGAGCAAATAGATTCGATTGCAACAAGTTTAAATCAAGCACAATTAATTGCACCGACAAATATCTACAAAGCCGTCGCTGCTATGTTAGACAATATGTATCAGCTAAGTACTTATACTACATCAATTAGTTTAGACAGTATTAATGCTCAGGATATTCAAGAAGCTGAGGTTGATATAAGTCTATCAACGCCAAATATTGAGTGGGAACTCGGTTATATTGAAGAGGAGAATGCCGACCTTCATGTACAAGGTGATTATGCCGTCGTTGGTTCAAAATGGCATAATCGCTTGATTGTGCTTAATTTGGCACAAGAAATACCAACCACATTATCTTTTAATGATTTTGCGGCATCACCTGATGTTGAACGTGATGAAATTGATGGTTTTACTGGCGCTTCAGAACAAAGCTTAGCAAACATTCGCATAACTCCCCCTTCATCAGTTCAAAGTGTCTTGGTGGGGGTAGAGAAAAAAAATAAAAGTGGGAGTGAAGAAGGAGCTGAGAGTGGTGTTGGCTTATATCGAGCTAATTTTTCAAACCCTAGCGAAATCCCTTTTCAACGTTTTGCAGGGGTAAGTGAAGGGCAAGACTTTTATTCCTTTCCTGATTTAAATGCCATGTCGTTATCGAGTGATGGCAGCAGAGTTGCTCTGTCGGGAGGCAATAAAAAAATGGTGGTATTGCAAGCGGATGACTTTAGTCTGCTTAATGAGTTTTCTTCAAATTCTAAATATCGTGCTGTTATGCTAAATGCAGATGGTACTTTGGCTTATGTCAGTTTATCAGCACCCGATCGTATGGAGGTTCTCGATGTAACATCAGGCAATAAGCTAATCTCGTTTTCAACAGGCACTGAATATCCTAAAAAATTCAAACTTATTCAAGGCATTGAGTATACAAAAATAGCTTGGTATTTAGGGAAAAGTAATATTCTTTCAATATATAACGTAACTGAACCGAATGTAGAGCCCGTTTTATTGCATACATTACCTGCACAAAACAATATTACCAGTTTTGATATTTCACCTGATGGAAACTTAGTAATTATTGGCAGTAGCGGTTCATTAGCTGTGTATTCGATAGAAAATAATACCAGCCAAATACTGAAGTCATTGCCTGTTGTAAAAGATATTGAGCAAGTTAGTACACCGCTGAACGTGGATAGTGTTTCCTTTACTAGTAATAACAGAGCCTTAATAGCAACAAAAAATGCGTTGAAAACATTAGATATTGTCTTTAGTGAAGCACCTAGCACATGGAGTGAAGAAAAAAAGCAAGCGTGGTTTGATGATCATCGAGCGAGTCAATGATCAAAAACCAATACTTAAGCTATCAAGTCGCTTGGGTATTTTAGTTATTATCTTTTCACCTTTAGTCATTACTTCGTTATTAATAAATATTAAACAAGTATTAAATAAGTAATGACTAAATTATTCCACTTTACGGGTTACTTTCATGAATAAATGTTTAGTGCATTTAATACTTTCCGGGTATTTCATATTTTTTAGTTCAATTACCAATGCGATTGATGAGTCAACCTTGTTGACCAGTGATCTTGCTTTCCCAATATCTGTGACATTAGACACCCCCGACATGCTTTCTTTGCAATGGGATATTGCTGACGGATATTATCTTTATAAAAAACGCATTAAACTGGCGGCAACTGTTATTAATTCAAAGAATTTAAGCAGTAAAGAAGGGCAAGCAACCCAGTTAGGCAAACCACAATTTCCAGCAAGTCTATTTATTGATGATCCTGCGTATAAAGGTATGGAGGTTTTTAGAAATACCTTAATAGTGAAATATGCGCTTAGTGGCTCTGAAACATCGTTTGCTAATACCAAATTAAAAATTAAATATCAGGGCTGTGCTGATGTCGGCGTTTGTTATCCACCCGTTAAAAAAATCATCAAGCTAGCGGATTTAAAGCCTAGCATTCATGTATCTAAGGCAAGTGATGTAGCTCATAGTGTTAATACAAGTACGGTAAGTAGCAACATTAAATTAGAGCAAGAGACTAAATCAGAGCAAGACACTATAGCGAGTAGCTTAGCATCGGATAACTTTATCTTAACCCTATTTAGTTTTTTTGGTTTTGGTTTGCTTTTAGCTTTTACACCGTGTGTTTTTCCTATGATCCCTATTTTGTCGGGCATTATCATTGGGCAAGGACAGCAGCTTTCGACACGTAAAGCTTTCGGTTTATCACTGGCCTATGTTCTGGCAATGGCTTTAGCTTATACAGTAGTGGGAGTGCTAGCCGCTTTATTTGGGACCAACTTGCAAATATGGTTTCAAAACCCTTGGGTATTAAGTAGTTTTGCCGGTATTTTTGTGGTGTTATCACTGTCAATGTTCGGTTTCTATGATGTACAAATGCCTTCATTTATACAAGTTAAGTTAAACAACCTAAGCAATAAACAGGAAAGTGGAAAATTAATTAGTGCAGCTATTATGGGCGTGTTATCTGCGTTAATTGTTGGACCATGCGTTACTGCTCCATTAGTGGGCGCACTGATATATATTGGTCAAACAGGAGATACTATTTTAGGTGGTGCAGCACTCTTTTGTTTAGGGTTGGGCATGGGAGCGCCATTATTGGTTATAGGTACCTCAGCAGGAAAAATATTACCTCGTGCGGGGATGTGGATGGAGGCAGTGAAAGGTATTTTTGGTGTGCTTATGTTAGCCGTTGCTATCTGGTTATTAGCACGCATATTGTCCCCACTAATTACTCAACTATTGTGGGCACTGTTACTGATTGTTTCTGCGGTGTATATGGGCGCCTTACGTCAACACAATAAAGACACCACACAATGGCAGTTGTTATGGAAGGGCCTTGGTTTAGCTCTTATGTTAGTAGGGTTCCTTATGGTTGTAGGTGCATCAACAGGGAAAAGTAATTTGTTATCGCCATTAGCAAACCTAAGTGGTGGTGCTAGTACAATTTTACCTAGTGAACATGAGGGGATTGTCTTTAAACCGATTAAAAGTATTGGGGATTTAAATGAAAACCTTAAGCAAGCGGGTAAAAGCAAGCAAGTCACTATGTTTGATTTTTATGCTGATTGGTGTACTTCCTGTAAAGAAATGGAAGAAATCACCTTTAAAGATTCAGCAGTGAAATTAAAACTATCCAAGGTGCATAAGATACAAGCGGATGTTACAGCTAATGATAATATTGACACTGAATTATTAAAACATTTTGGCATTATTGGTCCACCAGCTATCTTGTTTTTTGATGAGCAAGGTGAAGAGCTAAGAAACCAACGGATAGTCGGTTATATGGGTGCAGATAAATTTTTAAAACATATTGCTAAAGTGGTTGAATAGTGAATAATCACAGGCATGATTAATGACATTAATCATGCCTTGCCAACACATTATTATTAATTGAAGATTTAAATGATTCTGGATTCAAAGAATAAACTAAAAAAATATAGTCATCAATTTAATTGCATGACTACGCCATGTGAAGTGCAACTTTATGCTGCTGATGCTAAATCGGCAGAGAAGGTTGCGCGCTTGATTGAAAAAAATACTCGTAGACTAGAAAAAAAGTATAATTTTTTTAGTGATGATTCATTAATTGCTAAGATTAACAATCGACAACAAGCGATCGTTCAGATTGATAAAGAAACGCATCATGTATTATCTTTAGTGCAAACGTTATCAGCGACAACCCAAGGGCGTTTTGATATTACCGTAGGTACACTAAAAGAATGTGCCAAACAAACTACTGTAGAAAAAATAGAAGCTTGCCGAGCTAGGTTAAAACCTTTTATTGGGGCTGATAAGTGGCGATTAACAGAAGATAGTCTTCATTTCTATAATGAATTTGTGAAGCTTGATTTAGGTGGGGTAATTAAAGAGTTTGCTGTTGATCAAGCAGGAGAAATAGCTAAAAATGAAAATATGGCAGCTTTGATTAATTTTGGTGGTGATATTTATGTCAATGGTAACAAGCCAGACGGCTCACCATTTAATGTAGCCATTAAAAATCCAAAGAATCCACAAGAAAATATAGCTATTTTACAGCTGAGCAACCAAGGGCTGACCACATCAGCTCACTATGAACGAAGCACCGTCGTGGAAGGGGAAAGCTACTCACACATCATTAACGCAAATAGCATCAATTCAAATAATAGTAATGCAAACACCCGCAACGCTTCAGCAATACTGTCAGCAACCGTTATTTCTCATTCTGTATTAACCAGTGGCATTTATTCAACCTCTTTGATGGTCAATCCTACTTTAGCTATTGAGGGTGGGATCAACGTAGTGATGATTGATGAGGAATTACGTTTGCATCAAAATATTTTATAATGAGTAATCTTTACTTAAAAATAATTGATAGGACTTTGATGCTATAAGTTGGTTTGAAGTTACTGCCCTATCTGTTCTTTTCCATGGCAGAAATAAACCTTGTGGAGCGGGGTGATGGACTAATTATATAACTTATAATTAGCCTGACTCTGTCGTCAACTAAAGCTTCCTATTTATCCAGAGTTCAGGTTAAGAATCAAAAATCAGCTTATAAAACTTGGGGCGGGCTAATTCAGTAAGATATTCTAAATGGTTACCAGGGGTAAATGAAGAACAACAATACGGTGGATCATAAGGTTTTATTTAAATCATTTATAGAGTCAGTCATATTCTGTTACTTTAGTTTTAATCATAAACATTGTGTCAATTTAAGGATAAACTTCCATGACAAATAACTCATCTAGATCAGATACAACTGAAGAATTAACATCAGAAGCTAAATCCGAAACCACCGTTGATGTGACAAGGGAAACACCGACGCAGCAGCTCAAATTAACGTTGATTAAAAATACTAAAATGATTGGTATTGTGATGATCATTATTGGATTTTTAAGTATTTTAGTCCCTAGCTTTATTGGTTTGGCTTTTAACACCTTTGTTGGTGGTATATTTCTGTTAGCATCAGCGGCCTTGGCTATGAATGCTTGGCATAACAAAACACAAAATATGTCTTTATGGTTTAGGCCCTTTTTTTTAGCTGCATTAGCATTAATTATTTTTACTCACCCAGCCATAATCCTTGGTGTACTTGGTTTATTAATTGCCATTTATTTTTTAATTAGTGGCTTTAGTTCAATGATGCTTGCTTTTGAATTGCGATCATCAGCTAAGGGCTTTAGCTTACTCAATGGTCTAATATCTTTTATATTAGGCATTGTTGTACTGACTAATTGGCCATTTTCTAGTGCATGGATTATTGGGCTAATTATTGGTGTTAGCTTTATTTCTGATGGCATTGCCTTATTAACTATTGCTAATCAAGCCAATAAAATCCAAGAAAAGCTAGTTAACTAATTGCATCTATAATCATAACTATCAATATTTTAACTAAGTAGAAGCCAGCAACTATGCTGGTTTTTTTTATGTTTATTGCTCGAACCCCTTCTCGTTAAAATCAATCATGATTGAATTACTTCATCACTAGTTACCACTTAAAGGTAACAACTTGCAAACCTTATATTAACCATTTAATAACATTGTTGTATTTTTGTGTTTAATTTATCAATGAAACACAATAAGTGTTATTTTTGATTTTTACTTTATTAATCAATACTATACTGGTTTTTTGTTAGTTGCCTTTTGGTAAGGACTTTAAGCATTATAAGTGATGTTTATTTTCGCTATTTCCAATATAAATAATATCTTAGTGGATAAAAAATAAACACTAATTTATTGTTATTTGGACTGGTCCAACGTCCGATCAGTTGAGTAGGAAGAATAAAAATAAGACGAAATAAAAAAAATTATAAAAAAATGATGGAGATAAAATGAATATAATAAAGATCTCAGCTGCTTTTGTAGCCCTGTGTTTAGCTATTTTTTCAACTACCACATACAGTAAAGAATATAAGATAGTGCTTATCCATGGTTTTCAACCACAACAGTTAATATCCGATGGAGATGTTACCGAAAGTGGTCAGAACTACTGGAAAGGTTATTGGAATAGCTTAAGTGATGCGCGGATAGATTGGCCGTCATATGAACGAATAGAAGAAAAAATAGCAACCGATTATGTTTGGCCAAAATTAAAAGAGTTTTCAGAAAGTAACTTTTGCTCACCGGGTTGTATTTTTGTTACTCACTCCACCGGTGACCTCGTTGCTCGTTATATTATTGAGAACCAAGAAACTTGGTTAGCAAATGCGGGCTTACCACCATTAAATATTGTTGCCACTTTTGATATTGCTGGCGCTGGTGGTGGTAGTGAACTTGCCGATTTAGCGGTAAGTGTTGCTCAAGGCACTGAAAGTTGGACCTTTATTATCGAGGCTATTTTAGAGGCATGGCTGGGTGGCGACCTGAGTGATGAAATGGGTGTGCTTCATGACTTAAAAGTGAATAATGCCAGACAATTAGCGCCATTACCTGATGCAAGAATTCCTCGTTTACGGTTTGTTGGTGATTCAAGTGAGTACTTAGGTATAACGAGCCCAATTATCCATGGCCATGATGATGGTGTCGTTGGTAGTCACTCTGCTTGTGGGGGTAATCGCCAAGGAAGTTATGGCAGTTGTAGCGCACAAATAGCGTTTGACGGTAAAATTTCAAACCAAAATAACGCGGTATCAGGGTTTATGCCATATCACTACCCTATGCTTATGGGTGAAGACTATAGCCATGGTTCGCTGCTTGAGCCAAAGCAGGAAGGTAAAGTTACGGCGGCAAGTAGCCAAAGAAACTTATTATCTGGAGAAAGTGTTCATTTTGATACTTATACACAAACTTCGGGTTGGTGGCTTTGGAAAAGTAATTACCTCTATGTACAAAATTCAAATAACGACAGCATGTCAACGCTAATTTATGACGCAATTCCTAACTAAATAATATAAATAGCTGCTAACCATTTATTCAAATAATAAGAGGTTAGCAGCTTATAAATAAGGGAAATAAATGAGCTATGAAAAATAAAAAAATTGTGAAGCAAGTAGTGACCATGAGTATTGTTGTTGTCGCTGTCTGGCTTTTTTGGCCGTCAATGCAACAACAAACAACGGTTAATAAACCGCTGATAAAAATACCGCTTATAACAGCTAGCAAGCCGATATTAAAAGAGGTTGCTAAAAGTAACTTACCAGTAGTCCTGCCAGAAAAAATAACCTCAAATGATTCTGCAACCTTAGTTGCTAAAGCATATGCCGCCGAATTAAATTTTCCGTCATATTCACAACCACTTTCTAATCAAGACTTCGATCGTTTACAGCCAAATCATTTCAATCCACAATCGATTCCTATTGATGATGAAGGGACACAAGTCACTGCGGCTTTATCAAAATATCGTTATATCTATCCAGAGCAAGTTTTTGCGACTTTAACCGGAGAAAATATTGTTAATGCAGAGCTACATCTTGTCGACACTAGTACAGGGGATATGTTGTTACGCACTAATTTTAAGCAAGGTGATAATAACTGGTATGCACAATTTGACGGTAAACGAGACTTTCCAAGACAGCTGCAAGCGACGGTAAAGGCCGACATCAATGGTAAAGATATTACTATTGCTTTAGCACTTAAATATGTTGATTCAATTGCCACGTTAGAAGGGTTTGGTTCGGTATTTAATCAAGATGCCGACATGGTGCTTCCAGCTAATTTAACCACCAGAAAAAAAGGTCTTTATCGAGTCAGAGCCAACTTATTTGATGCTAATAATCAGCCTATCGCACACCTAGTCAGTAAAGAAAAGCTCAATAAGGGCAATAGTCATATAAACTTAAAAGCACACCAATCAGTATTACAAGGAAAAAAAGCACCATTTTATCTAGCGACCTTCTCAATTGAGTTAATGTCGCCAGCACCGGGAAAGCCAACAAAGTACGGAAATAGTGCGATTAAGAAGTATGACATTAGAAACTTTTCACTTTCTAGTTTAAGTGACATACCTTATCAACCCTCAGAGCAGGAGCAACAACGACTGCTACTCTTACAGAGTATGGCTGAAGGTAGATAAAATGATCATTAGCTGATATCAAATATAGCGGTCATAAAATCAAGTTTAAAGCGTTGACAAACTTAGTTTTATGACCGCTGAGCGCTTAATTAATAGTGATGTAAAGCGTAGCCGCCTTTTAAATGCCCAACCTGCTTAAAACCTAAACGGCTAAGTGCTTGTGCTGCTAGCTGTGAGCGACTGCCGCTGCGACAGACAAGCACTAATTTCTCTTGTTTTTCTTGTTTATGTTCTTGTACATATTGTACCAGTCGAGTTAAAGGAACATTGGTTGCAAAATTGTCATCGTGTTGTAGCGCATACTCGTGTGGCTCTCGAATATCAATTAACTTGATTGTGTTTGAGGATTTCATTGCCTCAGCTAAGCTGGCACTATCATATTCGTCAACAGGTTTATTATCGCAAGCACCAATTATAGCGCCACACATAATTTCACTACCCGACTCATCGATGATTTTTTTATCCATAGTGTATTTATGCGTGGAAAACTTAGCAGGGGTGATCTCATTGTTTATTACCTGTTTAAGTAACAAGTTTCGTGACATTTCTGCGCTAATACTGGTGGTAAATTCATTGTTATAATCGTGACTAGGGCATATAAGGCTTTGTGTGCCGATAAGGTCTGATAATAATTGTAAACTAGCAAACATTGCTGGGGCACTACTAGTGGGAAAGTTTGTTCGGCCAAGGCTATCCATTAAAATAAGATCTCCACAAAAGGCATAGTGAACAAGTAAAGAGTCAGCAGAGTTTTTTAAAGGCTCTGATAATATCAAACTAATGCTATCATCAGTGTGCCCCGGCGTAGCTGCTTTAATTAACCATTTTTTGCCTAACAGAATGTACTGATAATCTCTGTCGTTAATTGTTATGTTTTGTGTGTCTTCTGGCCAACCTAGTGCATCACTGGCCTGCTCAGTTAAACGTGTATTTACAATGCTATCTCGACAAGATTTATGATCTGCATGACCATGGGTGTCAATAATGGCAACTAAGTTAAGGCCTTGGCAGGTTAACAATGTTTGTAGACGATCGCTAACTTCCGGTAAGGGATCAATAATAACAGCAGAATTGCTGGTTTTATCTACGTATAGCCAACTACAACTACCACCTACTTTAAATTGCAACAAACCATCGAGTTCAGTTTTATCAACAGCAGTGTTAGTGCTTGTATTTTGTTTATCAATAATTAAGCAGCTTTGCTGCAATGCTTGTGCCGTTGAAATTATTCGATTACAGGCAAGGTCGATTTGTGCTTGTGTCATTGCTGGCCCAAAGGACATTCTAATGGCTGACTCACTTTGCCAAGCGGGTAACCCCATAGCATCTAATACGAAACTACGTGTTACCTTTGAGCTACAAGCAGAGCCAGAGCTAACTCGTATATTTGCTGCGTCAAATAAATCCATAATTTCTTTTGAACTAAAACCAGGGATAGCAAAGTTAATAGTAGTTGCCACTGAGTTTTCAAAACTATTGTTAAAAACGATTTCAGGGAATGCCTGAGTTAAAGCTGATACCATTTGCTGGCGATACAAATCCAGAGTGTTCACTGTCGCAAAACAGGTATCACCTTTACCTAATAGCATATCAAATATGACACTTAAGGCTGCTAAGCCGGGTAGGTTTTCAGTGCCTGAACGTAGGCCGCTTTCTTGGCCACCACCGGCAATGAACGGCGTAAATGCTGAATTTTCTTTAACGTACATAAAACCTATCCCTTTTGGGGCATAAAGTTTGTGGCCACTAAAAGGAGCGTAATCAATACTGGTCTCGCATAAATTAACCGTTGTTTTTCCCAGTGCTTGCACACAATCTACCATCCACGCGACATTAGGGTTATTGGCACGTATCGTGTTATCTAATAAATTAATGTCTTGATAAACGCCGGTTTCGTTATTAACTGCCATGGTACAAATCATCAAGGCATTTGGAACCTCTGCGGCGATAAAGTCCATATCAAGCCGTCCCATTTCATCAACAGGAATAGCTTTGACTGTCGCGTTGATTTCAAGAATTTCGTTCCAGTGTTTAAGCGACTCTGGTACCGCTTTATGCTCAGTTGCACCATATAACAGACAATAGTTTTTATCTTTGACAAGTGGATTATCAAGGTTCTTTTTAGCGCTAGTTAGTGCTGATAAAATGGCTGTTTGAATCCCTTCAGTTGCACCACTAGTAAATATAATTTTACCTGCGCCAGCGCCAACAATTCTCTTCGCTTGCTCACGTGTATTATCCATTATTTGTTTTGCTTGCAGCCCAGTAACATGGCTGCTACTTGGATTACCAAAAATTGTTTCCATGGTGGTTAAAGCGGCGGCTGCTGCTTGTGGTAAAACTTGCGTGGTCGCATTGGCATCCAAATAAATTAAACTTAATGGTTGGTTCGAGTCTGTGGGTAATTTAGTCATAATATTATCTCAAGTCATGCTGTTTGCTTTACTGGTTACTCGCTGAGATGAGTAATAGTGCTTATTGATAAATTATTTCATGGATAAGTAGGTATATTTTTGCTTACTTGTACTAAATACAAAGGGGATTTAGTCTTTTATTTTGATTTGTATCAATAAAAGGGAAATATATTTCTAAATAAGTTGCATTGTAGGAAATTAAGTTTAGCTAAATGGTGTTTTTTAAAAAAGTGATTCCAGGGGGATTGTAGTAATTCTACCTAAGTAATCTTATTTCTGTAGGTAATGCCCCTGTGAGGAATATTTTAGTGGCAGACGTTTCAGTAACAAAGTTATAAACTATGCTGTTTGTTAGTAAGTAACCTGAACTCTGGATAATAAGTACTTGGTATTGAGTTAAAAACAACAGCTTACGGTTATTAAAAATAAAAGTGACCGGGTTAAATAGCGATATGCTCTCTCAATGTTTCAATTTATTCGATTATCAAGGCAAAACGTTTATGAATAACAGGTTATTTATCGACGTTTTAGCGCTGAGAATAGGGTAAAGGGGAATATTGAGCAAATGCTGCTTATCCAGAGTTCAGGTTATTTAAGCTGTTATTCCCTAAGTAAGATGATAAAACTATTTATCTAATAAGCGTAAGTACGGTGATGTTTTTTCATTAATATTATTTACTTACTTTTTATAAAATTGATTCTCATCAGAAAAAAGAGGAGAAAATATGAATAAGATACTTTTAACATTAGTCACAAGTGTGGCTTTGATATTAGCCTTCTCTGTTAAGGCAGATGATTACCAACAGGCGCTTGATAATTTTAAGCTATCACCGGAAACGAAACTGTTTTTTGACAAAGCATATGGCTATGCCGTTTATCCAAACATTGGTAAGGGTGGCATCGGTATTGGTGTTGCGCACGGAAAAGGTTTTGTTTATCAGCAAAACAATAAAGTCGGGGAAAGTAGCATGACCCAGCTATCAATTGGTTTTCAATTAGGAGGACAGGTATATAGCCAAATAATATTCTTTCAAGATAAACGCTCTTTTGAAGAATTTACCTCAGGCAATTTTGAATTTTCTGCTGGCGCTTCTGCAGTAGCACTTACCGCTGCTGCACAGGCACAAGCGGGGTCTTCGGGCATCAGCTCTAGTCAAGGTACTGATTCAAGTTCGACTAAGCAAAATAAAGCCATCTATCATAAAGGCATGGCGGTGATGATATTAACAAAAGGTGGTTTGATGTATGAAGCCGCGTTAGCAGGGCAAAAATATAGTTATACCTCTTGCACGGAGTAGCAATGATTTCAATATAATTTAAAGGGAGTGTGATCAGAGGTAACAGCTGAACAGATTATTTTGAGAGGTGAAAATCATAAATACAGGCTAAGGGTAAGTATGGTTGAACTTAATATTAATAATATGATGAACAATGGACCGATAAACTTTAACCATGCACCAAATGATACTTTTGCTAAGGTGAGACAGGCAAGTAATAAGCCTGTTGGTGAGATAAACTGTATTAAATGAAAGCCAAATACATAGCTATTCACAATCTGCTCTCGGCCGATATTAATCGTATCTGCTAGCGGCGCAAATATAGGCATGGTTAGCACAGCGAGGCCAGAGCTGGATGATACCATTATTCCTAGACCTAAATTTACCAGCAACATGATATTAATAAATAGCCAATCCCCCATACCTGACACTGATAACGATGCATAATATAAAATGGTATCGCTAATCAAACCATTCTCCATTAAAACCGTTATACCTCTTGCCATAGCAATTATCATAGCAACACTAAGTAAATCTTGGGCGCCGCTGATAAAGGTGCTAACAATTTTTTTTTCAGACATACCAGCAACAATCGCAATAAGCAGTGCACCAGTAAAAAATATCGTGGTCATTTCCATAAACCACCACTCTAGCTGAATTACGCCATAAACCATGGCGGCAAAAGTTGCGATAAATAACGCTAAAATACTATAGGCTTGTTTGTCTAGTGGCTCTTTTTTGTTGCAGTTCTCTGTTAGAAAGTTCGCTATATGTTCAGCCTTAGCATAAAAAACCAGTGAGGTAGATGGCTGCTCTTTTACGCGTTTGGCATAACGCAGGATATAAAGTAGAACGATTGTACTACCTATAATCAACATAGCAATCCTTGAATTCATACCAGCTGTCCAAGTTATTCCAGCGGAATTTGAAGCAATAATTACACTAAATGGATTGATAGTAGAGCCAAGGGTACCGGTAGCTGCCCCTAAAAATATGGTGGCAAGTGGTACTAACACATCATAACCAGCAACTAAAAATACTGGGATTAAAATAGGCAGAAAGGCGATAACTTCTTCTGCCATGCCAAAGGTAGTACCGCCAATGCAAGTCAGTAAAAAAGCAAAAACAATAAGCAATTGCTCCCTACCTTTTAAAACATTTGCTAATGCGCTTATTCCTTTATTAAAGGCACCAGTAGCATTGACTATACCTATTAAACCACCAACAACTAAGACCAATAAAATCACTTCTATTGCGCTATAAAAACCTTTAATAAAGGATTGTAAAAATGCGACAACCCCTTGTGGCTTACTTGTTAGGGTCTTGTAAGTATTGGGAATAGCAATAGGCTTTAAAATTTTACCTTGGGTAAAGTGTTCTATTTGTATTTCTAAACCAAGTTCAGTGAGTGTATGTTGTGTAGCAGGTAAAATAATGGTTGAGTCTTTGCTATAGATCACAAATTCATTGTTATTACTTTGATATTCAATGCGATCATACTGTCCCGCTGGAATGAACCATGTCGATAGACAAATAATGACAGCAAAAATAAACAAAATGGTGTGTGCACTATAAAAGGTTTTCTGGTTAGACATAATCTCTACCCAAATAGACATTTAGTACTAACTATAAACCAGTATTATTTTTATACCGCTTTTATGTTTGAATCATGTGGGCATTTATCGAGAGCTTTGATATTTTAGGCCTAAAATATCAAAGCTAAACTATTTCTCCTTAAACTAAATATTAAGATATGTTCTAGTTAGTTTTTTTTGATAACTATTTATTCAACACTGCAAATTAACATAATAGGAGGTTAATCTTTATTTGCTAATTCTGGCTTTGTTGCCAGTTTTTTCCACCCAAAAACATTCATCGGTCCTAATACTCTAATGACAGTGTTTCGAATAAAACGAATAATGGCTCTATCCATTTTCTTTACTGTAGCTAAAGGTTTATCGGAGAAGTTGATGATCCACTCTATCCGAGTTTGGCGAGCCTGTTTATAATTTTCTAAGTTTAGGTCGTCGCTGTTGAGTACTTTTGCTAATGATATTGCATCTTCAAAAGCGGCTGCCGCGCCTTGTTGTAGCAGTGGGGAACAGGCATTGGCTGCATCACCAATAAAGACAATTCGGTCTTTATAAAAACGTGCCTGAGTAACTGATTTTAGCTCTCCGGTGATTATGCCTTGTTCATCTATGGCTTCAATAATACTTTTAGCTGGCTCAGCATAGGTTGAAAATATATTTTTCAGATCAGTTTTAGCGTCGCCAGTTAAAGAAATTAAACTGTTTTCTTGATGGATATGAGCGTAACAATACAGTTCATCTTTACTGAATGGATACGCCATAAATATATCGGTATTACCTAACATATAAGTAGGTTGTAATTGATGATTAGGCGCCTTAACAATAAAGCGCCAGCCAGTTAAATTGTGATTGTAAAGTGTCGCGGTATCAGGATATTGCTGCGCCCTTAGCGTAGAATTAATACCATCTGCTGCGATAACGAGATCATAATCACCACTTATTTGTGGATTCGAACTCTCCACACTTACGCCTTTATTATGATTGTGAACAGCGCTAAGCTGGGTAGAGAAGTGAATCTTATCGACTAAACCTTCTGCTAATATTTCTTGTAGTTTACTTCGTTGCAGTGCAACAAAGTGATCGTTTTCAAAAGGAGCATTTGTTAAGTTAGCTTGTCCTAGTATTTTGCCATTTGACTTGGTGTAGAGTATCTCCTTTACCTGATGTGCATGCTCCATTATTTGCTCAAAAACATCCATAGTTTTTAATGCCCTCAGAGCATTAAATGGTAAAGCAATACCAGCACCTAAGGTACTCATAGAATCTTTTTTTTCAATGATGGTGTAATCAATATGCTCTTGTTTTTCTAACAAACGAGCAATAGATAAACCCGCAATTCCTGCGCCGACAATGAGTACTTTCATATTATTTGTTTCAGACTTGATTATTAAGGCATTTTTGCATAAATCTACGGGCAAAGTAAACGGTTGAAATGACTCTGTCAGCGCTGTGTATCTCAAGGTGTATTCTAAGTTACTAATCTAAATTTTGAATGATGGGTATTTGATGTTTAAGCAAAAACAACAGCTTAGGTTGTATATAATAAAGTTTGCATTTACTTTAAAAATTACTACCCTTCAATTTGGTTATAAAATTTAATTAGAATAGGGATTTACTAATATGAGTGTTTTATCAGGATCAACCTCTTCTCGTCCAGATTTAGACTGGAGTCAATTAAAAGAAACTATCGTAATGTTAAATTTGGCTGTGACTCAAATTGATCAATCTATGAATGAGGGCAACGCTTCCGTTTCCACTTTATCTACATCATTTACCGGACTTGCAACAAACTTAAGTGATATTCAGAGCTCTGTTTCACAATTGAGTCATAAAGGTGATAGTAGTGATAAAATGAAACTAATTATTGAAGGTTCTACGTCGACGGCATTAGACAAAGTACACTCCGCTATAATAGCCTTTCAGTTTTACGACAAACTGAGCCAAAGATTAGATCATGTTAGTGAAAGTCTTACTTCCCTAACTGAGCTTATTGGTAATCCTGAACAACTATATTCCCCCATTGCGTGGCAAACGTTGCAAGAAACAATACGCAGCAAATATACTATGGAAGATGAACGGAGAATGTTTGATAAGGTTATTTCTGGCGTGCCTATTGAAGAAGCATTACTTGAATTTAACCAAGATATGGCAAATAGACATAGAGTAGAAGAAGATGAAATAGAGCTGTTTTAGCTGATAACTATGTAAGTAGCTGCTTTGTTCTTTAGCTTGTTATAGTGATATTTAAATTTAAAGCCCGATATATTTCGGGCTTTTTGTTAACGTAAATATATTATAATTTACGTTTTTCGCAATAATCCGATAGTTTCTGGTCAAAATGACATTTATTCTTAGAACATGTGAAGCCTACCTTATTTGCCTAAATAGGTGTTGGCGTGGGCAGCAGATAAAGACTGTTTTAGAATTAAAGCAATCTAATAAACAAAGGTAATCCACTATGTCTGATGATGTTTATTGGCAAGCAATTATTGAGCATGACGCAGCATTTGATTTTCAATTTTATTATGGCGTTAACAGCACAAAAATATTTTGCTTTCCATCTTGTCCAAGTAAACCACCACTGAGAAATAATGTGAGCTACTTTGATGATGTGGGCTTAGCTCAAGCAAGTGGCTATCGAGCTTGTAAGCGTTGCCAACCCGACAAAAAGTGCCTGCAAGATACTAGCTTAGTTAAACTGATTCATGCGTGTCATAAAATTGAAAAACATAATGAAGGTACGTTAACTGCATTACAGCTTGCTGAATCAATGGGCCTCACACAATTTCAACTCAATAGGCTTTTTAAAAAACACCTCAATATCACACCCAAAAACTATATTGATCAGGTGCAGCTAACAGCGCTCAAGAAAAACTTACGAAACTCAGACAATGTCAGTCATGCTATTTACCAATCCGGTATTGAGTCGAGCTCAGTGATTTACGGTCGAATGATCAATCATCTAGCGATGACACCTAAAACTTACCTTCGGGGGGCTGCGAATATAAAAATATCTTACGTGTTAGGTGATACTCGCTTAGGCCCAGTTCTTATTGCGGCAACAGACAAGGGAGTATGCTTTTTACAATTTGGTGACTCCACACATCAGTTACTATCACAACTTATGAGCGAATTCCCAAGTGCTGAAATCATGCTAATGCCTGAAAATAGCGAGCAGCAATTTGAGCACTGGCTAAACCTTCTTGACTTGTATTTAGCTGGTTGCAGCAATGAAATAAACTTACCTTTAGATATTCGTGCGACAACATTTCAAAAAAGGGTATGGGATTTTTTAAAAACTATTCCTTATGGCGAGGTGATGTCTTATGGGGCAATAGCGAAAGCTATTGGCTCAGCAAAAGCTTTTCGTGCGGTTGCCAATGCTTGTGCGAGTAATAATGTTGCACTTGTTATTCCGTGTCATCGAGTGATACGTGGCGATGGTGCGTTAGGCGGCTACCGATGGGGTGAGAAACGTAAACGTAAGATTCTTGATATAGAAAATAAGCTAAATACCTAGCTATACTAAAAGTAGTTGTTAACAAATTGCAATATAGGAGCCTACTATGCATGTACAGCTACTGGTAACACACACTGATTCATGTTTACCTAACATTAAGCGTGAACTAGATGATGCGGGTATAAACTATAGTGTTGAGTATATTGAAGAAAACCCTGAACTTGTTGCATCACATCATATACGGCATTCACCTAATATTCTTATTAATGGCAGTTTAATCTTTAGAGACAGGCCATCTAAAGGTGAGTTAAGGACTTTCTTTTTAGGTTAGTCGGGTAATTTTTATGGCTCGCTTAACACACATCGCTTTACATGTTAAAGATTTGCCTAGTTGTGTTGCTTTCTATCAAGACTATATTGGTATGGAATTAGTACGCGATAGACACGTTAATGGTAAACATATTATTTGGCTAGCAGAGCCGAATAAAGCGGATACCTTTATTTTTGTTATTTTACCTAGAGGCCCTGGGCACCAACAATCAGTCACAGACTTTTCTCACTTGGGCTTTGCTTTAGCAAGTAAACAGCAAGTTGATGCCATTGCGAAAAAGGCTGAGACTGAAGGCCGACTACTTTGGCCTGTTAAAGAAGAGCCCTATCCCGTGGGGTATTATTGTGGCGTTTTAGACCCCGACGGAAATAGAGTTGAATTTAGTTATGGTCAGCCCTTAGGGGAGGGGGACTAATCCTGTTTAAGCAGACTAAAATATAAAAAACCTACAAACTGTATTTATTTGAGCCTGCTTTTTTGTGCATTTCACCTCGATTAAGTAAGCCATCAACTGCCGTTTGAACTTGGGCAATATTGTGTAAATACTTTTCATTTGATAGCCACTGATTACATATACCTTGTACTGATGCACATGCCTCTGGGTGAGCTGATAAGTAATTAATAATACCTGTTTGGATTTCACTGTGAATGTCGTTCATTTTCATTTTGGACAGCCTTAATTGCTATGTTGCTTTATTAAGCTTAGTGTATGGCGTGGTATTTTTCCTATTTGCTACCAGCAGCTAGCGATCTCTTTTGTGACTAGTTATAAATCAGCATGAGGACCAAATACTTCATAATGAATATTTGCTTCGGCTACACCTAAGCCCAATAGTTTTTGTTTAACAAATTGCATAAAAGCAATAGGGCCACAAAGATAAAAATCACCTTGTTCAATTGGTAACTCTACCTTGGTAAAATCCATCATGCCGTGATAAATATGGGCTTGTTCACTTTTCTCATCACGATACCAAATTACTTGCTGCCAATTATTATCGTTAATGAGCTTTGTTGTTTTTAATGAAAATGAATGCTGTTCGCTATTTTCACAGGCATGTAAATATTGCACTGAGTTGTTATAGTCTTGCTGTGCTAATGTCTCTAACATAGCCTGCATAGGTGTTATGCCTACTCCAGCAGAAAGTAATACTACGGGTGCTTGGCGATCAGTAAAGAAAAAATCTCCTGCGGGCGCGTATAAATTAAGTTTGTCGCCAATTTTCACATTATCATGTAAATAATTCGAGACTATGCCAGGAGCTTCACCTATTTCACGCTTTACAGAAATTCTATAAGTTGCGTTATTAGGCTTGTCAGATAAAGAATATTGACGTATTTCTTTAAATTTTCTTTTTGGATCAGATACTTCGATACCTAAATATTGTCCTGGCTTAAAACCTATTACAGGCTTGTCATCGACAGGCATAAAGACAAAGCTGGTAACTAACGCAGACTCAACTTGTTTATCGACTACGGTGAATGCTCTAGCATCGCGCCAGCCGCCTAATGTATCGGCGCGCTCTTGATACAATTGTGCTTCTCTATCAATGAATATTTGCGCTAAAAACTGATATGCCGCTGTCCATGCTTCTTCAACGTCAGCAGTGAATGCTTCACTTGCTAGTTCGCGTAATGTCTCAATAAGGTGATGGCCAACAACAGCATAATGCGGTGCTTTAATATTGAAACTAGTATGTTTTTGCGCAATACGCTCTACAGCAGTCGTTAATGCGGCTAAATTTTCAATATTTTTGGCGTAGGCCGCAATAGCTTCAAACAAGGCTACTTGTTGTCTGCCTGAGTGCTGGTTAGCCATATTGAAGATATCTTGTAGTTCAGGGTTATGACTAAATAATCGTTGGTAAAAATGACCTGTTAACGCGGGACCAGCGTTTTCTAAAAGAGGAATGGTACTTTTTATAATGTCGATGTGTTTATCAGTTAACATGATTACTCCTAAGGTAAACTGTAAAATTAGTCCTAAGTGAAATTACCTAAGACCCTAAATGAATTCTGATTGAGAGATATTGACCCTTCTATCGTTTAAAAGAGGTCTCAATTTTTTTAGCGGTCAAAATTGGTAAGTAGACTTTCATAAATATCAACCCCGCGATGAACCAAGCCCAGGCGCTAATACTCCAAGAAAATAATGGCTGGTGGGTTATTACTGGTAAAAGTGTTCGTGCAAAAGCAGAAATTAGCATAAGAAAAAATAGCCAAGAAATTAGCCTGCTAGGTATTAATACTCGGCCAGTGTGCCCAAGTGCTACACGGGACATCATGGCAAAAATCATCAAGCCCATTGCTGCGATAGTGAGTAAGTGCAGAGCATCCGCAAAGGGGATTGATATACTTAAGTACTTAATACTCAGTTGGGGGAAATAGCTAAGACCAAGTAAAATGAGACCTAAACCAAGGGAGAAGTAAGCTAGGTGTAGAGACCATAATAAGGCAATATTTCTAGTGGCAAAACTGCGCCAGTAGCATTGTCTTACTAAGTGCATTGTGCCAGACGCTATCATTAATAATGCGGGGCTAAAGGGTAAATCAACAAAGGTAGAACTAAAAAAAGCAATGACACCTAAAACAGACACAGTGGTTAAGATAGGTGTCAGCCAATTAGGTATATTAATTGGTGAAAGTTTTGCACCAGAGATGGTAAAGAATGGGATCACTCGACCACCTAAAATCCCCATTAATAAACAAAACATTAATACACTCGTGCGGGCAATATGACGCGTTATTTCGTGATATCCAGTAAAATCGAGTAATAATAAGGCAATGTTGAGCAGCATTAATGCCGACAACAAAGGCACAAAAAGGTAATTTCGGCGGTTTTTACTTATGAATACTAAGCGGGTGAAAATAATAATTGAGCCAAGCCACCAGCAGGTTTGTAAGATAATAGCGATACTAATGGTACTAGGTAAGTTAACTATTAACGCGAGTCTAACCAGTAGCCAAATAGTAATTAAAGCGAGTAGCGGCAAACCTTTAATACTTGGCTGGCCTGTCCATGTTTGTGCGGCGGTGAGAATAAAACCAACAGCGACAGTGGCGCCAAAACCAAAGATCATTTCGTGAATATGCCAAGCTAGCGGACTAATAGCATTATCACTAAAAGTGAAGTAACCATTAAAATAAGCAGCCCATATGCTTAAGGAAAACATAGAACAAGCAACAGCAAGTAAAAAGTAGCTTCTAAAAGCTAAATCTAATAACGGATGTTGAGCGATGCTATTGATAGTGCTGATAGTGGTTTTTACATTCCTATGACGAGTAGTGCTTTGTTGATCATAGGTGAGCTGAGCAATTTCAGGATCTTGTATTTGTATCATGTTAAAAGTTCCTTTGACCAAAAGCATGCAGGGCAACACAGCGCAATACATAGCCAATTTTGAGTAAACCTGCAAAAATAATAGTGGCGATATGTGCAGATATTTGTACTGAAATAGCGAAGTGCTGGTCATAAGCAAAAGTGACAAACACACAACTAACGACGATGATAAAAGACATCAACATTAAATAATTCCCTATCACTAAGCACTTTTGAAAACCTAGGGCGTTATCTATATTGGGCAGTTGACGAGCGATGATAAATTGCGAATACATAATAGACTCTTAGTAATTGTTAGTGAGTAGTTAGCTTTTGATAACTTACTCCTGTATCTGTAGGTGTAATTGCAAAGCAAGTGCCAAGTTTGTTTTTGCAGTAAATTCAATAGTTTAATTTTTAATGTTATTTTTTGTAGTCTAAATGACCCTATCCCTGCGTAGTCATTTAGACTCTTACGTGTTACTTTGTCTTATTGATATCTACGTAGAGCTTCTTTGGAACTAAGGGCTATCTTCAGGACAGGTTATGAAACAAATATCATCAACGGCAATTATTGAATTAGCGCTTGATTTAGCGAGTAGCTTAAATACAAAAGATCGCTTCGATAGGTTGTTAGATACGGTGAGAAAGGCGATTGTTTGTGATGCTGTAGCATTGTTGTCATTTCATGGGGATGTACTTAAACCCATCGCCTTACAGGGGTTAAGTAGAGATACTTTGGGGCGACGCTTTTTTATTGAAGAACATCCTCGATTTTTAGCACTTTGTAAGTCAAAGTCGCCAATTCGTTTTGCTGCCGACTCACCTTTACCTGACCCTTATGACGGTTTGTTAATAGACCGAGCAGGTGATTTACCCGTTCATTCGTGTATGGGGCTACCGCTATATTACGATGATAAATTATTGGGGCTATTAACTATTGATAGCTTAACTCCTCATGATTTTGAGGATATTGAAGTACGTACGTTAGAGGTTATCTCCGCAATTTCAGCTGCAACCTTAAATACGGCATTTTTGCTAGATCAACTTGAAAGTAGGGCGGATCATTCACAGCAGGTGGTAGCAGAGCTAACAGAAGAGGCCTGGAAACGTGATGGTGGTGAGCTTATTGGCGATAGCGCAATCATGTCCCAGCTTAAGAAAGAGTTAGCTATTGTTGCCTCATCTGATTTTAATATTTTAATTTATGGGGAAACTGGTGTTGGTAAAGAGTTAGTTGCTCGAACCTTACATCAAAAGTCACTTCGTCAACATGGCCCTATGGTGTATGTAAATTGTGCAGCACTACCGGAAAACTTAATTGAAAGTGAACTCTTTGGTCATGTCAAAGGTGCGTTTACTGGGGCGGATAGAAATCGTGCGGGAAAGTTTTCATTAGCTGATGGCGGCACCTTATTTTTAGATGAAATTGGCGAACTCCCTCTAGCGGCGCAAAGCAAAATATTAAGAGCAATTCAAAGTAATGAGATTCAACCGGTAGGGCAAGACAATGTTGAGGAAGTTGACGTTCGTATTATCGCAGCGACAAACAGAAATTTAAAAGAAGAAGTCGGGGGAGGGCGTTTTCGTGCTGATTTGTATCATAGACTAAGTGTCTACCCTATTAGAGTTCCAAGACTGTATGAAAGGGTTGGTGACGTGCAATTATTGGCGGGATATTTTGTTGAGCAAACTCGGCGAAAACTCGGCATTGTCCAATTAAAAATTACTGAACAAGCTATTGTTCATTTATCACAATATAATTGGCCAGGTAACGTACGTGAATTAGAGCATGTGGTAAGTCGCGCTACACTAAAGGCACGTGCTCGTCAGTTAGGTAAAAAAATAATTTCTATTGAACAAGAAGATTGCGGTGTTCTTAAGCGTACAGATACTGAAGAAGTTTTTGAATTAGTTGCAGATAATGAAGATGATTCAACGCCCGTTAGTGTTACTAACTTTCATCTAAAAGCAGAAACAGAAAGCTTTCAAAAGCAATTAATTAGTCGTGTACTCAAAGAAGAGGAAGGTAACTGGGCAGCAGCAGCGCGGCGGTTATCAACGGACAGAGCAAATTTAAATCGTATTGCTAAACGTTTGAATATTAAAGTAGTGAAAAAGGTGCTTTAAGTTGCTAAGGGGCATCCATAATAACTTTTTTACGAGATGAACTGTGGGTAGTCACTTGTGGACTTATTAGAGAGTACAGGAGCATATTCTCCTGTACTTAGTTGTTAAGTCATAGGGTGCTGACAAGGCACCTCGGCAATAATGTAGTGAAAACAGAAGCTGCACTTTTGATTTGATTTTTGACTTTATTTTAGACTTAAGTTTATAGTTATTTAGCCAAAATAGTTAACACTGCGCTGTTCATAGCCTGTGTCGCAGTACTAATTACCTTTTCAGCATCCGGCGCCCAAAAAGGGCTGTGCAGCGATGGTAACCCTTCACCGGTTTGTTGCGCTAATTGCCACTTATCAGCAGGCACACCACCAACCCAAAAAATCATACTTTTTATGCTGTTATCTGCTTTATAATAGCGCCCAAAATCTTCACCTGCCATCACTGCAGGGACTTCAATTACTCTATCTTTACCCAATTTTTCTGTGAATAATTTCGCCATTTCTTTAGTAAACTCAGGGGTGTTATAGGTTGCTGGCGTATATTCATCTTTTACTGTTACTACAGGCAGTAACTTTTCAGGTAGTCCCATCGCAATACCTTCACCCTTTGCTATTCTGGCGATACCATCAAGTAGCTTTTGACGAGTTTCATCTGAGTAGCTGCGCACAGTTAATAACAATAATGCCTCGTCTGAAATAATGTTATGTTTAGTACCAGATTGAAAGCTACCTACGGTTACTACGGCAGGATCTTGCGGGTTTAGTTCTCGGCTCACTAAGGTTTGTAATGCACCAACAATACGTGCCCCTAAAACAATGGGATCTTTAGTTGCGTGTGGGTAAGCGCCATGGCCACCAACGCCTTTGACATTAATATTAACACTATCAACATTGGCAAAAGTATAACTTGGAGTGTATCCAATTACACCAGCTTTTAAACTAGCGGAATTATGAAATGCTAAGGCATAATCAGGTTTAGGGAAGCGCTTATATAAACCATCGGCTAACATCTCCTTGGCGCCACGGCCTCGTTCTTCTGCTGGCTGTAAGATCATCACTAACGTGCCAGACCAACTTTTTTTATTTTCACTGAGTAACTTTGCTGTGCCGACCCAACTGCTCATATGGGTATCGTGGGCACAAGCATGCATTACATGCGCTTGCTGGCCTTCTTCTGTTATGGTGGTCACTTTTGACGCAAATGGTAAGGCCGTTTGTTCTTTTACTGGGAGTGCATCCATATCAGCGCGAATTAATACGGTAGGGCCATAACCATTTTTTAATACGGCGACAACGCCAGTACCACCGACTTTAGTCGTGACCTCAAAGCCTAATTCACGAGCTGTTTTGGCTAATTTTTTTGCGGTGTTAAATTCTACACTAGAGAGTTCAGGGTTTTGATGTAAATCCTTATATAGCGTCATTAGCTCAGGCATAGCCGCTTGAACCTGTTTATCAATAGCTGAAAATGCTGCAGGACTACTGGCCAGACATAAAAGCGATGTTATAAATGCTATATATTTCATGATATTACTCAGTAAAGAAATGAGAAACTATCTTAGCTTAATGAAGCTATTGGTACAAATGAGGTTATAAAATAAATACTTTAGGAATGGGGCGGAGATTAAACAGCATGATAACCAATAAGCAGTTTATTACTCTTATTGGTTATTTTAACAAAAATATTATGGGTGAAGCTGCCAAATTACTCCGGCATCCTTAGTAGGGTTACCAGTAGTACTTGCACTCCCACCAAAGGCAAATTTAGGTAAAGCCGTAATGCGGCTAGTACCCGTTTGATGGCCTCTTGCTGCCATCATACCTGTAGCACCTTTATAGGCAGTTAAGCTGCCTCTAAAGCCACGAGCCTTTAATTCTTTAGCAAGCTTTGAACCAAAGCTTTTTGCTAATGGCGTCATGTTATTTGCGCCAAAACAAGCAAGAATATGAAAGTCAATTTTACGCTGACCGCCGTTGGCAATATTTAGTTTAATCGATGAGGCTAATTGTGAAGCTGTCCAGCTAACATTTCCATTACCTAGCACCCAAGTCACTTTTTCGGTTGAATATTTATGGCCATGACCACCAATGAACAATTGGTCACCTGAGCCGATATCACTCCATTTTCCAGCAGGTCTTGAGTTCCCTCCGCGAGTGCGGGTAGCAGCAGAGCCGTCTAAAAAAGGCAATATAGCATCGCTATGAGACATTCTAGCAACGGTGTCGCTATGCCAACCTTCATCTTTAAAAGGGAGCCAGTAGTAATTTTTCATTTATAACCTCAATAGTTGTTATTCATTTTTACTTAGATGGTGCATTTAAGATATTTAGTAAACGTATCTGCACTTTCATTTTCACATTCACCTTAACTTGTTTTAACGTAAGGTTATTGGTGATTTATTTGTTAGTTCATATTATTTAATGAGTTCTTCTGGGGTAACTGGTTGGAAAATGTCACCGTATAAACTGTGCAAGACCATGTTCTCAGGTTTTTTAGTTGTTTTCTTTATTTCTTGCCAAGGCACAATGTAAAGTACTTGCGGAAGTTCTTTATTCCCTTTGATAAAACTTGTTTTTAGTTCTAGCCTATCTACTGGCTCTGTCTTCTTATTTTCAGCGCCGTTTGCAGCGTGTGCTGTGGTTAGACTAAGTATAAGTAGCGTTATGCTTAACAATAGTGTTGTTCTCATGAGTTATTTGCCGCCATAGTAGCTTTTAAGCCTTCTAACCAATTTTCAGTATTCTCGTCTTTTTGATCGTTATAAGTTAAGTAGAATTGATAATGTTCAATTGCCCTGCCAATATCTTGCAAATAAATATCGAACAGCAAGGCTAAGTTATAATGGGCCAAAGCATAATCCGGCTTATTTTTTATTGCCTCTAAATAAAAGGCTTTAGCTGTATTAATAGCGCCTTTCTTTTGGGCTAAGTAACCAGATAGATTTAATGCTTGTGGCATATTAGCATTTTTAGTTAAGGCCGTTTTTGCATGCACTTCTGCTTGGGATAAATCACCTTGCTTAATGTGGATTAACGCTAAATTTGCCCATGAACCAGCAATATTGGGTTGGCGCTCACTCATGGTGGTGAAAAGATTTTTAGCCTTATCTAGCTCATTATTGTTTAATGCGATAATGGCATTTTTATAGAGTTCTAGCTCTTGTGCTGAAGATTCAACAGTATTTGCATTACCTGCTATGTTATTACTTGTCGTTTGGTTGCTACATGCTGATATTGTTATGAGTAAAATGACGACTAAGTGATTGCGCAAAGTGATTGGCAAACTAGCTTTAATGTAAGACATTAATAACCTCCTCTATTTTTGGTTCCCGTTTGTAGCGGGTTGGAAATAAGCGCTGTAAGGCTTGGTGGCTTTTTGCTATCCACCCATCAAAAATATCATCTTGAGTATAAACTAAGTTGACTTCATAAAACTCAATGGCTTTTTCTTCAAATGGAAAAGCTTGGTCTTCGAGTAAGAATAGGTACTGTTCTTTTTCATCTTCGTTGAGGTGTTTAGGTACTTCTGATGTTAATAGCGCTTGACTAAAGTCGTTGTAAATAGTGGCAATAGCGTAGGTTGCCTCCGTTGCAGTTTCTGCTACGCCATATGAAGAGGCACGGGCATAATAGTTAACACTTGCTTGCATACTCTGCTTTTTACGTTTTAAGTTCTTTTTTAAGGGACTTACTAATTTAACTTTTGAGAAGCGCCTATTTTCTTGATGAGCCAACGCAAGGGCTGCGCTGGAAGTAATAAGTTTAGAGCGAGTATTCTTTTCAGTATTTGGCGTTTTTTTATCAACAGAAAGGATCTTTTTTTGCCAAAAGAGGCTTTTATTAAGCATGTTTGTCGCAACATATAACTGGGTTAGTTTATACATAGATTCAAAAGCCGGCATAAAAGGCTGAGGGTAGGTTTTAATATATTTTTTCAATGATCTTACTGCTGAAGGTATATCGTTATTTGTTTGGTAAAGATCCGCAGCTTTAAGTAGCGACGCCATTTTATATTCTTTACTATTTTCACCCTTGGATAACTGCTCTAGTTCATTGGCTGCCGCTATATCTTGCTTGGAGTTTAAATAAGCAACAGATAGTTTTTTGGCAATATCGTTGGAGTTTTTATGGTTCGGATATAGCCTTCTAAAGCGCTTGATATAATCAATGGCAGATAACCATTGTTCACTTTGAATTGATAAAGCAATAGCATCAAATAGGCCTGAGGCGGCAGTTGTTGTTTTTGGCACTACTTGTGAAATCCTTGCGTAATGCTCGATAGCCTGTGGTAATGCTTTTTGTTCTGCGGCGCTACTGCCTTGGTAAAAAATTGCTAAGGCAAGACCTTCAGTCGCAGAATATTTATCTTTACTGCTTAGTTGGTCATTCTTCACTAAAGCTAAATAACTGTTTTCTGCAGCGCGGTATTGCTTGGTTTGAAAATAAGCATGTGCTTTAACTATATTTATGCTGTTAATGAGTTTAGTGCTTTTATCACTAATAACTAACTCAGCTAAATCAATGGTAGCAACAAACCTCTTGTTGCTATATGCGGCATCACTAGCGCGGGCAATAACTTTAATCGTTTGTTTATCGGTTGGGTATTGTTGCGCATATAGAATTGAAACCTCAATTAACTTATTAAGCCAAATAGCCTGTTCCTTAGTATTTTTTGTTTGGCTTAATAGTTGATCAGCCAAGGTAATCACTTGATAAGCCGCTTCTTTGTTCGTAATAATCTGTTCATCAAAACCAGCTAATTTATAATGTTCAAAAGCAAGGGCTTGATCGCCATGTTGTAAATACAGTGAAGCAAATAAAAAGTGAATATTATCTTGTCGAGAATAGGCTGAAAAATGTGTTAAATAATTTTTATACCAACGCTTGGCGCGAGTAAAGTCGACTAACAACTTACTTTTTTGATATTGGCTATGATAAGTGGCTGTTTCAATTAAAATATGTTCTTTAAGTGCTAGGAATATCATTTCATAGCGTTTTTTGTATCGACTTTTTTTGTTATCCCAGTAGGTATTTTTTGGTTGATAACCTTTATAAAATTGCTCAAACGCCGCTTTTCTTTGCTCAACAAAACCCGCTTTTTTCCATATATCGACAACTTTAAGTGATGCTTGCGCTGAAAATTCAGAGTTTGGATATTGGTTTATATAACTGTTTAAGGTACTGACTGAATCGTTATAACGTTGCTGTTTAAGAAAGGTGTCACTTAAGCTGCTGTAAACATAATATAAATTATTTACATGCTCAGTCTGCTGAAAATATAGATTAAGTGGCTCGGCGCCACCTAGGTAAGAAAAAGATAAACCCATAGCGCGAAAGTACTCATCAAATAAACTCTGTTTACTTGCGCTCAATTGCTCGTATTGTTGGAAGTCATTATAGTTAATCGCTTGAACAAAATCATCGGCGGCTTCAATATAAAATTCTTGTTTAAAACGAGCCCAACCACGTTTGTACAGTGATTTCTCATAAAAAACGCTATTGTCTTTAGCTATAATAATTTCGGTATATTTATCTTCTGCCAGCAAGTACTTTTTCGCACTGAAGGCATATTCAGCCAATCTAAATTGCGCTTCAAGGTAATAACTCGACTTAGGGTAACCTTTCACTAACTTCTTTAGTGCTTGGTGAGTCTGTTCGTATTCACCTTTTTGATCATAAGCTTTTGCTAGCTGATAAAGGGTGACATCATTGTGTTTAGCTTTGGGGTAATCTTTTATCGAGGTTTCTAATAGTTCGATGGTTCTGTTGAGTTTGTCATTAGCGAGCTTTGTTTCGGCCTCTTCTGTGGCAGAGCTTAGTAATAACTCTTCTGATAATTTAAACTCAATAGCAGCTAAGCGGTTTAATGCATCGGCGCGAGATAAGTCAGATTTTGACGCATGTTTTAAATAATTAATATAAGCGTCACGAATATCACTTTCTGATGTTGCGATGCTTCTTTTAATGTCTCTGCTTTGCTCCTGCTCTGTGTTATCGATACTTTGCAGTGTTTGTCTTGAGTTTTCTTCCTCGCCACAGGCGCTGAGTAATAAACTTAAACAACAAATTAATAATGGCCAGCGTTTAATCTGTTTGAATGGTGAACTATTACGCTCAGGTACTTTACTCTTTGATAAGTTAATCATAGCTAAGTTAAATTTTAATAAGTTATGCGGCATTATTGTTCAACCGTATTGTTGTCATAAAGTCTGGCTAAGCCATATCGTGATTGATTTAAATAGCTATTTAATTGAGCTACTCTATTTTGCATAATACTTTTTGCCATCTTAATAGTAAGCGCATTATATTGTTCATTTAGCGCTGTTAAGCTTTGGCTGACTTTGGAATTATTTAACTGCTTAAGCCAAGTGTTAAATAGCAAAGAATTTTGGCGCTGAGTAAAGAAATACATAGGATAGTTAGCGACCAAGTCAATTTGAATTTTTTCAATCGTCATTGTTGCATTACTGTTCATTACCAGAGCGGTGCTTTCGAAATTAAGCGGTGAATTTATTAATCGAGTAAAGGTGTTTATTTTGTCTTGGTAATAGCTTGACGCTTGAGAGTAACCAAGTGAAGCCGTAGCTAGCTGTTGCGACTTTTCATAGAAAAATGGCATTAATAAATACGCTTCATCAATAGGTAAGTCATCTTGTTGTTTGTTTTTTAAAAAGCGGGTGGCATTTAACGCACCAATATAATCATCTTGATGAGCAGCGGTTAAGGCAATACCAAGTAATGCCTGATTACTGTAGCGGCTATCAAGGCCAACCAATTGAAAGGTTTTTCGCGCATTACGATAATAAGCTTGATTTAACATAGAATAACCTAAACTGATATATAAACGGTTTAACGTTTTTTCTTGTGTTACTTCTTGCCCCTGAACAGGTGTTTGTTGGCTGGCTAATAATTGAGAAATAATTTTGTGAGCATCTGTCCACCAACCTTGCCTGATATTGGCAAGCGCAATATTAAATTGCGCTGCTGTATAATATTGGCTATCAAGCGCAACCTTTTCATAAGCTTTGATCGAACGATGATGTTTACCTTGTTTTTGTAAAGACACACCCTTCATTAATAATGCATGATGGTACTGCTCTATCGGTAAGTCACCGATATTATCTTTAAGATAAATAAGTACCTTAGGCCAAGCTTTACGCTGAAATGAAAAGTCAGCTAGTAGATAATTTAGTTGACCACTAATACTGTCATCACCTTGTTCATTGATTGTTTTTATTAATTTTTGTGCGCTATGCAAGGCATTGTTATCGAGTAATTGCTTAATCAACAACATCACTTCAGGTTCGTCATAATCACGTGTCAGCAGGTATTGGTTTCGGATAATTAAGGCGTTTGCTTTAACGGTGTTATTGAGTTTTTTTTCACTTTCAACGGCTTGAAATAATGCTAAAACAGTAGAGAAGCGTGCCGCTTGAAAGGCAGAGGTTTTAACTAATTGGCTGTAGAATACTTTTGAGAAGTCTTGTTGTGCTTTATCAGCTAATTCAAGCTGAGATTGATAGTTGTGAACTTCACTTGCCGTGCTATAAGAGCTCACCAGTACGTTTAGGCAAAATAGACTTATGCAAAGGGATTTGATAATGAGATTGGCAACAGTGATTTTCATTAAGGGTACTTCATTTGATGTGGCTATTTCGCCTCACCGTAAGGTTAATTTTTGTTTGATTTAATCGAGGTCTAAAAGCTTATAGTAGAGCTAAAACAGTGAGATACATTTAAATTTTTTAATATATCTCACTGATATTTAACTTAGTTACCTACTTACTATGTTACTTGGTAAGTGAACAAACCGTCCTCAGTAACATTGACTTCAATATGCGATATTTGCTCGTTATTTGAGAGCTTAGTTAAACACTCAACCGCCATTTCAGGTAATAAGGTACGGGTTAATATATTTTCAATATTACGTGCACCTGTATCAACTTCTTGGCTTCTGGCTAAAATGTGTAACATTACTTCTTCATCGTAGCTAAAGCTTGCGTTGTAATGTTCTTTAACGCGCTTAGCAATACGGTTCATATTAATTTTACAAATTTTCAGTAAGTTATCATCACCTAGTGGGTAATATGGAATTACTGTCGTTCTGCCAAGGAATGCTGGTTTGAAATAGTTAAGTAGCTGTGGTCTAAAGTTATCTAACAATACTTCAGGATCTGGCAATTCTTCACTTTGTGCACAAATAGCACGAATATGCTCTTCACCTGCATTTGAGGTCATAATGATAACGGTATTTCTAAAGTCGATATCACGACCTTCGCCATCTTTGATGGTACCTTTATCAAACAAGTTATAGAAAATATCTTGTACGCCTGGATGCGCTTTTTCCATTTCATCAAGTAAGATAATGCTGTGTGGTTTTCTACGCGCGGCTTCTGTTAACACACCGCCTTCACCGTAACCGACATAACCAGGAGGTGAACCAAGCAACATAGAAACTTTATGTTCCTCTTTAAATTCCGACATATTGATACAAGTGATGTTCTGCTCACCACCGTATAACTCATCAGCAAGAGCAAGGGCGGTTTCAGTCTTACCAATACCACTTGAGCCAACCATAAAGAAGACACCAACAGGTTTACGCGGGTCAGTTAAGCCAGCTCGCGAAGTTTTGATGCATTCAGCAATTGCTTCTAATGCATGATCTTGACCAATGATACGTTTTTCCAGGGTATCTTTTAGGCCCATAATAGATTTGATTTCGTTTGAAACCATTTTACCAACAGGAATACCTGTCCAGTTAGCAACAACCTCTGCAATAGCTTGACTACCAACATTCACTTGAATCATAGGCTCGTCACCCTGCATTTCAGTTAGCGTTGCCATTAAGTCATGTAGTTCTTGTTTTGTAGCTGCAATTTCATCCGTGCTTAACAACTTTGAAACTTTCTTTTTATGCTCGCCGTCTTTAGCGTTGGTATTACTTTCAGATGCTTCAGCAGCCACAGAGGTATCTGGTGTTGTTTCATTTTCAGTGCTTGTAGGTGTTACTGTTTTGCTTGACTCAGCTAAGCTCTGCTCTATTTGTTTTTGTAGATCATGAATTTTAGCAACAACAGTAAGTTCTTCTTGCCATTGGGCTTCTTGAGACACTAACTGTTCGCTAAGAGACACTTGTTGGGCATTTAAGTCATCAATAGTTTCTTGGTGATCACCTAAGGTTGCTTGTTCTCGTTCTAATGATTTAACTGTGGTTTGTGCTTGAGTAATATTACGACGGGTATTCTCAATCGCTTCAGGGGTTGAACTTTGGCTTAGAGAAACTCGGGCACAAGCGGTATCCAATAAACTAACTGACTTGTCAGGCAGCTGACGAGAGGTGATATAACGACTTGATAATTTAACCGAGTCTACAATAGCTTCATCCATAATACGCACGCCGTGATGGCTTTGTAATACTTCAGCTATTGCACGCATCATGTTAATGGCTTTTTCTTCGCTTGGCTCTTCAATTTTAACTACTTGGAAACGACGCGTTAACGCAGGGTCGCGTTCAAAGTACTTTTTATATTCAGCCCAGGTTGTTGCAGCTATGGTGCGTAACTCTCCACGCGCTAATGCTGGTTTTAATAAATTAGCTGCATCGCCTTGGCCTTCTTTACCACCGGCACCAATTAAGGTATGCGCTTCATCAATAAACATGATAATTGGTTGTGGCGAAGCTTTCACTTCAGCAATGACAGATTTTAAGCGGTTTTCAAACTCCCCCTTAACACTGGCACCTGCTTGCAATAAACCTAAATCAAGAGAGCGTACACAAACGTCTTTTAAAGCATCAGGCACATCACCGGATGCAATACGAAGCGCAAAGCCTTCTATTACCGCTGTTTTACCAACACCCGCTTCACCAGTTAAAATAGGGTTGTTTTGACGTCGACGAATTAAAATATCGATGATTTGACGAATTTCTTCATCGCGACCCAAAATAGCATCGATTTTGCCTTGTTTGGCATCTTCGGTTAAGTTCACTGTGAACTTGTCTAATGACGGTGTTTTACTTGGCGCACCAGGAGGCGGCGCGCTGCCGTTTGAGGTATCACCCATTGCACTAGAAAGTGACTCTGCTGTTGTACCTACAATTGAACGAGTAACTTCACGCAATGATTCAGGTTGAATTTTCTTTAACTCACCTGATAATGCAGATGTTGACTGACGCATGCTATCGTCAAGCATTAAAGCTGTTAAAATATGGGCAGATGTTGCTACGCCATGACCGTATTCAACAGAAGCAAGCATCCAAGCGTTTTTGCTGATATCAACAATGGTTGGTGACAATGCTGGTGCCCTGGTATTACCACCTTTAATTCGATCTAGCTCTCTATTTAAGTCTTGATGAAGTCTACCTAAATCAATATCAAACTTATCTAGGATCGCTAAAATATCACTATCCGGTACTTCCAATAGCTTCAATAACCAATGCTCAATTTCTACATTGTAATGAGTACGTGAAAGACAAAGTCCCGCAGCTCCTTCTAGCGCATTACGAGAGGTTTCATTCAACCTACCGACTAATGATTTTAAATCAATTGTAACCATATCTATTCCCTCTTTCTCACGTGATGTTGTTTCACTTGTTCATAAGTATGTTTTTACTAACAAACGCCTTGTACAGTGTTGCAGCATGATACGCCGCAAATTTTGGTAAAACTCTTTTGTGTTTTCTCTTGTGCACTCTCTTGTGCGTCATCGCTTGTTTCGTTTTGCGTCTTATTTTCTAAATTATGAAATTCACCTACGCCACCAGCTCTAAGCACCCACTGAATCTCATCATTACCTAAATAAGCGGTGCCAGAAGAGTAACAGGGCAATTTTGCATAATTGCTACTAACTTGTTCCTCATGGGTAAGAGCAGCATGTTGAAAGAAATCTTTAAGTTTTTCAGGCGTAACATAAAATCCTTTGCAGACTGCTACCATCGCTGGTTTTTGTTTAATGCTTTTGCCTTGAGCCAGTACTGTAATCTCTGATAATTCACCCGCTGGCCTATTGCTTGAGCAACTACTCAGTAATGAAAGTGCTATTAATAAAAATGCGAGATGAAGAAAATATACTAATGCACTACCGTTTAAGTCTCGTTTTGCTACTAATTTCTGAAATTTTTTCTGTGCATTTATAACTAAATTATTCATGCCATCATCTCGCTGAAATAGGAATATCAATAACACAATCACCGTCCTCAGTGCTTACCTGTTTACTCGATAACCAACTAGTCCAGCCCAAAATGGGTTTGTTTTGCCGGGCAAAGCTCACTTGGCTCGGCAGATCTTTTTTGAGCGTGCGTAAAATAAAGCTGTAATCATGCTCAAAACCTAAATAAAGACGTACTAATTCATCAAGCGCCTTTAGGTGTGGTGTTTGTGGAGTAAATTTCTTCAATTGCTTTGCCGTTAAAGGACCAAGGATTATATTGATTTTTCCTTGAGCAAAAAAGCCACTTTTACCAAGCATGACTGTTTTACCTAACTGATTGTTTTGTCCTAGGCCACCGCGATAAGGTAACTTTGTTCTAACATCATCAATTAAAGGTTGCCATTGACCAACAAATTCTTTTATTTCTACAGGTAGTTCAAAGTGGCTTTCAAGGATTTGTTTAAGGCCGGAGGCACTTCGTACAGAGCTACTAAATAATCCAGCATAACGTAGTAGCGATTCATCTTTGGTATAAAGCCTGTCGTTAAGGTTACCAGTACCTAAACCAACCAATGACAGTAACATTTTGGTGAAGTTATCTGTTTTCACTTTGCTATTGTTAGGTTTATTGGTATTAGTCCAGCTTGTTTGATTGTTATTAGTGTGCGTATCAACTACTGGGGGATTGCTAGTTTGAGCCGTGTGCTTATTTGATAATCGAGTACGCTCGTATTCTAGTGGGGCAAAGTATTTAACAGACGACTGAAAAAATAACGAAGCTGTTCTATGGTTAAATAAGTTAAAAAACTCGCTAATAGTTTTATCTTTGACTTTTAAGCGTTTTAATACCGTTTCAGTATAGTGATAAGGCAAAACACCACTACTACCGGTTAAGCCGATAAAGTTCAGCTGCATTTGCCATTGATTATTTTCTGTATTGTCTTGATATAGAGGTTCAACAGATGAAATTTCAGCTGAAGCAAACGATAGCGATTGACGGCTGGTAAACCGAATGCATTCAGATTGTGGTGGCATAAATCGGCCCACAGATTGAATTGCCGAAGTTTCAACCATGTCGTTATAGTTATTGCTGCGCTCAATTACCCTAACCGCTTGTTTAAAAGAAAACTGGTAAGGGTGCTGAGCTAGTTTATCTATTACAGCAGTATTTTTTCGCCAGCTCGCGGAGGACATTTCTTTAAATAACCTTCTTTATTTTTAGTTTTGATAAGTAATCGGGTAAATGAATTTATAGAGCAATATAGGCCAAAAAAGTGTTCTAACATGCTTGAAAACAAGAAGACACTACTGCCACTAAGTAATGAGTCATCAATGTTCACTGTGATTTCTATACCGCGACACATAGCGGTATAGCCATCAATAGTTAATGGTGCGCTTATTGGTTTTGCTTGCACTTGGGTAATCGACTCTATTAAGGTTCGAGTAACCGCTGAGCCTTTAAAATCATATAAGCGAAGAATTTCTTTTAAAGCTAAACAGGCATCATTGCCGCCGGTCAGAGATAAAAAATTCAAATTTAAGTGAGAAATTAATCGCCATCTAGCGTGATCTCTTAGCGGTGGCCTAATAACTGCAGTCGGCTGCATTAAGTAACGGATCGCTGAACAAGGTGGCGCACTATCAGTACATTGCAATTGTGACTCACCCACTGAATAAGGTAACTTTTGCGGTAAATCTCTGTTACTGCAAGTTGTCTCAATCGTGATGGTGCGATCTTCAGGTATGTTGGGATTAAAAGATAAATCCACTAGTGACAAAAAGACATCCGTACCTTCATCTCTATCATAAGTGTCAAGTTTGGCATTACGTCGTGCAGCAAACCAAAAGGCATGAGAATTACTTTCTTGTTGTTCGTGATTCATGCCATAAAAAGGAAGAAAATCAACATCATCACCGTAATATGAAGAGGCGGTCACTTGGTCAATGCTATAAACTTCGTATCCCGTTGAACGACGAGAATCTGGTGTTACTTTATATTCGTGCTGAGTATGCTCTAATTTTATGGGATCGGCGCTATGCGCAAACAAGTTAACAACAGGTGTGCAACCTAAGTTGAAAGTTGACTTGGAGATATTATGTTCAAGTTCAACATTCATATCATTGAGGTAAATATAAAAATCTAAGGTATCGCCTTCATGCTCAGCTAATTTTTTAGCAATACCAACAATATCAATGAACATAAATTTTTCAGGAAAGGCAAAGTATTCAGTTAATAGCCTGTAACCGATGAACGATGAATCAGGGTAGGGTAGCATGCCTTCATTAGCTGAAAAACCTACTGGTTTTATTGCATTAATACCTAAGTCAACAGGTTGAATATCTTGCTCTGAAGTTGCCATGAAAGTTCGATTACAATCATTGAGTAACATTTCATACAACGGGTTAATATGCTGTGTTTGCCCTTTTAGATAGAAACGCAGTTTATCGATTTCTAAATCGGAAAAATTAATATCTTTAGAGAAGGTCTTAAGGGAAATTTTAAGTACACTATCTGCCCCCCTAATGCTTGCTGAACCAGGAGTGAAAAATGGCTTAGCCATTAGCTTGGCCGAGATTACCTCAATGGGTAGTAACGGTATTTCATAGCTGGTGGTAAATCGGCAGTTTTCACCTTGAAATTGTGTAGTCTCTAATAAAGTACCGCTGGCTATGGTGTAATTTGAGTCAAGTTGCTCTTTGTCGGCAACAAACTGCACAATGGACATAGCAGGAATTGGTCGCTGATAATGCGGGTACAAGGTTCCTAGTAATGCATCACTAATCTCAGGGAAGTCATCATCAAGCTTATGTTGAATACGGGCATTTAAAAAGGCAAAACTCTCAATTAAACGCGAAACATGTGGATCTTCAATACTGTCATTGTTAATGCCTATACGTGAGGCAATTTTAGGGTGTTCTTTAGAGAATTCAGCACCCAGTTGGCGTATATAAACCAACTCTTTTTCATAAAAGGGTAATAGCTCATCGGACATAATTAAACTTCCTTAACGCTTACTGAGCGAGTAACAGAGTCGAGTAGAGAGTCATAAACGACAACCTCAGGCAGTGGATCAGCATAAATAACGGTATCAATACGAAAGCGTAGAGTGCGGTCAATGCTCTCTTCATTCTCAATAAATGAGACTCTGACTGACTTGAATCTAGGTTCATAACTTTTTAAGGTAGTTTCTAAATGATTGATAAATTTTTTGCGACGCTCAATATCCATAATGTTAACCGTGGCAAGGTCTGGTAAACCGTAATTGAAAATAGATTTTTCAACCTCTAGCAAGTCACTGCTCGGTTGAATTAAATGAAAACGTGTATTTAGCAAATATTCTAGGTCTCTGCGAATACTCGCGCGTAATTGTTTTAATACTTGGTGATGCTCCAATTTCTTTTCAACTTGATTATGAGGTTCATCATCAAACAAGCGATCTAAAATTGAAGGGCGTAATTTTTTGTCTTTATCTATGCGTGCCATCGTTATTTCCTAAAAGAGGCTAGTTCAGTCACTAGCTCCAGCTCTGAAACCATTTGGTCTAGCTGATAATGTGGCTGTATATGAATAACACATAAAAAATGACCAGGTTTATTAGGATGTTCTTTTACTCGGACGTACCCCTCTTTTAAAGGGTATTTAGCTTGTTCTTCCCAGTCAAGATCTTCACTACCCGTGGTATATTTCATCAACCATTGCCTAATGTGATCTTCACATTTTTCAGCGCCAATAAAAGAGCCTACTTTGTCGCGAACCATTAACTTAATGAAATGAGAAATTCTTGCTCCGCATAATACATGTTGTAACATCGATGATATTTTAGCGTTAGTATTTGCATCTAACGTATTAAATTTTTGCGGCTTATGTATCGATTGGTTGTTATAAAATGTTGTGTAAGGTGATAAGTACCCTTGGCAAAGAGGAATGAAACCTAGTTCACTAATATTCTTTTCAATTGCATCGGTGATAATAACATCTGTGGTTGGTTTAACCGCAATGTCATTACTATCAGTCGCATGGCTATCAACCGCTAATTCTTTAAATATACCCCCCGAAAGTTGATTTCTTGGCGCACCACGAATATGGCCAAACCAGCCAATATCGGCAAACTCCCTAATTAATATGCAACCAAAAGCGTAACTGGCATTTCCCCACAAGTTGTTTTCACCGTTGCGAGAGCTTTTTTCACAAAAGTTGATGCCTTTATAGCTACCCATCGTTGTTTGATAAGGACGACGCATCAATATTTTAGGCAAAGCTAAACCGATAAAGCGGGTATCGGTAGACTTTCTTAAGCTATTCCATTTAATGTACTCTGTTTGGCTAAAGACTTTATCAAAATCTACCGGCAAACCAAGCCCAGAAAAGTCATCCATACCAAATAAATCACTCGAGGCTGCCGTGATAAAGGGGGAAAATGAGGCAGCAGCTATTTGGGCAATACCCGCTAGCGTTGATATATCGTCTGTTGGGTGATCTTTGTTTATGCGGTGACTGATTTCATAATCACCAATAATAGCACCGTAGGGCTCACCACCTGGCGTACCATACTCTTCACTATAAATTTTTTGAAATAACTGACTTTGGTCAAACTCCATTGCTTTGCTAATGTCTTTAACCACTTCAGTCCAGCGCATATCAAGCATTTTTATCTTGATGCTGCGGTAACCTTCAGCTTGTTTTACTAATAGCCATATGCCACGCCAAGATGCTTCTAGTTTTTGCAGTCTAGGGTGGTGAATAATATGATTTACTTGCTCATTTATTTGTTCATCAAGATCGGCAACAATTCTTAATAATGCATTTCTCACTGTTTTGGCTGAAGTCAGCTTACTTTTATCGACAAAGTGCTCAATGCAATACTGCAACGCTTTACTATCGTCTTTTTCATCGAGAAGTTGCGTTAAGTGAGTGATATAAGGAGGTTGTTGCAATACCTCATCAAGAAGTTCGGTATTAGCTTTAGATGATTCAGGGTTACTCATGAGTACGGGGGAATAGGTCACGTTAAGTTTTACTTGGTAATAGGATAAACGTGTAAATCAAGTGCTTTGATTGTCTAAATGGGGAAATAAATAATTTAACCGCTTGTTGTCTCAATGCAGTAAAACATGCGTGCGATTGCAAAACCATAGCAACAGTCATCATTAATTTACTGATATTGGCAAAAACAGCAGCCTGCTTCATTATTTATTCCCTGTATAGTTGCAGGTAATACCTTATATAAAATATTCGTCAAAGGTATTACGCTGCGATGGTCAACTAGCTAGCTTTTGGAATTTTTGCAACTAGTCTAAGGGAAGCACTTAGTTCTTCCATTTGTAACCACGGACATAAATGTGCAATGGCGCTATAAGAACCAGGTTGACCTGGAACTTCTTTCACTTCTACTTTTGCTTCACGTAATGGATATTGTGCTTTCATTTCAGCACTAGCATCAGAGCTGTTATTCACATAACTGTTAATCCACTTGTTCAGCCATTCTTCAGCTTCAGAAGCTTCTACAAATGAGCCAATTTTATCGCGACCCATAACTTTCAAGAAATGTGCAATACGTGCCGTTGCCATAATGTAAGGTAAACGTGCTGATATTGCATAGTTAGCTGTTACATCTGGATCATCAAAAACTTTAGGTTTTTGTGTCGTTTGTGCACCAAAAAATACCGCGTAATCAGTGTTTTTATAATGACAAAGTGGCAAGAATCCTAATTTACTTAATTCAGCTTCACGGCGATCAGTAATACCAATTTCGGTAGGACATTGTTGATCAATATCGCCATCATCACTAACAAAAGTATGGCTAGGTAAACCTTCAACTTTACCGCCACCTTCAGCACCACGAATACTTGTACACCAACCATATTCAGCGAAAGATTTTGATAATGTAGCAGCCATTGCGTAAGCAGCATTCATCCAACAGTAGCTGTCATGTGCACCTTGAAGCTGGTTGCCATTCTCATCAAGTGAACCTTCTTCAAAGTTGAATGCTTCAATGGGTTTAGTATCTTGACCATAAGGTAAACGTGCTAATACACGAGGCATTGTCAGGGTCACAAAACGTGAGTCATCACTATCTCGGAAACTACGCCACTTGATGTATTCTGCTGAGTCAAAGATTTTTTCTAAATCGCGAGGCTTAGAAAGTTCTGAAAATGATTCAAAACCAAACATTTCTGGTGCTGTTGCTGCAATAAATGGGCAGAAGCCAGCAGCCGCAATGTTAGAGATATTTGATAATAGGTCAACATCATTTGGATGAGATGAAAATTCATAATCACCAATCAATGCTGCATAAGGTTCACCACCGGCAGTACCAAATTCACTTTCATAAATCTTTTTGAATGTTTGGCTTTGATCAAACTCAACCGCTTTTTCAAGATCTTTATAAATTTCTTTTTTGCTGATGTTAAGCACACGAATTTTTAATTGTGAGCTAGTTTCAGAGTTCATCACTGTGTGATGTAAACCACGCCATGAGCCTTCAAGTTTATTAAACTTTTGCTCTTGCATAATCGCAGAAAGCTGCTTAGAAAGCGCGGCGTCAATAGCATCAATTGCAGAATTGATTGTAACTGTTAAGCTTTTATCCCAAGAAACAGTACCGTTCATTGCTTCTTGTGTAAGCGTTTTCAACAATGCTGCGGTTTCATCTCTTGGTGTTTGCTTAGTTGCTGAGATTGCTTGCTCTAAAAAGCTTGCTTCTAATACATCACCAGCTTCTGCTTGGTTGGATAAAGTTTCTTCTACAGACATTACTTATCTCCTTCATTATTATCAGCATCAACACCAAGTTCACCAGATAAAGTAGATAACGCTTCTGTGTTATTTAGAATGTTCTCTAAAAGATCTTCTAACTCTTCAGAGCGATCTGCTTTACTTAATAAATCACGTAATCTATCACGGGTTTGTAGTAGTTTCTTAAGGGGTTCAACTTGGTCGACAATTTTATGTGGTTCAAAGTCTTCCATATGATTAAAGTTAAGATCAACTGCCATTTCACTGCCGTCGCCCGCTAAAGTGTTTTCTACTTTTAAATTTAACTTAGGTGCAGTTTTTGCCATGATGTCATTAAAGTTATCACGGTCTATTTGTGAAAATTTTCTATCTTTTAATGCTTTTTTATCTTTGGTGTTATCACCAGAGTAATCCCCCATGACACCCATAACAAAAGGTAATTCCTTTTTAGCTACAGCGCCATTAGTTTCCACATCATAAGTAATGTGTACGCGAGGTTTCCTTACTCTTTTTAGTTTGTTATGAATACTTTCACTCATGTTTTTCTCCGTGTATAAAAATTAATTTGATTGTTAACAATAACTTTTTTCATTAAATCAGGTTTGACAACTTACTTGATGAAAAAATATTAATCGTCGCCAACACTTACTCCGGTAAGAGAGCTATAGGTATCTCTTGAAGATGAATCAGGAATTAACTCTTTCATCAATTCTTCAAGCGGCATATTCCCCCATCTCACTGTTTTTGTTAACATAAATGAGATAGGTGAGTGTGGTTCAGTTTTCTTAAAATAGTCAGCGATAATATTTAGTTGTTTAAATGCATCATCTCTTGAATTCAATGCAGCAGTAATTACATTGCCTTGGACTGGTTTTGCATTGCTCGTTTGCTCATCAACTTCTTCTGTATCACTGTCATTGTCACTATCGATATCACTTGCATCGATTTCAGTAGCAATGGGTAATTTAGCCTTTGCGATGTGATTTATAGCACCTTTAGCACCTTCAAGCAGTTCGATTATTTTACTTGTTGGCGGTGCTTCAGAGCGGCCACAAAATTCAATCAATAATGCATCAACTGCTTTATATTCGCTGATACATACGTCGATGTCATCGTACAAATCAGCGTAATATTCATTGGATGATTGACCGACCGCTTTTTCAATGTTTTCCATTGAGAAGCCATTTCTTTCAATTTGATTTTGTTGTTTATTTTCATCAGACATGCGACTAACATCTACAGCCTGTTGATATTGCCAAAAAGAGTAAGGTTCAGAAGCGGCATCCTCAGTAATAAACGAATTACGAATAGGCGTTAATATAACACCATCGGCGCCTTCACCGTTTAAGCCCGCGATAGGAGCAACACGAGTTTCAATACCGTCCTCATCTTCTATTGGGTATAATCCTTGTTCCCAATAGGTTTCAATTAATTGTCTAATTAAAGTAAAGCCGTCTTTGAGCCCTTGAAATCCTGACTTTCTTACTAGAGCTTCGGTAAGCCAACAAGCAATTTCGATGTCTTTAGCTTGGTTTGTTAAAAACTTAGGTGCTAATGAAAATATTTTACCCCAATGTTCATAGGCTTCGGTGTTATCACCATCAAACATGTTGTTGCGCTCAGCGTCGCGAGCGGCACGTCTGGCATCTTTTATTTGTGAGTAATCTGATGAGTAGCCAGTATCAAGACGAGGGTCATCACCAACGCTAAGGTCACCTTCAATCGGTGCAAGTAAGGATGAAATGTCAATTAGAGCGGGTGAGGGCATTGAATCTGTAATCTCCGTATTTTTATTTGAGGTTCTTCCGTCAGTTTGAGAAGATTATTATGTAATGGCTTTATTTGCAATAGCTCGGTAAATAATTATTAACAGCCTACTTACATACTTAACTGTGTGTTTCGGTGCTTTCGCATAAAAAGTCATTGATTTAATAGAAAACCCATAGTAAAAATTGCCTTTTGGTGATGTTTATTGTGGAATACAGACCTAAGTAAATATTAAGTTAATCATTAACTTTAGCGTGTTAATTTTGATAGCTATTATTATTAATCAACTGTAATATGGCCAACTGATTTATCGGTTCTGTTGTTGGGAATAATTATTCTTATTAGGCGATAAAGCCTATGGTTGTGGGTTTCCCCAGCTTTCCCTTTGATTACTCTAAGTATTTTTAAAGTAAATTGAATTGATAAATTAACGAAATAAGAAAGAACATGATGTTCTTTGATTAATGATGATGAGGTTCCTTTTATCAGGGAATGATTTTATGGCAATTGAAATAACCATTATTAACTCACCAAGCAATGTGGATGTAGGCAAATCAAGCCTTACATTTCCAGATACTGGTGGAACGCTAGGACGCGGCAGCGATAACCTTTGGGTATTAGATGATCCCAATAAATATATGTCATCAGTACATGCTAAAATAGCTTGTATTGCTGAACAATATTTTCTTACCGATTTAAGTACCAATGGTACTTTCATTAATGGCGCATCTGAGCCCATTGGTAATGGTAATCAAATTGGCTTAAATGATGGTGACCAATTTACCATCAGTGATTATGAATTTATCGCTAATATACCTAACTCGATGGCTAGTGCTGATATTTTTCAAAATGAAAATAGCTCAGATCCTTTTGCTGATTTTTCAGATATCAGTAAACCAATACCAGAGCAAGATGATATTTTTGGTAGTGCGTCATCTAGCAATGACCCGTTTTCTTCTGGTAATAGTGACCCGTTCTCTTCTGGTGTTCAGCAGAGCAGTTCAGCCAGTAATCCTTTATCCGCTTTTGACGCGGAACAAATTGATCCTCTTGAACTATTAGACAGCGCACAATCAGCTAATGATCCTTTTTCTCAGCCAATAGGTAGTTTTGATAACCTATCTCAAGGTGGTATAACTCCAGAGAAAATCATTCCGGACAATTTTACTGCGACCACAAGCACTTCCATTGATAATGGTAATGCTGCCTCGGATTCTATTAGTTGGCCTAGCGCTAACCAAGAAGCAGGTTTAATTCCTGATGATTGGGACGATGATGATCTGCTTTCAGATTTTAGTCCATCTAGTGCGCCTTTGCCTTCGGGCAATTCACCGTTTGATACACCAGTTGTATCACCTGTATCTGCTCCAATAGCTACCCCTTCAGTTGAGCCTATATCTGCCATAACTTCGCCAGTTAATAATAGTCAAGAGTTTGAAGCTATATTGCCTAGTGACACCTTAGGCGAAGTTGCGGAAAAGCCAGTAGCTATTTCCGCTCCTCCAGTAGCTGTTGCTCAAGCAAGTGTTAATCAACAGAGTAATGCGGCCTATGCTGAACTTGAATTGAAAAACCAACAGCTACAACTTGAAGTTGCGCAATTAAAACAGCAATTATTACAAGCTCAAACAACTGCAGGAACATCAAGTTCACCCAAGAGTAACAGCGCTGAAGCCCAGGCTGTTGTTAATGCAATGGGGTTAGGTAAATGGAACTTAGATGATAAGAAGGTGGCGCAAATAAATGATACCGTTGGTTTATTAATGCGTGAAACCATGCAAGGTATGATGCGGGTATTAAAGTTTAGAAAGAAAATCAAAGAAGAATTTCGAATTAATGTTACTACCATTCAATCGGTTGAAAATAACCCATTAAAATTCTCGGCTAACATTGACGATGCCATGGAAAATATGTTCATCAAAGAAAATAACGCTTACAAAGCACCTGTTGATGCAGTAAGAGAAGGTTTCCAAGGAATAGCGGAACACCAAGTGGCGGTAATTGCGGGCATGCAAGCGGCGTTTAGAGGCATGATAGAGCGATTTGACCCGAGTAATTTAGAGAGTCGCTTTGAAAAGTATAAAAGTTCAAGTTTATTAAGCTTGGGTCAAAGAAGTAAACGTTGGTCAGCATACAAAGAATATCACCAAGGTTTAATTGAAAATCTCGATGATTCTTTTCAACACTTATTTGGCTATGACTTTGTACAAGCATACGAAGACCAAATGCAGCGTTTAATTAGCGCAAGGCTTTCGCCAACTGAAAAAGATAACGAAGATCCAGCTAAGTAACTTTGTGAATATGCCAACTTGGGGATATTTAAGGAATATTACGGAATTAAAGTGCAACTAAACCGTAATTTAAACGAAATTAAAACGCAACTAAAAGCGGAACTAAAATGAGTAGATTTAATATCAGTAAAATATTATGCATTGCAGCAATGGCTTTAACTCTTGCTTCATGTACCTCAGTAAATAGCAAGGTTGGCAGCTTACTTGACCTTGACACCGATTTAAAGCTGAGCTTTGTGGTAGACAAAAATGTCAACCCTGATGACAGTAAAGTGTCCTCACCACTTATCGTTAGAATGTATGAATTGAAATCAATTAAAGCTTTTGAAAATGCAAACTTTATTGATCTATATGAAAGAGATTCTGAGGTATTAGGCAAAACTATGATTACTGAACAGGCACTAAAACCTATTCAGCCAAATGAAGACAGAACAGCTCGATTCGTTTTAAGCAAAGGTACGAAATATATTGGCTTATATGCTGAGTTTTTACAGTATGAAAATGCTAAGTATAAAGTCATTATACCAGTGGCAGAAACGAATGTTGTTAGTTCAACGGCAAAGGTACAACTGTCTGAGAATAAAATGATTATCTTAAAGTAACTGTTTAAAAGTACTTATATTGAATAACCATATTGAAATTATTAAATTAATGTTTAAAGTGTATGAGTCTCACTTGCTTATAAGTAATAAGCTACCAGTAACAGTGAACACTTAATTTAGCAAATGGAATAATAATAAATTAGCAGGATCTTATGTCACTAGATAGTAAAGTAGTATGGTCAGAGGGGATGTTTTTAAATCCCCACCATTTCCAGCAGCAGGAACGTTACTTAGAAAAGTATATTCAAGGTAAATGTTCTGCAATGGGCGCATATGCCTGGGGTATAAACCAGCTAGATTTAGACCAAGATCTACTGAAGTTAGGAAAAATATCGCTAATTCGAGCATCTGGTATTTTTCCTGATGGTACACCTTTTAGCTTCCCTGAACATAACGACAGACCGGATGTATTTGAGGTACCTGAAAATACCAATAATCAAATAGTTTACCTTGCGATACCTGTTAAACGCCCTGGCGCCCTAGAAATTTTATCAAACGATGAAACTCAAGGCTTAGCACGTTATTATTCATCTAAACAAGCTATTCGCGATGTTTCATTTGATGGTGGCGAATCATTAGATATTGCCGTAGGTAAACCTAGATTACGCTTATTATTAGGCTCTGATGATTTAAGTGGTTATGCCACTATTGGTGTATTTAAAATTGTTGAAACAAGGGAGGATAAAAACGTATTACTTGATGATAATTATATTCCTTCTTGTCTTGATTGCTCTACAACACCAAAATTATCTGGATTTTTAACCGAACTTGTTGGTTTATTACATCATCGCGGGGAGTCAATTGCTGGACGTTTAGCTGACACCCAGCGTGGTGGTACAGCTGAAGTTGCTGATTATATGATGTTGCAAATGATCAATCGGCTAGAGCCCTTAGCTGAGCATCTGTCAAAATTACAAACCTTGCATCCACTGGAATTATATACAGAGTTAGTGCAAATGGTGGGTGAGTTTTCTACCTTCGTTACAGAAACCAAAAGGCCACCTAGTTTTGCTGCCTATTTGCACGGTAATTTACAGCAAACCTATACACCAGTGATGACTTCATTAAGACAGTGCTTAAGTATGGTTTATGAGCAAACCGCTGTATCAATGCCATTAGTTGAAAAGAAATTTGGCATTAGAGTTGCTCAGATCACCGATAGAAGTTTACTGAGCTCAGGTGTTTTTGTATTAGCAGTACGCGCACAAATTCCTGAGAATAATCTACGTAATCAATTTCCAGCTACAGTCAAAGTAGGACCTGTTGAGCGTATTCGTCAGCTAGTTAACGCTGCGATGCCGGGTATACCGTTGAAACCGTTACCGGTCGCACCTAGACAAATCCCATATCATGCGGGTTATTGCTACTTTGAACTTGAACGAAACAATGATTTTTGGAAAGAGCTCAGCCACTCGGGCGGATTCGCCTTTCATATTGGTGCTGACTATCCAGAATTAGAACTTGAACTCTGGTCTATTCGCCAATAATTCACCTACCTCAAAGGAATGAAGATGTCAGTTGATAATCCAGATAAAACGGTTTTTAGGCAGCCAATTAACCGAGGTGATGGCACTGTTGTGCGCCCAATGCCCGGTGGCCGAGCGCCGAGTAATCAACCTGCGCAGCCACAGGTTCACCAGCCATATCAACCTCAAGTAGCTCCACCTGTGAGCATGCCAAGAAATGCTACGCCAGATGAGTTTGCGACTACGCATGGTTTAAATCCTTTAGTTAATGCTGCTGCAACCTTGTTAGCGGTATTTTCAAAAACACGTGAATCACTAAGTCACCCTAATGTTGGTAGTTTACATCAGCAGCTTGACCGAGAGGTTAAGGCTTTTGATACCAAGGCTCGAAATGCCGGAGTTAAAGAAGACACCGTGATGGTCGCGCGTTACCTGCTTTGTACCATCTTAGATGAAGCGGTATTAAATACACCATGGGGCGCTGAAAGTGCTTGGAATCAAAGAACTCTGCTTGGTATCTTCCATAAAGAAACTGCGGGTGGCGAGAAATTTTTTGCCATTCTAGACCGACTTCGTAATAGCCCAGCTGAAAATATTGAAGTACTCGAACTGATTTATATTTGTCTTAGCTTAGGTTACGAAGGAAAATATCGTGTTGTTGCGCGTGGTCGAGACCAATTGGAACAATTACGTGATGACTTATTTCATATTATTCGTAGTTATCGAGGTGAATATGAACGGTCGTTATCACCTTGTTGGCAAGGATTGTCTGACTCTAGAAATACTCTTTTAAATTACATACCTATGTGGGTTGTTGCTAGTGTTGTTGTTGGGCTCATGGCGTTAACTTATTCAGGGTTCAGATATTGGTTAGACCAATCTTCAGGCTCTGTTACTCAACAGCTTACAGAAATAAAAAGTGAAAATAACCCAGTAACAAAAGACTTACCGTCAACTAACTAGCAATAAATAATTTGCCATAAGTAAGTAGTATCAATAAGTCATTTAAAAATTACCTGAGTATTCAATGAAAAATATCATAGCTTTTTTTAAAAATAGAATTGTCATCTCCGTCATTGGTTTAATTATATTAGCGCTACTTATTTGGTTTATTGGTCCAGCGTTTAAATTTGGTGAAGACAATAAGGCACCTTTATTGTCAGAGAGTGCTCGATTAATCACCATTTTAGTGATCTCATTATTATGGGGTATTAATAACCTAAGAATTCAACACCAAGAAAAACAAAGTAATAATAGTTTAGTTAATGACTTGCAAAGTTCTCAAGAAGACTCTGCAGGTGATATTATTGGTGAGCAAACATCTGATGAAATGAACCAGATGAGCGAACGGTTTACTCAAGCCCTAGCAACACTTAAAAAACTTAATTTTAATGGTGGTGGCGCAAAAGCGGCGTTATATGAATTACCATGGTACATTATTATCGGTCCTCCGGGCTCAGGTAAAACTACCGCATTAGTTAATTCAAGTTTAGATTTTCCTCTCGCCGAGCAATTTGGTAAGGGTGCATTACAAGGCGTCGGTGGTACCAGAAATTGTGATTGGTGGTTTACTAATGAAGCTGTTTTAATTGATACTGCGGGTCGATATACCACACAAGATAGTCATAAAGTCGTTGATAGCTCTGCGTGGGAAGGTTTTTTAAAGTTATTAAAAAAACATAGACGTAGAAGGCCTATCAATGGCGCTATTGTTGCAATTAGCTTACAAGAGTTATTAACACAAACTGAAGAAGAGCGCGCTAAACACGCGAAACTCATTAGAACTCGTATAGATGAATTAATGGAAAAGCTTGAAGTACGTTTTCCTGTTTATTTGATGTTCACCAAGTGTGATTTAGTTTCTGGTTTTAGTGAGTTCTTCGAAGATTTAGGTAAAGATGAACGTGAGCAAGTACTCGGTATTTCATTACCTGACTCCCCTGAACCATCTAAAGCACCTGACTTTACTAAGTTAAGCCAAGAATATAAAAATATTATTAAAGGCTTGTATGACCGCGTGTTATTTAGGGTTCATAGCGAACGTGATATTAAGCGTCGTAGTGCCATTCAAGGTTTTCCACAACAAATGGAAAACTTGCAAGAAATGGTTGATAGCTTTGTTCAGCAAACGTTTGCACAAAACCGTTTTAGTTTACAACCTTATTTACGTGGTGTTTATTTTACCAGTGGTACACAAGATGGCACACCAATTGATCGCTTAATGGCGTCAGTCTCTTCTAATTTTGGTTTTGCAAATACAGGTAGTAATTCAGCGTTACAGCAGGGGAAAAGTTACTTTTTAGGTAAACTCTTTAAGGACGTTATCTTTACCGAATCAGAGCTAGTTGGCGCTAATCGCTTTTATGAAAAAGTTATTAAATGGAGCCAACGAGCGGCATACACTACCATGGCTGGCATCTCTATTGCGCTAGTCGTGATGTGGACAGGTGCCTACTCTCAGCATGAAACTTACATGCATGAAGTGGAAGGCTACGTTGCCCAGTATCAAGAGCAAGCAAAAAATCAGAGCCGTTGGTCATCAGATATTAGAAACACTTTACCAACACTGAATGCTTTAGCTAAAGCGAGTATTGTTTATGATCAGGACCAAAATCCGTGGTTAAATAGTTTAGGAATGTACGACACCAGTGTTGATGAAGCAGCTAATGACGCTTATCAAAGTCACTTAACCAACGTATTTTACCCCAAATTAATAAAATATATTGAAATACATTTAAAGAATAATGGCACTAATGAAGAGTTATACAGCGCATTTAGAAATTACATTATGTTCAACAAACTTGAACATATGGACAGGCCACTAGTTCAAGAGTGGTTTTTAAATCAATGGCAAGATGAGTTTTCTCAACAAACAGAAAATAAGCAAGCACTTGAGGCACATTTAGCTGCGTTACTTGCTTTAACGATTCAGCCAGCAGAGCTTAATAAATCATTAGTGGTGTCAACTCGCCAACGTTTATTACGTATGCCTATTTCTCAACGTATTTATCAACGTATTCGAAGTAAAGCCGAATATACACAGCCTATTAATATGCTTGCAGAAATGGGGGGAGCAGTACAAGACAGTTATCAAGTTAGCCCCGCGATTGAAGCTAGGCTTACCATTCCAATTTTATTCACTAAAGCAAGTTATGAAGAAATAGATTTTTCAGCAGACTCTGAGTTTATCGTGAGTATTGCGAATGAACGATGGTTACTTCATGATGAAGCCAGCCAAGAAGTTGCTTTTATTAGTGATGATCTTGATGACATCAGTAAAAAAGTGAAAGCACTATATCTGGCTGATTATAATAAATATTGGCAGCAAATATATGATGTTTTAAACATCAAACCAGTGAAAAATATATTACAAACAAGTAACTTATTGAGCAGTTTTGCTGATCCTATTTACTCACCAATTGTGGCAATACTTAACGTTACTTCAAGTAATACCCAGCTATCTAGCCAGACAGCTGCAAATTTGTCAGATGATAATAGTACTGGCATTACCGGTGGAATTGCAGACTTTGCCGCATCTAAAACTAAATGGACAACGGTCGATAAAAGGTACCGAAGCCTAAACGTTTTATTGCGCGAGAGTAAAAAGCAGCCAGCAGCAATAAATACGGCATTATTGAAAATATCTCAAATGCAAGAAATGGTAAATAGCATTAGCTTAGCGCCAGACCCAAGCCGAAAATCGTTTAAGTTGGTTAAGGCTCGTTATCAAAATGGTGCTGATAATGCTATTACAGCCTTGCACTCTTACGCCAAGAATATGCCTAAACCTGTTAAGCGTTGGTTAACTAGCCTTGCTGATGAGACGTGGCGAGTGATTTTACGTTCAGCACATCAACATATTAACAATGAATGGCGTAATACTGTTTACCAACCATATATGGATAGTATTGAAGGGCGTTACCCTGTTGCTAAGAATTCAGATAATGATATTGCCTTATTTGACTTTGTTGCTTTCTTTAAACCTAACGGAACGGTTGATACTTTCTACCAAGAAAATGTAAAACCCTTTATAACCACACGTGGCGGTTGGAAAAATAAAACCATTGATAAATATAACTTAGGTTTATCAAAAGGTACCTTAAGACAAATTCAGCGCGCTTTAGAAATTAAGAGTGTGTTGTTTAGAGAAAGTGCTGAAACACCTAGCTTAGGTTTTAGCTTAAAGCCTAATGCTATGCCAAAAAACAATGTTAGATTTATGTTAGAAGTAGGCGCTAATAGAATCACTTATAGCCATGGTCCTAAGTTTTGGAAAACGTTGAAATGGTCAGCTGATAGTGAACAAAGCCGTGTACGTATTGTTTTTGAAGATTTAAATGAACAACAACACAGTGAAACATTTGAAGGGCCTTGGGCTTGGTTTAGATTATTAAAGCAATCGCAATTAACCAAAACTAATGAATCAAGCACTTATTTAGTTACTTATGCTATCTCAAATAATAGTGATGATGAAAGGCAGTCTTTTGATGCTAAACATAAAATATCTTATAAAATAAAAGCCAAAAGTATTAACAATCCTTTTGAAAAACAATTGTTAAGCTTATTTAAATGTCCAGAGAGGATCTAGTGAGCACAGATGTACCTTTAGGTTTATACGGAAAACTACCGAGTTATGGTGACTTTGTTCACCGTAACCTACCAGCTAAATTTATTACCACTTGGGATGAATGGTTACAGCTATTTGTTGCTAGCTCACAAGAGCAAATAGGTGAACGCTGGTTAGATATCTACCTAACTAGCCCAATTTGGCGGTTTGTATTATCTGCTGGGGTAATAGATGAAAATAATTGGGCTGGCATAGTACTGCCAAGTGTTGACCAAGTAGGGCGTTATTACCCCTTTACTATTGCAGTACCATTAAATAACGATATTAATCCATTAGAGTTTATGTCAGCAAATGGACGCTGGTTTGCACATATTGAAGAGTTAGCTTTACAAACACTTGACGGTCAATTTTCACTGGAAGAGTTGTTAGAACAAGCAAATCATCAAGCAAGTATGGTACCTATGGCATATAGAAAAACTGGGCAACAATTAGCGACTAGCAGCCAACACATAGACTTTCAGTTTGAAGAAGAGTTACCTATGAATGTTTATGCACACCTACTTGATAGCATGCTGAGTGCAACGCTAAATAGCTATAGTGTGTGGTCTACAAGTGGTTCGGAAAATATACCACCATGTCTTTTTAGTGTGCAGGGATTACCACCAGCACAACAATTACCAGCAATGATTGATGGTAATTGGGCGCATTGGGGTTGGCCAAAGACTTATGTCGCTAAATAATTTTACGAAATAATATACGGATATTGAAAATTAAATAAATGATGAATGACGTAACAATTACATTAGTGTTTGCTTGTTTCAATCAAGGAGCAGCTGAAGGTGCTACAGATCTTAATGCTACTGGCACTAATGAGGTTATTGTTACCAATAAAATCATACGGATTATTAAATGAATGACGTAACAATTAGACCCATGTTTGCTCGTTTCAATCAAGAAGCAGCTGAAGATGGTACTGGTACTAATAACGTTACTGTTACTAATCGAATCATACGGATTATTAAATGAATGACGTAACAATTAGACGACCGCTTGCTTGGATAGGTGAAGGGGCCACAGACGTAGGTACTGTTAGGCCTTTAAATGAAGATTCATTTTTATGTCAGCCTGAAATTGGTTTGTGGACGGTGGCCGACGGTATGGGGGGGCATGATGGTGGCAGTGTTGCCAGCCAGTTAATCGTTGAAAACTTAAGCCATCTGAGCGCAAAAACAAATCTTGATACATTTGTAAATGATATAGAAACCACTGTAACAGACGCTAATAACCGCCTCCTAGAATACTCTCGTATGCAGTTAAATGGCCGTATTATTGGTAGTACTTTTGTTTCTCTATTAATCAAAGGCAATGTAGGCGTTTGTTTATGGGCGGGTGACTCAAGACTTTATCGCTTTAGACAAGAAAAATTAACTCAACTTAGTAGAGATCATAGTCATGTTGCTGAGCTAGTTAGTGAAGGTTTAATCTCTGAAGAAGAAGCTAAAACACACCCTGAAGCTAATGTAATTACTCGCGCAGTAGGCACTTCAGAGCGACTTGACATTGATGTTGATGTATTTGATGTAAGAGTTGGTGATTTATTTTTGCTTTGTAGTGACGGCTTATATAACGCTGTTGAGGATGAAGAGATTATCCAATGTTTACGTGAAAACTCTTTAGAAACATCAGTAAATAAATTAATACAAACGGCATTAGATAACAAAGCATCAGATAATGTCTCGGTTATATTGGTAAAAGGTACTCATCAAAATGTCAGTGTATAAGTATAACGGAGTACTTAGCTAACCATGTCAATTAATGATCAAGACAAAAGTGATGCGGTAATTACTGAAATAAGCGATAAAACAGACGTACCTAATCAAGACAATCAAAATAGCGACGACGCTAAAACAGTTTTTAGAAAGTCGCATACTTTATCTGACAGCGAAAATACACCCGCCAATCATACTGATGTTGCATCTATAGATGTACAAGACGATGGCAGAACAGTATTTAGAAAGCCGATATCTAAAGACAAAGCTGAGGCTATTGCTAAAGGCGTTGCGTTAGCAAAATCAAAAAGTATAGCATCAGCAGTAGAGCCCACATCTGAAGCAGTTTCTGGTTCAGATAGAACTGTCTTTGCGCCACGAGTCGCGACTAACAATGATATTAAGCCTGCTGATGCAACAGTTATTAGTCCAACTATTCCTGATTCAGATAAAACAGTGTTTGCGGCCAGAGTACCGCCACAAACGAATAGCCTTGCTGCCTCGACTGCTCCAACGGTTGATTCAACTGCTGCTCCAAATGATGATGCTACACGATTTAGTCCTAGTACTTTTGCGCCATCACCGACAATAGCACCTTTAAGTCCCTCTCAAACGACAGATACTCAAGGCAGTGCGCTCGACTTAATTAATGCTCAAAGTAATACTTCAAACATCACCCAAAGTAATACTCAAAGCAATATTGGTAGTACCACTCAAGGCTTTTCTCAAACCAGTGACCCGGTATCAAAAGATAATAGCAAAATACTGAAGGGACGTTTTTTACTTGAAGACATCTTGGGTATTGGCGGTATGGGGGTGGTGTATAAGGCCAAAGATCTTCTAAAGGTTGAAGCGCAAGATAGAGACCCCTACGTTGCGATTAAAGTCTTAAGTGAAGAGTTTAGAACTCATCCTGAAGCTTTTATTTCTTTACAGCGAGAAGCAAAAAAAGCGCAACATATTGCCAATCATAATACGGTAAAAGTATACGATTTTGACCGCGATGGTGAAGTCGTATTTATGACCATGGAATACATGGTAGGTCAGCCACTGGATCAAATGGTGAAGCAGTACCACGCTACTGGTTTGCCTCGAAGTGAAGCGCTGCATATTTTACAAGGCATGAGCTTAGCGTTAATACACGCACACAACGAAGATATAGTGCACTCAGATTTAAAACCAGGTAACGTTTTTGTTACTGAAAATGGCACGGCAAAAATATTCGATTTTGGTATCGCACGAGCGGTACAAAAAATTGATCGAAGTCAAAGTGAGCAAGACCGTACTGTTTTTGATGCGGGTAATCTTGGCGCATTAACCCCCGCCTACGCCAGCCGTGAAATGCTCTTAGGGCAGGTTCCTGATGTTCGTGATGATATTTACGCTTTAGGTTGTATTGCCTACGAAATGTTAACTGGCGACCATCCCTTTACGCGTTTACCTGCTGATGAAGCTTACGATAAAAAACTTAAACCTAAGCGTATTCAAGGTATTAAAAAGCGTTATTGGAAAGCAATTGAAGCAGCACTAGCTTTCGAACGAAAAGATCGAATTGTTTCAGTTGAAGCGTTTTATAACGAGATTACCGAAAAGAAAAAGGCGAGTAGTTTACTCGGCATTACTTTCGCTGTAGCGGTCGCAGCTTCAGGTTTTGCCTATTATGAGTATACTAAACTTGAAGAGCCAAAAGTGTCACAAGCAGAGCTAATGACTCAGCTTGAGTTTAAAATTCGCTACCAAGTACTACAAGAGAATATTGAACGCTTTATTGCCTCACCAAGCTTTTCAAAAGAATGGCAAGGTTCTTTATGGGAAGAAGTACAGTCACTGGCTAATTTATTTCCTGAAAAACCGACACCTTGGTACTTTACTAAACGTGAAGATATTTATCAGTTATATTTGGCGAGAATAACAACCGTTATTGAAATGGGCAACTTTGTTCAAGTAAATACGCTGATTAATAATGCTAGTCGATATAGTGATGATGCAACTGAACTAGACAAACAAAAGTTTACTCTTGCACAAAAAATTGCACAAAAAGAAGCCGCAGATAAAAAAGCAGCTGAAGTTAATCGATTAGCCGCTATTAAAAAGCAGAGAGATGCAGCACAAACTGCCAAAGTAAATAAAGCTAAAAAAGCGCAATTAGCCGATAAAAAAAGTACAACTAATTTTTATAATTTAGCCATGGCAAATGTAAATGAACAATTAGCTTGTACACAGCGTTTGAACATGCGAGATTTTAAGATTGCCATCGAAAAACTTCGTACCTTAGACTATTCTCGCTATAAAAAATCAGAAAAAGCAATTACCAAAAATTTAGCATCTTGTATTGTAACCATGGGTCAAGTAAGCCCAGATTATGCCAAAGATGCCAAGCGGTATGCCTTATTGCTATTTAAAAATAATCAAGCAATATCCTCGGTAGTTATTAAAGAAAAAGACGGTTGTCAGCCTTCTATTGCAGGTTTAGGAGCTCGTGGGTCACGCGCTGTTTGTAAAGATACCTTAAAGGTTGGCGGTACAGGACCAACCATGGTGGTCATACCTGGCAGTAATAAAATTAAAGCCTTTGCCATTGGTAAGTACGAAGTGTCTATCTCGCAATACAATGTTTACTGTAATAAGTCTAAGGCCTGTGAAGCGATTAAAGGCCGAAGTTCCCGCTTACCTGTAACAAACATTTCTCTTAAAGAAATGACTAATTATATTAGTTGGTTGAGTGAAACAACAGGTAAAAAATATCGCCTACCTCATAAGCGTGAATGGCTACATGCTGCGCAATCAAAAGGTAACCGACTTGATTCTAATCGTAACTGTCAAATTAGTTCACGGGGTATTCAAAAAGGCGATGAATTGATTAAAACTACCACCGGAAAACAAAATACCTGGGGCGTGGTTAACTATGCAGGTAATGCCCAAGAGTTAGTTTATACCTCTGGTAGAAAAGTGGCTGCGGTTGGTGGCTCTTATGAAACTTCAATGGATATTTGTACTAGCACGACCATCGCAATTCATGATGGTAAAGCCGATGGAATTACAGGATTCCGCTTAGTTAGAGATTTAGTAGGTAATTAATGATGAATATTAATGAATGCTCAATAAAGTTACGTGAATTAAGTAAAGCTCACGCCCACTATCAAATAACGTTGGAAGATTACCAACGTGACCGCAAAGCATTGTTAGACGCGTTAGATCTTAACGTTAATGGTATTGAAACACCTGATTTATCAGTGGTTCCCTTACCAACAGATATAGCAACAGCAGATATTGGCAATGTCCAACATGAAGCAGAGCAACAGCTAGATAAAACTCAACCTTATTTTGCTAAAAAACTAGATTCATGTATGAACTTTATCAAAGGCTCAAATAACAGCAGTTAATCATTTACTTAACCACTTAACCACTTAACCACTTAACCACTTAAACAGATAGGCAAGTGGTTTGGTTAACAGATTTGTATAAAAGCGTTGATGTTGCTTTTAAAAAAACAAAAAAGAAAAAGACAAAAAATTATTATCACTATTTAATCAAAAGGTATTTTCATGGAAATTGTAAAGTTATTTCAAGCGGGTGGCACATTTATGTACCCAATTTTATTGGTATTGGCGTTAGGTTTAGTCATTGCCATAGAACGCTTTGTTTATTTGTTAAGAACTGAAAAAGCAACTAATTCAGTATGGACTGAGCTTGTACCTATGTTAAAAGCATTAGACTTTCAACGTGCGGTAAAGTTAACGTCTGAAATAAAAACGCCAATTGCGAATGTACTTAATTATGGCTTTTCACGTCATAACGACAACAAAAGCCGTGAGATAATTGAAGCAGCGTTAGAAGAAGGCATTATGGATGAAATGCCACAACTAACTCAACGTACACATTATCTCGCTACTTTAGCTAATATTGCTACGTTATTGGGTTTATTAGGAACAATTATTGGTCTAATTCAAGCGTTTACCGCCGTTGCTCAAGCAGACCCTGCTGAAAAAGCTGATTTACTTTCTGCTAGTATCGCGGTTGCCATGAACACCACTGCTTTTGGTTTGATTGCCGCTATTCCTTTGTTATTAATTCACTCTTTCCTCATCACTAAAACGGCCCACTTAGTTGATAATGTGGAAAAATCTGCACTAAAAGCGCTTAACTTAATGGTTAGAGATTAATGAAAAAAAGAGGCTTACAAGGGATACAACAAGCTGAAGAGCTTAATATCACCGCCTTTTTAAATTTAATGGTGATATTAGTACCATTTCTATTGATCACAGCTGTTTTTTCAAGGTTAACCGTACTTGAATTAAACCTACCTGCACTAGATGCGAAGGGCGACACATCCGCCAAGGTAAAGTTGCAATTAGAATTGGTCATACGCGAACACAGTTTTGATATCCAAGACGCCAATATAGGCCTAATTAAAAAAATTGAGCGTACTAAAAAAGCAAGTCAATGGAAGCAGTTTACTGATGCTATGGTTGCTATTAAAACCCGTTTTCCTGATGAAAGCAGCATTTCATTATTACTTGAACCTGATGTTGATTATAAAACCATGATCAAAGTTATGGATAAAGTAAGAAGTGCTCAAGTGGTTACCGGATTTGAAGCAGTAACCGTGGTGTTATTTCCAGAGATCTCCATTGGCGATGCCCAAGTTATTGCTACAGATGCTGTCTCTGATGAAGTTGTTGTCACTGAAGCTGCCTCTGGTCGAGCAAGTGAACAAAGTACTCAAGAGTAAATATTATGAGCAAGGCTAAGTTATCCGGTCGTTCAAAACGCATGTCGAGTTTTGAAGGCCTTCATAAACACGGTGGTTTGAACCTAGTGTCACTGATGGATATTTTTACTATTTTAGTATTCTTTTTATTAGTTAGCTCTGGCTCCCAGCAGCTACCGAGTAGTAAAGATATTACTTTACCGACATCGGTTGCCGATAAGGTACCCAAAGAAACACTAATTATCAGTATCACCTCGACAGATGTACTGGTACAAGGTAAAAGAGTTGCTAATGTTGCGGAGTTACTGAAAAGTGATGAAACCATTATCAACGAGTTGGCAACAGAGCTTAACTTCAGAGCAGATAACCGCTTGTATGCACAAACACAACAAAGCGAAGGACTTGCTATTACCATCATGGGTGATGAGAATATACCTTATCAATTACTCAGAAAAATATTAGCTACCTGTCGTAAAACTAATTACACCAAAATAGCATTTGCCGCAGTGCAAACTGCTAAGAATAAAGGGTAATACTCATGACAACTGCTACTTATCAACAGTTAGCGCTTGCTTGGCATCCTCAAAGCAAAAGTGATAAGCCTTTTATTATTTTTGCGGTGTGTTTTGTATTACTTTTTGTTGGTCTTGGTCTTTATCTGGGCTCAGTAGAGCTTCCTAAAGAAACCAAGCGCGCCAAAGTAAAAGTACCAGAGCGAGTGGCTAAGTTTATTTTAGAAAAGCCAAAACCTAAACCCAAACCTAAGGTCATTAAAAAAGAACCGCCTAAACCTAAAGTGATCAAAAAGGATCCACCTAAACCTAAAGACAAACCTAAAGTTAAAAAGCAGCAGGTTAAAAAGCAACAAGTCTTAACCAAAAAACAAGTGAAAGCCCGTGAGGTTGCCAGTGAAAGTGGGTTGTTGGCCCTAAGTAATGAGTTATCTGATTTAATGGATACCTCAAGCATTGATGCCATGGTTGGTAATAAGCTTGCTAAAAATAATACAGCAAGTAACCAAGCAAGTGCAGCTCAACGTGACTCATTACTTACTGCGGATGCAGGTAAAGGCAGTGGTGGTGTTAGTACTGGTAAAGTACTCAACGGCAGTAGAACTAGCGTGAAGCTTGATAGTGCACAAGTTGCTGCAGCACAACAGCAATTACTTGCCGCACGTACTGATACTCGCTTAGTGGAAGGTGTTGACCCAGAGGATTCTGTAGATAAATCCTTTAAGCGTACGGGGAATTACCGCCCTGAAGAAGACATTGCTTATGTGATGGATAAAAACAAGAGCAAGTTACATGCACTTTATCGTAAAGCGCGCAGAAGTAATCCAGGTATCAAAGGTAAGATTGTTTTAGAAATAACTATTTCACCTGAAGGTAAGGTCTTAGTGGTAAGCATTGCTTCAAGTGAGCTCAATGATAAGAAGCTTGAATCGCGTATTGTTGCCCGTGTTAGACAGTTTAACTTTGGCGCTGCTGATGTGAAATCTGTGACGGTTACTTATCCGGTAGAGTTCTTGCCGTCGTAATAGGTCAGATGATTTAGCTTGAATAAACGGCACAAAAAAAGGTAATAACTTTGCGGTTATTACCTTTTTTTATTACGTCTTTTATAACGCATTAATTGTTTCTGAACTGTTTAAGCCATGGGGCGAATTTTTGTAATAAAAATCAGTTTACTTTAGTCTAAATAAATAGTTTCGTTCACATAGCCTGAAGAATGAACCGAGCGACAAGTATTGCTTTCATCGGTAACTACCCACTTATTTCCCGGGTAGCCGGTCAATGATAGACTCTGATCTTGAGTCAGTGTTCCATATAAAATGCGTTCAGCATCATTGTACTTTAACCAATAAACCTTAACAGGCTTTGTCGAAGTATTTACGAAATCTAATGCATAGTATTCGCTGTATGTTTCAGCAACAGAAGCTGACTCTTCGGCACAGTTATTACCGCTTGATGTAATAGTTAATGATAATTTATCGTAGTAAGGTCTTAGGTGAGGAATGTTTGCTACGGCTGTAATATTGTGAGTGCCCGCAGAAAGCTCAGTGGTAATTTCTTTACCGTACCCTAAGGCACCGTCAATATCTGAATTCCACGAAAAAGAGCTAGAGATATCATCCCCCATGCGAATTGCAGATACTGCTAGGTTGACATTAGTATCGTTTTTTTCAATGACTTCAATGCTGACACATGTTGCAGGACCAGTAGGTCCGCCTGTTGTTGATGATTCCATAAAACAGGTTTGAGCAACTACTTGTTGGCTAGCTAAACAAGCGGAAGTAACTAGAAGAATATTTAATAATTTTTTTGACATAATCCATAACGCCTTAAGGTAATTATATAGTGATAAATTTGTTTGTACTAAGCCTTGAGTACGTAATAAATATTACGCTTAACTTGATAAGAAACAATGAATTTTCACTTGAGAATAATTAGGAGTTTTGACTTAAATAATCTAATGTATACATTATATTGTTGTAATGTTTGTGTAATAAATATAGCGTAAGGCGAACTTGTTAATTATTGTATATCAACTGATTTGATTTGATTTTACTTAACCTAGACTCTGGATAATGAGTACTTGATGTTTAAGTTAAAACAATGACTTACGCTTGTTAAGAATGAAATTTACACGTTTAAGTAGCGATATACGCTATCAATATTTAAATTCATTCGATTACCAAGGCAAAATATTGATAAATAGCGGCTATTTATCAACGTTTAACGCTAAAAATCGAATGGAGGGGAATGTTGAGTAAATGCAGCTTATCCAGAGTTCAGGTCACTTAGTTCAAACATGATTCATTTATACTTTTCACAATCTACTAATAAGTCTAGATCACCATCAAACTATATGGTTATTGCTAATAAAAGTTGCTGGCGGGACCTTAAGGTTAAATGGGTATGATTTTGGCAAAAAATATTTCATTTAGAAATATTTAAGCGCGCTATATAGAATGAAAAAGAGCCTGTAACATCGGTTACAAGCTCTTTTTATAATTGGCATTATAGATATTTACGTCTGATTAGTTAACTAACTATTTAGTCCTAATAACAAAGCTCTTTGCTGGGGAAGGTTATTGTTTGTCTAAGCGCTTTTTAAGATTTAATGCAGCGTCAGCCGCTAATAATCGCATAAATTCAGAGCCGTTGTTTTGTTCGCCCTGTCCACCACCAATGACAATTTCAGGTACTAAACGACTATTACCTAAACTACTGAAAAGGGCTGTTTGAATTTTAACTTCAGCCTTTAACGTTTCATCAAACACATATTTAGGATCAAGCGCTGACGATTTAGCTCTTTGACGAGCCTCAGCTAAAACGTCCATCCCTTGTGCTTCTAAACGCTGCTGTTTCAATATTTCAGCTTGCTCTTTGGCTAACTCAGCCTTAACAGCTACACGTTGCTGTGCAGCGATAATGGCATTAGCTTTAACCCTCTCCGCATCTATTTGTTCTTTAATTTTTAGTTTTTCTGATTCAGCTCTTTGTTTAGCAATGGCTTGCTCTCCTAAGGCTACTTCGGTACGAGCTTGTTGTTCTGCTTTTTTTAGGTTTTGTCTTGCTAGTGCTTCATCGGCAGCCGCTTGTTTTTGTGCCTCAAGTCTAGCGTTAACTTTTCCTTCGTACTCGATATCTATAATACTCGCATCAACAACGGTTATTCCATAGGCACCTAAAATTGGCGAGTTACGCAATAAATTACCTTTGTCATCTTCTTTGATTTTAATGGTGACACGTTGCTGTTTACTTAAGTTATTAGATTCTTCTGCTTTATTACGTCTACCAGAATCGATTATTTGTTCAGTGACAAAAATGCCGTTAATAAGTTGATCAGAAAAATCTTGGCTTAGTTGTCCATTGCCACCTGAGTAATGTTGCTCTACAGACATCATTCTTGCAGAAGCTTTCACATTTTCAGTGGTTGCACGCATTAATAAATTTGAAATTAATGTTTCTTGTGAGCCAAATTCTTCATGAATTTTAAGTAAACCTCTTAGTTCACCTGAATCACTGGCGGGAACATTACCAGGTAACCTAAAACGAGCGACACCTCTAGAGCCACCCGTTGTAGTATCGAGAAAGCGGATTGAAATCAATGGCACTATAGCACTTGCTGTTGCACCTTTATCACCAGTAAAGTTAATAGAGATAACTTTTTTATAGGCTGAGATTGTGCCAAAAGCTTTAAAATAAGGACCTGCTTGACTAATAATTGTTAAATCACCAGTGAAGGCAGACTGATGCACTAAGCGTTCGTCTGCTTCATTCCAAGCAATCATTTGTGAAATTAATGTAGCAATAGTTATCAATATCGTAATTGATGCAATGATTAAAATAAGGTTACGACGTCCTACTCGAGTAACTAAGGAGTCTGCTGTTGCTTGTGGATCGGTACTACTCATGTTTACTAACTTCCATATTTAATTTTTTTTTAACAAAATAGATAACTTCTTGTTCACTTAATTGTGCACAAAAACTACCTGATCTATGCAACGCTATAAAGGTTGCGAGTATGTCTTCTTTACTTTGTATCTTCTTATCTTCGTTTTCTTGGGCTTCATTCTTTTCAATAAGCTGGGTGATTAATTCATCCACTATCGTATCTTCATCATATAACACGTTATATTCTTTAGATTTTCGGACTCGGCCTTTTTTTATGTTGTGATAAATAGCATAAAACGCTGCGCACATAATAATAATGAGCACACTTAACCCCATAATATAAAAAAACATAAATTCTACTTAATATTGTTTAGAAAATTGGATTTTAATTACAAACGTAGGCATAAACCTGCGAATGTTAAGCCGATGTATTTTACAGGATTAAAAGGTAAATAACAGATGAAAAAAACTATAGTTTTCATTGTTATATTTTGTTTGGAAATTTATGCGTTATATTCATTATACAGGGAAAGATGGCCTCGTTGAGTGGTGAATAGGCAGTGAATAGGCAGTGAATATAAAGTGCAATCGTTAGATTCTATTTAACCTGAACTCTGGATAAGCAGCACTTACTCAACATTCCCCTTTATTCCATTCTCAGCGTTAAAACGTCGAAAAATAACCCATTATTCATAAACGTTTTGCCTTGATAATCGAATAAATTGAAACATTGATAGCGTATATCGCTACTTCAACGTGTAAATTTCATTCTTAACAACCGTAAGCTTTTGTTTTTATTTAAACATTAAGCACTCATTATCCAGAGTTGAGGTTTTTTAGTCTTTTAGTTTAATCATTTATTTGCTCGCGGCTTTGTATGTCAGTTTTCAAAAAATAATCACAGACTGAAATATGTAGGAAGTAATTACCATTGTTGTTTCTAAGCATATTTACAAATAAACTTCATTTTTTTATTAATCTAATGGTAAACTTCTATTATAAGAACGATTTATTGGCTGTTCTTAGTGTTTTACGGATCTTTTCGCTAGCATGGAAGCATTAATTAGCAAAGGTTCTGTTATAGGTAATATTTGATAGCAAATGGATGTGCTGTGTGAGTAAAAATCAAAGTAAAGATATTAACAATAAAGTTGCGCCTACCGTTTTTAAACCACGGTCCTTCCAAGAGTCTAAAATAGACACGCCAGTCGCCAATCAAAAAACAGTTATAAAAGTAAAAGCACCTCAACATGAACTTACCCGTATCCGGCAGTCTATAAGAGTTCAAGATAATAGTATTGGTTTTGAAGCGGCAAAACTTGAAGCCGATGATGCATTGCAACAACAAAAAATAGTGTTAAATAACCGCTTTGTTTTAGAGTCAACTCTTGGTGCAGGTGGTATGGGCACCGTTTATAAAGCTCAAGATTTACGTAAAGTCGAAGCCAGTGATATAAAAACAGCTGTTGCGGTCAAGGTGCTAAATGATGAATTTAAAAGCCATCCTGACGCGTTCGTTTCTTTGCAAAGAGAAGCCAGTAGGTCTCATATTCTATCGCATCCTAATATTGTAACCGTGCATGATTTTGATCGAGACGGCGATGTGATTTTTATGACCATGGAGCTTATGGATGGTCGTCCATTAGACTCTTTATTACGCGATTATAGCGGTACAGGCATGAGCTTAGATAAAGCTATACCTATTATTGAAGACTATTGTAGTGCGCTATCTTTTGCTCATCAAAAACACTTTATTCACAGTGACCTTAAACCAGGTAATCTTTTTGTTACAGACGAAGGTACTAAAGTCTTAGATTTTGGTATTGCACGAATCAGTAATGTAGCGGCTGTACAAGACCATTTTGATGCGGGAGATTTAGGGGCGCTGACACCTGCGTATGCCAGCTTAGAAATGTTAAACGGTGAAGATCCTCATCCAAGTGATGATGTTTATGCGGCTGCATTAATTGCTTATGAACTATTTACAGGTAATCACCCCTTTGGCCGATTGCCTGCCAGTGAGGTAAGAGATAAAAAACTAAAACCTAAACCCATAAAAGAGCTTAATAAAAGGCAGTGGCAAGCACTTGAGTCAGCTTTAGTGGTAGAGCGTGTTAAACGCACACAATCTATAGAGGACTTTTGGAATGCGTTTGCCAATAAAAAGCGCCTACCCATTTTTAGGTTTATTAGCGCACTGCTGTTAATTGTTACTATGTGGTTTGGCTACAATACCTTTATCGCACCAAGCGAAATGTCTAAATTAGCGGACAGTAACTTCAATAAAGCCAATGATTGTTTAACAAAGCAAGAGGCTCAATGTGCAATTGATAGCGCTAAAGCCGTGTTAAAGCTTAACCCTAATTTTACTGGCGCTGAATCGTTATTGGCTAAGGCTGAGAAATTAAAGTTAGCGCAAGAGTTAATGGTATTGTTTGCCGATGTTCATCAGTGTATTTACACCAGTAAGGACATTGTTTGTGCTGAAAAAGCACTTTATAGCATGCAAAAATTAGCCAAAAACGCCGATAAAACCCTTAACGCTGAAGATGAAGTAAGCGCATTTAAAGAAAGGTTAACCATTGCGCTAGCCTTAGAAAGTGCCCAGAAATGCTGGCAAGATAATACTTTTGAGTGTGTTATTCACCAAAGCAATATCGTGTTAACCCTGCAGCCAGAACACCCTGATGCAAGTTCATTGAAGCAACAAGCACAGCAACAAATTAATCAACTTGAAAACAAGCGTATAGCCGAGAAAAAGCGCTATGACGCTTTGATGACTAAAGCTAATGGTTGTTTTGAGCTTCAAAACTTCGCCTGTGCAAAACAATCGGCTGATAAGGCCTTAAACATTAGTTCAACTAGCGAAGCCAGAATACTACAGCGCAGTGCGGAAATGGCATTCGTTGAACAAAATCGCAATGCACTAGAGAAAAAACGGACTCAAGAAAGGGCTGATAGCATGATAGTGCAAGCACGTAAGTGCTTAGTTAAAAAGCAATACGACTGTGCAATTGCTAAGTCAGAATCAGCCTTAAACCTAGTGCCAAAATATTTGTCTGCGCTTGAGACATTAAAGCAGGCAACAGAAGAACGACAAAAACTTAAAACTAGCTTTTCCCTACAGTAGGGTTGACATAAAAAGGATAATTCATGTTTACTAAAAAGATCACAGCAATAGCTATTGCTGCCATTTTACCGCTATCAGCAAATGCAGGTTGGGGCTTAGATGATATTAAAAAAACGATTAAACCCGATTGTGAAAACTCAAAAGACAAAGCAAAGTGTAATCAAAAAGCTATTGCTAACACCGCAATTAAAGCAGGCGCATTAGTCGCAGCATCAAAACTTATTTATGATTTATTTATTGATTTTAAAACTGAAGAAGTAAACTCCGAAAAGGAAGTTAAAGAAGCTTACTTAAAGTCTAATAAATCGCTCCCTAAAAAACCAACAGTTACTTTTTATAAAACCAATGTAGACCCAGGTAAAATAGTACCTGTGGGCAAGCCAACCACCATTAACTCACAATTAACTGTAGTTGCTGGATCAAAATCCTCTAATGTAGATATTGAAGAGAAAATTGTCTTTTTTGATAATGACGATGATACAAAAGAAGTCCGTAGCTTAGTTAAAAAAGTTAATGAAAAAACTAAACAAGCAGGTGCTTTTGAGAACTCTTTTACCTTCACTTTACCTGTAGGTATGCCACAAGGTGTTTATAAAATAAAAACATCTTTAATCGTTGATGGCGTTGAAACAGTCCCCCAAGATAATGAAATGCAGGTTGTATTGAATGTATATCAAGATCACTCATACCAAGTTGCAGCGGTAAGGTATTAATATATTAGTTAGCTAAACGTTAACTGTTCTAAGTATTTTTTCAGGTTAAGTGAGGTATACTAAAAATCATCTGACTTATTCAATAACTTCATAAGGATAAGTACTAAAAAGACAAAAATATAGGCAGTCTACCTATCGAAAGAGACTATTAAGGCCGAATTTCAAAGAGATAAATACCATATTTGGTATCCTATAAAATTTTGACGATATGGAGGATTTATAGTTTTAAATGTAGAATTTAATCTTAGTTCCTTCATGTCAGTTGAATATGCACTAGGCTACATTCAATTGGATAGTGATCTAGAAAGTAATGAGGTACGTATTAAAGAGCTTTAGTGGTGAGATAATAGTATATGTTGTCAGTTCAAAAGGGGGAAATTAATAAAATGAGCTCGTGGTCTTTTAACTCTTAACTTAAAGCCAACAAAGAGAGGTATTTCATCATTACAAGATGGCCACTTTATGGCGAACCCGTCGAACATTAATTAAAATGCTGTAGACAAAAGTATAAAGCTAGAAAGGCTTCTAATTCCTTTTCATATGTTTGTTACTCACTATTACGTCAATGTCAGAGCGGAACAGTGAAAGAGCGATAAATTATACTAGCCATAATAAGTTGTTAGAACACCAGTTAATCCTTAGACTATTTAAGTAATAAAGCACAAATAACATACTATTCAAGTGGTTGTTTAATTAATTCAATACTCAAGTCCTCCAGGATTTTTACCTGCATTTTGGTGCCGTGCAGAATATTATTGTTAGCTAATTCTTCAAGGTTAGGGTGTTGTTTAGAATCATATTTATATGTGACGTAAACAGGAATTTTAAAGCCTTCCTCAAATTTAAATATAATACTCCTCATGCCTGTGTCTGTGTCAGGTCCATTACTTATGTTATCTATAATTTCTCTAAAAGAGTTGACGGGTAATACATTGACCAAGTGATTAGACCTGATTTCAATTGGTAATGATATAGCTCTATTAGTTCTGAACTCACTTGTTTTATTAGATGAAAAGTTAGGGAGAATAAGTGGTAAAAAAATGACTAAGATAGGAAAAGCGACGAACTTAAGGGGAGTTATACCGTAGCTTTGAAGCAATGCTGTGAATGAATCCCCCAAAGGGATATTGGGGGAGAAGTCCATAGTTTCAGACTTTACTGATACCGGATAGGCTAAAGCGTGCAAAACAGCCAAGAATATAGGTGCAAGAATCAACATGACCCAAATAACTTGCAAAAAACTTCCCAAAGAGAATTGTGATTTCGGAGCCCCTAACCTATTAGTACCTTTGTCCCTTAAAAAAACTGTTTTATGATAAATATTAATAAATGATGTTGTAGGATGAGTAAAGTTGTACTCTTTTATTGGTTCTAGGGTTAAATCTTTAGCATGATAAAGTAAGCTTTCATTTTCTGAAATGTTACCCACATACACCATTTCATGCTTTTCTCCGTAAAAAGCTAAAGATATATTTTGTATAATAGAAGCAATACTTGTAAAGAATGCAAAAAAAGTGAAAAATAGCCCTATTAATAATACTTCCTTATACTCTACTTTAAAAAAGTATTTAAACCACCAAGTAGCGACAGAAAAAAGACTAGTTTGATAGAAGTATTGCAAAAGTAAGTGAATGAATAAAAAGGGTAATAATATCGAAACTGTGTCTTTTAGATAAACGTAAATCATATGGCGGAGCTTAGTTTGATGTGTCGGTATGAAGATTACTCTCCCCATACCATACAGTAAGTAAAGTAGAAATAAATTAACGAATCATTATCCATTCATTTTGATCATTTAGGTAAAACATGAATTTATATAAATGAAAAGCTTGTGTGCTTTCATCAAAATAAAAAATAGGCTGGGCTTTTAAATCGTTAGTCAGCCTCGCAATTTTTCCATCCCCTAAAAGTTCCAATTTCATTCCATCAATAAATAGTTCATTTAATTCTAGGTCTGAATTGCCCATGTCGTTTCCAACACTTAGTTTTTGATGCCCAGCCTCAAGGTCACTTAAATTATAAGCGTATGATATTTCTTGTGAACGTTGATTATATAATGCTTTTAGCTTAGTTAAATCTTTATTCGTTAAAGTATTATGGATCTCCTGGTATTTTTTAAGTAATGACTCATAATTTTGAGTATTATCTTTTATGATATTACCATCTTGCCATGCCCAACGAGGAAAAGGAGAGGAAATATTGGTACTGGATTTAATATTAACCCTTTTATTGCTTTCAAGTTTTATGGTTGAAGAGTGTTGGTACTCTTTTATATAATCTTGGGTTGTTATAAGTGCATCTAACTCATTAATAGTTAAAGAAATGCTGGATAATTTGGTTTTTTTAGAATCAGAACTAGTTAAGTCTTGCTCGAATAACGTAGCCATTAAATATGCACCTTCAGGATAAGATGTTGTTTGACTTTGTGTAGCATTATCATAAGGTAAAAAAACGTCAATAGATAACTGATTCTCTCCATTAATAATAGAATCAGGTGCAGGGATTTCAGTAGTTAATTGTCCTTGTTCATCATCAAAATAAACAGGTAAGTCATTGACTCTTATATCAACACCAACATTGTGTAAATCAATATCAACACCGTAGTAGAGGTTGTTCTTTGTAATGCTAGCCATGGTATAACCTTTTATAAATAATAGTGAAAATAAAGTAGTGATAAGTAGTAATAAATATTTTTTTAGCTTTATATATTTCATAAGCCTTTCAGTATTTTTATTAATAAGATCTTAGAATTCGATTAAATAATGTTTGTTTTTAGTTTGTGTAGCAGCGGTCCCATCAGCGGTAACTGTATCATTTGGAGCTTCATTATCAGCATCAGGTTCTATCCAAACAAAATCTTTACTTGTAGATTCTTCAGTTTGACTAGGGACCTTGTTAAGTGAGCGGAACATTCTATTTCTGGTGTCTATATTCTTTTCTATTTTTTCATATTTCGTAAAAGTGATTGTTATACCATTGAATAAAAACCTTGAATACCAAAAGTACCCTTTATTATCTCTATCAATAATAATCTTACCCACAAAACCTGTTTTTATGCCTGCTCTGTAGTTCTTTTCAAATTTAATAATCCAAACATGTCCTTTAGCCCCAACAAGGCCTTCGAACTGTAAGTCAATAGAAATAGCTTGCTCGGATTTACAGTCAGTGTCATCTTTACCGTTTGTTCCACTAGCTGAAAAATTTATAGCTGTTTTTATATCAACGCTAAAAACAAGTTGTATATCAGCTTGTAAACTAGCAACACTTTTATCACTACCTACACCTTTCATTGCTGCTTCTAAAATGACTGCAACGGGTGCTCCAGCACCAGTACCTTTAGCAGCTTTAAGTAATACTGGGAATAAATCTAGGCTACCTTTCATACCTATTAATGGATCAGCTGCTGCTGTTAGAGCGTAAGTAGTAACAACTTCGCTGGATTTTTTATCTTCTAATAATTCTGCTTCATATTTTATTGAAATGTTAGGCCAAAACACTTCCAATTTGACACCTAGTTTATTCCAATCACCATCAGATATAGTTTCTAAAAACCTGTCAACTTTACTTGTTATATCATCAATATTTGAAAGAATTTTATCTATGCCATCTTTATAGTCCATGGCAAAGTCTTTTTTCTTTTCGTCATAATAAAGTTCCATTTTTCCATGGAATTTACCAGATTTATTTTCATGTTTATTGATTACTTCAGTTGCACCCGTATTTTTATTTTCTGATGTTGTACGACTGATCTCTTTATTCCCAAAGGAGTAGCCTATGCTGGCATTCCATTTTATTTTTGGGAACACATTTACTTCTACGGAAGAAGTGGGGAAACGTTCACAAGCATTGGCTGAAATTTTGTACCTCTTAGGTTTTATTGACGGTAGCCATAAAACATTAAGAGGATTGTTCACTGGTGCACAAGCTAGTTCATATGTATTACTAAGAGATCCTTTCGTTGTTTTCATTGGCGAAGGCTGTATTGAGGAGCTTGATGACGTGTGATTATCACACGGACCGATAGCTTCAATTTTTGCCGTTATTTTTTCAAAACCGCGTTTGTCTTTTTCACTAGCTATAACATTAAAACTTGGAGTTAAGGTTGAGTCACTAGTAACAAACTTTTTTCTTCCATTATGATCACAAGAAACTGTTAATTTGGTTAATTCACACACCTTCTCTTCATCGTTACTTTCTTCATTATCAGCTTGTTTAGCAGGAGGAGGGTTGTCGCCTCCTGAGTTTTGACTTGTCGCAACTATAACTTCCTCAATAATACTTTCTGATACTGGCTTGTTTTGAGGCTGTTGTGCGATAACCACTTCACCATTAGCTAAAGCATGACTAAGATCTAGCTTTATTTGTTGTGAGCTGGCTCCTGGGAATTTTGCAATAGGTAGTTGTAAAGTTTCAGCTAAAAAAGATAATTGTGATAAATCTCGGTCGAGTCCCCCTAAGAATCTATTTGCTTCTCTATAATCAGTAAATGATAAAGGCTCTTGTTCTGGTTCACATAATGCTGATTTTATGTGTGATATTTTGTAGTCAATACCGTCTTGAGAGAAACGTCGATTAAATGCAGTTTCAGCTAAACTTTCGTATGATAGAGTTTCGTAAACGGTCACACTACCTTGTGTTAAAGCTTCGGCAATATAATGTTCTATACCAGCCCACGGGTTTGTATTTTTCCAGTTTGTATAACTGAAAAATGAATTTTCTTGTGCCAAGTTCTGCCAAAAGAACAATGGTACCTGCAAGTTATTAATAAATTGCAAAGCAGCATTTTTATCAGGAAAAGACTCGGCTTTAATAGCGTTGGGTAGGGAGCCAAAGCCTTTATGAGTAAGCCTTAGCGTATAATGCAGGCCAGTTCTACTTTTGAACACTTGTGAGGTTAACATTTTATTGTGCACAGTCCGTTGAATACAATGGTTTTGATGCTAGTGATTATAACTAGGCTTTAAAGGTGATTGCACGTTTTTTATTTAATAGGTGCTATTTAATAATGAATTATCCGTTATATTTTGCTATCAACAATTACAAGCTGCTAACAGTAGTGTGAAGCATTTTTACCACAAAGAAGAGAGTGATGTTATCAGAATACCTCGAATTTTATTATTTATATTGAATTTAGCCTAGCTCTTATAGGATGACGGACAAGGGTAGGGACTTCCTCTTAATATAATTCATTAGATGTTTATTGATAATCATGTCTCTTCTCTTCAATTCACCAAGCCTTAGTCACAAATGCCTCAAATCGCAAGTCAGACTAAGGTATAAACCCAGAATTAAAATGGAAAACCTTAGCTTTTATTTCCCTAAAATATTGCACAAAAAGTTAATTCAGTTATATGTATGGCTAGTCTTTACCTTTCTTTACGCCCCTAAATTATTGACTTGTAGCGTCGTAGCGATACTTTTTAGTAAGTTGTTCGTTACAATAAATGTACAATTTTTAGCTACACACAAAGTAACAAATGTGGTTATTATGTTGTCAATTAAGTTGAAAATATGTTAATTTCGCGCACGAAATAGACTTTAGTTAGCGTCATGGTAACAGGATTTTTATCTAGCGCTTAGCTGGGTGATTACACATTTATAGTGTTACTCGTGTATTTGCAGTCTTTCAGCGTTTTACTTACTTATGCATTAACTCGAAACGAGTCAATTAGTGCGTAAGTTAACGTAATCGTTTTACATATTCCTATTATCTTTTACTTTACATACACAGGGACGTTTTATGAAGTTATCAACTTTAACGCCAATGCTTTTACTCTCACTTGGCACTTTAACCGCATGTGGTGGTGGCAGTAAATCTCCAGCGCCTACCAAAGATACTACAGCACCAGTAATAACCCTAAACGGCGAGAGCTCATTGACGGTAAGTGCGGGTACTGCTTATGTGGATTTGGGCGCTAGCGCAAATGATGCGACAGATGGCAACGTCACGGTAACCACAACAGGTACTGTTGATAGCAGTAAAGTGAATAGCTACACCCTAACTTACAGCGCTACCGATGCAGCGGGTAATAAAGGCAGTACAACACGAACGGTTAATGTGGTTGACGATACAGCCCCGGTGTTAGTGCTTAATGGTGTTTCTCCAATCACTCACAATGTTGGTGATGTATATACCGATTTGGGTGCACTGGTTACTGATAATGTTGATGACGCTAATAGTATTACCATTACTGCGACGGGTGAAGTTAATGCTGATGTTATAGGCTCCTACAATATTACTTACTCCGCCACTGATGCCGCAGGTAATGCAGCAACGCCAATTGTGCGTACTGTGAATGTTGTTGACGTAACTCCGCCAGTGATTACCTTAAATGGTGATGCTGTAATTACATTATCTGATAGCCAAACTTATACCGAGAAAAATGCGACAGTATCAGACAACGTAACTGATAATGTAGTTGTTACCATTACAGGTGAAGTACTTACGGAGCCCGCTACTTACATCATTACTTACACTGCAATTGATGATGCTGAGAATGAAGCTACAGTAACTCGAACCGTGATTGTTGAAGAAGATATAGTGCCAGAAATTTTTACTTTTACGGCTCAATCTGACGTGTTTTTAAATACTGTTGTGGAATCTGACCCTATCACTATCACAGGTTTAAATGTTGCCGCTGCTGTGAGTATTACTGATGGTGAGTTTTCAATTAATGGCGGTGATTATACTGCTGTTACATCTAACATAACTTCTGGTCAAAACATCAAGGTGCGCTCCACTTCGGGCACAACCGTGAATGAGTTAAAACAAGTGGGTTTAACTATCGGTAGTTTAACCAGTGAGTTTGAAATTACTACCCGTACAGCCGAGCCCAGTGGTTTGTTTGAAGGAACAGGTACTGTAAATGGTGCTACAAGCCTAACTTCAGTAAAGGCAATTATTTATAACGAACATTTTATTTTGTTTGATGAGCTTTCGCCATTACTAGGTGAGAGTGTTTTATACGACGGAAGTATTCTGACATACACTGGCAATGAGTTTACTGCTACTGTCGATGTCTATAAAGATGGTGTGAATAGCCAAACGGTAACCGCTACTGGTAGCATAACCAACCAATCCACCTTTGTTTTAACACTAAGCGGCGATACAGCTGATTATGGGAAAGGTAATATTACTGTTTCTTACGATGGTGCCTATTTAATACCGGCAACCCAACCCCGGTTTAAAACTGAATCTGCTCAGGGATGGGGGGGGCAATATAACACTGCAACTCAAGGTAATTATCTTGTGTTTAAAGCTGAAACCGATATTAATGTCTTTTCGGGTAAGGTCATAGACAATGCCAATAACGGTTGTATCTATGAAAATGAAAAGTTAGGCCCAAACGATAGTGTGAATGTTTTTGTTATGGAATTTGACACCGTAGATTTTGGTAATTCAAACTGTGATCATATTGGTACTGGTTATAAAGGCTATGCCAGTATTTTTAATGTTGGTGTTGGTGGTGTAATGTGGTTTGCCGCTACTAATGGTGTTAACTCAACATTTTCGGTACTAACTTACCAATAATTATAGTCTTTTTTATAAGTACATTGGCTCGTAAAATAAGCGGGCAGCAATTTAAAAAATAAACGCAGTAAGGATATTCGCATGAGCAGACGCTTTAATGAACAAAGCAGTAGTGAGTTGAGTCAGGTTAATAATCAAACGGTTAACGACAAAACCGCTAGTAAGCCTCATGTGATTAATGTATGTAACGCTAAAAAGTTTAAAGAAAAAAGCCAAACCTTTGCATTATCTTCTACAGCCTTCTCAGTATGTTTAGCGTTATCTAGTTATTCCTTACCTACAATAACTAATCCTGCGTATGCTGCAGGCCCTAAAGGTGGCGTAATTGTTGGAGGTAGTGGTGATATTTCTAAAGTTGATGCAGCCACTACGCTCATTAATCAATCTTCACAGCACATGGCAATTAACTGGGACAGTTATAATATTGCTGCTAATGAAACTGTACGTTATGTACAGCCTAATGCTAGTGCGATATCACTTAACCGTATTTTAGGGGTAAATGGCTCTACCATTGCCGGTCAAATTCAATCAAATGGCCAAGTTATACTTATTAACCCTAATGGTTTAGTTTTTACTGATACCTCAGTATTAAATGTTGGCGGTATTATTGCCTCTGGTCTGGATATGTCGCCAACTGATTTTATGAATGGCGATTATATTTTCAATGAACTGACATTTGACGGTGGTGACTCTAGTAACTCAGGGAGAGTTATTAACCGTGGTCTTATTAACGCGTCTACTGGCGGAAATAAGGGTGGCAATGTAGCATTAATTGGCAAACAAGTTATTAATGAAGGGCTGATTGAAGCTAACCTGGGCTCAGTCACTTTAGCGGCAGGTAAACAAGCTGTTTTAACCTTTGATGCGGGCGGCGTATTAGGTGTTAGAGTCAGTAAGGAAATTCTACAAAAAGAGCTTGGCATCGATGCAGCACTAATTAATAGTGGTGAAATTCACACCAAGGGTGGTCGAGTATTATTAACCGCTAGTACTAGCCAATATGTTTTTTCACAAGCAGTAAATTCAGGGCTAGAACATGCCACAAGTGTTGTTGTGCATGATGATGGCAGCTTCACCCTAGGTGGTGGCGCAGATGTAGTTAACAGCGGTAAAATTGATGTTTCTTCACATACACTCGATTTTAATACCAGTGGTGCAGGTCAAATCGTGGTATTAGGTGAAAATATCACCTCAAGCGGTGAGATACTTGCAGATGTAAATACTAGTCTTACTACCCATTCCAATACATATCAGAATCCTAATAAAGTAGGGCATATTGAGTTACATGCTCAAGATACGCTGCTATTAACTGAACAAAGTATTACCTCGGCACGTGGTGAAGTTAGTATCAATAATATCGAAAGCTCTGCTGGTGGTACAATCAAAGCGCTAGGGGATAATGTCGGTTTATTTGATAACGCTATTATAGATGTTTCAGGCGCTCAAGGTGGCTCAGTTTATATTGGTGGTGATGTACAAGGCTTAAACCCATTAATGCCTAATGCCCAATTTACTTACCTTGGTGATAATACGCAAGTAAATGCCGATGGTCTTTCAGCTGATTTGGCTAATGGTACGGCTTCATTTGCAGTAAGTTCACATAGCGGTGATGGTGGACAAATCATTGTCTTTTCTGAAGATACCAGTCGTGTTTATGGGCAGCTATCCGCTCTTGGTGGATTGGAATACGGCGATGGCGGCTTTATTGAAACCTCTGGATTAAAAAGCTTTGATATTCAAACGGTACCACAAGTGACTGCAATAAATGGTCAAGCTGGTGAATGGTTAATTGATCCAAATAATATCACTATTGTAGAAGGTAGTGCTAATACGCTTATTAATGATGATACCCCTTTTGTTTCTGCAGATGACGGTGCTGCTTTAGGTGTAAATTTAATCCGCTCGGCTTTAGAGAGTGGCGTTCACGTTACCATCACCACTGCTAGTGCAGGTACAAATGCTGAAGCAGGCGATATTATTTGGGGAGAGGGGTTTGATAGTCCGATCTTAAATTTTAATGATCGAGAACATGGCACATTAACCCTCAATGCCAGCAATAATATAAATTTTGCTCAAGGTAAGATCTGGGACAATAATACAGGTGGTGGTGATAGCCTTAATTTAATTTTAAATGCTGGCGGTGGTATTTCAGTTGCTGATGGCTTTACTATTGAAACCGCGGGTGGCGACATTGAGTTTAATGCTGGTACCGGCTCTGTTGAATTCAATAACAGTACTATTACCACTGAATCAGGAAAAATCACCATATCAGACATCGCAGCAGGTGTTGACTTTGGCACCAGCACCATTAATACCGGTGGTGGAAACCTTGAGATATTTGATACCTCGGTGGGTGTTACTGCTAGTGGCAGTGTTAATTTTAATGCCAGCAACATAAGCACTGAAGGTGGTAGTATTGTTGTTTTTGACGCTTTAGACGCTGATATTGCTACGGGCGGCATAGACTTTGGTTCAAGCACCTTTGATACCGCAGGCGGTAATGTAACCCTAAATTCCACCTCAGGTATTGTAGCTTTAAATTCTACGGCTATCACAACGCAAGGCGGTAGTTTTATAAGCGCTGCTAGCGCCAGTGTGAGTACAGTTAGTTCATCAATTATTACCACCGGTGGTGAAAACCTTGATGGTGGCGCTATTAATATTAGCACCACAGGTGCATTGAATGTTGATACCTTAACGGCAGATGGCGGTACAGCTAATAGAGGTGGTGGTTCAAATACTGGTGTTGTTGGGCGTGCTGGTGGTGATATTACTTTAACAAGTGATACTAATAATCTAACTATTGGCCAGGCTATGTCGGCTATAGGTACTACTGGTGATTATAGAGATGTATGGTATGAACTTGGCCAGAATGGCGGTAAGGGGGGGGATGTTGCTCTAACTGCTAATAATGGCATTATTGACACTCAGGCAATAAGTACTGATGGTGGTGCAGCAGAGGGAGATAATGAAACTACTAATAGTGGTGGTTGGGATATAAACCAAGCTAATGGTGGCAAAGCCGGAACTATAACTTTAATCGCTGATGATGCCAAAATTAATGGCGTGTATAGTGCAGCAGGTGGTGAAGGTGTTGGTCGAGATTTCTGGGATGGCAAATATTATGACGACACAGGAGGATACCTTTCTGTTCAAGGCGTTGGCGGTGACGGTGGTAATATTTCAATTACGGCGAATTCAGCGACAATAAATCATGATCTTATTGCCAGTGCTGGTGCAGTTAATGAAGAGTCGTTAGCAGGAGTTACCGAAGGTATTGTAAATATAAACCTCAGTGGCAGCGATGGCATTGCCACAATCGGCCATAATAGCGCCTTCACCACCCAAGTGAATATTACGGGTAACAATAGCCAAACCCTTATAAGTAGTCGTACTATTGATGGCTTAGAGTGGTTTATTAATGGAGGTGGTGCGGGGTATTGGCGTAAAGAAAGTGATGAAACTTCATTAAATTTAGCTTTTACGGGTATTGAAAACTTTACTGGTAGTGAAAATTCCGATGTTTTTAATCTTAGTGAAAGTGGCAGTATTATTTCGGGCGGTATTATTAATGGTGGCGCCGGAACCAACACCTTAGAGCGCAGTAATACTAGTAGTGATAATGCTTGGGTTCTTGATGGCTCATATACAGGTACACTTAACGGCACTCGCTTTAATCAAATAGACACCCTTATTGGTAGCACTGTTGATGACAATTTTAGCTTCACTACCGCTAGTGCCGCAATGGGGGAAATCCAAGGTGCTGGTGGTAATAATACTCTTACAGCACGCGAAGAAGATAATGAGTGGCATATAACCTCATCAGGCGGCGGTGTAATATATCAAGACAATAATACTACAGGCTTTAGTGATGTTTACTTAGGCAGTTTCAGTGGAATCCAATCACTTATTGGTAGTGATAACTTCTTAGATATTTTTGTCATAGGTGAGACAGGCAGCGTCACAAGCATTGACGGTGGTGCTGATAATAATAATGTTTTGATAAGTGGCGCTACAGCCGGCACCAATGCTTGGACTCTAACAGGAGAGCATCAAGGTACGTTAACGACTGGTCAAACAGGTGAAATGGTTACCTTTAACAGCATTCAAACCTTTACAGGTAGTGCTAATGCTACAGACACCTTGGCGGGTCACACGCAAAACAATGATTGGCAAATAACTGCAGCGAATGCGGGTAATGTTAAATTAGATACAGATACGTTAGCAAAGTCGGTGAGTTTCTCTGCAATAGATACGCTTATTGGTAGCACTGCTGATGACAACTTTAGCTTCACTACCGCTAGTGCCGCAATGGGTGAAATCCAAGGTGCTGGTGGTAATAATACCCTTACAGCACGCGAAGAAGATAATGAGTGGCATATAACCTCATCAGGCGGCGGTGTAATATATCAAGACAATAATACTACAGGCTTTAGTGATGTTTACTTAGGCAGTTTCAGTGGAATTCAATCACTTATTGGTAGTGATAACTTCCTCGATATATTTGTGATGGGCCTTGCAGGTAGTGCTACCACTATTGATGGCGGTACAGATGGCAATAATACATTAGTTAGCGCAGCGACCACTGGTACAAATACCTGGACTCTAACAGGGGAGCATCAAGGCACCTTAAATACGAGTCAAACAGGTCAAACGGTTGGCTTCAGTGATATCCAAACGTTAGCGGGTAGTAGTGATGTTAATGTCGTTGATACGTTAATTGGTCGAGAGCAAGCAAATGATTGGCAAATTACAGGCGCTAAAGAAGGCAGTGTTGTATTAACGGCAACCACGGCTGATAAAGTTGAATTCACTGCAATAGAAAACCTTACGGGTGGTGGGCTTGATGATGATTTCACGTTTACGAGCGCCACAGCGAGTATAGGTAACATACAAGGTGCAGGTGGTAATAATACCCTTACAGCGCGAGAAGCCGACAATGAGTGGAGTATCACTAGCGCAGGTGGTGGTGTTTTATATCAAGATAACAATAGTGCAGGTTTTACTGGCGCTTACGTAAATGACTTTCAAAATATCCAAGCGCTTATTGGTAGTGATAACTTCCTCGATATATTTGTGATGGGCCTTGCAGGTAGTGCTACCACTATTGATGGCGGTACAGATGGCAATAATACATTAGTTAGCGCAGCGACCACTGGTACAAATACCTGGACTCTAACAGGAGAGCATCAAGGTACGTTAACGACTGGTCAAACAGGTGAAATGGTTACCTTTAACAGCATTCAAACCTTTACAGGTAGTGCTAATGCTACAGACACCTTGGCGGGTCACACGC